>Ga0209702_10000212_pt1 | contig 118364 bp, 97 predicted proteins | sample FRY01_FD_187210 | JGI IMG/M metagenome (GOLD analysis project Ga0209702, IMG submission 187210) | Freshwater microbial communities from Lake Fryxell liftoff mats and glacier meltwater in Antarctica - FRY-01 (SPAdes) (version 2) | ecosystem: Environmental > Aquatic > Freshwater > Ice > Glacier...
GTGTAGTTTTCTTTTTTGAAAGACATCTTTTTTAGTTTAAAATGAGCTTTCGTATACGTAAAAAATGTAATTTTAGGTTATTAAAACACAATGCAGGCTAGCGAAGCTTTTGTTCAACAGCACCTACAAAAAATTGGCGGTTCAGTAGTTAAATGAAGCTTTGTGCTTCGTATCAAGTTTTGTGGTTGCAGACAGTTTTCGTCTCCGAAATCGCCAACTTCTTGTAGCTGCAAACCGTTCTGAAATAAATCAATAACTGGCTTTAATAATCTAAATAAAAATCAGACCCAGTTGCATAGCTTAACTTTGTCTCCCGTTTTTGAAGGCAAGTCCTCTTTAAAAGTTCTCGATTACCCACAATTTAAAGAACAAATTCTTCGTCGATGCGCCTAATGAAGGATTTTACAAATAATCCAATTCCTCCTGTACTTCTCATTTTTTCTTCATCCTCACCAACCTTTACCCTTCCTCTCACGTCTTTGTATTGTGGTTGCTCAAAAAGCTGTAAATTAGTCAAACCAAATGCGTATTGTGAGCGGAATTTTTATGCAAATAACCCAAGAATTACTTGAGCGCTGCGAGGCTAATGACCGCCGCGGACAACGGCGATTGTATGAGTTGTTTTTTAAGATGCATATGGGGCTTTGTTATAGTTATATGGCCAACGAAGAAGATGCGCGGGCAATGTTGAATGTGGCTTTTCTGAAAGTTTGTTCCAACATCCCAACAGTGAAAAATAACCCTGCAGTTTTTTATTCTTGGTCTCGCAAAATTTTGGTCAACAGCATTTTAGACGAGTTCAGAAAAAATAAACGCATTCGTGAAAATGAGGATAGAAAAGAGTTTGACTATGAGATGGAATTTGAAAGCAGCTCCCACGACAACAATGGCATGGCGAGTTTACTCGAAGAAGACCTGAAGGCACTTATTGCTGCTTTGCCCGACAACATGCGTCAGGCTTTTATGCTTTTTGCGGTAGAAGGCTACAGCCACAAAGAGATTTGTACTTTGATGGGCGTAACTGAAGGCACTTCAAAATGGTTGGTGTACGAAGCCCGTCAAGCCTTAAAAAAAGGTGTAGAAAAAATGAATAATTGGAACAATAAAATGGTAATCTGATGAGCCAAGAAAATGAATTTGATAATGCGTTTAAAGAGCGTTTAAGCAACATGGACTTTGAGTTCAAAGATGCTTACTGGACAGAAATGTCTGCGCTCATGGACGGTAAACGAAAAAGACGTGGTCTGCTGTTTTGGTGGATCAGCATGGGAAGCGTCGCGGCTATCGTGCTCTTGTTTGGCGCAATTTATTTTGTGAATTCAAAGGATTCAAAATCACAAATTTTGACCGCTAACCAACAGGTTTTCGATGCTTCTGCAACCAAACGCTTGAATCAAGTCAATCGTCTCGCTAATTCGAAAAATTCCGAAAATGAGATGGATCAATACTCCTATAAAATGGTCATAACAGGAGGGGCTAACCAGGTAAACGCAAGCACGAACGATAGACGAGGAAATTCTGAAAAAACCCAACAGCCTCAGGCCAATCAGCACTGGAACATGAACAATCAGAACAATGAAAGCCAAACAAATCAGCAACAAAATCAAACCCATCAAAGGCCAAATGAAACGGAAAATGCCGCGCTTGGAAATAACAACATGGATTTTCAAAATTTAGATTTCATAGCAAACAAAATGATCTATTCCACTTTTGACGGTTTCGATAAAAGCAGTAATTTGGCGCAAATCAAAACGAATTATCAACCGGTCACCACATTTTGGAATAGTCACGTGGGCATTGTGGTTGGAGCAACTTTTGGACAGTCATTGAATGACAATTCGGGTAGCGTTGGAGGTTTAGGTACGCATGCAGGGTTGAGGTTTTATTTTGCTACCAAAAAGGGATTTATGCTCAACACAGGACTGTCACTTGGCACCAATCAAATTAAAGGTTTGCAGTACCAAGAAATGAGTAAAATTTATGGTTTCACGCAATATGAGGTCGTAAATACCATCAAATACAACAGCATGCTTAGTGCCTATATTCCAATTTTTGTGGGTTATGAGGGCTCTAGATTTGCTGTAGCTGGTGGACTTCGTCTTAACTACATCATGAACACCAAAGGGAAGGTTTACACTTGGGACAATACAATATACGACCAGAACATTTGGGGCTATGCAAATGGCATCAAATATTTCAATATGGCTGCCGGAATTGAAGCAAGTTATCGAATAGCCCGTCGCTGGGATATAGGAACGTCGCTGGACTTAGACCTGTCGTCAAGAAGTGAGGAAAATAGTAATTTGATTTCCCCAAACGCACAATTGTGGCAAGCAGGTTTTTTTGTTAAATATCGATTGAATTAAAATTATTGAAATGAACATGAAATTTATAAAGTATCCGATTTTCTTATTGCTTGGCATTTTTGCTTCATGCAAAAAAGAATTGCCCAAGCTTCCGAATGCTGATGCCCCAGTGTTTTTCTTTCAAGCGAATGGCACAGAGATTGATGTTAATTTGCAGGCTGGAGTGAATTCGGCTGAGTATTCTGATGCCGTAATTATTGAAAATTTGGTGAAAATTTACACTGGCGCTGTTTCCAAATCCGATACCTCAATCACTTTCAAATTCTATTTTGGCGAAGTGTTTCGTGAAAAGAATCTTCAAGAGTTTATGGCTTTATCAGGTGCTGTGCCGGTTTCTTTGTCCTCTGACTCAATCCTAGAGTTTGCCACAGATGCACTTACGGCTTCTCAATTTGACAATGTCAGTGTTTCGCTAAATGGTGGTGCTGCACAACAAACGCTAAATTTTACTTCGCCAGGTCAATATCAAATGAGCCTAGCCGCGTCTAGAAATGGATTTGATGTGGAATTGATTAATACAGTTGTAGTTGGCTATGATAACCCCTATGTTTTCGAACTTCAGGGCAATATCAACGCTTCTGGTCCAGGGATAATTTTGGAAGGTAGCATTTTGAACAACACCGAAAACATTGAGCGTATCGATTGGATTTGTGGCACAAATATGCAAACTACCACAACGTCATCTGTTCAGTTTCCACCTTCAGGTTCCGGGAATATGCTTACAGCAACTGTCTATTTTGTAGATGGCACAACACGCTCAAGAAACATTGCACTTGGTTTTCAAAATGCCCCGAAAATTGAAGATTATGTTTATGCCCTTGAACAGAGCAGCATGATCTCGTTTTCTAATAAATTTGTCATAGAATTCAATTTCAATGGACAGTTTTATACTTCACGTTTTGCAACTGAATTCACCTCTGGAGCTCCATTTCTAAACATCATTGAAAAAGCTGCTTACACCGATCCTGTTAGTAAAGAACAAGCGTTTCTCATTAAAGCCAACGGTCTGGTTTATCTCAAAAACACAACTACAAACGAGACCATCACGCTCAATTTGAACATGAGTTTTGGGCTACCGATTGAGTTTTAAGGGTTTTGTTTTCTTTTCAATACATAATAATGTCGAATGTATGAATCGTCATAAGAAGAAGTGTAAGCAGTAATAAATTCAAATCCAAATTCTGTCATTTTTTTTTAATGCTTCCAACATCGAATCAAAATTGTGGGATTGCCAGCATTATCTAGAAAGGTGTTGTCTTTAGCGAACAAATTAGATTGTAATCCATTACCAAATTTTACGGTCATTAGTGAATGATGATTCTAATTGATATGTTAGACATGAATTTCTATTTAATCAATTTTCAACCCATGCAAGGCTTGACTGTTTACTGTATGGGTAAATGAGTTGAATGAAATCGAAAATATAGCAGCAGTAACCAAGAGATTCAAGGTGTTTCGCATATTTTTTTAATTATTTTGTGAAAATAAATAGAAATCAATAGTATTACTAATGAAAATCAGGCCGAATGTCTTTTACTGATTTATGCTAAAACGCTATCAAGAATCTCGCACTTCACAATTCCATCGCGGTCTATCTCAGTGAGACGGACGCGCTGCAAAGTGTTGACCCAATCCGCATGAAAAGGCAATTTCACCTTTACGTAATTTTCTGTGAAGCCAAACATGTAGCCGTTTTCTTCGTCGCCTTCTAGCAAAACAGTATAAGTATCACCTAATACAGATTCGTAAAACCCACGTTTTTTCTTTTCAGATAAGATGTGCAACATACGACTGCGCTCTTTTCTTTTGTTCTGCGGCACAGATTCCGGCATTTTGATTGCCGTGGTGTTGGCACGCTCCGAATAGGTAAATACGTGGAGATAAGATACTGGAAGTTCATTCAAAAAGTTATAAGTTACCATAAATTCCTCGTCTGTTTCTCCAGGAAAACCAACAATCACATCTACGCCAATACAGGCTTTCGGATTGTGTTTTTTGATGGCTTGAATACGGTCGGCATAAAGCGAGCTCAAATATTTTCTACGCATGGCTTTCAATAAATTGTCGGAGCCAGATTGTAGAGGAATATGAAAATGTGGCACAAATCTTTTCGAATCATTCAAACAAAAAGAAATAATGGAATCGCTCAAAAGATTGGGTTCTATCGACGAAATTCTGAATCTGTCTATACCTTCTACTTTATCCAGTTCACGAATCAATCCTTCAAAATTTTCATCTCCACCTTGACCAAAATCCCCAATATTTACACCAGTGAGCACAATTTCTTTTACGTCTGTTGCGGCGATTTTTTTGGCTTCCAAAAGAGTTTCAGCGATTGTTGCATTTCTGCTTTTTCCGCGAGCCAAAGGTATGGTGCAAAAAGTGCAGAAATAATCGCAGCCGTCTTGTATTTTTAAGAAACTGCGCGTTCTGTCGCCCATCGAATGAGAAGGTACAAATTCTGTGGTTTGCTTGATGCTTTCATTTCTTACAATCGGCTCACCTTTTGGCGCAGCGTTTCCCAAATATTCCGGAATATTAAACTTTTCATTGGCCCCCAAAACCAAATCAACTCCAGGAATCTCTGAAATTTCGGTAGGTTTCAGTTGTGCATAGCAGCCAATCACAATCACATAAGCCGCCGGATTGGTTCTCATCACCTTTTTTACCAATTGCTTGCATTTCTTGTCAGCGTTTTCGGTAACAGAGCAAGTGTTTAACACGAAAATATCTGGACTTGCATCCATTTCTACGCGTGCACAACCCAAATCAGTAAGTTGACGGGCAATGGTTGAAGTTTCCGAAAAATTCAGCTTACAACCCAAAGTATGAAATGCGACTGTTTTGTATTGGTTCATTGCGACTGCAAAAGTAGGTATTTTTATCTTTTAAAGTAGTCCGCTAATCTCACAATGCACCTTCATCGGCGTAACTGTAATATCCAGAATCGGTAAAGATGATGTGGTCTGTCAACTTGATGTCGATTAATTTTCCAAATTCCAACAACGTTTTTGTGATTTTATTGTCTTGTTCGCTTGGTAGTTTGGTGCCTGAAGGATGATTGTGTGCAGCAATGAAAGATGATGCTTTTGATTCTATGGCTTTTCCGAAAATGATTCTATTGTCCACCACTGTACCCGAAAAACCACCTTTAGAAATCAATTCAATACTGATTATTTTGTTGGCTCTGTTGAGTAGGATGATATGAAATTCTTCGTGGTATAAGTCAGACAAGACTGGTTTGAGTGCGATATATGCATCATTGCTTGATGTGATTTTTTTAGATTCTTCGGGTTGTTCTTGGTCGCGTCTTCTTGCCAATTCTAGGGCAGCCAAAATACTGATTCCTTTGGCCTGACCAATACCTGAAAATTGACATAGGTCGTGCAAACTCATTTTACTGAGATTTCGGAGATTGTTTCTTGCCGCACCGAGAATTTCTTGAGCCAATTCAACTGCTGATTTCTTCTTTGTGCCTGAGCCAATTAATATGGCAAGCAATTCTGCGTTAGATAAGGCGCTTCTTCCTTTAAGAGCCATTTTTTCGCGCGGCCGGTCATCTTCCGCCCAAAAGCGAATGCTGAAATTTTCCATGATGTAGTAGTTTAGGTTTAGCGAAAGTATGAAATTCATTTTAATCGTTCGCATAAACCACAGAATAAATACTCAATTTCGCTTTTGAATTGCTTAGATTTCTTAGTAATTTTACCATCATGAAATTTTTGTGCCCTATTCTAGTTTTATCAATGAGTTTTGGTCTTTGGGCACAGTCTTCAAAGAATGTTCGGCTTTTGGATCATTGGACTTCCGATACTTTAATCTCTGCGCAGAGTATAATTTATAATGAGGTTTGGTATTTTCAAAGAGATATGCGTGAATATACCATAATCGGTTCTACTGAGGGTACACATTTCTTTGAAATCACTGACGATCAATTGCGCTTTGTTGGTTTTGTTGCTGGAGATTTTTCATCAGCGCAGGTACATAATCGCGATTTTCGTGATTATGGTGATTATGTGTATGCCGTTGCAGATCAAGGAGAAAATTCTGCGCTTCAAATTATTAATATTTCTACCTTGCCTGATAGCGTTTATCTAGAAAAAACAGATTCAACGAATTGGAACAGGGTGCATACTTTGTGTATCGATTCTGAATCTGCACTTTTGTATGCTTGTACTTTTCGCCCGCCTTTGGCACATCCCGATTGGGTTTATAGTCCAATGAAAGTTTTTTCTTTGACCAATCCGCTCAATCCGGAGTTGGTCTTCTCAGGTTTCGACAACATCACCGAGGTGCACTATGCTTATGTTCGTGGTGATACTGCTTTTCTCAATTGTGGGTTAGACGGTTTGAGAATTTACAATTTTGCCATTCCTTCAAACCCTATTTTGTTAGGTAGTTTGAGTGTTTACAACGATCAAGGTTACAACCATTCAGGCTGGCTTTCGGAAGATGGAAAAACCTATTTTTTTACGGATGAAACGGAAGGTAAACGCATCAAGAAAGTCAATGTTTCAGATGTCGCCAACCCTTTAGTTTCAGCTGTTTTTGGTACGTCAAATTCCCAAACCTCCACAGCCCATCATATCACGCCTGTTGGAGATTTGTTATTCGTTTCCTATTACAACAATGGTCTTCGCATTTTTGATACACGACAACCGATTCGTGAAGTTGCCCATTTCGACACCTATCCAATCAATAATATTTTCTCTATGAATGGTTCTTGGGGCGTTTATCCCTTCAGAAACGGATCTCGTATTTTAGTTTCAGACCGCTCTTTTGGGCTTTTTCTTTTTGGTTTTGATTATGAGGTTTTTGCTGCTGAATATACAAGCAATAGCCTCAGTTTATTCCCCAACCCGGTTGAACAAGGGTCTGATTTTGTGGTAGTCATTAATGAAAATGTTGTTGTTGAACTCAACGCCTCAGTTTATGATGCTGAAGGGAGCTTGATTAGCTCCAATACGCTTGAAAATCAGTCTTATTTTGTTTTTTTCGCTGATTGGGCTCAAGGAATTTATCACGTTGTGCTGCGCTTCAAGAATTATTTGGGTGAGGAGGAAGTAAGGTCTGTCAAGGTGTTGGTGAGATGAGCCCTACTTTAAAATCATCCTCAATTCATTCATTATTAATGCTGTAGCTCCCCAAATAATTCTATTTTGAATCTTAAAACAAGGGATATTCTCTATCGTTACACCATTGTCGAGCTTTATTTTGATGCTGCTTAGGTTTTCTGAATTGGTCAATTCTTCCAAACCAAACGTAATGATGTCTGCAACTTCGTGCTTGTCGGGTGTAAATGGATACACAAATGGACTATAAAAAACGTTAGGATAGACCAAAAAACGACTTACAGGAATATACACTTTGGTAAGAGATCCAACAAAATGAATATTAGGATTGTGGAAGCCAATTTCTTCGTGCATTTCGCGCAGGGCGGTGAAGACCAAATCAGGGTCGCTTTCGTCTTTTTTTCCACCAGGAAAAGCCATTTGCCCTGAATGAGTACCGTCGTATTTCGGTCGTTCGATAAGCACCGTTTTTAGTGAGTTGTTTTCGTGATACAACAAAATCGCAACTGCACTTTCACGGTAGTCGCTGGCTGTTTTCAACAAGTCCGAAGTGGCTTCGCGATAAGGTAACATTTCTAAATGAGCTACTTCGCCTGGTAAATTAGTCGCCAACCGCTCTGCAATTGCCGCTACATCAGCAGGAAGTAACATTAGAATAAGGTCATTTGAGGAGGGTCCTCGCGGTCTTTGTCTTTAGGGTCAGAGTCATCCTCACCTTTCACATCGCCAACTGTCCATTCAATTTCAAAAGGCACATCGTTTGTGTCAACTGCAGGGGTGCTATCTTCAACTGCATCTTCTGAATCATTGGTGATTTCGAAATCTACGTCGTTATCGTCATTTTCTTCAGCGTCTGTATCTTCTTCCAACACTGCCGATTTTGTTGCTTCAGGCCAAGGCTCTGTGCCGTCAATTGGCCCAACTATTTGTATTTCCTTGGTTTTCAATTTGGTCAACTGATTACCCAAAGCTTTCATACCCTTTACATCAATAAAATCGCTAAGTTCAACGCGTTTGTCAGGTAAGTTTTTGGTTGCTTTGAGAAGTTTGTTGAACACAATATTGATTTCTGGTCGGTATGCTGTAGAAACAATTTCCATGCGCACACCCTCGATTTCTGGCAAGAAGCCAACCATTTTGTCTGTCGTAATTTCACACAAGAAGCGTTTCACCAAATGCATGTCTTTTTCTGGATCGAAATAAACGGTTGTCAAGGGTCGTTCAGAATACCATTTTTCAATATGAATCATGTCATCTTCAAAATGTGTCGATAAATCAAAGCTAGATAAGCGATATTGACCAGATTGATAGAGGGTTAAAATCCTGTCATTCCCTTTAAATTCGCCTAAAAACTTACCTCGTCCTTCATCATTTAGGCGTTTTACCACCTCGTCGAACCAGATTTTTCTTGCGCCTAAAGTGGAGCCAAGTACTTCTTTTTGAATCACTTTGGAAATCAATTCTTTTGTGACACGATTGCCTGTCGCTGTTCTACTTTTGATCAAAAGTTCGCCAAAGTCAACATCAAAACGCAAGCGCTTCAAATGTGGTCTTGGACGCAAGTGTACAGTAACTAACTCACGTTCGCCATTTGGATGCACGGAGAAATAAACCAATTTGGATTTCTTAGTTCCGCGTGTTAAATCGTATTCTGTGTCGCGCGTACCTGCGTTTACGAAGAATCGCTTCATCATTACTGGCCCACCCAGACCGTCTTGATACATCATGTGGTAAATGGTGCGTTTATCGCCGTTTTTCCAGATACCGCAATGCACAATCCCTTTCCCCACAAATTTCTTTTCTGAGATTGGTGTGATTAGCATTTTTCCCGTGTCGAAGAAAATAATAACATTATCTATTTCGGAGCAGTCGGCCACATAATTGGCTTTTTTCAAATTCCATCCAATGAAACCTTCTTCTAAATCGACGTAAAGTTTTTTGTTGGCAATAATCACTTTTCTCGCCTGAATGGTATCGAACGCTCTGATTTCAGTTTTGCGGTCTCTTCCTTCTCCAAAACGCTTTTTGAGGTCTCTGAAATATTCAATGGCAAACTCAATAAGATTTTCCAATTTATTTTGGATATCTGTTAACTCTGCTTCGATTTTAGCAATCAAGTCATCTGCTTTGAAGCTGTCGAACTTAGAAATGCGTTTGATTCGAATTTCTGTCAATCGCGTAATATCGTCAACAGTAATTGCACGTTTAAGATGCTTGATGTGTGGTTTCAAGCCTTCGTCGATGGTATTGATTACGCCTTCCCAAGTTTCTTCTTCCTCAATTCGGCGATAGATTCTTTTTTCAATGAATATTTTTTCGAGCGATGCAAAATGCCATTGCTCTTCAAGTTCGATTTTTTTGATTTCCAACTCGCGCTTTAACAAAGCCAATGTGTTGTCTGTTGAAATTTTTAATTGCTCTGCTACTCCCAAAAATCGCGGCACATCTTTATCAATTACCGAGGCATTGGGTGATATTGAAATTTCGCAATCGGTAAAAGCATAAAGTGCATCGATGCTCTTATCGGGTGAAACGCCAGGAGCCAAATGAATTACAATTTCGGCTATTGCAGAAGTGTTGTCTTCGATTTTTTTGACTTTAATTTTACCCTTGTCATTCGCTTTGATTATGGATTCAATCAGCGAAGAAGTTGTCGTTCCATATGGGATTTCAGTTACCACAAGGGTTTTGTTATCGAATTTGGCAACTTTTGCCCTGATGCGCACTTTTCCGCCTCTTAAACCATCGTTGTAAGCTGAAAAGTCTGCCATTCCTCCATTCGGGAAATCAGGATAGATTTCAGCTTTTTTGCCTTTGAGAATATTGATGCTAGCCTCAATTAATTCATTGAAGTTATGAGGTAAAATTTTACAAGCCATACCCACTGCAATTCCTTCGGCGCCTTGTGCCAGCAATAATGGAAATTTTACAGGAAGCGTGAGAGGCTCTTTGTTTCTGCCATCATATGAATTGAGCCATTCTGTTGTTTTTGGGTTGAAAACCACGTGATTGGCAAATTTCGACAAACGTGCTTCGATGTATCGCGGTGCTGCTGCCGAGTCGCCTGTAAGCGTGTTTCCCCAGTTTCCTTGACAATCGATTAGCAAATCTTTTTGACCCAGTTGCACCAAAGCATCACCAATGGATTGATCTCCATGCGGGTGGTATTTCATGGTGCTACCGATGATGTTGGCAACTTTGTTGTATCGACCATCATCCATCTCTTTTATGGCATGAAGAATTCGTCGCTGTACGGGTTTCAATCCATCAGCCAAATTTGGCACGGCACGTTCAAGAATTACATACGAGGCGTAGTCAAGAAACCAATCTTGATACAAGCCGCCTACAGCAGTGACCTTACTTCCATCGTTTTGTCCATCGACATCAGAAGTGAGGTCGCCACGATCCATGCCATCTCCAACATGCTCATCGTTTTTGTTTTGTTCGTTATGTATGTCCTCGCTCATTATTATTCTGCTTCTTCAACTGGGTTAAGCGATTCATCTGCTGATGCTAAATCTTCTAATATTTCATCTTTGTCAATGCGCAGGTTGCTGATGATAAACTCTTGTCTTTCTGGTGTGTTTTTGCCCATGTAATAAGACAAAATGCTCTCAATACTTTGTGCTTTATTGAGCAAAACGGGTTCCAACTTGATGTCTTCACCAATAAAATTAGCAAACTCATCTGGAGAAATTTCACCCAAACCTTTAAATCGTGTGATTTCTGGATTTTTCCCTAGTTCGGCAATGGCGTTTCTGCGTTCGTCTTCCGAATAACAATAGATGGTTTTCTTTTTATTTCTTACTCGAAATAACGGTGTTTGAAGGATAAACACATGTCCGCGTTTTACTAAATCTGGGAAAAATTGTAAGAAAAAGGTCATCAATAACATGCGTATGTGCATGCCATCAACATCTGCGTCAGTTGCAATCACGATTTTATTGTAGCGCAAATTGTCTATGTCATCTTCGATATCTAGTGCAGCTTGAATGAGGTTGAACTCTTCGTTTTCATAAACTACTTTTTTTGTCAAACCATGACAGTTTAATGGTTTACCACGTAATGAAAAAACCGCTTGTGTGTTGACGTCGCGCGATTTTGTAATCGAACCGCTCGCTGAGTCGCCCTCTGTGATAAACAGCGTTGAATTCATTCTGCGATCATCTTTGGCATCGGTGAGATGTGTTCGGCAATCTCGAAGTTTTTTGTTGTGCAGGCTAGATTTCTTGGCTCTATCGCGGGCCAATTTTCGAATGCCACTCAGTTCCTTGCGTTCGCGTTCAGATTGTTTGATCTTACGCTCAATAATTTCCGCAACATCTGGGTTTTTGTGTAAGAAGTTGTCGAGTTTTTCTTTAAGGAAGTCGTTCACAAAAGCGCGTATCGATTTGCCGTTCGGTTCAATTTCTTGTGATCCGAGTTTGGTTTTGGTTTGTGATTCGAACACCGGCTCAATCACTTTTACTGCAACAGCGGCAACTATGGATTGACGAATATCTGAAGGCTCGTAATTTTTGTTGTAAAAGTCGCGAATTACTTTGGCAACTGCTTCTCTGAAAGCACTCTGATGCGTTCCGCCTTGTGTAGTATGCTGACCGTTTACAAAGGAGTAATAATCCTCGCCGTAGGTGCGGCCGTGCGTCATAGCTATTTCGATATCCTCACCCTCTAAGTGGATGATTGGGTATATGGGGTCACCATCCATGTTGTTTTCAAGCAAGTCTTTAAGACCGTCTTTGGATTGGTATTTTTGTCCGTTTAGGTAAATGGCTAGCCCGCGATTCAGATAGCAATAATTCCACAACATTTTCTCTACGAAGGGTAATTTGTACGCATACTTTTTAAAAATCGCTTCGTCGGGAATGAATTCTACATAAGTGCCGTTTGGCTCGTCGGTTTTTTCTAGCGGAAATTCTTGAATCAATTCCCCACGCTCAAAAATCGCTTTTTTCAATTCGCCTTCGCGCACTGAGTATAGTGAGAAAGTGGAGGCAAGGGCATTAACAGCTTTTGATCCAACTCCATTCAGACCAACAGATTTCTTAAATGCTTTGGAGTCGTATTTACCTCCAGTATTCATTTTAGAAACAACTTCTACCACTTTTCCCAACGGAATTCCACGCCCATAATCGCGTACGGCAACTTTCCCATCTTTTATGATGATGTCGATTTTCTTTCCATTACCCATCACAAATTCGTCGATACAATTGTCCACGACTTCTTTGATCAGGATATAAATACCGTCGTCTGGCGCTGCGCCATCGCCCAATTTACCGATATACATACCAGGCCGCAAACGGATGTGTTCTTTCCAATCGAGCGAACGAATATGGTCTTCGGTATATGTGTTTTCTGACATGGTATTGTTGATTGAATTCTAAAGCCCACAAATTTAATGAAAAGCACGTCTTTTTTCACCTCAGATGTACGGCAGTTTTTAACAAGGTTATCAAAAGAAAATCGGGGTTTATCAACGGCTTCAAATAAGACTAAATCTGGTAAATTATGGTATTCTTCTTGTCGTATTTTGAAATTAGAATATGTCAAATTTCACCCAAAATCAAAATTTAAGTCTTCTCTATTTATTGCCAAAAATTGAATATTACTCCCAAATTATAAAATCAAAACCAGACCCCATGGTGCAGCGCATTTTCGAAAAATAGCGAATTGAACATCTTTTTAAATGGCGGATTCGAATAGGTAGAATTTTTCTCTGGAGGAATTGCCATTGGCATCTGCTAGAATTTGTCCAATGGTCAAATGCACACAGACTGCTCTTAAATATTGTGCTGTTGTTAAGTGTTTCTTGCTCGCTCTCCAGGATAAGATTTAATAATTTGGACGCAATGGAATTTAGGTTTCTCAAAACAGTGAATTTGCATTTTTTTTCAGAATTTAATTGCACAAATACACGATTTTCATGGGTATCAAAACTCACGCTTGCTTCCGGGTTATCATGTGCATAGTCTCAAAAAAATAGAGCGTTTTGGAACTGCCAGCTCTAACGTTTTGTTGTGTTTTTACTTCATCTCAGGATTGTGACAGTAACAATTCAACTAAATGGCAGGTGTCTTCTTGAAAAAAAACCAATAGCCTTTAAGGTGTCAGAATAGATGAGTTCATGACTTTCATTATAAACGTTGTGGTAGGATTCGCATCTCCAAATAGGCATGAAATCAGCGTCGCTTCGCATTTGATGGATTTTTAACACGTGCAGGCCTTTTTTTGATTGTCCAATTGGAAAAACCCTATTCTGGTCGGCACTAAGACATGCAAAAAATTGATGGATTGTAATAAGCTGATACAGATAATGCGAATTTTGCGGTCATAATGATTTGTACTAGATCAACGAAACCAAGTAATACACCGAAAACCCAATCAAATAAATTAAGCCTAAATAACTCAAGATTCTCATGAAAATACCTGGCTGAGCTTCTTTGGGTATGTTGTCCGCTGTAATTACTTTGTAGTTGAGATATGCAATTATCGGAGCAATAAGGAAAGATATAGTTGTTGCGCTGTTTACGATTTGACGGAGTCCTTTCGGGTCGTCGAGAAAGGAAATGATGAGAAGGAGCGATCCAAATGCCACCAAAAGTAGAGTGTTGCGATACATTTTATTTGGACTGAGCACTTTCACGGAAATTAAACTCATTGCATTGCTAATGGCACGGCTGTATCCATCAAGCACGGTTATAAAAGTAGAAAACATGATAGAAAAAGCTGCTGAAGATAAAATAAGGTACATCCATTCACCAACGGTTTTGGTGAAAATGCCAATCACAAAAGCAGAGAAATCGGCAGGTTTACTTGGTATAACAGCATCTGTGCCATAAACCATTAACGCGCCCATGGTAAGAAACATAACGGCTAGCGCCGCCGAAATCCAATAGCCAAAATAGAATTCACGCAAGGTTTCTTTGAGTGTTGGTCGGTAGTTGGACTCTTTCATCCGCTCAACTGTCCAAATACTATTCCAAACAGACAAATCTACAGCAGTGGGCATCCATCCCATAAGTGGAAGAATAAAAGCAATGGCATCACTAGAAAGTGGAGGTAGTAGAATCAAATTCCCTTGTTTGCCCTTGAATAAAGCTACAAAAAAGGCTATCGTGGTAGTGAGTAAAAGAATTATTCCTAAAAATTTAATGAGTTTATTGAGTGTGCTGAAGCGCCCAATCCATAATATTAATGTGGTGACAATAAAAAGGAGATAAAGCGTAAAATGAGGAATTCCTGTGCTTGCGTTTAGGCCTAGTAAGTTTTCCATAAAGCCGTATGTAACTATGCCCACAGCCCCTGATACAAAAAACATACTTACAAAAGTGATGCCCAAATAGGCATAAAGCCATATTTTGTCCCGATCGTAATAGGCTTGTAAAATGGATTCGTTTTTTACATTGGCATAACGCGAGGCAAATTCGAAAAACGGAAATTTGAGCACGTTCGCAATTATCACTGCCCAAAGCAAGCTAAATCCATAATTGGCTCCAGCTTGGGTTGATTGAACCAAATGAGATACGCCAATTGCTGTTGAGGCAAAGAGTATTCCAGGCCCTAAAACTTTTTGCCAGTTTCCCATATTTATAATTTGATCAGGATTTCCGCAATTTGCACAGCATTGGTTGCAGCTCCTTTTCTTAAATTATCGGCAACAATCCATAAATTGATGGTATTTGCTTGAGAAAAATCTTCTCTGATTCGACCAACAAAAACATCGTCACGCCCTTGCGCATAACGTGGCATTGGATAGCTGTTTGTATCCAGATTGTCTTGTAATATGATACCCTCTGTTTCATGCAAAATCTTTCTGATTTCACTCAAATTAGGCGGTGTATTAAATTCGATATTTACCGATTCAGAATGACCTCCCACTACTGGTACGCGAACCGCTGTTGCTGTCACCGAAATTCTTGGGTCGAGAATTTTTTTCGTTTCTTTCGTCAATTTTATCTCCTCTTTGGTATAGCCGTTGTCTTCAAAAATATCACAATGCGGCAGACAATTTTGATCGATGGGGTAGGGATATACCATTTCCGCTTGTATGCCTGCGCGTTCGTTTTCCATTTGTTTCACAGCTTTCACACCGGTTCCTGTAATCGATTGATAGGTAGAGACCACAACGCGTTTTACTCCATATTTTTGATGCAAAGGTGCCAAGACCATAACGAGTTGAATGGTAGAACAATTGGGATTGGCGATTATTTTATCTGATTTTGTGAGTAAATGCCCGTTGATTTCTGGAACTACCAACTTGATGTCTTCGTGCATGCGCCAGGCCGAACTGTTGTCGATTACCGTTGTGCCTACTGCAGTAAATTTCGGTGCCCATTCCAATGAAACGGAACCACCAGCAGAAAATATCGCGATGTCTGGAGCTGCTCGAACGGCATCCTCAAGGGTTACAACGGTAAAGGATTTGTCCTTGAAGGTAATTGTTGAACCCGCCGACTTTTCTGAGGCTACTAGTATCAATTCGTCTATCGGAAAATTTCTTTGCTCTAAAACGTCCAACATTACTTTTCCTACCATCCCAGTGGCGCCCACGACTGCTACTTTCATCTTATCTCGTTAAAATTTTATCAGCCAAAACATCGCTCAAAAGGAAATAACTTTCTTGTGTCCACCCAGCAATATGTGGCGATAACAACACTTTTGGGTGTTTGAGCAAGCGGCTTAAAGTTTCGTTTTTTTCGATTTCCATGAAACTTTCATTTTCATACTCCAATACGTCAAGACAAGCCCCTGCTACTTTTCCAGTATCAAGTGCATCTATCAAATCAACTAAATTTACAATTTTTCCTCGGGCCATATTCAGTAAATATATCGGTCTTTTGAACTTGTTAAAAAAGCTAGCGTTTGCCCAATTAATTGTTTCTTCGGTTTGGGGAACATGAAAACTGATCACATCTGCCGATGCATAGATTTCCTCCATATCAGCAGGCTCTACTTGACCTAAACTGCGAACATCTTTATATTTGTCGTACACCAAAACGCACACATTGAAACCAGATAGTTTTTTTGCCAGTGCAGTCCCATTGTTTCCATATCCAATTATAGCAACTGTTTTACCATCCAATTCGACTCCTCGATTTCCTTCGCGATCCCAAATTCCCTTGCGCACTTCGTCGTTGCCTTTGGATATGTTTCGGAATAGGTTCAACAACATGCCCAAAGCATGTTCGGCAACTGCATTTCTGTTTCCTTCGGGCGCGTTAAACAGCTCAATGCCGCGCGATTCGCAATAAGCAACATCTATATTTTCCATGCCAGCACCAGAACGAGCAATAAATTCAAGTTTTTCCGTATTTTTCAAGAACTTTTCATCCATTCTAAAACGAGAACGAATAACAAGTCCATGGGCGTTTTTTGCCTCTGCTTTACTTTGTTCAAAACTCATCTGACTGCCATCAATGCAAAGAAATCCATCCTTTTCGAGACGCTCTTGCAATACTGGGTGAACGCTATCGATAAACAGAACTTTGGGCAACATCATTAGGAATATAAAAGAATACTGATTGAAAAATAAATGAACAAACCAACAACGTCATTCATCGTTGTTATAAAGGGGCCAGTGGCCAAAGCGGGGTCAATCTTTATTCTGTTTAAACCCAGTGGGATCACTGTTCCCATAATCGCCGCTTGCAATATAACGGTCATAAGTGCTACTGAAACAGTTATGCCCAAGTTGATGTCAGCATATAATATGTAATTGAGAAAGAAAACGATAGATGCGCATACTGTCCCATTAATTAAAGCAACAGCCAGTTCCTTTAAAAGTCTATTTCTCAAGTCATCTGTTCGCAATGAGTTGTTCGCTAAACCCTGCACTACGATAGCTGAAGATTGTACTCCAACGTTTCCAGCCATGGCAGGAATGAGGGTAATATAAATAGCCAACATCGCGTTCATTTCGATTTGTGGCTCAAAGGATTTAATGACCTGTGTGCCCAAGAGTCCGCCAAATAAAGCGATAATTAACCAAGGAAGTCTTGCTCTAGATATTTTCAAAATGCTAGAACGTGCTTCAATGGAGCCTGAGATACCCGAGGCCATTTGATAATCTTTTTCTGCTTCCTCTTGGATTACGTCAATGATGTCGTCTACTGTAATTCTACCAATTAACTTACCTTGCAAGTCGACAACAGGAACACTTTCTATGTTGTATTTTCGCATCAAATTAGCAACTTGATTTTTGTTTTCGCTCGCTTTTACAGAGATCAGTTTTTTACTTACAAATAAATCTTCTACCAGTGCTTTTGGTTTGGCAAAAAGTAATTTTTTCAATGATAAAAAACCTACCAATCTGTCTTTGTCGTCAACTACATAGATGGTGTAAACCTTTTCAACATTTTCGGCTTGTATGCGAAGTTCAGCTACACAACGTAGCACCGTCCAATTGAGCCGCGCTCGAATAAACTCTTTCTGCATCAATCCACCCGCAGTGTCCTCGTTGTAATTCAACAAATCGACAACTTCTGAAGCCAGTTCCTCATCTTCGATATGAGAGATGACCTGCTGCTGCATATCTTCAGATAATTCACCTAAAATGTCTGCGGCGTCATCAGAATCAATCTGCTCCAACTGCTCAGCGATTTCTTTGCTTGACAGACCTTTTAAGAATCTTTCGCGCACTTCTTCGTCTAGCTCTGTAAGTACTTGTCCTGCAAACTCCTCATCAAGTATATCAAAAACAAACTTAGCGTCTTGCGTATCTATGGATTCAAAAATTTCAGCTATATCCGCTGGATGGAGTTCCGTTAAAATGGATTCAATATAGTCCCTGTCATTTTGCTTGATGGCAAAACGGAGCTGTTCGACAAAATCTTTTGTGATTTTAAAATTCATAGACGCGCCAAAGGTAGGGCTTTAATCCAAAGTGCACAATGAGCCGCTGAAAAATTATACGCCTTGTCGAAATTTGTTACTTTTACACTAATTTTAACCCAGAATATATGTCACACGGACTATTACACGGCAAACGAGGAATCATTTTTGGTGCCTTAAACGAAATGTCAATTGCATGGCAAGTTGCATTACAGGCACATGCTCAAGGAGCCAAATTTACGCTTACTAATGCGCCTATTGCTATGCGCATGGGTGAAATAAATGGTTTGGCAGAACTAACAGGAAGCCAAGTGATTTCTGCGGATGCAACCAAAGTTGATGAGCTTGAGAATTTGATTACACAATCTATGGAAATTTTAGGTGGTAAGTTAGATTTCATTTTACATTCTATTGGTATGTCGCCAAATGTGAGAAAAGGAAAGCATTATACGATTACAGATTACAATTATTATTCGCAAACAATGGATGTTTCCGCAATTTCCTTGCATAAAACATTGGCCACAGCCTATAAATTGGATGCTTTGAACGAATGGTCGTCTGTTGTTGCTTTGACTTATATTGCCGCTCAACGTATTTTTCCAGACTACAACGATATGGCTGATGCAAAGTCTTTGCTTGAATCGATTACTCGCAGCTTTGGTTATCACTATGGCTTAAGAAATAAAGTGCGGGTGAATACTATTTCTCAGTCTCCTACAGTAACCACTGCTGGACAGGGAATCAAAGGGTTTGACGGGTTTATTAAATTTGCTGAACAGATGTCGCCTTTGGGTAATGCATCTGCAATTGATTGTGCAAATTACTGCGTAGTTATGTTCTCAGATTTGACACGTTATGTAACCATGCAAAATCTATTCCACGATGGAGGTTTCTCTAATGTTGGTGTCACTCAACAGGTGGTCGATATGTTTGAAGAGCTATAAATCTCCAAACAGGTTTAAAAATTACTTCTAACTGGCACAAGAAAATTTTATCGCGTGAGGATAGACTGGCTATTTGTCAATTTCGGATGGCCTTTTTTAATACACCTTGTTTTTTTTAAGTTGGTTAAATTAAATCAACAAAAAAACCGATGAAGAAAGCTTCATCGGTTTAATTTTATAATCGAGATGTAATTGTATCAGGCTATTTTGGTGCATTATTGGCAGCGGATTTGCTTTTGTCTAGCGCCAATGCTTCTATAATTACTGCATTTGTAATGTCTTCACCTTTGGCATAATGCGTTGCAGCGAGATCCAACACATAGGTGATTTTCATGCGTTCAGCAACATTGTCAATCGCTTGTTGAATCAACTTCAAAATTGGATCATTCAAACGCGTATTTAAAATTTGCATATCGTTTTGCCACATTTGCTCCGCTTGATAGTATCGTTCTTGAGCCGTTTGCATACGTTTTTTAATTCTGTCTTGAGTTAGTTGACTAGCACCAGCAGCAATTGCTTCTTCTAGCTCTCCCATAATTTTTTGATAAGCGCCTTCTAATTCTTTCAAATCTTTTTCGGCATCGCCCATCATACTTTGTATCTCTGCTTTAGCTGATTTGTATGAAGGCAAAGTGTCAATCACTTTTTGAATGTCCAAATGGGCAATTTTAGTCTGGCTGTAACCTGTTAAAGTACCTAATGCGATGATGGTTGCTAAAAATAACTTCTTCATTTCTCTTTTTGTTTTATTGTTGTTTTTAATTTACTTGGTTTTAACCCCTAACTCTTCTAACACTTTTTTACTCAAATCATTTTTGGGGTCAGCATAAATGAGGTTTGATTGGTTGGCTTTATCGAAGACAAAAGTATAATTTCCTTTTGATGCTATCTTCTCCAAAGCGTCAAAAATTTTATCTTGTATGGGCTTGATTAATTCTTGTCTTTTCTGAAACAATTCTCCACCTACACCAAAATACAATCTTTGCAGTTGCATAACTTCTTCTTCTAATTTTTTAATTTCTTCTTTTCTTTTTTCTCTAACGTCATCTGGTAACAACACTTCTTCTTGTGCAAAAGCATCTTTTTGTTTTCGAAGAACAATGTATCGGTCGTCTATTTCTTTTTGCCACTTTTCCGAGAGTTTGTCCAACTTTTCTTTGTTTTCATGATACTCTGGAAGTTGCTCCATGATATATTTCGAATCGATATAACCGTACTTCTGAGCTACAGAAGCAAAGGCTATGCCAAAAATGAATAAGGTTGATAAAATAAGTGATTTCATATCTCTATTTGTCTGAGGTTTAATATTTTATAATTCGCCAAGATTCATGCCGATGGTGAAGTGAAATTGACCATGGTATCCTCTGTTAGATACGCTTTGGTTGTGGGTAAAGTACCCTTGTGAGTGAGGGTCGAGCATATCGAAGCCCCAACCATAGTCAAGGCCAAGCATGCCAAACATAGGTAAAAATATTCTAACGCCGAGGCCTGCACTTCGTTTTACATTGAACGGATTGTAGTTGCGGATATTGGTGTATGTATTTCCCGCTTCAGCAAAACCGAGAATAAAAAATGTGGCACTCGGATTTAGAGATATTGGATAACGCAATTCTAAAGTGAATTTTGTAGCTAATGGGTCTCCAGTTTGAGAAGCAACAGAAAGGTCGTCATAACCTCTTAGAGCTATGATTTCTCTGCCATCCATCATCCCAACACCTGTCAAACCGCTGCCTCCAAGGTAGAAACGCTCCATTGGAGAAACTCCTTTCGATGAGCTGTAGGCACCCATAAACGCGAAGCCAAAGCGTGGCATCAAAACAAGTTTTTTATCCTTTGTCAAAGGGAAATAGTATTCACCAGTGAATTTGATTTTATACATTTCTATAAATTCGAAGAGGTCCGATTGCGTAAGGGAAGAATAATCACTAACGCCATCAAACAAAGAATACATTGGTGTGGTTTTGAAACTTAAGGAGATTTTTGACCCTCCTCTAGGGTAAATGAAATCACTGATAGAGTTTCTAGATATTGATGCGCGGTAGGCAAACATATTGCCATATCCTTGATCAATAGCAAAAAAATTACCACCGTTGAATACTTCGTAATAGTTGTAGGATAATTCATGATAAACTGTAAAATAGTCATCTGGCCATTTCAATCTTTTCCCTAAACCAATTCCAATTCCTGTAATGTTAATTATAGATGAGCCTGCTTGCGAAGCGCCGCCAAATAAACCACCTTGGTCCATGCGACTGTGGTTGGCCCAAAACGAGAGTGATGTAGGTTTCTTTCCTCCTAGCCAAGGTTCAGTAAATGACAAATTGTAGGATTGGAAGAATCGTCCGTTGGCTTGCCCTCTTATGCTTAATTGTTGTCCATCGCCAGCTGGCAGTGGTTGCCAAGCTGTCTTGTTGAACATGTTTTTGATAGAGAAATTATTAAATGTTAGTCCCAGAGTTAAAATTACCCTCCCGAATCCATACCCTCCAGACAATTCGATTTGATCAGAAGGACGCTCCTCTACGATAAATTCGATGTCAACAGTACCGTCTTGCGGATTAGGAATTGGATTCACCTGAAAAGCTTCAGGATTGAAATAGCCTAACTGTGCTAGCTCTCGTTGTGTACGAATGATGTCGTTCCTGTTGAAAAGATCGCCTGGTCGAATTCTGATTTCTCTGCGAATCACATGCTCATTGGTTTTGGTATTCCCGCGAATAATGATGTTTCTAACGCGCGCCTCTTTGCCTTCAACAATACGCATTTGGTAGTTGATTTTGTTGCCTTCGGAGATAGACATTTCAACAGGCACAAGATTAAAGAATAAATATCCGCGATCCATATACAAGGAGGAAACATCCCTGCCATCCTGACTCATAAATAAGCGTTGCTCCAACAAAGATTGGTTAAAGGGGTCGCCAGGTTTGATGCCCAACACGGTATCTAAATAGCTCGAAGTAAATAAGGCATTTCCAATCCATTCAATATCTCCAAAATAGTACATCTGTCCTTCATCAACTTGAATGTCGATAATCAAGCTCTTGTTGTCGAGCATGTAGACCGAGTCTTTCGCTATGGTCGCATCTCTTAAGCCGTTTTCATTAAACTTTTTGATTATATTTTCTTTATCTCGCTTATACGCTGCTTGGTTGAATTTCGACTTCTTGAAAATGCTCATGATGCTTTTTCTTTTCGTGTCTTTCATTTGTCGGCGCAGTTTGACGGAAGAAATGCTCGCGTTACCTTCAAAAATGATATCTTTAATTTTTACTTTATTGCCCTTATCTACTCTGATTACAAAATATTCAGCGTTGTTTACTAGGCTGTCTGGAATCCTATCTATAATCACCATCGCTTGATAAAAACCCTTTTCGAGGTAGTAATTTCTTACTTTGAATCGGGTAACGTTGATGAGATTATCTGATATAGTTCGCCCAGAATACAAATTGATTTCTTCTCTAATATTGTCGGCATCTTTCTTAGATACGCCATCGCTAAATCTGAAGTATGATAATTTGGGTCTTGTTTGTACTTTGATCCGAAGGTAGGCGATATCACCAGAAAATTTGTCGACAGAAATTTCTACGTCAGAAAACAGTCCTTCTTCCCAAAGATTTTTTATGGCTTTCGAAATTTTCTCGCCTGGAATCATGATTCTGTCTCCCTGACGCAATCCTGAAATGGCTTTAAGCGCATTGTGGTCAAAATTATCGGCGCCTTCAACAATAATAGGCCCTAATTCATATTCTTGAGGTTTTAGGTAGTCTTGAGAAAATGCAATATTGTTCGTGATGATCAATGTACAAGTCGACAAGAGGAATAGAAGAATGTGATTCATAGTTATATTATTTTATCTGTTCGGAAACCATTCCAAACCGTCTTTCTCTATTTTGAAATTCATAAATGGCTTTTGCCAGTTCATTGGCTCCGAAATCGGGCCAAAAGACTTTGGAAAAATAAAGTTCAGAATAGGAACTCTGCCATAATAAAAAGTTGCTCAAGCGATGCTCACCACTAGTTCTGATAATCAATTCTGGATCAGGAACATTTGCTGTGGTCAATGCCGAGCTAAAAAGGGTATCGTTGATTTGATCAACATTTAATTCGTTATTTTTGACTTGAAGCGCAATTGTTTTAACTGCTTCTACAATTTCCCAACGGGCACTGTAGTTTAAAGCTAAAATTAGGGTTATTTTGTTGTTGCCTTTGGTTCTTTCGATTGCATCGCTAAGGGTATGTTGACAAGAAGATGGGAGCCCCGAAGAATTGCCAATAGTCATTAATCTCACCCCGTCCGAATGCAAGGCGTCAACTTCTTTAAGGATGGTTTCTACCAACAAATCCATTAAACCATCAACTTCTTCTTTCGGACGATTCCAATTTTCTAATGAAAAAGCATAAAGTGTAAGATGTTTGACACCAAATTGCGCAGCTGCTTTTAGGGTTCTTCGAACAGCGTCCACACCCGCGAAATGACCAAAAAGTCGATCTTGTCCATTTTGTTGTGCCCAACGACCATTACCATCCATAATGATGGCTATGTGTTTGGGTACAGCTTCTGGATTGATTTGTTCACTATAATTCATTCGGTACGTTGCGAAAACAAGATGCGAAAATACTACAGATAACGCATACTAGCAATGTTTATTTTATAAAAAAGCAAAAAAGGGATACATTTTCTGCATCCCTTTTTTATTCTATTTTCTGTTAGGATTATTCAGCGAGAACAATCACTTTGTTATTTTGCATTTCAATTACACCACCTTTGATGTGAACAAATAGTTGGTTTTCGCTTTTAAGCGATTTTTCAACCTTGCCTTCTATAGCATCGAATGTTTGAGTTCCTTGGGCTAAATCAATCTTGATGGTGCCTTTAATAAGCGCTGAAATTACAGGGGCATGGTTGTTTAATAACTGAAATGAACCATTGGCTCCTGGCAATTGAACTGAGGTAACTTCTCCGCTGAACAATTTTGCCTCTGGTGTTATTATTTCTAAAATCATGATTGTTATTGTTCGTTTTATTAAACCTCAGCCAACATTTTGTCACCTGCAACAACTACATCCTCAATTCCACCTTTAAGGTTGAAGGCTGCCTCAGGATATTTGTCCAATTCACCATTAAGAATCATATTGAACCCGCGAATGGTTTCATTAATATCTACCAAGACACCTGGTATACCGGTAAACTGCTCAGCAACATGGAACGGTTGAGAAAGGAAACGTTGCACACGACGAGCGCGGTGAACAATCATTTTATCTTCTTCAGACAATTCATCCATACCCAAAATGGCGATGATATCTTGTAACTGCTTATAGCGCTGCAATGTTTCTTTTACACGTTGTGCACAAGCATAATGTTCTTCACCAACGATTTCTGGAGTCAAAATTCGAGATGTAGAATCTAATGGGTCAACCGCTGGATAAATACCCAACTCGGCAATTTTACGAGACAATACTGTTGTTGCATCCAAGTGAGCAAAAGTTGTTGCTGGAGCTGGATCAGTTAAGTCATCTGCAGGTACATAAACCGCTTGAACTGATGTAATTGAACCACGTTTTGTAGAAGAAATACGTTCCTGCATGGCCCCCATCTCTGTTGCCAAAGTTGGTTGATAACCTACAGCAGAAGGCATACGGCCCAAAAGAGCGGATACTTCAGAACCTGCTTGTGTGAATCGGAAGATATTGTCAACGAAGAAAAGAATGTCTTTTCCTTGACCTTCGCCATCTCCATCGCGGAAATACTCAGCCAAAGTTAAACCAGACAAAGCCACGCGAGCACGAGCTCCAGGAGGCTCATTCATCTGACCAAAAACGAAGGTAGCTTTAGATTCTTCTAGTGCCTTCATATCTACTTTCGATAAATCCCAACCACCATTTTCCATGGAGTGCATGAATTCATCACCATATTTAATAATTCCTGATTCCAACATCTCACGAAGCAAGTCATTTCCTTCACGCGTACGCTCACCAACTCCTGCAAATACAGAAAGTCCACCATGCCCTTTGGCAATGTTGTTAATCAATTCCTGAATCAATACTGTTTTACCTACGCCTGCACCACCAAACAAACCAATTTTGCCTCCTTTAGCGTAAGGCTCAATCAAGTCAATTACTTTGATGCCTGTAAAAAGAATTTCAGTAGCAGTAGTTAAATCTTCAAACTTCGGTGCTGATCTGTGGATTGACAAACCATTGGCATTGCTAACTTCACCCATGCCGTCAATGGCTTCTCCTACTACGTTAAATAAACGCCCTTTAATAGCATCACCGATTGGCATTTTAATCGAAGAACCTGTTGAAATTGCTTCCATACCTCGTGTGAATCCATCTGTTGAATCCATTGAGATTGCACGAACCGTGTCTTGACCTGTGTGCTGCTGAACCTCAAGAACAACTCGTGTTCCATCAGATTTGCGCACTTCAAGTGCATCGTAAATGTTAGGAAGAGATACTCCTTTTTCAAACTTAATGTCAACTACAGGACCGATTACCTGAGCTACTTTACCTTTAATTGAAGCCATATTGACTATGATTTATTTAAATGTTTCGAAATTCGGGCGCAAAGATAGGCATTTTATATCTTATGGTTGGAACAATTTATTAAGATTTTTTCGACAATATAATTTACCCATATTTTCTTTTAACGAGTACGTTAGAGATTATTATATTCTTATTTTGTCTGTGATTTTATTGAGCAAATTGATATTTTCGAATTAATTATGTTGAAAATATAATTTACGATCTGCATGGATTGCATTTTCTGATTTCACTAAGCCTAACTTGACCAAATATTGTACAGTTTTATCTAAATCTTTTTTGTGATTGTTGCTGAGATAATTCCAATTCGTTTCGACGAGCCAATTTTTTACCTGACCCAAGCGCAAGTTGTATCGCCAAGCAAAAATTTCTGGAGCATCTTCTGATGTTTTGAGGGAAGCGGAGAGTTGGTTAACCACTTCAATCATTTTTTGGATGTCGTTCAGCTTTTCTGGTGCTAGATTTCGCGGAACAGCCATAACAAAACAAGGCCATGGCGTTACAACTTCATCAATATACCTACAACGCTCTTTAATGGTATAGGGGAAAGTTGTATATTTTTCCCACAGAAAGCCTTGACATTCATTGTTTTCTAGCGTTGCCAAGCATGCTTCAATACCTCCAGCAACCTTGAAATTGATTTTATCCAAATCCCAGCCCTCGTACTCTGCTTTTACATAGGTCATGAGGTGAGAACCAGAGCCGTAGCGACTGATTACAAAAGTTTTATCCTTCAGGTCGTCAAAGGTTTTGATATCACTGTTGAAAGGTACATGAATGCCCCAGCGAAGCGGTGAACTCACGTAAACTTGAAGAATGGCAACGTCTAAATGGTCCTCTAATATGGCTTTTATAATCCCTTCTGTAAGTAAAATGGCCATGTCTAATTGGCCTTCGCGTAATTTATTTATCATTTGACCTGTGCCCATGGGTTGGTCTTCCCATCGGATTTTTTTATCTACAAAAGAAAAGTGGCCTTCTTCAATCGCTAGGCGCCAAGGCAGATTGAAATGCTCGGGTACTCCCCCGATTTTTATTGATTCCATAATTCAAATAACGAAAAATGGGAAGGATTGTTTTTAAAGACCACCTAATCCAGGAACGTTTTTCATCTTTTGCATCATTTTTCCCATTTCCGCACGATTTCCCATCATTTTCATCATTTTCTTCGTGTCTTCGAATTGTTTGATTAAACGATTGACTTCAGCGATATCGCGTCCAGCACCTGTTGCTATGCGTTTTCTTCGCTGTGTATTCAAAATTTCTGGACGCTCGCGCTCTGCAGGTGTCATAGAAAAAATAATAGCTTCAATATATTTAAAGGCATCATCATCAATTTCAGTGCCTTTCATCATTTTTCCCATGCCCGGAATCATACCTGCCAAATCCTTCATGCTACCCATTTTCTTGATTTGCTGAATTTGGCCAAGAAAGTCGTTGAAATCGAATTTGTTTTTGTGGATTTTTTTCTGAAGTTTTCGTGCTTCTTCTTCGTCGAATTGCTCTTGGGCTCTTTCAACTAAAGAAACAATATCACCCATGCCTAAAATTCGATCGGCCATTCGTTTCGGGTAGAACACATCTAAGGCATCCATTTTTTCTCCCGTACCCACAAATTTGATTGGTTTGTCGACAACAGATTTGATTGAAAGTGCCGCACCACCTCGGGTATCGCCATCTAATTTTGTGAGAATTACTCCGTCGAAATTGATTCGATCATTGAAGGCTTTGGCAGTATTTACAGCATCCTGACCCGTCATTGAATCGACAACGAAAAGCGTTTCAGTTGGTTTAATTGTGTTTTTTACCAGTTCAATCTCGTCCATCATCGCCTCGTCAACGGCCAAACGACCTGCTGTATCGACAATCACAACGTTGTGACCATGCTGTTTGGCATAAGCGATAGCAGCTTGAGCAATCAGAACGGGGTTTTTCTCTTCTTTATTGGAATAAACTTCAACACCCAATTGATCACCCAACACATGCAATTGATTGATTGCCGCTGGACGATATACATCACATGCCACAAGCAATGGTTTACGTCCTTTTTTGTTTTTTAAATAATACGCTAATTTCCCCGAAAATGTCGTTTTACCAGAACCTTGGAGACCAGACATCAAAATTATACCAGGATTGCCTGTGAAGTTCAATTCTGCTTCTTGGCCTCCCATAAGGTCTGCTAGCTCCTCATGACAAATTTTCGTGAGTAATTGTCCTGGCGTAATTGAAGTTAGTACGTTTTGACCTAAAGCTTTTTCTTTCACCCTTTGAGTAAATTCCTTTGCAGTCTTAAAGTTGACGTCGGCATCCAATAAGGCTTTTCTAACTTCCTTAAGGGTTTCCGCTACATTTACTTCAGTGATTTGACCATGTCCTTTAAGGACTTTAAACGCACGTTCTAATTTGCCAGATAAATTTTCAAACATAATCCTATGATTTTCGGGGATGCAAAGTTAGGAAAAATTGGATAAAGAATGCTTCCAATTATATATGGAGATGTAAGTTTTTATACATCTCTCATCTTCCAAATTTGTTTTTTTTGTAGGTAACGCCAAAGTAACAGAATTAAATATATTGGGTATAATAAAGTTAAAATCGGTAAGTAGGGTGCCAAACTCCATGTTTTGTTTCGTTTGAACCAGTTGAAATAGATGATGAAATCTGCAACGAATTTTGCAGCTATGCCACTTAATATAATCAAATCAAAGCCGAAAAACAGAGGGTAAATGATCAGAGAAAAGAAACTCAAATTGACAGCGAAAATGAATATTGATATTGCGAGTGCTCGCCAATCATTGCCTTGGGTATTGTTGCCCATCCAACGTGCTCTTTGATTCAATAGTTCGTTAAGGTTTTTAGGAGTGGCTGTAAATACAGCTAGCTTTGGATCAAAATAAGTATGGACTTTTTTACCTTGGGCTAAAAATTGCACAAGGGCATATTGGTCGTCTCCTGAACTTCGATGAGCATGCTTTAATAAATCATTGGTGCTTATATACGTTAGACGTTCCACGATGAGATTAGCTCCACTTGCCATGATAGGTTTTTCTCTTGATGCAAAAGCTTGCAAGATTTGAAAAGATCCATATTCCAATGCCATGAGTTTGGTGGACGCTTTGTTCCCCACCATGCGAACGGGTAGAATCATCATTTGTTTCGCAGTCGGTGTAGGTAATTTGGCGAAGAATTTTGTATCGAACCATACATCGGCATCCAAAGTTTGGACATAGGTGCTGCATGCCATTTTTGCAGCTTCCATCAAGGCGTGTTTTTTACCGGAAAGTTCATTTGCAAGTAGTTTTACTTCGTAGTGAACACTCTTCGTATCTAATGCTTTTTGGATGATTTTAGCGCTTTTGTCTGTTGAATGGTCATCGATAAAAATGTATTTTTTAGGATGGACTTTTTGAGATAGAATGGATTTGAGCAGTTTGGGTAAATTTTCAGCTTCATTTCTAAAAGGAATAATCACTGTGAGTTCATCTAGGGGAAAGCCGCCCAATTCATCTCGAATTTTGAATCTATTCTTGATAAACAGAAGCACCGAGAAAATGCTCCAAGCCACTAATATTAAGAGAATGATATTTAGTGTAAGGGTTTCCATTTCAGCCAAATTATACCACCAATAATAGCGGGAATACTCAAGTTAATGAACCAAATTAACACGGTGCTAAGTAGGATAACGGAGCTGTTTATGGACATGGCACCAATCACGAAGAGTGCGACACTTTCACGGATGAGCAATTTACCCAAAAGCGGTGATGGAATCAAGGTCATGATGAGGTAGGTGATCCAAACAGCATAAAATAGCTGTGCATCTATTGAGATACCAAATGCGTATAAGGTGAGCACGAATTGTGATGAAAAAACGATGTGCCTAAGCAAGCTGTAAAGTAAAAGCTCCCATTTCAAATTGTGGTGTTCTTTTAAAATACGAGCAGCATGCTCCATTTTACGTGTGTACATAAATCTCCCTAAAAACTGTGGTGCCCAATAGGGAATAAAATAGAGTAACACAACAAAAGCGATAATTAGCGATAGACCAGTCAATTGCCATATAGGGAGCTCGGGTATTTGAAAAAATTGGACGAAGTACAAGCCTAGAAGCCCAAAAATAATGGAAGAGAGCCATTGTGCCATATTACCGTAAATGGATAGTACCGATACTTGCACACGGATTGCCGAACCAAACCAAATCATTCTGCCAATAAAATTTCCTACTCTATTTGGCGTGAACAAACTTGTTGAAATGCCTGTAAATAATGAGAAAAGCAAGGTTTTAAATGGGGTTTTTGTTTTGAATTTGTGCAGAATGGCGCGCCACTTCAATCCTTCTAGCGTCCAATTTAAGGGCATGAGTAATAAGGTGATAACCAATCCGATTGGCGCTGAGAGAATGAGTTGAGCTTCTTGGCTCGATCGGGCTTTGGTCAATTGCGTGTAAATCACGTAAATAAGCGCGATGATAAAGATAACTTTAATCAAGAAAAGTATGCGACTGTTTATTTTGGCTAATTTTGTCATGCGATGGAAAAACCGAGCGAAGATAGAATAATTTTAGGAGTTGACCCAGGTACAACAGTATTGGGTTATGGTTTGATTCACATTCAAGGAAAAAAAGTTTCCATGATGAACTTTGGTGTAATAAACTTGCAGAAATTAGAAAATCAACCCGATAAATTGTTGATGATTTTTGAGCGGTTGAGTGCTGTTATCAGTGAATATAAACCGGATGAAATGGCTATTGAGGCACCTTTTTTCGGCAAAAACGTTCAATCAATGCTCAAATTGGGTAGGGCACAAGGCGTGGCAATTGCGGCTGCGTTGTCAAAAGGTTTGCACTACGAGGAGTATTCTCCTAGACGCATAAAGCAGAGTATTACTGGTAATGGAAATGCATCTAAAGAACAAGTTGCCGCTATGCTTATGCAACTGCTCAATTTTGATGAAATGCCAAAATATCTCGATTCTACCGATGGTTTGGCTGTGGCCATGTGTCATTATTTTTCAAATGGAATTGGAGAAAACAATAAGTCAAAATCGAATAGCTGGAAATCTTTCGTAACGGAAAACCCCAAAAGAAACGTCTCGAAATAGCTGAATATATTGTATTAATGCATTATTCACAAAAATTATTTTCTAAAAAAGTTGCTTCATTACATTTTTTATCTACTTTTGCATCGCTTTAAATGAAAGCATGAACAATACAAAATTTAGCAACCTTGGTTGTGTCTGACTGTTGTCGGAATTTAGAATAAGTTTTGGTTCCCGATATTCGGGATTGGTTAGAATATCCCGACAAGCGTGTCGGGAGGGTCGTTGTTTCGAGACGTTAAATTCGGACTTTTAAAGATGAAATAACTTTGCAAGCGCAAAGATGAACAATACAAAATTTAGCAACCTTGGTTGTGTCTGACTGTTGTCGGAATTTAGAATAAGTTTTGGTCTGGTAGTTCAGTTGGTTAGAATACCTGCCTGTCACGCAGGGGGTCGCGGGTTCGAGTCCCGTCCAGACCGCAAGCCCATATGGCTGTGGGAATAGAAGTCCTCAAGAAGTATCAAATTTCTTGGGGATTTTGTTTTTTAAATGGGGGGTAATTGGAATGATTTAAAAGTAGATAAGTAATATGAAACGAATTAACGAATACAAAAAATTGTTCTTGATCGAAAAGGAAATTGATCTTACTTCCTTAAAATCGACCTACAGAAAATTAGTGAAGCAATGGCATCCCGACAAGTTTTTTGAAGGCGACCCTTTACGAGAAGAAGCAGCCATCATGGGGCAACGGGTAGTGGATGGTTATCATTTTTTGGTGAGTATTGCTCCCGAAACAAAGGCTGCTACTTTGGTAGAGTACACCACAACTATTATGGAATGTGGAATTGCCGATTTCAAACACAAAGGTCTTTTATTAGAAATTACTTTTACTGATGGTTCAAGCTATGAATATTTTGGTGTAAATGCTGCTTTGTTTCAAAAATTTATCAACTCAGATAAACAAATTCGTTTTGCGAAACGATTTATTTATAATCAATTTCTGTATAGAAAATCAAAGAAAGCTGTTGAAGCCGTGGTTTCTTAGTTAATTGAAAACTAGGGGATTATCATCTTTATTTTATACACTTTAATCCTTTTTCCGAAAATACTAAATCTCGCACCGCTTCCTCATTTGCCCTTTTTGTTGCCTATGCGATGGACAGCTAGAGTCCTGCGCGGGTAACTTAAAATCAATTATAATAAAAAATATTAAGCTAGTTGATGCTAATATCTTGAAATGGCTTCCTTGGTTGGGGAAAAAATACAGCTCTTCAAGTCAAAAATTTTAGCTTTTAGGCGAGAGTCATTTCTGCGATTCATCAAAGTAAAATTCACTAAATGGTTTGGTAGATGGCTCTTTTCAAAGAATTAAACAGAAATTGATGAGTGAGAATAGTTTTTTTGAAGCTATTAATGCGAAAGTTGATCCAAACACCAAATCAGTTTTTACCGCTCCGACAATTAAAAAGAAAATAATTCCTCAACCAATAGCCTTGAAGAAAGAGTTTTCTAGTCAACCGACTATGAGTCATGAAATGTATGAAGACACTCTAACAGTTCTCTATGATTACAGTAGATCAATAGAAAAAAAGCCTTCAATGTATGCAGGCAAGGATGAAGAAAGCATACGGGATTTATTAATATCAATGCTTGAAACTAGCTATGTGGGAACAACCGCTACCGGTGAGACTTATAATAAGAATGGAAGAACAGATATTCTTTTAAAATATGAAGATGGCTCTAACCTTTTTGTTGGCGAGTGTAAATGGTTAAAAGGAGAAGGCGAATTTAGTGCTTCCATTAATCAACTTTTTGACAATTATCTTACATGGAGGGACTCCAAAACAGCTTTGATTTTCTTCTTAAGAAATAAAGAAATAGCAAAAGTCTGCGAGAAAATAAAGGTAGAAGCTGAAAAGCATGAATACTTTAAAAGTTTTACGGGGTCAAAAGGAGAAGGGCGGTATTCATTTAAGTTTCATTTGCTTGGAGATTTTGAAAAAGAGATTTACCTAGAGATTATGACTTTTCATTTTTAATTCAGATAAAGCTATATTTGTAAAGTATAATAAAAAAGACATTTATGAAACAGTTAATACTTCACATTCCACATTCATCAATTAATATACCTCTAAAAGAAGGGTATGTAGTAGCAGACGATATTTTGGATGAAGAAATTCTTAAATTAATTGATTGGTATACCGACGATCTTTTTCATTCACCAGGTGACATTAGTATAATTGCAGAATTTTCAAGAATTTTCTGTGATCCAGAAAGGTTTAGTGATGATAGTAAAGAAATAATGGCAAAATTTGGAATGGGCGTACTCTATGAAAAAAGTGATGCTGGAAATATTATAAGAACAGTTAGTCCTGAATTAAGAGAACGAATTTTAAAAGAATATTATTGGAAACATCATGGTAAATTAAGTAGTGCGGTTTCTGAACAGTTAGATGAATATGGATCTGCTTTAATTATTGATTGTCATTCTTATCCAAGTATTCCATTATTTAGAGATTTAAATCAAGATGCAGAAAGACCAGACTTTAATATTGGAACTGACTCATTTCATACGCCAGAAAAACTGATAGATATTTCTAAAGAGTTTTTCAATAAAAAAGGATATTCATTAGGAATTGATTGGCCATACGGTGGTTCTATTGTTCCATTAGAATACTATCATAAAAATAAAAAGGTTGAATCAATAATGCTTGAAATAAACAGAGGACTTTATTTAAACGAACCAACAAACGAAAAATCGGAGAATTATCGTGAAATAAAGAATGTGACCAATGAATTCCTAAACGAAATCAAAAATAATTTTTAGCAGTTCGATACTATCTATAAATATTATTTTTAATGGAGAAAATTATCGAACTTTAAAATTCACTGAGGCTATTGAGCTATTTGCTAGGAATAAAAAGGATTCCGAAGAGATAAAAAACAAAAAAAGGGAAGAAATCTTTCGAAATCTTCCCCTTTAGTACCCGGGGCCGGAATCGAACCGGCACGCCCTAAGGCACAGGATTTTGAATCCAGCGCGTCTACCAGTTCCGCCACCCGGGCATGGATGCGATTGGTTTCGCTTATTGAGGTGCAAAAGTAATGTTTTGTTTGTTCGAACAAACAAATTTGAGAAAAATTATTCTTTTTGGGCCAATAGCTTGGCGTAAGGGCGTAACTCGTCAGATGATTCCATGAGGATGCGCATCACGGCCAAAGTAGGTATCGTGAGTATCAAACCCAAAATGCCTGAGATAACACCCATAAATAATAAGGCGAGTATCAAGGCCACTGGATTTATATTAACAGCGTTACCAATAATATTTGGTGTAATTATATTGCCTTCGAGAAATTGAACCAATACAAATAGTCCAAGAACGGCAAACGGATACCACAACGCATCTTTAGTTAAAAGTGCTATTGTGAGCGGAAGCAACGCACCTATTGCAACACCTATATAAGGAAATATGCCAAGCAAGCCACAAAGCACTGCCAACAACAACCAATAAGGGATTTCTAAAAAATAGAGCCCAATGGCCAAAAGCACACTAACTACAATAATCACCGTTGTAAGACCTAAGATATAATGTTGAATAGATTTTTTAACATCCTTCACTACTTGCATTGCCTGCTGATTGCTTTCCCCGTAGCGCGCTGATAAGTATGCGTCAATACGATCGCGCGACATCAGCATGAAAAAGATATAAATCGGAATCATTGCAACCATGAACAAAGTGGATGAAATATATGAAACCGATTGTTTCAAATAAAACATGCCAAATTCGATGAGGTCTTGCGAATACTTATTCACTTTTACTGCGACATCTGGTGAATTGAAGAGTTTCTGAGCTTGATTGATAGCCATATTTTCCCTCGAAATCATCGAAGGTAAATCGTTGACCATTACTTCAATTTCCTTGAAAAGAAAGAAGCCAATACCTCCAACAATGCTCGTTAGAATGCCCACTGCAATAAATGCAGATAACCATCTTGGAAACCATAATTTATCCAATACTTGTGCGATAGGAAGTAATAAAATTGTTAAGAATAAGGCCAAAATAAAGGGCAGAAAGACTGATCCTAAATAAAACAAAGCCAATACTATTGTTATTAGAATTATGCTGTAATGTGCCCATTTGGCTGTATTGTTCTTAGTCATCATGATTCTTCGTCTTTCCTTTCTTTTGCTAGTGCTATTCGAAAACCTAAGAGATATGGCAAACCTACATTGATGATTCCGACCAATATCCAACCTACAAATTTGAGTCGAATATCAGTAACACCTAGATCAGTGTCGCTCGCCAAAATCTTTTGTTTATTAAGCAAATAAGATAAGCTCAGTTTTTCGTCGACCATTGTTCCGTCAACTAAAACAGCCACACCATCGTATAATTCTACTGGCAGAAACAAAGTAATCGCTGCTACTATAATCAAAATGAGTGTGCCGTATTGCAAGGTTGGTTTAAGCATCTATTTGAAGTTTGGTTTACGTTTTTCTAAAAATGCAGTCGTTCCTTCAACAAATTCGGGCGTGCCAAAACAGCGCCCAAACTCAACAATCTCAACTTGATATCCATTTTGATCATACGCAAAATTGGCATTTACAGCTCGAATGGCTGAAGCAATTGCAGTTCCTGAGTTTAAGTAAATTTTTTCTGCGATTTCTGTGGCTTTTAGAAGTAATTCTTCATGAGGCACAACGTGATTCACCAAGCCCCATTGGAGGGCTTCGTGAGCTGTAATCATACCTGCCGTTGTAATCATTTCCAAGGCTTTTCCTTTGCCCACTAATTGCGACAAACGCTGTGTGCCGCCATAGCCAGGAATAACGCCTAAAGAAACCTCGGGCAAACCCAATCGGGCTTTGTCAGAGGCTACGCGAATGTGTGAGGACATGGCCAATTCCAAACCTCCTCCCAAAGCAAAACCATTGATTGCAGCAATTACGGGTTTGTTTAAATTTTCTACAAAATTGAACAAGCTGTCATGACCCATTTTCGATAATTCCTTACCTTTTTCCACATCGAAATTGGCGAATTCCTTGATGTCTGCTCCTGCTACAAAAGCCTTGTCTCCACTGCCAGTAAGCACAATTACTCGGACCCTTTCGTCCGAATCACATAGCTTAAAAGCGTCGTGTAATTCTTCGATGGTTTGCTTGTTTAATGCGTTGAGTTGACTAGGTCTATTGATTGTAATTCGAGCTATTCTGTTTTCAATTTCAAGGATGATATTTTCGAAGGTCATGGGCGTGAATTTTGTGTAAAAATAAAAATATTAGTTCAAATTGCTCAGTAAATGCTTCATATTCACTTTGTTGTCAATTATTTCAGGTAGTTGTTTGATGCTCACGCGCTCTTGCAACATCGTGTCTCTGTCGCGAATGGTAACGGTGTTGTCTTCTAAAGTTTGATGGTCAACGGTAACAGAATAAGGCGTGCCAATGGCATCCTGACGGCGGTAACGCTTACCAATAGAATCTTTTTCGTCGTATTGGCAGTTGTAGTCAAACTTCAATGTTTCGATTATGGCTCGGGCTTTTTCAGGCAAATCGTCTTTTTTGGTTAGGGGCATCACAGCAACTTTATAGGGTGCCAACGCGGGTGGGATGGACAAAACAACGCGTGTCGAACCATCTTCCAAAGTTTCTTCATTGTAGCTCGACGACAAAATAGCAAGGAACATGCGGTCCAATCCTATGGATGTTTCAACAACATAAGGGATGTAGTTTTCGTTCAATTCTGGATCAAAATAGCGCAATTTTTTACCAGATAAGTTTTCGTGTTGAGTCAAATCGAAATCAGTTCTTGAATGAATACCTTCCAATTCTTTGAAGCCCATAGGGAAATTGAACTCAATGTCGCAAGCCGCGTTGGCATAATGCGCTAATTTGAGGTGATCGTGAAATCGGTAGTTTTTTTCTCCTAAACCAAGCATTTTGTGCCATTTGATACGTTGCTCTTTCCAGTAGTCGTACCATTTCATTTCTTCTCCTGGACGTACAAAAAATTGCATTTCCATTTGTTCGAATTCGCGCATTCGGAAGATAAATTGACGGGCAACAATCTCATTTCTAAATGCTTTACCTATTTGAGCGATGCCAAAAGGAATCTTCATTCGACCAGTTTTTTGAACGTTCAAGAAGTTTACAAAAATACCTTGTGCTGTTTCTGGACGCAAGTAAATTTTCGAAGCATCTCCAGCCAATGAACCTAGTTCTGTTGAGAACATCAAGTTGAATTGACGGACTTCCGTCCAGTTTTTTGAACCAGAAACAGGGCAAGCAATTTCCAAATCATCAATCAATTGTTTGAACGCAACCAAATCTTCTCTTTCCAAACAGTCTTTCATGCGGCCTTCAATTTCAACGATTTTTTCAGCGTTTCTCAACACATTGGGATTGGTAGCCAAAAATTGAGTTTCGTCAAATGAATCTTCAAATCTTTTTCTGCCTTTTTCAACTTCTTTTTCAATTTTTTGACGAATTTTTTCGATATAATCTTCTACCAAAACATCTGCTCTGTAACGTTTTTTCGAGTCTTTATTGTCGATCAAAGGGTCGTTGAACGCATCCACGTGACCAGATGCCTTCCAAGTTGAAGGATGCATAAAAATTGCAGCATCTAACCCAACAATGTTTTCGTGCATTTGGGTCATCGACTTCCACCAATAGGATTTGATGTTGTTTTTCAATTCAGCACCCAACTGGCCATAATCATAAATAGCTGCTAATCCGTCGTAAATTTCCGATGAGGGGAAAACGAAACCGTATTCCTTAGCATGTGAAATAATGTCTTTCAATCGATCTTCTCTTTGTTCCATGGGCGCAAAATTAGAAGAATTTTAATGATTCTTCGGAGAATTTTTTTGAATGAAATACTTTATTGCCATTCCTCAGAAAGATAGACGAAATCCATGCTCAGGAAATAGTCATCTAAAACGATTTATAGAGCATTTCTGTGGTGCTTGATTAGTTTTCGAGTAAATTTTATAGAGAACTAAGACAAAAATTCCCAGCCAAATTTGTCTTCCAAAATTTGGTCGACTTTGAAGCGTAAAGGATCTGACAATTTCGACAATACGTCTCCAATAAAAGCCTGTACAAGTAGTTCTCTGGCTTGTTTTTCGCTCATGCCCCTTGATCGGAGATAAAACACAGCGTTTTCGTCCAATTGACCTGTAGTGGAACCATGTGAACATTTTACATCGTCTGCGTAGATTTCCAATTCAGGCTTCGAATTTACTGTGGCATCGTTCGATAGTAAAACATTTCCGTTTGATTGAAAAGCGTTTATTTTTTGAGCATCTTTTCTCACAAACACTTTACCGTTGAATACAGCTGTTGATTTATCGTTCATAACCCCTTTATACAATTCGTTCGATAAACAATTAGCTACACGATGGTCTACCAGTGTATGGTTATCAACGTGCTGATTCTCCTTAAGGATGTAAGCTGCATTCAAATTGGTTTCGCAGTTTTGACCGTTCACAGCAATATTCAGGTTGTTTCTGAGCAATTCTCCACCCAAAGTGATTGTGTTTATGGTGAAATTGGAATTTGCCCCTTGGTTTATGTTTTCAGTGGCTATGTGGTAATTGTTGTTGTCTTCTGCCTGAAGTTTGGTAATGCTCAAATGGGCGCCGTCTTTCAATTCTACAGACGAACGTACATTTGTAAAACATTGAAGCGCTTCTTGCGAATAAAACGACATCACAACTTCCGCTTGAGCGTTTGGTTCGATGGTTATTTCATGATACAAATTGGCAATCACCTCCGTGCCAGTTTGAATATGAATGATTTCAATGGTTGGCTCAATTTTTATATTTTTGCCAATGTGCAAGCGTATACCATCAGTAGCAAAGCAGGTATTGAGTTGATCAAAAATTTCAGAGGCTGAATGTGCTACTTTTGGACGAAAATCACCCTTTGAAAATACGTCAATCCCATTTGTCTTAAAATCAGTAAAGTCGCTGAATTGAGCCGAGAAGAACCCGTTCACAAAAACAATTTTAATGCTATTTAAATCTGAAACATTGAATAGGTCAATACTTTGGATATTAGCTGGTTGTATTAAGAAATTCTTCGTTGATATTCTATTCAAACGGGTGTATTTCCAATACTCGTCGCGCGTGTTTGGAAAGCGATTATTTTCCAATAAACTCTTGGCTTCTTCTCTTGCTTCGTGAGAAAAAATTCCAGATGTGAAATTTGATTCAACAGCTTTTGTGAATTTGTGTGTGATGTTTTCTACTGCTATCTCCATACTACTATTTTATACTGTTTCGCCTAACTCTTGTTTTATCCAATCATAACCTTTTTCTTCAAGTTCCAATGCCAATTCTTTCGGCCCTGATTTTACGATTTTTCCGTCATAAAGAACGTGTACAAAATCTGGTATGATGTAGTCCAACAAACGCTGGTAGTGCGTGATAATAATGGTTGCGTTTTTATCTGATTTGAGCATGTTTACACCATTTGCTACAATGCGTAAAGCATCAATATCAAGCCCAGAATCTGTTTCATCCAAGATGGATAATTTTGGGTCTAACATTGCCATTTGGAAAATCTCGTTGCGTTTTTTTTCACCACCAGAAAACCCTTCGTTTACTGCGCGAGAAGCCAACTTGGCATCCAATTCTACGATTTTTGATTTTTCGCGGACCAAAGCCATAAAGTCTTTTGCAGATAGCGGCTCCAGCTTGTGGTATTCTCGTTTGGCATTCAATGCTGCACGCAAAAAGTTGATGTTTGATACACCTGGTATTTCAACAGGATACTGGAAAGCTAAAAACAAACCTTCGCGAGCGCGATCTTCAGGTTCCATTTCCAACAATTCTTTTCCATCAAAGTCTATTTCGCCATCTGTGATTTCGTAATCGTCTTTACCTGCTAAAACAGAAGCCAAGGTGCTTTTTCCAGCTCCATTTGGACCCATAATCGCGTGAACTTCTCCTGGTTTTACAATAAGGTCCAACCCTTTTAGAATTTCTTTTCCGTCTATTGACGCGTGTAAGTTTTTAATTGATAACATGATCTTGTGTTGTAAATTCTTATTTTATTTTAGTCGTTTTGAAAAATATTTCGATGGCTCCTACTCCTTTGTCTCCCTTCTCCGCTGTGGAGGGAATCGCTTCACAATTTAATCTTTCCTAAATGTTTTACCTTTCCTTCTCTATTATTTTTGGGTTATATCAAAGGCAAGGTATTTGCCTTTGTTACTACCTCGTTAGAATAGAATCTAGGGTAGGACTCTTTTCGTATGAATGTTGAATTTCAAATTCATCAATGTTCAAAATTTTCTATCCAACACTTCCTTCAAGAGAAATCGCCAATAATTTCTGCGCTTCTACTGCAAATTCCATGGGTAACTGATTCAACACCTCTTTGCAATAGCCGTTTACAATCATTGAAATCGCTTTTTCTTCGTCGATGCCGCGTTGTAAACAGTAAAATATTTGGTCCTCACCAATCTTCGATGTTGTCGCTTCGTGTTCAATTTTTGCACTGCTGTTTTTACATTCTATATATGGGAAAGTATGTGCGCCACATTCGTCAGTCATTAATAAAGAATCGCATTGAGAAAAATTTCTTGCGTTGTCGGCATTTTTGTGAATTTGAACCAACCCACGGTAAGAATTCTGAGACTTTCCAGCCGAAATACCTTTTGAAATAATCGTCGACTTGGTATTTTTACCCAAATGAATCATCTTTGTTCCCGTATCCGCTTGCTGAAAATTATTGGTTACGGCAACACTATAAAATTCTCCAATCGAATTGTCACCTTTTAAAATACATGACGGATATTTCCAGGTTATAGCCGAACCAGTTTCCACTTGTGTCCAAGAAATTTTTGAATTCAAATTACAAATGCCGCGTTTGGTAACAAAATTGAATACGCCGCCTTTTCCATCTTTATCTCCAGGAAACCAATTCTGTACGGTTGAATATTTTATTTCAGCATTGTCTAACGCAATCAACTCAACAACAGCGGCATGCAATTGATTTTCATCGCGTTGAGGAGCGGTGCACCCTTCCAAATAGGAAACGTATGAACCTTCGTCCGCTACTAATAGTGTGCGTTCAAATTGTCCTGTGCCACCTTCGTTGATTCTAAAGTATGTCGATAATTCCATCGGGCAGCGAACACCTTTTGGGATGTAGCAAAATGAACCATCAGAAAATACTGCTGAGTTCAAGGCTGCATAAAAATTATCTGTTTTTGGTACAACAGAACCCAAATGTTTGCGAACCAATTCGGGATGCTCTTGAACCGCTTCTGAAAAAGAACAAAAGATAATACCCATTTCGTTTAATTTCGCCTTAAATGACGTTCCCACGGATACAGAATCCATTACGAAATCTACGGCAACTCCGGTTAGTCTTTGCTGTTCTTCTAAGGAAATTCCAAGCTTCTTCATCGTTTCCTTCATTTCTGGCTCTACATCATCCCAAGATTCATATTTTTTGCTGCTTTTTGGTGCAGAATAATAAGATATTCCTTGAAAATCTGGTTTCTTATAATGTACATGAGCCCATTCAGGTTCCGTCATTTGCTGCCAAATTTTAAAAGATTCTAATCGAAATTCAAGCAACCATGCAGGTTCGTTCTTTTTCTCAGAAATTTGTCGAACGATGTCCTCATTTAGGCCATTGGGCAATTTGTCGCTCTCAATGTCTGAGGTGAAGCCATATTTATACTCGCTGTTTTCGAGGTCTTTTGCTAGTTCGTGTTCGGTGTATTCAGCCATGATGTTTGATTAAATAGAAAAACTTTCGCCGCAACCACAAGTTCGGTCAGCGTTTGGGTTCACAAATACAAATCCTTTTCCGTTGAGACCACCAGAAAAATCTAGGGTGGTTCCAATCAAATACAAAAAGCTTTTTTTATCGACTACGATTTTCATGCCTTCTGCTTCAAAAGTTTTGTCTGTATCTTTAAGTTCATTGTCGAAGTCAAGTTGATACATCAAACCGGAACAACCACCTCCATGAACGCCGACGCGTATGAAGTGGTTGAATTTTCCGTCTTCCGACATCAATTTAATCGCTTGATTTTTAGCTGATTCAGTTATGTTGATCATAATTCAATGCTTTATTCTTATTTAGATTAAGTATAAATAATTCTCTAATCATTCGCAAATATAGCTATTTTATTAATTTAGTCAATTATTTTATCCTATGTTTAACAAGCGCTTATCTAGTTTTGTTTGCTTTATTGGCTTACTGCTTTTTGTTTCTTGCAAAAGCGAAGAGGTTACAAAAGATGTGCAACGCTACTGCGAATGCTTGTCAGAAAAGAAACATAGTCTTGAAGAACGCGAGATTTGCTTTGAAATGATGTATGAAATCAAAGACAAGTGGAAGCACAGCAATCGTCGGATGTTACAAATTTTAGACGAAACTGAGAACTGTTTGTGATTAAGTGCTCTCTCCGCATTAATCATCATTGAGCAATTTCTCTTACCTTTACCGCATGATAAACAGTGAAATTATTGGCACAATGGTGAGCCTCCCAATTGTTCGAATCTCGGAACCTGGCGTATATTTGGATGCAGGTGAATTGGGTGAAATATTATTGCCTAACCGATATGTTGAGGAATCTATGCAAGAAGCTGATCTCCTTGAGGTTTTTGTGTACTTAGATTCCAAAAATCGTCCGATTGCAAGCACGATTGCTCCGAAAATACAACGTGATGCCTGCGCCATTTTGAGATGCAAGGAAGTGAGTCATCATGGAGCGTTTATGGATTGGGGCTTAGAAGCTAAAGACCTTTTTGTGCCTTTTAGAGAACAAAAAATAGAAATGCAAGAGGGCCAAGATTATTTGATTTATTGTTATTTTGACGATGAAACACAGCGTCTGGTTGGTTCTGCCAAAACGAATAAGTTTTTGGATAAAATTCCGCCTGATTATCAGTTGAATCAAGCGGTAAACGTGTTGATTTCTGGTGTTTTGGAAATTGGATATACGTGTATCATTGAAAACACTCACAACGGTATGATTTATCACAATGAAATCTATGATGCCATTCGGGTTGGTCAACAAATGAAGGCCTTTATCGTGCGGGTGCGCGAAGACGATAAAATTGATGTGTCTATTCATCCGCTGGGTATAGAACGGTTTCAATCAAAAACCACCGACATAATTTCTTTTATTAAAGAGAATGGTGGCGTGATGTTTATTACCGACAAAAGTGATCCAGAATTGATTCGAACTACATTTGGTATGAGCAAAAAGGCATTTAAGAAAGCGCTTGGAACTTTGTATAAAGACCGTTTGGTTGAGGTCCAAAGTGATCGTATAGTATTGGTGTAAAATGGAAACTCAGGCCTTGGTTCATTTTGTTGCCGCTTCTTTGTTGATTACCATTACTCCAGGTCCTGACATTTTGTACGTGCTCGCTAGTTCATTGCGGAGTGGTTTTAAAACTGGTATTTTCATTGCTCTTGGTTTGTGTTCAGGGCTTATTATTCATACAAGTTTGGTTGGTTTCGGAGCGGCACAACTCATTCAACAGAGTTTATTGTGGACTTCTATTTTCAAAATATTTGGAGTCAGTTATATGCTGTGGTTGGCTTATAAAGTGTACCAAAGTGATTCAAAACTTGTCATTCAAAAAGTGATTCAAGATAAAAATGGTTTCGGGGGATATTTTGCACAAGGTTTTTTAATGAATCTGCTGAATCCTAAAGTGAGCATGTTTTTTCTGGCTTTTTTGCCTCACTTTATTCATGCCGATTCTGGCAACATCACTGAGCAAGCATTTGTTTTAGGTGGAATCTTTTTTATTCAGGCTTTGCTTGTTTTCTCGTTGGTAGCGTTTCTCTCAGGTAAAATTCACAAACTTATTGATGGCAATTTAAAAATTAATCATTGGATGAATGTTTTTCAGATTGTGCTGTTTGTGTTCATCGCACTGTCAATTTTGTTAATTTGAATGTGATTTATTCACTGAGCGCACATTTATTATTGAACTAAGAAAAAGTATGGACAAAAAAAAGGTCAATCCGTGAGAATTGACCTTTGATAAAGCTCGACTAAATATTATCTACGTCTTTCTTCAGCTTCTTTAACATAAATCGTGCGACCACCAAAAGAACTTTCATTCAATTCGTTGATTGCACGAACGCCGTCTTCCTGCGTCGCCATTTCAACAAATCCAAATCCTTTAGAGCGACCTGAGTCACGATCCGTAACAACTTTACAAGAAGCAACTTCGCCGTACTGTTCGAAAAGTTCCTGCAATTGGTGTGATTTCACACCGTAGTCCAAACTGGCTACAAAAATATTCATAAGAAAAAAATTAAATTAACAACTGCCCAAAGGCTACAATTAAACGATTCTCCGTTGGCAAAGAAGCTATAATGCACTCAAAATAACTGTCTTGTTCAGGTTTAAATCGCGACAAATGTAATCTAAAATTTGATGTAGTACACATTTTGTCATTTTTTATTCCCAACATTTCTTGATTTGATACAATATTTTTAAAATTGTGTACATTTCATTAGCTTTTTAGCAAATATTTAATTGTTTTGGTTTTGCTGATTTTACGAAATGAGTGCATGGTAAGCTTTTTTTAAATTCATTTTCCGCTCAGCCCACTCGGCTCCAATCCGGTTTGCTTTTTATTATTTTTCTGATTTGTTCGCGTAGAGCATGGTGTTCTGGTTTTTCTAAATTGGAGTCCTGATCCAAAATTGTCATTGCCGCGTTGCGTGCTTCAGTTAGGATACTACCATCTCTTGCTAAATCTGCAATTTTGAGGTCAATCAAGCCGCTTTGTTGTGTGCCCATGATGTCGCCCGGACCACGAATTTCCATATCCACTTCGGCAATCACAAAGCCATCGTTGGTTTCGCACATGGTTTGCAAGCGCTTTTTGCCCTCTGCGCTCAGTTTGTCGCCTGACATCAAAATACAAAAAGACTGTTCGGCACCTCTGCCTACACGCCCCCGCAGCTGATGCATCTGAGCCAAACCAAAACGCTCGCTCGATTCAATCACCATCACCGAAGCGTTTGGTACATTCACGCCTACTTCAATCACGGTGGTTGCGACCATAATCTGTGCTTGGCCTTTCACAAAACGCGCCATTTCAAAATCTTTATCTTCGGGTTTCATTTGCCCATGCACAATGGCAACACGGTAGTCGGGTAGGGGAAATTCGCGCACAATGGATTCGTAGCCTTGCAATAAATTTTGATAATCAAGAGTTTCCGATTCTTTGATGAGCGGATACACAACATAGATCTGCCTGCCCAATTCAATTTGCTCTTTGATGAATCCAAACACCCGTAAGCGATGCGATTCTCGATAATGCACTGTTTTGATAGGTTTTCGTCCTGGTGGCAATTCGTCAATCACACTCACGTCCAAATCGCCATAAAAGGAGAGTGCTAAAGTACGTGGAATTGGTGTTGCTGTCATCACCAAAATATGCGGAGGCATCGTATTTTTTTTGTAAAGCTTTGACCTTTGTGCCACGCCAAATCTGTGCTGTTCGTCTATTACAGCCAACCCGAGATTGTGAAACTTCACTTTCGGTTCTATAATGGCGTGCGTGCCCAAAAGGATGTGAACAGATCCGTTTTCTAGTCCTTCATGTATAGCTCTTCGCTCCTTCGTTTTTGTTGAACCCGTCAAAAGTCGAATGTTCACGTCAGTTCCTTGCAACACTTCTAATAAAGATTGGTAATGCTGCTGCGCCAAAATTTCAGTAGGTGCCATCAATGTTGCTTGATAACCATTTCCCACGGCAATTAGCATAGTGAGTAGGGCAACCATAGTTTTTCCGCTACCTACATCGCCTTGCAATAAACGATTCATTTGGGTGCCAGTGAAAAAATCTGCTCGAATTTCTTTGACCACGCGTTTCTGGGCGTTAGTCAATTCAAACGGTAAGTTGTTTTTGTAGAAATTCAAGAAGACATCACCAACGTTCTCAAAAACAAAACTTTTGGTCCTTGATTTTCCTATTTGTTTTCGCAAAAGTAATTCCATTTGAAGGAAAAACAGTTCTTCAAACTTCAGTCGATACCTTGCTGCTTGAGCTAAATCGGCATTTAAAGGATAATGAATTTGTCTGAGCGCTTCATTGCGAGAGAGCAGTTTAATTTTTTGAAGTAAATCATTCGGAAAAACTTCATGAAAATTATAGCCGTGAATTTGTTCGAGTAAATTTTCAAGCAATTTAGCAATTCCTTTGGCGTGAAGTCCTTTGGCGGATGCCTTTTCTGTGCTGGAGTATACTGGGAGGAGCTGTTTTGAAAGAATTTGGTCAACGGCTAAATATTCTATATCAGGATGCGCGATAGACCATGAAGCACCGTACATTTTTGGCTTCCCATAGATCAATAAAGGTCGGTTCACAAATAAATTACCTTCTACATAAGTGATTCCTGCAAACCAAGTCAGTTCAATAGAACCCGTGTCATCAGTAAATAGAGCAGAAAGTCTTTTTGCACGTCCGATTCCTGTTTTTTTTATACTTTTTATGAAACCTTTCAGTTGAACATAGCCATCAATTTCTGGTATTTGGCGAACACTGTTTAACACAGATTTGTCTATATATCTAAATGGAAAATAGTGGAGTAAATCGCGAAAAGTGAAGATACGCAGTTCCTTTTTCAATAAATCGCCGCGCTGAGGACCAACGGCTTTTAAGTATTCAATAGGACTGTCTAAAATATCTGTCATGCGTTTCTAATTCTAGACATTCTTGAAATGCATAATAAATCGAAGCCCGCATGGTTTAATGTTTTCAGCTTGAATGGAGCCTTGCATGGCCTGAACTAACTGTTTTACAATATATAAACCCAAACCGACGCCTTTTGCACTCCTAGTTTCCTCATGCCCCAAACGCGCAAAGCGTTGAAAAATCACGTCCAATTTGTCATTTGGCACACCTGGGCCGTTGTCTTCAAATATGATTTGAACAAGGCCATTGTTTTCCTCACAGGATAAGGTAATTCTTGGATTGTCGCCGGCATATTTTAAAGCATTATCAATCAAATTGGAAAGCACAGAATGCCATGCGTTGCTATCGAGTTTCAGAAACAAATCTTCTCTGCATGAAACCGCTATTTCACATGCGTTTTGCATGCGTGGCGCTTTAAGTGCATCGTCGATACTGTCCTTCAAATTTACAGACTCTAAGTGGATGTGAATGGATTGATTTTCAATTTGTGAAACAGATAAAATGTTTTCAATGATTTGCTGCAAGCGATCATTCTCTGCCAATGCATTGTCGGCAATTTCTAATCTTTTTGTTTCATCCAATTGATGTCTTTTCAAGGTTTGAAGATACAATTTTACCGAAGCAATTGGTGTTTTAAGTTCGTGTGTTACCGCCAAAAGGAAATTCTTTTGCTGGCGTGAGAGTTCGATGTCCTTAAGAATTGATTTTCTTATTTGGATTATGGCAAGAATCACAATGCTAAAGAAGACCGCACCTTCACCAAGAATCATTACGGTTCTTTTACTAATATAATCGGGTTCGTTGTTAATGGAAGAAGTGAGTTCAATGATGTGGTATGCCCACCATGCAAATTGCAATAACACGTAGAACGCGAGTAAATATATAAAAATAGCTGTTTGGCGTCTCATTATGCAAAGATAGGTATTCGGTTTTTTGTTTGTTCGTCTTTTTTTATCGAATAAATAATTAAGATAGAGTTGTGTAGTTGATTAAGTATACAATGGTGGAATTAAACATCGTTTTTATTTTGGCAGCTTTTGTAGCGATTAAGTTTTTTCTAAATTTGCCGAAAATTTCAAAAAAATGAAAAGAATTTCTACTGCCATTTTAGTGTTTTTTTTGTCTGCGCAAATCGTTTTTTCTCAAACTGATACGGTTAAAAAAGAATTGCCTTGGCGTTTAGAATCTGTTTATGGCTTCAATGCTACGCAATCGTCTTTTGTAAATTGGGTTTCAGGGGGTAGAAACAACGTGTCTGCCTTAGCCTTTATCAATTCGAATGGCAATTACAGAAAAGGAAACACGAGTTGGAAAAATGAGTTGCGCTTGGCTTTGGGCGGGGTGCAGTTTTTAGATGAAGCGCGCGTTCAAAAAACGGATGATATCATCAACTTTGCATCAAAATACGGTTATGAGTTTAAAAAGACTTGGTTCATTTCTGCTTTGGGTGATTTTAGAACACAGTTTTTAGATGGCTTTGCAAATTCAACGGATACTTTGGCCGCTTCTACTTTTATGGCACCTGCATTTTCTATTTTCGCACTGGGTATTGATTACATACCGAATAAAGATTTTTCTATATTATTGGCACCAGCTACGGGAAAGTTCACTTTTGTTCGCGATCAAGGCTTATCTGATTTGGGTGCATTCGGTGTTGTGCCTGGAGAAAATTTTAGATGGGAGATTGGCGCTTACGTAAAGTTGCGTTATCGTTTGGATGTAATGAAAAATATTGAGATGATTACACGTGCAGAGTTTTTCTCGAACTATTTAAAAAACCCTCAAAATGTTGACGTGAATATTGAAACAATGTTTACTTTTAAAGTCAATGATTGGTTTTCCGCCATGCTTCAGTTCAACATTGTTTATGATGACGACATCAGGGTTCCTGTGCGTGATGTTAACAATATTGAATATCTCTCGCCTCGAACGCAGTTTCGCCAAATCTTAGGAATAGGATTACAATACCGCATGGCAAATTTCAAAAAGTAAAATCAAATCTAGATTTTCGGCCGAATAAATTTAACGGAGGCAGCATAATTGTTTAAACGAAAAAGGGCTCAGAATTTTCTGAGCCCTTTTGTCTTTTCGCGAGTAATCAAATTATTGTCTCACCAGTGTCAAGTGACCATGGCCTTCATATTCTAGTCCATTTAAACCGATAATGTTGTACTTGTAAAAATAAACTCCCTCAGCAGCATCATCGCCGCTTTGTGTCTTTCCATTCCAAGAGATGGCTAAATTAGTGGATTCAAACATTACATTTCCCCAACGATTTATAATCACAAATTCAATTTCAGCAACATTCTCAAATATAATGAATTGCCAAGCATCGTTATTGCTATCGCCGTTTGGAGAGAACACATTTGGCGCTTCAATGATTGGTGGATCAAAATTGAATACGATAACCGTTGAACTTGCTGATGAAGAACAACCGTTAAATTCGCCTGTCAAAGTGATGTTGTAAGTGCCTGGGCTACTGTAAGGATTTGTAACATTCGTGTTGTTCGATGCCAAAGTGCCGTTACCAAAGTTCCAAACAAAATTTGTTGCTCCAATGCTAGACGTATTTGTGAAATTTACGTTCAACACAGGATAACCTTCTGTAACATCCTGAGTGAAAGAAATATTTGGATAAGGAACAACAGTTACTGTTACTTCATCAATTGCTTGGCAACCATTTCCATCTGTACCCAATACAGTATAGATGTTCGTTCCAACAGGCGGGTTTATGGTTTGTCCATCGTTGAATCCACCTTGCCATTGGTATTGAGTGCCGCCAGAAGCAGCGAATGTATATGGATCACCATCACAAATAGATAAGTCTAATCCTGCTCCAATATTAGCTGGAGGTAAAACAATAATGGGTGCAGTTGTTGTGTAAACACATCCATTTGGGTTTGTATAGGTATAAGTTACTGTATATGTTCCAGGTTGGCTGTTTGGGCCAGTTACAACGCCCGCTAGATTTCCAACAGTTTCAATATTTAATCCAGCAGGACTAGAAGTAAATGTTCCTCCTTGAACACCTGTTATGATTGGGTTTCCATTCTCATAAGAACATATTGGGGAAGTTGGATACACTAAAGTTGCGGGTAAAAGAACAGGCTCTCCAACATTGGTTACAACTTGGTTTGTGCATCCCTGTCCGTCTGTAACGATGATGGTATATTCACCAGCTGTCAAATTTGTGATATTTGTGCTTGTGCCGTTGCTTGTTCCATTGTAGGTAAAGGTAAATGGCGCAGAACCTCCTGTTACAGAAACTTGAATCGAGCCGTCGCTCAGCCCGAAACAAGAAGCATCAGATACGTTAACTACAGTCAACTGTACTGCATTCGGTTCTATCAAGGGCACGGTAGCACCGCCCACACAACCATTTTGATCAAGAACTTGAATATTATAAACTCCTGAGGGCAAACCAGTGAACGATCCTGTGGCTTGATATGTTGCTCCGCCATCAATTGAATATTGATAACTCGGAACACCGCCCGATGCCGAAACAGTTACGCTTCCATTACTCAATCCGCAGGTTGGTATACTTGAATTCGTAACATTTAAAATAGGTGCTTCTGGCGATGGTGTAATTGTAACTTCATCTTCTACAACAACAACGTCACCATTACAAGCCGTGTAGGTAGCAATAGCAGTATACGTTGACGTACTGCTCGGACAAACCTCTAAATTATAATCATTGGATAGAAATTGGCCACCTAATTGCCATTCAAAATTCGTAATGATGGATGGCCCACTAGGGCTAAATCTCCATGCCTCTGGGGAAGACTCTGCCACGGACCAAGTTGGGGTTGAGTTTCTATTCGGAGCTACGACACCTTGCGTGCCAGTTGGGTTTTGAATACCTATAATAGCGCGACCTCCATTCCAACCGCCACATAATTCTTTTTCTTGAACATAAACATCTATGGTATTTGTTGTTTCATAAAGTACCATCATATGTGTACTTCTCAAACTAGAGCACGAAAAGTGTGCAACGTCATAATAAGAAACTACGAAAATTCTACAAGGTGCTTCACCGATAAGATACCAACGTATCTGAGAACCTTGAACAAATATGGAGGGGTCAATATCATGATAAACACCAAAAATTTGACCTGCAGCCACTAAAGCAGGACTCGGAGCGTTGGCAGTGAATGCCCATGGATTGTTACCACCCCCTGCAGCAGGACCAAATGTGATAGAGCCATTGGAGCCGACCTTACATGTAGTGTAAGACTGCCCAAAATAACAAAACGTAAATGGTAAAGTAATAATCGGACTCCACAAGTCATCTGTATTGACAGAGATTGGTGTCCCTCCTGGTTCATTGTAAGCAATTGGTGGATTGTGAGGAATCGACCCCACAGTATAACTCGTTGTTGAACCTGCTTGAAAAGCAGTCGCAGATATGTCGGCACAAGCTTCATTACATGTTAAAACTTGATTAGGTCCCGCATTTACATCAGGACAGCCCGGAAACTGGGCTTGAGCTGAAAAATAGACGCCGAAAATAAAAAATGCGGTTGAGAAGAGGTGCTTCATACTACAAGTTGTTTGAAAGTTTAACAATATTAGTGTTCTAACGCAGCAAATTTAAAAAAAGTTGCATCAATCTAACATGCGTCTTTAGTTTTCTTCGAATAATTGAAAAACAATTACATATAGTTTGGATAATAAAGAATTTTTAGTACTTTTGCACCCCAAATTTTTAATAACTATTGAATATGAACAATTACGAAACTGTTTTCATTTTAACTCCCGTTTTGTCTGCAGATCAGACAAAGGAAGCAGTAAAGAAGTTCGAAGATTTGATTGCTACTTTAGGTGGTGCCAAGGTACACACTGAAGATTGGGGGCTCAAGAAATTGGCCTACCCGATTCAAAAGAAGAGCACTGGCTTCTACACTTTACTGGATTACAAACTAGATGGACTGGCCTTAGCAAAGTTAGAAATCGAATTGAAACGTGATGAGCGTGTGATGAGATTTTTGACTGTGAAAATGGATACAGATCACTTGGCTTTTTCAGAAAAAAGACGTGCCAAGACTTCAACAAAAGTAGAGGCTTAATTGCCAAGACAAGTATTAAATCAAAAAAAAAGAGCATTATGGCAGACGAAATAAGATATTTAACGCCAATTAACATTGACATTAAGAAAGACAAATATTGTCGTTTCAAAAAAAGCGGCATTAAGTATGTAGATTATAAAGATCCTGATTTCCTTTTGAAATTTGTAAATGAGCAAGGTAAAATTTTACCAAGACGCATTACTGGCACTTCATCGAAGTTCCAGAAAAAAGTAAACAAGGCAATTAAAAGAGCACGCCATTTGGCAATCCTTCCTTATGTTGGGGACATGCTTAAATAGTTTTAGAACATCTAAATATTAGAAAAATGGAATTGATACTAAAGAAAAACGTTGACAACTTAGGATATAAAGATGAGCTTGTAACAGTGAAGCCTGGTTATGGCCGTAATTTCCTTATCCCGCAAGGCTATGGTATTTTGGCAACTCCTTCTGCAAGAAAAGCGCACCAAGAAGTGTTGAAACAACGTGCTCATAAAGAAACAAAAATCAAAGAAGAGGCGGCAGGTATTGCAGCTAAATTAGAAGGTCTTACCATCAAAATTGGCGCTAAAGCAAGCGAAACTGGACGTATCTTCGGATCCATCAATACTATCCAATTAGCAGAGGTGCTTAAAGGAATGGGAATTGATATCGATCGCAAATCTTTGAGAATTAAAGACGAACCAATCCGTGATGCTGGAACATACACCGCAGAAGCGAACCTTCATAAGGAAGTGAAACAAGTTTTCCAATTTGAGGTTGTTGGTGAGTAATTGATGCTCCACAATTTTGAAAACCGCTCCGTTATTTAAGAGCGGTTTTTTTGTTTTATTAATTTACATTAGTCTTTCAAAATCGCAATACTGAATTGTTCTAAACTAAACCTAAGACACACTTCGCTATGTTGTCACTTAGTGCCAAATGTACTAGTCTAGCATAGTAATTAAATTTTTCAAATGACTATTTTTGTGCCTCGAAATCAATTGTATAAAGTTTTGCACGGTATTTGAAATTGAGAATTTAAAAATATATATATGTATCGTTCAAATTTGTTTAAAAATTCAATTTTCAGTGGGTTGCTGGTTTTTCAATCCTTGATTTCGTTTGCTAATTTGCCTGTCACACCATCCGAATGGGGTAGTTTAAGTGTAGTATTGTCGAAGGAGAATGCAGTTAACGGTGCTTTTACTCAATACGATGCACTTCAGGATTTCGGTACAGAAAATTGTGGATGGGCACTTCTAACAGCGCCTTATGATGGTATTTTTTCAATGAGTTCGGCCCTCGTAAATCAAAATTATGAGATTGCGGTGTTTCGTTCAGAAACTATAGATCTTGCGGCTGAATTGAAGGCTGCAAACGCTTTTTTGTTGGTAGCGCATAATTTGGTGCTAGGTAAAGCTTTGAATATTGATGAAAATTCGGATGATGAATTTCACCCTGCGCTTTTTCAATTATTGAAAGGTCAAAGTGTTCTTGTTTATGTCAACTCTTTAAAAGGGACGGTGCTAAATTTGAACGTAGACTTGAAAAGGAATCCATCTTTGGAGGCGAGAAAGGCTGTAATCCCTTTTGAATACCGCAAAAATACAGGCCTTAAATCATTAAGAATTGTGGTACGCGACGCTGTTACTGGTCTGCCGGTAAAAGCAAGGATAAATATTCAAGGTCTTAAGGGCATTGACAATGTGTATAATGCCTCAGATTTTACTTTTGACTTGGCTATTTCTAAAGAATCATCGATTTCTTGTGACGCAGCTGGATATTTTAACCGTGATGTTGTACTTAGTTTAGTTGTGGGTAAAGACAACGTGGTGACCATTCAATTGAGTCCTTTTTCGTCTCAAGAAAACATGCGTTTAGATGGTGTCCAATTTAAAGAAGGAACAGATGAACCTCTGCCTAGCGCTTATCAGGATTTGAGTAAATTATTGAATTTTTTAAATGCAAATCCAAAGATTCATGTTGAAATACAAGGGCATGTGAACGCTCCAAATAATGACAGCAAAGCGGCGTACAAGTTATCAGAGAAGCGCGCGAAATTTGTTTATGACTATCTTATAGAAAAGGGCGTCAGTCCTGAAAGATTAGAGTATGTTGGTTATGGTAATTCTCAAATGATTTATAATGAGCCAAAGAATGAAATTGAAGAACAGGCGAACCGTCGTGTTGAAATAAAGATTTTAGATTAGTAGTGGCTTACATTATTCACTTGGAAACAAGCACTAAGGCTTGTTCTGTTGCCTTGTCAAGTTCTGGTAAATTGTTAGATTTCACTACTGAATCAACTGATTCCTACGCGCACAGTGAGAGGCTAAATTCAATTATATCTGACCTTCTTAAAAGAAACAAGGTGTGGTTTGAAGATTTATCAGCCGTTTCAATAAGTTCTGGGCCAGGCAGTTATACCGGTTTGAGAATTGGCGTTTCAACTGCTAAAGGTTTGTGCTTTGCTTTAGAAATACCAATGATTGCAATTGACTCATTGAGTGCGTTGGCGTATTTTTCAAAACATCAAAATATAGAATTTTCAAACCTAATTTTGACTGCCATTGATGCAAGAAGAATGGAGGCCTATACTGCTCTTTTTGATTCTCATTTGTATGTAGTAAAACCAGTTTCTGCTGATATATTTTCAGAAGATTATCTATCGGAAATTTACGACAATATAAGCATTATGGTGGTGGGTGATGCACAAGAAAAATGCTTGGAAATTTGGAAGCACCGCAAAAATATAAAGTTCTCTTCGATTTCATCAGACGCACGGGGTCAAATTGAGCCAGCTTATAAAAAATTTGTAAATCAAGATTTCTCAGATTTGGTTTATTTTGAACCTGCTTATTTCAAAGATTTTCAGCCTGGAGTGAAATCCAAATAAATCAGCATTGTTTTTTGTCAATATGCGAATCGATCACTCAAAGCGTAAAACTTACCTGGAAGCACTTTTAAAAAACCTGCAATTTCCATCGTAAGTAATAAGCCGCTAAGCTGCCCCAGTGGAATCTGATGTACAACACTTAAAACATCAACGGACACTTGTTTTTTCTCTTTGATAAAACTAAAAACAGCATGTTGCTGTTGGTCGAGTTCTTTTAGAAAATCAGTTTGTTTTGAAAGGACTTTTTTCTCTTCCCATTCCATCGTTTTCAAAAAGTCGTCGACACCAGAAAAAATATGTGCCTTGTGGTTGGCAATTATTTTGTGGCAACCACGAGAATATTTGGAATATATGGGCCCCGGCACAGCATAAACATCTTTTGCATAATCATTAGCTAAATTACAAGTGATTAGGGAGCCACCGTGGGTATCACTTTCCACAATAATTAAGGCATCAACCATTCCAGCTACAATTCTATTTCTCATTGGGAAATTGCACGCATCAGGTTTAGTTTCTATCGGAAATTCAGTGAGCAGGCCACCGTTCAGCATCATCTCATCTGCTAATTTTTTGTGTTGATAAGGATAGATTATGTCTAATCCATGTCCAAGAATGCCGATAGTTGGATTATTGTGGTTTACACTCGTGGTATGTGCGATACCGTCAATCCCCAAAGCCAGACCTGAAACCACACAAATATCTAATCCAGCGATTTGGGAAACAAGATCTTCGGTTACTTGCCTTCCATAATGCGTTGCATTTCTCGTGCCAACTATTCCCAGAGAGCGTTTAGGATTCAAATTTAGATTTCCTACTCCAAACAAGAGTACTGGCGCATCATCAATTTGCTTCAACCTTCGGGGGTATTCATTTTCTAAATAATGGAAGATTTGATGATTTTCATGAATTGCACTTCGATAGATTCTCTCTGCTTCTCTGCAGGCATTGTCTAATGATGATCTTGTCAATTTATGATTGGAAAGGCCAGAAAGTTTTCTTAAATTTTTCGGTTTTTCCTTAAAAAAGGACTCTGCAGATCCAAGATTTGCAATGATTTGTTTTGCTCTGACACAGCCAATATTTGGCACGTAAGTCAAAGCTAGAGCATAGATATGTTCTTCAGCTTTCACAGTAGTAGGATTAAGTAGTTAGGTCGGCAAATTTACAAATTTCTTTTTAGGATTTTTTAATTGTTGAAAATTCTTAGTGCTACATCAACGAACTTGTATCTTTGTCGCATGGCTGGAATCTATATTCATATCCCGTTTTGCAAGAATAAATGTAGTTATTGTGATTTTCATTTTTCCACGACATTTAGCCCCTATCGAAGTGAAATGATTGATGCAATTTGCAGAGAGATAGAGCTTCGCATGTCTAGCAAAGAATTTGAAGGTGAGATAAAAACACTTTATTTTGGAGGTGGTACACCAAGTTTGTTGTTGCCAAATGAATGGGCTCAAATCATCAAAACCTTAAAAATTTATGTAGACCTTGAATCCTTGTTAGAATTTACTATAGAAGCCAATCCCGATGATATTCAAATCGATAATCTTGAATTATGGAAGTTAATGGGCGTAAATCGTTTGAGTATAGGCGTGCAGTCTTTTAATGATGATGATTTGAAGTGGATGAATCGAGCTCACAAAGCTCAAGAATCTTTGGACTCAATTCTTTTGGCGCAGAAATACGGATTTGAAAATCTGACAATTGATTTGATGTATGGTTTGCCTAATCAAGATTTGGATGTTTGGGAAAAACAATTGGACACCGCATTAGGTTTGGGTGTACCACACATTTCATCCTATTGTTTAACTGTCGAAAGCCGCACAGCACTTCAGAAATTTGTCCGTCAAGGCCTTTTATTTATTCCGCACGAAGATTTGATAACTTCTCAATATGACTTGCTGGTAAACAAATTGGAGTCAAATGGATTCGAGCATTATGAGATATCAAATTTTGGTAAACCCAATTTTTTTGCAAAGCACAACTCTAATTATTGGCTAGGACATCATTATCTAGGCATTGGTCCTTCTGCACATGGATTTAATGGTGACAATCGATATTGGAATATTGCAAATAATGCGGCTTACATCAAAGACTTAAGGACTGGAAAGCTACCAGAAACTATTGAAAAATTGACAATCGAAAACAGGTTTAATGAGTTAATTTTGATAGGTTTGCGCACATCGTGGGGCGTAGACTCTGAGCAGCTAGAAAGTTTAATTCCTTTTGATCTTAAGTATCAAAATCTACTCAAAAAACTTTCAGAATCTGGTGTGGTTGAATGGCGTAACTCTCATTTTAGATTGTCGAAAATTGCGAAATTTCAAGCTGATTATTATGCTTCTATGCTTTTTTTGTAGTGTTTATTTTGTTAAAAATTAGGTAAATCAAGCAATAGATCAAATAGTACGTCATTAATCGCTAAATTTGTATAAATTTAAATTTAATTGAAATGATACTAGGTGTTTTTGGAGTTTGGCAGGTTGTCATCATTTTGGCCGTTGTTTTGTTGCTATTCGGTGGTAAAAAAATTCCTGAATTGATGAAAGGTTTAGGTAAAGGCGTTAAAGAATTTAAGGACGCCACGAATGGTAAAGAAGAAGAAAAATCTGAGCCAAAATAGACAATTTCATAGATAATCGTTCTCTAAATGAATTTTTGGGAACTCATTTAATGGGGGCATGATTCGAATATTTTTCTCATCTTTCTTGTTATTTTGGAGTTTCTCCTGTTGGTCACAGCACAACATAAGCGGCCCTGCTCTGCTGTACGAAGATACTACATTCACTTCTTGTTTTTTGGATGAGTTTGAGCATAATATGCGTCAAATGTATCAGCAATATGCCTCTTTGGATGAGTATGAAAAAATTAAGGCGCAACTTGGTTACGAGCCCGGTCATGTGCCCAACTTTACTTCCAAACAGTATTGTCAGCGACTCATGAAAATGAATGAGTTTTCTGAATTTCCTTTTGATTGTCATCCTTCTGTTATTTCCGCTATTGAAGATTTTGGAACGCGCCGTAGAAGTACGATAAAAATTGCATTAGGCCGCTCCAAGCTTTACTTCGATTTGTTTGAGTCTATGCTGGACAGGCATGAGTTGCCACTCGAATTAAAATATCTTCCAGTTGTGGAAAGTATGTTGCTGCCCAAAGCACGATCGCATGCTGGAGCTTTGGGCCTTTGGCAGTTCATGTATGGTACAGGAAAGATGTTTGGTTTGGTCGAAAATTCATTCATTGATGAACGTATGGACCCAATCAAGGCAACTGAAGCGGCATGCTTATATCTTAAAAAATTATATGGTATTTACAATGACTGGAACTTAGCGCTTGCTGCCTACAATGCAGGACCGGGAAATGTTAACAAAGCTATCAGACGTGCAGAGGGAAAAACGACCTATTGGGAGGTAAGACCATTTTTGCCAAAAGAAACCCAGAATTATGTGCCTCGTTTTATGGCTATTGCGTATTTGATGGAACACCATGTAGTGCACAATATTGTACCTGCTGAGCACTCTTTTAAATATTATGATGTCGATACCGTTTGTTTGAGCAAGGGTGTGCAAATGCAGCGAATCGAAGCTTTGATTGCTTTGCCCGTTGCTGAAATTCAAATGCTAAATCCTGTTTACAAAGGAAGTTATATTCCTAAAACAGAACCTCATCAATGCATCACTTTGCCCATTGAGAAAATAGCTCTTTTCATTGAATATGAACAGGATATATACAAATCAGACAATGTGTTTTTGAATGGATCAGAAGCTTTAAATGACAGTATCGATATACCCGCTCAAGAAGATCTGCACATTCGTTATCATAAAGTTGAAAAAGGGGAAACCCTTGCCACTATTGCACGTAAATACGGCACAACAAAAGCCAAAATCATGACATGGAATGGCCTCCAATATGAAAAGCTAAAAATTGGGCAAACGCTTAAAATAGAACAGATGGTTGTTCCTGTTGCGAACCCAACAACTCAGACTACAGAAAATGGGAATGTCGCTACAAATGACTCCTTAGCCACGCAAGCGTCTTTGGCAAATGCCGAGCCCGTAACTATTCGCCACACCGTTAAATCTGGAGAAACATTGTATGCTATCGCACAATATTATAAAGTCGCAGTAGACCAAGTTGTGAAATGGAACACGTTGTCGTCATCCAATGTATATGTTGGTCAGGTGTTGCTGATTTACTCGGGTGACCCAACAATCACAACGCCTAGCAACAATGTTAATACAAGGCCAACGAATCCTGCAACCCCGGTAAAAAAGTATCATTCTGTGCGTTCTGGCGAAACTCTAAGTGCTATAGCTAAAAAATATGGCACGACTGTTGCGGCAATTCAGAAATTAAATCCTAAATTGAATCCAAATAGGCTTCAAGTTGGACAAAAAATAAGAGTAAAATAATTTACTATGAGAATTGTCGCTTTGTTTTTGATGACCATAATCTTGTCATCATGTTCTGAATTTAATAGAAGGAAAAATAACGAAACTTGGGCGACTGGAAAGCCTGGAGAGATTTTGGTTGTTTGTACAGATGAATTGTGGCAATCTGTTGATTTGGACTCTTTTTTTGTTAAACTTTCACCAGCCGAAGCGCCATATTATCCATCGGAATATGCTTTTCGTTTTATTCAACGCAATGTTACAGGATTCAATTCTAATTTCAAGAAGTCGAGAAACATTTTGGTTATTGAAAGACACAATAACGCCAAATATTCTCCTGCTTCGATTAATATCATTCAGAATAAATGGGTGAGAGGACAAGTCGTTGTAGAGTTGTTCTTTAAAGATTTAAGTGATTTGAATCAGCTCCCAATGCAAGAAGTCATAAAAATTTATGAAGCATTGGAACAAGCAGAATTGAATCGATATGTGAAACATTTTATTTCTAAATCTAATTTCAATACTAAGCAATTGGTGCGTGAGAAATATGGAATTGAATTGGATTTCCCAACTGGAATTGACATATTGAATGATGTTGATGATTTTATTCGCTTCGACATTCCTGATCGTTCGAGAGAAATGCCCTTGGATGGCGGTTCAGGTATTCAAACTTCTAAGGCTAATTTTATCTTGAGTTCTGTAATGATTTGGCAACAAGTTTATGTAGATGCTGAACAGTTATCGTTCCAAAATATTCTCAGTTATCAAGATTCTGTATTGAAAAAATATGCCCCTCACGAAAAACAGGGTGCATATCTCGCAACGGAATATGACACATTGGTTTATCCAATAGCCAACAAGATGTCCATCGGAGGTATAGAAATTACTGAAATTAAAGGTCAGTATCGTATTAGAGGGCGCAGCGATGTGTTTATGGGTGGACCCTTTGTAAGTTATACTTTTCTGAATCCTAAGACCAATAAAATTATAACCCTGTTTGGAATGGTGCATGGACCAAGTGAGCCACTTCTCACATACATTCGCGAGCATAAAGCATTGATTCGCACCTTGAAAATATAGTTTTACTATCTTCGCGGCACCCCATTTATATGTGCTATGCCTAAGACCCCAATTTCAGTTGTTATCATAACGTTTAATGAGGAAAAAAACATTGCGCGATGCATTGAATCTGTGCTAGAAATAGCAGATGATATTGTTGTTGTCGATTCGTTTTCTAGAGACAGTACAAAAGAAATTTGTTTGAGTTTGGGTGTTCGTTTTGTAGAACATACATTCGAAGGACACATCGAACAAAAGAACTGGGCAATCACCCAAGCCAAATATCCTCATGTTTTATCATTGGATGCCGACGAAGCACTTGATGAGATACTGAAAAATTCAATTTTACAGGTAAAAGAGAATTTTGTTTTTTCTGCTTATTCTATGAATCGTTTGACGAATTACTGTGGTCATTGGGTGCGCTACTGCGGTTGGTACCCCGATACCAAATTGCGCCTTTGGGATTCTCGCTGTGGGGCCTGGGGTGGCGATAATCCACACGATAGATATGAACTCCATACCCGCCAAAATGAAATCGGACACATGAAAGGCGATATCTTGCACTACAGTTATTATACTGTTGACGACCATTACAAACAGGTTGAATATTTCACAAGTATTTTGGCCAAAGCACAATTTCAACGTGGAAAAAAGGCGCCTCTCCTTGTTTTATTCTTGAGTCCTTTGGTGAAGTTTTTCAAAGATTATATCCTCAATCTTGGTTTTCTTGATGGAAAAACAGGTTTCCAGATTTGCCGAATTTCTGCTTATGCAACTTACGTAAAGTACAAGAAGTTGAGACGTTTGTATGTACAAAAAGACCGACAATTATGACTTTAGATTTGAATAATAAAACGGTGGTGATTTCTCGCATCGACAGCATTGGCGATGTATGTTTGACTTTTCCGATTTGTTGGGCTTTGAAAGATAGATTCCCGCAGGTTCGTATTGTTTTTCTTGGGAAATCATACACTGAGGCTATTGTCAAAAGCTGTCCTTTTGTGGATGTATTTATAAATTGGGATGAATGGAATATTTGCTCTAATGTTGAATTGATTCAAAAACTTCATGAAGTTCGAGTGGATGCCATTCTCCATGTGTTTCCCAACAAACGGATTGCAAAATTGGCTAGTCAGGTGAAAATTCCGATACGTATTGGAACAAGTCACCGCCTTTTTCATTGGTTTTCGTGCAATCATTTGCTCAATTTTACGCGAAAAAATTCTGATTTGCACGAAGCTCAATTGAACTTCAAGCTCTTACAACCTTTTGATATTGAAGTTCCAAATTTTGATGTTTTGAACACGGTCAAATTGCTGCAAGCCAAAGCAGAAATTCCAGGGTTTATTGCCCAATGGCGGACAGCACAAAAATGCGTGATTCTTCATTGTAAGTCACAGGGCAGCGCGGTAGAGTGGGGCATACCGAAATTTATGGCTTTGGCTGAGCGCTTGTTGCTAGAAGGTTATCAAGTGATTTTTACGGGTACGGAAAGCGAGGGACAAATGTTTGGCAAATTTTTACCCAAGCACGAGCACCTCTTAGATACATCAGGTAAGTTGACTTTAGCAGAACTTATCAGTGTTATTGGAGCGAGTGATGCCCTAGTTGCAGCATCAACAGGGCCTTTACATATTGCTGGTTTGTTGGGTATTCGCGCCATTGGTTTATTCTCACCTCGCCGACCCATTCACCCGGGGCGATGGCAGCCTTTGGGAAGGTACAGCGAGGCATTGGTGCACGACGAAAATTGCAAGAAATGCGAGAAAGGTGAATTTTGTAAGTGCATTGAGGAGATTGAAGTGGAACGGGTGTTTAGTGCGTTGATGGGTTAAAAAAAAATAACCGCACCTGTTTCAGATGCGGTTGAAATGTGTATCAATGAATAGTTTCTACCTCAACACTACTTTATAAGTCCCGATATCCGTTCCATTCGCTGAAATAACCACGATATACATGCCTTTGGTCATGTGCTCTGTGTTGAATTCTAGCACGTAGGCATTGTCTTCGAATGTGCGAGCAAATTGTAAATTGCCAGCCAAGTCATAAATGCGGGCTTCGCGGCTTTGCGAAACATCGGCATTTTCATCGAAGACGATGAAAAAATGGACGGAGGCTGGGTTTGGGAAGATTTTGATGATTTCAATTGGTGAACCATCGTAGGTGTATTGAGGGATGGGCCCGCAGGGGTGGGGAGGTTGTCTTGTAGTTTACCATACCAATCTATGTATTGATTTCCTATAATCCATACCAGACCTTGGCCATAACTTAAAGTCGTTGTAAGCAGCCAGATAAACACTAACAACATTTTTTTGTAATTTTGAGTGTCAATTTAATATTTAAATAGCTAAATTTTAAAAGTTTGCAGAGCATTAGAGTTTCTGTAAACTTTGGTTAGAATAATTTGCGCAAAAATTCGCCTCAATTTCCCAACCTTTTTCGATTATTATTCGTCTTTCAAGGAAACATTTATTGCTTTGGCAAAAAGTTACTCACTATGAAGATAGGTCAAAACATCAGGAAGATAAGAGAACTAAATGAATTAAATCAAGAGTCGGTTGCCAATATACTAGGAATGAGTGCAATTGCTTACGGCAGAATCGAACGAAATGAAACGGACATTACATTAAAAAGGATTTCTCAAATAGCAGAAGCTTTAAACACCGATATCGAAACATTACTTAATTTTGATAGCAAAAAACATGTCATCCACATTGAAAACAACCAAGGCTCAATTTACACTTCAATAAATTACGGCACTGTAAATACTCTAGACAAGGATTTGATAAAAATATTGACCAGTTTAAATGAAGAGGTTATGCGATTAAATAGAAAATTTATTGAAGGAAAATAAATGTATAAATACAGTTTAATAGTACTTTTAAGTCTCTCATCACATTTCTTAATTGCTCAAAAAATAGTATATCAAGACATTGTCAATGGAGGTGTAACAGGAGGCGCATACAACGCGGGATTCACCTCGCAAGCTGGTCAGATTGATGTATATATCGAGCCTGGCAGTGCTATTAAAAAAGCGTTACTTTTTGTAAACTCACATTTTAATCCTTACGGAAATCGGTCATTTGTATTTAATAACACAGTGGTTACCTTTGATCAAACTTTTGCAGAACCTGAGGTTTATTTACTGACTACAATTACGGGAAATTTAAGACTGATTAAAACGCTGGTCTTCGATGTAACAGAATTAGTTTCTACCAATCAAATTACTTATACTATTATCCCGCCAGAAGTCATCTCACCAATCCAAACAAACGGGTCTTTTAACGAATTCTATCTTTATGTGGTTTATGAAAACCAATCTATGCCAGCACTTTGCGCAGTGGCTGCAATAAACGATGTTCAACCTTCGGGTATGATGAGTTATAGCTTTTCCGATTTAAACACCATCAGTTCAAACGAAAACGTTTCTTTAGCCATTAACAGCAGCAACATTTGTGATACCATACAAGATGGAAGTTATGTCTTAATAGATGATAGTTTAATTGGTTTAATTGGTGGTCCAGATGATCATAGCATTTCATTTTGCACTGGAGTTGTTGGTTCATTTTTTTATCAAAACAACACTTTATTTGGCTTAGGGAATGATATTGCAAATTCCACAATGAGCGGTCCCGATGCTATTGCGAATATTGAAAATTACATTGTTTCTAATAATTCATTGCTAATAGACTTCGTTTACCAATCTAATTATTCGCCTCAGTCGAATACAATACACCAACTATTCCTCACCTACACCTCCCCCTGTCAGCCTTTCTCCACCAACCTCCTCACTTCCGACACCACCACTTGCCCCAACGCACCCGTGCAACTTGGCGCCTCTGGCGGCATCACCTACGACTGGCTGCCACAAACCAACCTCTCCTGCTACAACTGCCCTAATCCAGTTTTCCTCGGAGATAGCACCACCAACTACACTGTGCGTATTTGGGCAAGCGATAGCTGCTCCAAAGTGTTGCCCGTTCGGGTCCGGGTATCTACATGTGCATCTTTAGATGAACTGGGAAGTGCTTTTGAAATTTTTGCGCCAACCTTGGTGCATGGCGATTTGGGTACTTTGTATCAAATACGAATAAAAAATGTACAGCAGTATCAATACGAACTCTATACTTTGGAGGGAAAGGTTGTTTATCAAAAAAATGGATTTCCCGAAAGTGCAACAATAGATTTGTGGGACAAAGCGCTCATGGAATCGGGTTTGTATTTGTATCGGATTTTGGTGCGCGACGAAGCTGGTAATCAAGAGGTAAGTGGCGGGAAGGTTGTTGTGGTGAGGTAATCAACTATCACTAATCGTCATAAACTCCCTTACGCAATATTTGTAAAAACCTGCTGAATATCGTCATCGTCTTCGATTTTGTCCAAGAGCTTTTCGATGTCGGTCAACTGGTCATCTGAAAATTCAACGGGACTTGTTGGGATGCGTTGCAAATTCGACTTGAGAACTTGGATACCCTTGTCTTCGAGTGATTTAGCGAGTGTGCCGAAGTTGGTGTAGTCGCCATAAACGAAGATTTTATCCTCCTCACTTTCGATGGATTCCAAGCCTGCATCTATAAGTTCAAATTCTAATTCTTCGATGTCGGTACTGTTAGTTTTTTCGAATTCAAAAACAGCTTTGCGCGAAAACATGAATTCTAATGAACCATTAGGGACAACGGCACCGCTACATTTGTTGAAATAAGATTTTACATTGGCAACCGTTCTCGTTGGGTTGTCAGTAGCACATTCTACATATACCAAAACACCGTGTGGACCTTTGCCTTCGTAGATGATTTCACTAAAATCAGCAATGTCTTTGGCGTGAGCTCTTTTGATGGCGGCCTCAATATTGTCTTTAGGCATGTTTTGCGATTTCGCATTCTGTATTGCCGTTCGCAAGCGTGCATTAGTGTCAGGGTCTGTACCAGATTCTTTGGCTGCCATCGTAATGGCTTTACCTAGTTTTGGAAATACCTTAGACATTTTGTCCCAACGCTTTTCCTTGGCTGCTCTGCGGTATTCAAATGCTCTTCCCATTTTATCTGATTTTGGTCTGCAAAAATAGACTTTTAATATAATCATAAATCATATAAGCAGAATTCATTTTTTCTAAACATAAGGAAAGTGCCCAATAATTAGCAAATTTGTACGTTTTGAAATACATCAAAAGCTTTCACATGATTCGAATTGTTTTTTATAGTTTGTTATTTATTGCCGTTCAACGCTTTTCACATGCTCAAATCCCAATGGGTACTTGGCGATTGTTCACTCCAAATAGCGATGCAAGAGACATTGCAAAACTCGGTGAAAAGGTTTATGTTGCCTTTGAGAACGGCCTGTTTGAATACGACATAGAAACCGGTGAGAATTTTTTGTGGACCGCGGCTAATTATCTATCGGATGTTGGTCTAACTTCACTCTGTTTGGAGCCTGAAACAAATACCTTGGTTATCGGATACAGCAGCGGTAATATTGATTTGATAAAAAACAATGTGATATTTAACTTACCAGCTTTGGTAATTGCGAACATTACTGGAAATAAACGTATCAATTCTATGACAGCAGATGACGGTTTTGTTTACATTTCTTGTGGCATAGGGATTATGAAAATCAATGCAGAGAGAAGAGAAGTAGCAGATACATATTTTCCATTTACCACTACAACGCAAATACTTGATGTTGCTTTTCATGGTGATACTATTTTCGCTTTGTCTTCAAATGGAATCCGTTTCGCTAATAAAAACAATCCAGCACTTGCAGATTTTTCACAATGGCAGATTTATGCCAATACGCCACAGCACGCTGCGGGTTCTTTTCGCAATCTGATTTTGTTTGACAACGAAATGTGGTTGCATTACAAAACGCCAATTTCGAGCTATTCGACCGATACATTATACAGGAGAGTTGATGGTGTTTTTGAAGTTGTTCCAGAATTTTTGAATAATGAAATTCACGACATACGCACGCAAGGAGGAAATTTTTTCTTAAGTGCGGACGCAAAGTTGGCTGAATATAATACGGACATGCAGCTTGTGGAGTTGATTTATCAGTATGACGAAGGAGCTCAAATTGCGCCAAACGGGGCACTTAAGGTGGGATTAGATTATTTTATTGCTGACAAAAACTTTGGATTGGTAAAAGCACGAAACTCTTTTGGACATCAAAAATTGTCGTTTTCAGGGCCATTTAGAAATAGCTATTTTGCCGTCGATAACAAAGATGGATTTCTTCTTGTGGCTGGCGGTGGATTGACAGGCGCGAATCAAAGCTACAATATTTCTGGTGTGTATATGTTTAGAGATGAGCAATGGTCCTTCATCAATACGACGAATACACCTAGTATGACTGTAGATACGTGGGATGCCATATCTGTGAGTATAGACCCCAATGATTCAAACCATTTTGCTTTTGGCACCTATTCTGGTCGTCCATTATTTGAAGTGATTAACGGACAGACGGTGAATGCTTATTATGACGGCACCAACTCGCCGCTTGAAATGACAACTTTGGGCAATAGTGCCTATGCTGTCGCCAAGTTGCTGTTTGACAACGAATCAAATTTATGGATTGGGCAGTCTTATGCCAATATGCCTCTCAAAGTGAAAACAGCTGATGGTGTATTTTTAGAGTTTGATTTAGGTTCTGATCCTAAAGCGAAGGTAATTAAAGATTTAACTGTAGATTTTAATGGTTACAAATGGTTGGCAACACAAGGAGGGGGTTTAGTGATTTTTGATGACAATGGCACGCTACTCGATTTGTCAGATGACAGATTTCGGGTACTCAAAGAAGGGCCTGGTTTGGGTAATTTGCCGAGTAATCACATCACCTCTTTGTGTGTAGATTTTAATGGTGATGTTTGGATTGGCACCGACAAGGGATTGGTCGTTTTTTACAACAGTACGCGAATTTTTAATGAAGGAAATGTCGATGCACAACCTATTTTAATCGAATTTGAACAGGAGATTGAGCGTTTGTTAGGGAGTACGACAATTACCAAAATCGTTTTGGACGGAGGGAATAGAAAATGGGTGGCTACTGAATCTGCTGGAGTGATACTTTTTTCTGGAGATGGAAGGGAGGAGGTCTATAATTTCAACACCTCAAATAGTCTATTGATATCAAATTTTGTTCGAGACATAGCAATCAATGAACTTACAGGAGAAGTATTTTTTGTAACCGAAAATGGATTGCAATCTTATCGCAGTGATGCTACATTATCTGATTTCGAATATAGCGATGTACAAGTTTTCCCTAACCCGTTTCGACCTGATTTCAGCGGTGTTGTAAGCATACAAGGAATTGCCTACGACTCGGAAGTGCGCGTTACTGATGTGGCTGGAAATTTAGTTTTCAAAACTATATCGAATGGTGGTACAACCACTTGGAACGGAGAAACTTTGCGCGGAGAAAGGGCTGCATCTGGAGTTTATATGATTTGGACCGCACCTATTGCTGGGAAAGGTCGCTACGTTGGCAAGTTTGTGCTAATCAATTAATTGGTCCGTGAAAATATCCGACAAAGCCCTGCTAATCAGAAAAGTGAATTATAGTGAAACGAGTTTGGTGGTCACACTTTTTTGTTTGAATCATGGGGTAAAAACTTTTCTTTTTAAAGGTGCCAAAAAGAAAAAAGGGGTTTTAATGATGCCTTTGTCTTTTTTGGAAATCACGTATTTTGAGCGGGTAGAAAGTCAGTTGTCGCAGCTTACTTCTACTGATATTATATTGCCCTGGCTAAATATTTTGGATGACCCACGAAAATCTGCCGTGGTATTTTTTTTATGTGATGTTTTACAGGGGGCGCTTCGCGAGGAACACATTCCTCAAAAAGACTTGTTCATGTTCTTGAGTGCAGAATTGGTGGAGCTAGACAAAGCTCCTTTTGAGGCCAACTATCCAATTTATTTTTTGATTGCTTTGACCAAATATTTGGGATTTGAGCCGGCTTATGAAACCGATCAACCACTTTTTTTTGACATGCCCGAAGGTTCATTTACTAGAACGGCTGGCTTGTCTGCTCAACATTTTCCTTTGACAAAAGATGAGGTCCTTTGGTTAGCAGGAAGTTTTATTATGGGCAAAGACGAGTTTCTTGCTCAAAAACTGAATAGGACTGAACGTCAGCGATTTACTCGAATTATTTTGGATTATTACGCGCATCACTTAGGTGGATTTACTACCCCAAAGTCTTTGAAAATTTTAGAAGAAGTTTTTGATTAATTCAATATTTTCCAACCAGTATATCGTTCGCTACGTTTTATATAATCTTAATTAGAATTTGTTGAATAATGTTGAGCGAATGAAGCAATTTTTGCTAAACTGATGGAAATTGGTAAAGTAAATGTTAATTTTGCACCATAATTTTAGATTATGACGGAGGAAATACAATTAGTTTTAGGCGAACTGCAGCAATCAAATGATAAGTCATTGGGACATTTGAAAGCCGAATTGGAAAAGATACGCGCAGGTAAAGCCACGCCATCGATGCTAGAAAGTGTGTTGGTTGAATATTACGGTGCGATGACTCCAATTAGCCAAGTGGCTAACATCACTACCACAGATGCTCGCACAATAACGGTTCAGGCTTGGGAGCGCAATATGCTTGATGAAATCGCCAAAGGAATAATCAATTCGAATTTGGGGTTTTCTCCACAAAATAATGGTGAGATTTTAATTATCAACGTTCCTTCACTTACTGAGGAGCGCCGCCGTGAATTTGTGAAAAAGGCCAAAGGAGAGGGCGAGCATGCTAAAGTGGCCTTACGAAACAATAGAAAAGATGTCATGGATATGCTCAAAGACTTGAAAAATGAAGGCATGCCAGAAGATATGGTCAAAGTTGGTGAATCCAAAGTGGAAGACATCACAAAGAATTTTTCTGCCAAAGTTGATGAGTTGATTGCCATCAAAGAAGTGGATATCATGAAAGTTTAAAGCGCATGTCAATCGAAGTTGTTGATTTAAAGAAATTCTATGGCGAACAGGCGGCAATTGGCGGCATTTCGTTCAAAGTGAATACACGTGAAATTGTCGGTTTTCTCGGACCAAACGGCGCGGGTAAGTCAACAACAATGAAAATATTAACTGGATTTATCCCAGCTACATCTGGTTCTGCCAAAGTTTGCGGATTTGATGTTGAATCTGATTCCATTGAAGCGCGCAAACGAATTGGCTACCTTCCAGAACACAATCCTTTGTATCTCGACTTGTATGTGAAGGAATATCTTCAATTTGTCGGCGGTATTTACCAGTTGCCAAACTTAAAAAGTAGAGTAGCTGAAATGATTGATTTGGTAGGATTGGAACGAGAACAAACCAAAAAGATTGGTGCACTTTCCAAGGGATATCGCCAGCGTGTTGGTTTGGCGCAATCTATAATTCATGACCCTGATGTTTTGATTTTAGATGAACCAACAAGCGGACTAGATCCAAACCAATTGGTTGAAATTAGAGAGTTAATAAAACAGATAGGACGAACAAAAACGGTTATGTTGTCTACGCACATAATGCAAGAAGTAGAAGCTATTTGTGATCGAATCATCATTATCAATAACGGTTTGCTTGTGGCAGATGACACATCTAAAACCTTGCAATCTAGTGGGAAGAAGCATGTGGTATTGGTCGAATTCGATGCAGACACTCAGGTTTCGAGTAAAAATTTGATGGCTATTGATAGTGTAACAGGTGTTAAGCAACTTGAAAATGCTTCTAATTGGTTGGTTGAATCAAACGATGGTTCTGATTTGCGTAAAAAAATCTCTCAAGCGGCCCTGAAAAATTCATGGTTGGTACTTAGCATGAAAACCGAAGAAAAATCTTTGGAACAAGTATTTAAGGAATTGACTAAGGGTTAGATTACAGAGCTTGGTTAAGATTTGCTTAAGTCGATTGACATTTTTTTTGCTTGGTGTTCCCAATATTATTTTTGCTGATATGGCATACGATTTAAAATCGAACGGCTAAGTGTGACTTCATCAGCATAATGCAATTCTGAGCCAACAGCCACCCCGCGCGAAAGCGTCGATATTTGCACATCAAACTTACCTATTTTCTTGTAGATAAAAAAGTTAGTAGTGTCGCCTTCCATAGTTGCGCTCAAAGCAAGTATGATTTCCTTAATGTTTCGGGTTTCTGCTTTTTCAATGAGTGATTCCATATTTAAATCTCCAGGTCCGATGCCATCCATAGGTGAAATGATTCCTCCTAAAACGTGATAAATACCATTGAATGATTCTGTGGCTTCAATAGCCAGGACATCGCGCAAATCTTCTACAACGCACAGCAGATTTCTGTCTCGTTTTGGATTCAAACAAATGTTGCAAATAGTATTGTCCGCAATTACCCCACAAGATTCACATTTCTTAATATTGTTGATGAGATCTAAAAATGATTGTGCGAATTTCTCTACATTTTTTGGGTCGCGCTTCAGCAAGTCGAGCACAAGTCGAAGTGCAGTTTTTTTACCTACCCCAGGAAGGCTAGCCATTTGTTCAACGGCATTTTGGATGTATCGAGAAGGGATATGAAGTTCCACTGCGATTGTTTGGTGTGCGAAATTACTTAAAAAGAAAAAGCCACATCTTCCGATGTGGCTTTAATTATGGGGAGTTGTCTTTATTTTTTCAACAAGTCTCTGATTTCTGCAAGCAATTCTTCTTGAGAAGGACCTTTTGGTGCTTCTGGAGCTAGAGCTTCTGGTTTTTTGAACGTGTTCATGACCTTGATTAAAATGAAAATACAAAAAGCAACAATGACAAAGTTAATAACGGTAACAAGGAATTTGCCATAAAGAACGCCATTCCAAGACAGACCCTCTAACTTATCTACTCCTGCAGCTTCGAGTGCAGGTTTAAGAATTAAGGGGGTGATTACGTCAGCCACCAATGAACCAATAATTGCACTGAAGGCAGCACCTATAATTACTGCAACGGCCAAATCGACAACATTGCCGCGCATAATGAACGCTTTGAATTCTTTCAACATTGAGTTTGTTTTTTAATTGTGTTTCAAAGGTAAAATTCTAAAATTATTCTAATATAAAATTGAAACGAAGTTTTCAATAATGAACTTACTGAAGATGCCAAATACAAAACTTATCGGTCGAAAAGTGCTTCTATAAACTTTAGACAGTCTGTTTAATCTTGCCTCAAGTTTCCTGGTTTATCCTATTGACAATAGTAATTTTACTCATTGTTTTACTGGCTTGGGCCGATCTGTTTGCGGCTTATTTTGAAATCGATTCGATAATAAAAGAGGGGTAAAAAGCCCAGTTGCAATCTTTCAGCAATAGGTTCTGCACTTGGATTAGCTAGATTTGGGGCATATGCCAACCCGAGTAGGTTTTCAGTGTTCAATACATTTACTAAATCCAGCCCAATTTCATGCGTTACTTTATTTTGGTTGATTCTATACACTACGCGTATATCGAAACGGAAATAATTTCTAAACTGGAATTCGTTGTACATCGAGTCTTGGAAAACAAGTTCTTGTTCCAAACGTGAAGCAGGAATGTTTACCGTACCATAGCGTCTTCCGCCTGCATAGGTTATTTTCGTCCCAAAAGAAAGCGTGTGTTTTGCATTTAAGGTTAGTTCATAGCCAGCTAAGAAATTGGTCGCAAAATTTGCATTGTAATCAGTGTTTCTCCATTTCTTGTCAGAACCTTGATATTTAGAATCGAAAATAGATGCAGTAATTAAGAAGAAAAATTGGTTAGAAAAGAATTTCTCAATGGTCAATTCGATACCGTAGTTTCTAGCAATGCCTTCATTTACGAGCTGATTAGGAAAGAAACGCTGAAAACCTGAACCCATATTCACCAAGGAATAGAAGCCCATTGAATCTAATGGGTCAACAGGGATGTTATACAAATGTTGGAAGTAAACCTCCGACATGATGCGCATTTTGTTTTTGAAGCTTCGTTGGTATCCAGCTGCAAAATGCACACTTCTTGAGAAATCCATATTTAAGTTTTTCAATTCTCCATTGCCTTGTTGGTCATACATGTACGTGTAAAGAGGTTGTGTTTGGCTATGAAGGCCTGCGCCAAATTTCACTTTGTTTTGGTCATTGATAGTCCAATCCCAGCCCAATCTAGGTTCTGCATAGGAAATACTTTTGCTCAAGCTGAAGTATTGTGCGTGTAAGCCTGCAACAAAGTTCATTTTGTCTGTGATTCGGTATTTATATTGCACAAAAGGTTGAATCAGTGCTCCATATCCTTGATAGTTCCATCGCTGTCTGTAAGCTCCTTGCACTCGAATGTCGCTGAGCACTGAATCTTGCATGTCGTAGAATTGAAACTCAGCGTTGAAACCAAATTTGATTAAACTACGCCGATTGATTTTGTGGTTCACTGAAAAATGCGCACTTGTTCTTAGAATATTGAAATTGTACTGCATTAAGTTGTACAACGAATCTAAACCAATAGAAACGTTTGGCACATTGTTTACCACTGTAGTATCGAGTGTTCTCCATGCAATATCGTGTTTTGAACGTTGACCCTCATAAGAACCACCTAGGGTAGCGTGAATAAAGGTTTTCTCATTGACGGGCTTTTTGTACGTTAATCCTCCAGCAAACATACTAGTTGTGAAAAATTGGTCGCGGTCTCCTTCACCATACAACTCCTCGGTAATTTCGGTTTGTGTTGAAATCATGATTTGTATTGCACTAGCACCACCAAGACCCCAAACAGAGAAATGTCCGCCTTTTTTCATCGGGAAATTGAATTTGAAAGCGATATCTCCATATTGCGGTACGGCGCTCGTTCCTATCTGAATCCCCAAAGATTGAAACATAGAAAGCGTCGAGTAGCGACCCATAAATAGATAAGAAGCTCTTGATTTTTTAGATAAAGGCCCTTCAACCAAAACTTCTGTGCCCAGAAAACCAAATTGTCCGGTAAATTCATGGCGATCCATGTTTCCGCGTCTTAAATTCAAATCAAAAACACCAGATAGACTATTTCCATACTGTGCTGGAAATGCAGACATGAAGAGGTCTGAATTGTCCAAAAATTTGTTATTCAAAATAGTGACAGGGCCGCCTGTCGAACCGGCAACAGAAAAGTGATTTGGATTCGGGATATCAATTCCTTCAACGCGCCAAAGCAATCCAAGAGGAGAGTTTCCGCGAATCACGATGTCGTTTCTTGAGTCATCTGCACCTTGAACTCCTGCAAAATTTGAAGCCATACGAGCTGGGTCTGCACGCGAACCTGCATAACGCTCCGTTTCTTCAATTGAAAACTGAGTTGCAGAAACTGTAGCCATTTCATTGATTGTTTGATCCAAAACTCGCCCTTCGATAACGACTTCATTGGTTTCTGTGGCTCGTTCTTGCATATAAATCGTAAGCACAGATTCTCTTCCTGAAATTACGATTACGGTGCTTACTGAAGATTCGTAACCCATGTAGCTCACACGAATTTCATGCTTTCCTACGGGAACATTACTTACTGAGAATTCACCATCCATGTTCGAAACTCCGAGAAATTTCAACAAGGTATCGGAGGTTTGGATAACAATGCGTGCACCGATTAATGGAACTTGCGTTTCATTGTCCAAAATTAGACCCTTAACGGTCTGTGTGATTTGGGTCATCCCTGTAGCGGCAAAGAAAAATGTCAATAGGAATATTATTTTACCCATACGTAATTAATTTACATTATTTTGAATCTGTTTTTTAATATAAAAACACCTTTTCATTTGCATAGATAATTATTTTTTTCGAATACTCATGAGCAAAGAGAGGTATTTTTCTATCACTTGGTTGAAGTCTTCGGAGCACTTTAAAAAATAAGCTGAAGGGATGTAAAATAGAACAACTCCTATAGTTCTGATAATAGCATTTATATATAGGTTTTCTAAGTTTGGTATGATTTCCAAGGCCGATAACATAAGTACAAACAAGAGCACGTTTCTTATCGTTTTCGAAGAAAACGGACTCAACTTGTATTTTAAAAACAAGAACAAGTATCTGCTAAAATTGACCAAAAACATGGATATCATGGAGCCAATGGCTACACCAACGATACCATAAAAGTGAATGAAGATGTAATTTGTTGTGATGAGCAAAACAATGGTAAAAACACCCATATAAAGATTGAAGCGGTAGTGTGGCGTAATTGAAATAATTTGATAATTGACTGAACTCAACACGTCCATCAAATGCGCCATTCCGATGAAAAATATGACCCAAATGCCCTGTGCGTATACTGGGTCTAGAAAATTTTCGATCGAATATCTATTCCCCCAAACTAGAAGAAAAACAAGTGCGCCAAGCAAGAATAATATTTTGCTACTTTTTTGATAAATCTGCTGGATGGTAGACATATCATTTTTTGCAAATGCCTCAGAGATAATAGGATGCGCAATTCGAATTAGGGCCTTGAGCGGAATGCTGATTACTGCCCCAAAGAAAAACATCGTGGTGTAGATTCCCACCGCTTCATCGTTCATCAATCTTTTTAGCATAAAAACATCAATGAAAAGGACGAGGAAATAGCTGATGATTTCCATGAATCCAACCGTGGAAATACCAAACATTTGTTTCTTTTCAGCGGATGAAAAGGGACCAGGCTTAGACCAATGGATAACAGCTATTTTATTTAGGAAGTAAATCCCAATGAATAGTGGAATTATGTGAATGAATAGATTGAGATAGACTAGATTTGAATAATTAATAAGGCCTACGTAAAATATACCTAAAATTATAATCGGGAGACTTTTGAGTACAATGCTGTCAGAAATCACGCCTGGCAAAGTGACGTAATTAGAACGAAGATAGTTGTCGAAGAGATTGGAAAAAGTGCGAACTACAATAACCAAGTATATGGTAAGATAGAACAAGAAGTCGTAGGATATACCTTCGAAGCGTTGACCTTCATTGTTTTGTAGGAACAGAGATTCGGTGAAATAAATCAATGGAATCCCGATGAGACTGCCTACAAGTCCAATGTAAACCACGAGTTTAAAAAGTCCGCGATTTTCATTATTTTCTGTTTTGAAGGTGGGCAACATTTTAATAATAATCAAGTTAGCACCTAAGGTAAGAACCGCCCCAATAAAAATTGTCATGTTGAGCAGCACTTGTAGGAAACCAATTTCGTCTGGACTGAGAATTTTAGGTCGCAGCACCGCGGCGCCAAAAAATCCTATTACAATCCCAAGGTAAATGATGATTGTGGATGCTGTGGATTGTTTGCGAATGATTCCCATGGTTGCAAAAGTAAATTAATTTCAGGAACCTATACAAATCAGCTTTAAATGCTCATATTTTACAATTTTAAACGAAGATGGACATATATTCTTTAATTTCGCATCTAGTTAAATAGATTGCCCCTTAACCTTATGAGTAAATCAGAAAAATATTGGAGTGAATTGTCTGAACGCATCGAAAATCCTGTTCAAACTAAGAACAAAAGGCCAGATACCTCCGATTTGGAAATTGAATTTTTAAAAGATCATCTTTCTCAAGTCGATGAAATATTAGATGTAGGAAGCGGAAGCGGTTTAATAGTAAATAAATTAATTGCTCATGTTGGTCATATCACAGCAGTTGAAAAATATGAAGGTTTTTCAAAATTCATTGAAGATCACCCCAATTTATTGGTTATTAACAGTGATTTGTTGCATTTTAAAATGAGAAAACAATTTGATGCAGTACTGTCATTCGGAGTTTCGCAATGTTTTAATACCGAAGACGCTGCAAAAATTTATCAAAAGTTATATGCCATGACAAAGCCAAAGGGAAAATTAATTGTTAGAACGCATTGTGGCTTAGAAGCTGATAAAGTGATTAATGGATTTTCTGAAGAGCTTGGGACTGAATATTTTGCAGAATACAGATTGGTGTCAAACGAAATTAAATTAATGGAAACAGCTGGTTTTAGATTTTTAAATCAGTATGATATATTTCCAGATGAGCTCAATGTTTGGAGGGATACGCGTCATTTTATTTTTATTTGCGAAAAATAACGCACATGAGAGTAGCATTTTGTTTTGATTTGGACGGCACATTGACCACTGAGGAGATTTTACCGAAGATTGCGAAACGTATCGATCTTTATGAGGAAATCGATTTGCTAACCAATATTACCATGAAGGGGTTAATCACCTTTGATCGTTCATTTAAATTGCGTGTGAAGTTGTTGTCTGCGATACCTATTTCTGAAGTGAATGATATCGTTGATAAGGTTTCCATTGACTTTAATTTACAACAATTTGTTCAAGAGAATAAAGAACAATGTTTCATCATTACAGGTAACTTGAACGTTTGGATTAATGATTTCATAAAGAAAAATTACAATTGTCAGTATTTTTCATCAACTGCTCACGTCTCTGAAGATCAACTATTAGGATTAGATAAAATTCTGTATAAAGAAGACGCTATTAATGAAATTAGGAAAAATTTTGATGTTATAGTAGCCATTGGCGATGGGATGAATGATTGCTCTATGTTTGCAAAATCAGATATAGGAGTTGCTTTTGGTGGTGTGCATGAACCTGTGAGTACTTTACTCAAAATGTCGGATTATGTTTGTTATGATTCCATGTCTTTGTCTACACTTTTGACCAATTTAAAAAGGATGTATGAAAGTAAAAGTTGATACGGTTGTAATTTGTGCAGCGGGTCTAGGCAGCAGGCTGGGCTTAGATATGCCAAAATGTTTGGTCAAAGTTGGAAATCAACCTCTCATTTATTATCTACTTAAGGTACTTGAAGATGTTAAAAATATTAGAATCGTTGTTGGATTTAAGGAAGAAGAAGTGATTGCATGCGTTAAAGCAATTCGGGCAGATGTTATTTTCATTCGCAACAAAAATTACATGAGCACAACAAACGCATACAGTTTGTTTCTCGGCTCTCGCGATTTGCCTGGTCCCTTTGTGAACATAGATGGCGATATGTACCTGACGCAACAAAACTTTGATTTGTTCTACTCAAAAATTCGAATAAATGAAGATTTGATTGCCGTAACAAAATCGTATACTGAGGATGCTGTTTTTGTTAAATTAAACGATAATCAAGAGGTTGTTGAATTCAGCAGGGAAAAAATTTCTGATTTGGAATGGACGGGTATTGCTTATTTTTCGAATGTGAAAATTTCGGAAAACGGTAAGTATGTGTACCAAGAAATCGAAAAGTTTTTACCTATTCAATCATCTGAAATAGAGTGTTTCGAAATTGATACGCCTAAAGATTTGGAAGTTTTATCCAATAAAATTGAATTTATTTGAAGTCAAAAGATAAAAAAATCGGAATTCAACAATCGCAAAAGATTTGTTTGGAACTCTTACAAGAAGTGAAAACCATTTGTGATGCAAACGAACTTTTATATTGGATTGATGGTGGCACTTTACTTGGAGCAAAAAGGCATGGGGGATTTATACCTTGGGATGATGATGTGGATGTTTGTTTACCCATGCACCATTACGAGATATTGATTCAAGAACTAGCAGAGTATTCAAAGAAAAAAACCAATAGATTGCTCTATTTTGCTCCATCAAACTTTTCGTTTTGGTGCGACTATTATGCATCAACTGATTATTTAGTTGACGGTTTGCTGCCGGTGCGTATTGACTTGATTCCTATTAAATTTATTGAAAATACCAGCGAAGCAATAGCGAAAGATCAGAGTTTATTTGAAATCGCAACTTTGTATATTCGTGGGTTTATGAAACATCCAGACCGCATATTGGATGAACATAAATTTCATTTGCCAAAAAATGACAATTTGCTCGCGAGTCGCGAGAATTTTGTTCAGTACTATATGGAGTATGCATCGCAACTAACGAAATTGAATATCACGAATAATTTTGGTTTGATGAACTATATTTTTAATGATGCTTATGTGAAAAAGGACAGAGGGTATTTATCTTATGATGTCGTGTTTCCTTTGGTGGGAACCAACGATTTTGATCAGCTTTCATTGCATCAGCCAAATAACAAAGATGCTTATTTGACTTTTTTATATGGACCTAATCATATGATATTGCCTGAACAAGATCAGCGAATGACTCATCAATTATTTTTGATTGAAAATAAGTGGATTAGCCCGAAAGATTTGAAACATTTTTTGGTACGTTTACACATTTTGCGCTTCAAAAGTTACGATATTTCTCGAATTACTGGTCATAAAAAAAAGTATTTTTTGAAACTTAAGAATTTCACCATTTTCACAATCAGTTTGCTACTAAAGATGAAAGTATCTTTGGCAGTTTCATTCTGGAAGTATAATTTGTCGCACTTCAAACGCAAAGTCTAGATCGAAATGAACCCATTCTTTTCCATAGTAGTATGTTCTTTCAATCGCGAAACTTACATTGCCGATGCGATTTTGAGTTTAGTAAATCAAAGCTTGTCACCTGTCTTATACGAAGTGCTCATCATCGACAACAACTCCAAGGATCGAACCGCCGAAATTGCTTTAGATTTAATTGAAGAACATAAGCATAGGCATCAAATTTATTATTTCAAGGAAAGCAACCAAGGACTTTGTTTTGCGAGAAATAGAGGGATTTTGGAAGCAAAAGGTCAATTCATTTGCTACATGGATGATGATGGTATTGCCGACCCTAATTTTTTGGAAGTACAGTATGATTTTCTGCAAGCACATCCTGAGGTTATCGGTTTAGGCGGGAAAATTATTCCGCGCTACGTGCATGGCAAGCCTGATTGGATTGATGGTATTTTAGAAGGTTTGGTGAGTAAGGTTGACCATGGAAATCAGGATTTTCAATATTCTGGAAAAAAATATCCTGTGGGCTGCAATATGACCTACAGAAAAGACATTTTGGAGCAAGTAGGCATGTTTGACAATTCAATTGGTCAGGTAGGTGATAATCTGGTACGCGGTGATGAGACAGAGCTTTATGAGCGGATTAAAAAGTTGAATCAACCTGTTTATTATTTGGCAGAATCTAGAGTGGAACATGTGATTGAAAAAAATCGACTGACTAGAGACCACATCAAAATCATGAGTGAGGGCATCGGTATTGGTTTAAGAAATTCGTCAAAAAGAGCGGTCATTTTTGACAAAATAAAAATTCTGACAATTTTAATACTAAAGTTTTTTACCGCTTTTGGTTTTGCGCTTTTCTACATAATCAAAGGTCAATTTCCAAAGGCCAAAGCATGGATTCTTTTTCGCTTAGACGTGAATAGGGGTTATTTAAAGGGATGATTCTCGCATCTTTTTTGGCAACGACTTCCAAATTAAGTCATACGAATGTTTCAGTAAGTCCAAAAGTTCTCGATCACTCAAATCTTGGTTGAAAAATACTGTGTTCCAATGCGTTTTGTTCATGTGAAAGCCAGGAGTAACTGCCTCGAAGCGTTCACGTAGATCTATTGCGCGCTCGGGGTCGCACTTCAAATTCACAGAATCGTTTCCTGAAATTGATGTGAGCGCAAATATCTTGTTGTGTACCCTGAATACCAAAATGTCGGCATCAAAAGGTGTGTCTTCCGTTGTGTGTGGGAGATTTAGACAAAACTCTCGAAGATCAATGTTGTCCATGTTATCTTAACGCTTATTCGTTTTAGATTTGTGACTCTCGTCGTTGTTTTGTTGGTTTCTTCTTTTTTCAAGCCATGGTGGCAATGATTTTTGTTCTTCTTTCGCTTCTATGCCTAAAAGTTTTTCGATAAGGTCTGGTCTTTTCGCCTTGTTCAATTTCTCCTGAATCCACTGTCTATTTTCACGCTTGTACCAAAAGAAAAATTTGTGCTGATTTTGTTTTTGGTCGCGTGTTTTTGCCGTATAAACTGGCTTTAATGTATAAGGATGCACACCAGAATAATAAATCACCGTTGCAACAGTCATTGGAGTTGGTGTGAAATCTTGTACTTGCTCCAATTGGAAACCCATGTCTTTTGTTTCAGCTGCCAAATTTGCCATGTCTTCTTCTTCACAACCTGGGTGCGACGAAATGAAATAGGGGATTAGGGGCTGATTGATTTTGTGTTTTTCAGAGATTTTATCGTATTTTTCCTTGAATTTATGGAAATATTTGAATGATGGTTTTCTCATCACACGCAAGGTATTGTCGGCTGTATGCTCTGGCGCCACCTTCAATCGACCAGAGACATGTCGTGTAACAACTTGCTCCAAATATTCGTCGTGGTTTCCATCTAGATTGTTTTTATTAAAGTCATCAACCAACAAATCATAACGAATTCCTGAGCCAACAAAGGCCTTTTTCACTTTAGGATGTGCATCAATTTTGCGATACAACTTAGTCATGTCGCTGTGGTTGGTATCCAAATTGTTGCATATTACAGGATGAATACAGCTCGGACTTACGCATTTTGCGCAGATCGCCTCGTCTTTACCTTTCATACCGTACATATTGGCCGAAGGACCACCGATATCAGAAATGTAACCCTTATATTCAGGATGTTTTATTACTTCATCCACCTCTTTCATAATGGATTCTTCACTGCGTGAGGCAATGAATTTGCCTTGGTGAGCCGAAATGGTGCAAAAGCTGCATCCTCCGAAACAACCTCTGTGCGTATTTACGGAGAATTTGATCATTTCGTAAGCAGGTATTGCTCCGCGTTTTTTGTATTTCGGATGAGGTAAACGGGTGTAGGGCAAGTCGAACGATTGGTCCATTTCCTTTTCTGTCATGGTAATGAAAGGCGGGTTGATTACAATCGTTTTTTCTCCAACTTTTTGCGTAATTCTTCGGGCTTCCCATTTATTGGATTCTACTTCAACAATTTTAAAGTTTGCGGCATAGGCCAGTTTGTTTTCGAGACAGATGTCGTGCGATGAAAGCGCTACTGTTTCCCATTTCTTGTGCTTTGGAATTTCCTTGTTTTCATTGACTAGAAAAGAAGTTTGTGCAATAAAATCTAAAGACTTGAAAGGAATGCCTTTTTTGAGATTTTTGGTGATGTCGCGAAGAGGTTGTTCTCCCATTCCATAGACCAACATGTCTGCCCCTGAATCCACGAGTATGGACGGCATCAGTTTGTCTGACCAATAATCGTAATGAGTAACTCTGCGCAAGGAAGCTTCAATTCCACCAATCAACACAGGGCAGTCTGGGAAAAGCTCTTTTAGAATTTTAGTATAAGTGATGGTAGCATAATCAGGTCTAAAACCAGCTTGGCCACCAGGGGTATAAGCATCTGTAGAACGCAATCTTTTGTTTGCCGTATAGTGATTTACCATAGAGTCCATGCAACCTGCTGTAACGCCAAAGAATAATTTCGGTTGGCCAAACTTTTTAAAATCACGCAAATCATCGCGCCAGTTGGGTTGAGCGATAACGGCCACTCTTAGGCCTTCTGATTCTAATATACGTCCAATCACAGCAGTTCCAAAAGCTGGATGATCCACATAAGCGTCGCCCGCTACAAGCACTACGTCGAGTTCTTCCCAACCCCTTTGTTCAACCTCTTTTAACGTTATTGGTAGCCAATCCGTTATTGGTCTTTCATGTATTTGTCGTTCCATCATATCATCACAAATTAAACATCAGTTTGTTTTTCTTTTGGCTTCATAATTACTTTTGCACTTATTCCTGAAAGAAGAACTATTGCCAAAAAGGGTAGTATAGGTGCGCGAAACCGAACAAGTACACCAAATATAATTGAGGTAAATCCAGCAATAAATCCTAAAAAAAGGGCGAAGTATATAGAGAATGAGAGTAACTCATTACCCAAAGCTACTCTAATCTTTTTAAAAACATTGCCTTGAAACAAGAATTTGAGCGTAAACCAAAGGAAAATTAAACTTTCTAAAGCGTTGGCTAAAAGTATAGGGGAACGCGCTTCCAAAATAAATGGCCTGTAAAAAGCGGTAATAACAGCAATCGGGAAAAGCCGCAACATCCCAAAAACTGTAAATTCAACCGCACCCAAACTGTAGCGTTGTCCTTTATAAGTTTCATTGTTGATAAAGTCATTTTGTATAGTTTGTACTTCATCCATGAACGAACTGTCATTCAATGTCTCGATGGAATTCGATCTAGCCGATATAAAAAGAATTGACACAAAACCGATAATCAAAACTATATAGTAGGCCAAAGTAAAAACAAAGTTGCTTTTAGCTTTCTTCTGATATCCAGCAATCAGCGCAACAATTATGGAAACGACAACGACGTAAAAGATAAAGGTGCGCAAATGGTAAATTATAAATAGACCTAAAGCGATAGAAAACAGACTCCAGAATCCAATTTTTTTCCATCCATTAAAAATGGAAAATACATTAGTGATTATATAAAGTAAGGAAATGTAAATCAACGAATCTTTGGTGATACCAGAGCACCAAATACCAACACTCGGAATGAATAGCGCGGCTATCGCTGCGTTACGTTTATTAATGACGCCATAGCGCACCACAAGTTCATACAAGCGCCAAGAACCCATCATCGCAAAATAGGTGAAAACCAAACTCGTGGCTAAATAGCTGCGAAAAGTAAGAAACGAAACCACACTTACTACTTTACAGACGAACCAACTTTCGTACCCCTTAAAAATGTAATTGGGTGGGTAACCTACGTTTTGGAATTTAATTAAATCATCATATGTGTTTTCCCCAAAATAGAATAAATCTTTGAAATAGGAAGTGTAATTATCAAAAAACAAGCTATTTAGTTTAACGCCACCTTGCCAATATGCCGTGTTATCTCCTCCGTTGTAATAAAATATATACATTGAAATGAAAACGAATCCCATACCGAATTTCATAAACATCATCGGAGTGAAATAACGCCTCATCTCTAAGTCTTCCACTTGTGATTTTTTCCAAAAGGAAAGCGCTAATAACAGCAGCAAACACATGGACCCAATTCCTAGATCTACAAATCCAAATATTTCTTTGAAATCCCCGTTCATTGAAGCTTTACTTTATCAATTAGGCTTTTGTTTTTAACAAAATAGTGCACCATTACTGTAATCAGTAGCACAGAAAAAAACACTTTGATGAACCATGCAACGCCTGCAAAGATATTACCTATTGCCGCGGTTGATACAAATATCACAAGAATAATTGTTGATGCAACAATAACAGCGTCTGGAAATTTTATTTTTAGAGAAAAAGCTTTAAGAGAATGATATACAAGTAACGCTGTGTTGAGCGCGGCAGCAATTAGGTTGGCAAGCGCAGCACCTTTGATGTCAAATTTTGGAATTAAGTATAAATTGAGTAGAATGTTTAAGCCAACTGTCAATAAAGTGATTAGACTGATATGCGTTGTTTTTTTTGTGATATGCAAGCCCATCGCAAACATAGTTATCCCATTTACCCAAACAGCTACAAATAGCATAGGCATTACCAGTTGTGCTTTAAAGTATTGTGCTTGAGTAAGAATAGTTACAATTTCTCTTGAAAATAATGACAAAATAATAACTACCGTAGCCCCCAATTTGATGTATGCTGAAAGCATTTCTGATATTTGATTTTTCGTGTTTTGCTCTTGATAATTCTGAAAGGTCAGCGGATTGATTGCCATCGCAAAGCCATTGATGATTATGGATAAACCAAAAGCGAATTTTAATGCTACGCTGTAAATACCTAAGGTGTTAATGTTGGTCATCAAGTTGAGCATAATTCTATCAGAAATGCTCAAAATAATAAGAGCCATTGCGGCAGGCAAAAGGGGTAAAGAATAAGCAAGTAGTTGTTTAAGAATTGATTGACTAAAAAGCCATTGATATTCTGAGCGCAAAGCGGTAAATTGATAGACTAATGTAACAGGTGCGGTGAGCAAGGTTGCATAAAAGATGCCATTAATTGATTTGTCTAAATGAATGACCAAAACATAGGTTGCTAAGATGCCCAAAAATGAATGCAAAAAATTGGAAAGTGCGTATTGTTTTTTTTTGCGTAAGGCTTGTAAATGACTCCCGAAAAAGGCGAAAATGCCGTTGAGAAACACAGCCAACATAGCCAATGAGAATGTTTTGTGACTGATTGAATCCTGCAAATTGAAAAGTTCAAGTATTTGCGTTCCAAAAATTATGCAAAGCGTTGTTCCAAAGGCAAATGAAACGAGCACAAAGAATAAGGCTGTAGAGCTGAGGTATTTTTTTCGTATATTATCATTTTGATGTTCACCAATATAGCGAAGTAAACTTTGACTGATTTGCCAAGAAAAAATTCCCGCAGCAAACAACGAAAGAATATATAATATTTCAATTCTTCCAAAGTCTCTAGCAGAAAAATAAAAGGTAAAAACAGGAATTAAAAGAAGACTGATGCCTTTTGAAGCAATACTAGCGATTGCATAAATACTCCCTTCTTTCAAAAAATCTTTTACCACACTAAAGCATATTTTGCGAAGTCAGATACGCAACCAATTTGCTCAAAGCACGAGCTCTATGATTGATTTTATTTTTGTCTTCCATGGTCATTTGTGCGAATGTAAGACTTTTGTCTTCAGGAATAAAAACAGGGTCGTATCCAAAGCCAAATTCTCCAGCTTTTTCTCTTGTTATTTGCCCTTCTACAATTCCTTCAAATTGCAAGGTTTCATGCACAGTTCTTAAAGTGAAAACTGTTCTGAATCTAGCACGCCTATCTGATTCAAGTTCTAGTTTGTGTAATAATTTTTCCATGTTTTGAGCATCGGATTTTTGGCTTCCTGCGTACCTTGCCGAATAAACGCCTGGTTCATAATCAAGGGCATAAACCTCTAGTCCTGTGTCATCCGCAATACTTGTGATGCCTGTTTTTTGAAAAATGGTTTCCGCTTTAATTTTGGAGTTTTCTTCTAAAGTAACACCAGTTTCTTCTATTTCTTCATGATAGTCGATGTCTCGAAGCGATTTAAGAGTGATGTATTTCGGGATAAGATTCATTATTTCCTCAACTTTATTTTGGTTGTGCGTTGCTAATAAAATGGTCATCTCGATTGTTTGTTTTTAGATGAATCAAAGTGTGGTTGTTCTTGTTCTTGTTTGAACAAAAATGTAATAAAAAATGCAGCAAGCGTAACGCCAACTTGTGTTTCTAAAGTATCCTCAAAAAAATATGAAAAAGTTAAAATTGTGTTGAAAAGAAAAAGCAAAATAGATTTTTTTCTAAATGCAACGTAAAACATAAGTAAAATATGAAGGATAAAAATGAGCAAGGCAAAAATTCCTGAGGAAATCCAAATAGTCATGAATTGCTGATGTGAATGCAGTTGGTTTTCAGGAAATAGCCGTGAGCGGTTCATTTTAAATTGGTAAAAAAAGGCATCCTGAACATCTCCGACGCCCACACCAAAAATAGGATTCGATTCAATGATGTTCCGGCCTGTCCTCCAATATTCTAGCCGCTGTTGTATGGTTGACCCATTAGGATCGGCGTTTTCTAGATACTTTTGAAACTCAATATTGATTCTTGCTAATCTCGATTTTATTCCTCCTTCTGCATACACTACGGAGGGTATTCCGTGAATGATGTTTTTAATGTCCTTGTCGCTCAATTTTGTAAATCCCTCTGCATCTTTTCTCAGTCCTAATGAGGACATGTAACGAATGAGTGTAGGAAAAAGATCTGGCTGCTCTTTGCTGAATTCTTCAATCGACTCACCAGTTTTTAAGTGCCACATAGAATCTAACTCTGCGTGACAGACAAAATAATGGATGTAGTATCCGTTTTCTAATATGATGCTCGTAGTGTCGTGTTGGTATTTGCCACCATGTATTGTTGTTTCAGTGAATGACTTTTTTGTCATGCTTTCCTTTGGTATTGGATAAATAGCCAAGTAAAACAAGTAAACCGTAAAGAAGCTAAGTGCTAGTGATAATATAAGAATAAATTTTCTATGCTGGCCCACTTGATTATATACGCTCCAGAACAAAAGCATTAAAAATGTAAAAATCATGCTGAAATAGCCGGTAAGCACTTCAGATTTGTAGGTGTAGAATAAAAGCCAAAATGCAATGCTGATGAGTGCATATCGCAAACCACGAAAGTTGATCCATGCCCCATATAGCGCAACAAAAAAGCAAAAGGTAACCATTAATGAGAGCCGAATGTGAGAACCAAATAAGGACATTTCCCGACAATCTGTACCTGAGTAAATTCCAGTAATGAAATTGATGTAATTGATAACTGTAACCAAGACAACCGACAAAAGAAATCCTAAAATAATGTAGTAGTATTTATTGAAATCAAGCGTTTTTGAACTCAGAATAACAATTGGAAAAAGTAACATCGGTAATTTAATGCGCAAATCATTTTGCCCATAATTCAAATTCTCGGTGTAAATCAGTGATATGGCAAGAATCAAGAAGAGTAAGGTGAAAAGTAGTCCAGATTTTTGTCTTTTGATCTCGATGATTTTATCTCTAAAGTTCCCTTCGATTAACCAATTTGCGGCCATTAAAATACCGCTTAAACTCAATACAATTTTGTTTAATGGTAAGCCAATTGCCACTCCCAGCAAGGAAATGAAATAGATGTTTTCATGAACTTGTTGTCTGGTGAGCATGCTTTAATTATTTGCCGCTGAGTATTTTTTTATATACCTCCGAATTTTGCAATACGGCAATAGCTTCCACCAATGATTTGTCATTTTTAAAGCTATTGATTACCCGTCCTTTTTGGTAATAATAACGCGCCACAATTTCATCTTCCAATAATTCAACAATTTCACTTCGATACTTATCTAAGTCTCGCACTAAGGACGCTTGAACTAAAGCCAGCATTTTCTTGTATTCATCGCTGTCTTTAGTGAAGAGCATTTCTTGTTGACCAGAATTCAAAAGCTTTTCTAATATTTCTTCGCTTTCTGTTTTGTAGTTGATTTTTTTAGTCCCAGTAAACTGCTTGAATTGCTCGTATAAGGCATCGTCCACTTTGAATTTGTCTGCAGACGCTATCGTCGCGTTTTCACTCGTGAATTTGGTTGCAAAATCGAAAATAACCTGCTCAAGAATCAATGTGATGGTCAATTTGCTGTAGCTCAATTCCGGAATTTCCATATCTGGGTCAATACCACGAGCATCCCGAACTTTTCTTCCATTTTTTGTTTTGAAATACGTAACTTGCTCTTCTTCAATGTCCTGTGCGTTTTCACCATCTTTTCTGTTCGAGTAGTCCAAGCGTTGAACACATCTCCCAGATGGGGTGTAGTAACGAGCAATGGTTAATTTGAGCTGAGACCCATATTTTAATGGCATCACGCGCTGCACCAATCCTTTTCCGAAAGTATTCGAGCCAATAATTACTGCTCGATCCAAGTCTTGAAGTGCTCCTGCTACAATTTCACTCGCTGATGCAGACATGCCGTCCACCAATACAACTACAGGGATATTTATATCGACCGGTGCACTTTCAGTGGTGTAAATTCTGTTTTCTTCTTCAATTCTACCTTTGGTCCGAACGACCTCTTGTCCTCGTGGAACAAACATGTTTACAATTCTAACCGCTTCAGTGAGCACACCACCTCCATTGCCTCGAAGATCAAATATTAAGGAGGTCATTCCCTGTTTTGCCAAATCATCATAAGCTTCTTTGACGGAAACGTATGCATTTTGAGAAAATGAGGTCAATTTAATGTATCCAACGCCATTGCCAACTAAAGTGTAATGAGGCACATCAGGTATTTTTACATCATCGCGACTAACATTAAAAGTCATTTTGCCTCCAAATGGTCGCATAACTTCAACGTCTATTGTGCTTCCTTTTGGTCCTCGGAGCATTTCGCTAACTTGTGCTGATGTTTTGCCTTCAATAGACTTTCCATCTAATGTAAGAATGATGTCGCCAGCTTTAATGCCAGCTTTAAATGCTGGGTTGTCTTCGAAAATGTCAGAAAAAATAACCTGTTCGTTCACAGAGCGAATTCCTGCTCCTACGCCTCCATACTGCCCAGTTGACATCAATCGATAATCCTCGATGTTGGCTTCATTAATCAACACGGTGTAAGGATCGAGTTCATGCAACATGGCGTCAATCGCGGTCTTCATTAATTTTCCTGGTATTGGTTTGTCTACAAAGTATTTGTCCAATTCACGCGTAATCAATTCGATGAGCTCGAGATTTTTAATGATTTCAAAACCATCACTCTGAGCGCGAGATGGAGTTGCTATCCCAATGGTTAGAGCAAGGAATAATCCAAATATTATGTTTTGCGTTTTCATTTAGTTTCTAAGGTGTCAATAAGTTTGTTCAATAATTTAGTTATCTGATTTTTTGCCGTTCCTAGGTTTATTTCAGCAGGACCACTATAAATCAAAAACAAAGCCAATGATTTGGAATGGCCAATTAGATAATTTTCCAATTGAGGTTTTTCCAAACGAATGGCTTCGCGAATATAACGACGGATTTGATTGCGTGTTGTGGCTTGCCGAAATTTCTTCTTAGGAACCACAATCACAATTTGAAAAGGAGTCTCACAAAATTCATCCTCAGTGTATTTTAAATAGAACGGAAAGGCCTTAATCTCTTTACCTGTTCGATAAACGAGATCTATAATTTTCTTCGAGCAGAGTTTATATTTTTTACCAAAGGATTGATTCACTCATTGCTGTTTTGTGCAAGATAAGGCAAATATTAAAAAAATAAAAAAGGTTCAATCATATGATCAAACCCTCAATATTTATTAAGATAACTTATTCTCATTGAAGAATATTTCACTCCAACGACCCAACTATCTGGAATTATCTTTTGTGCTGTGGTTCAGAAGATACAGTAAGTTTGCTTCTGCCTTTTTTTCTGCGAGCAGCCAAAACTCTACGACCATTCTTAGAAGCCATACGACTTCTGAAACCATGCTTATTTTTTCTTTTTCTAACTGATGGTTGAAACGTTCTTTTCATCTTTTCAATGCTTTACTTAGCGCGGTGCTAAAAATTGGATTGCAAAGATAGACTTTTTTTTATTTACGCAAGCATTATGTTTGAAAAAGTAAACATTTTTTTCAACGAGTTATTGAATTTGTTTAGTTCGATTTTTTCGCTTACGTTTGTGGACGATTTTTTAAATAGAATTAAAATGATTCATACACGTATTTTTTCATTGATTTTCCTAGTTTTATTAACAGTATCAAACGGTTTAGCGCAGGTTCAAACAATATGGTCCGATGATTTTAATAATGGCTGTACAGCAGGTTGTTTCGCCAATACCTACAATGGCCCACAAGGTGCTTGGAGCGTTGTCTCATTAGGAGCAAATGGTAATATGGCTAATGATTGGTTTGTGAGCGGCGCAGAATGCGGGATGCTTGCAGGACAATGTGGTATTGATTGCGGTTCCACAAACGCTTCGCTACACATTGGAGTAAATATTGGCTTTCCCATCGATTTGACCGATCTAGGCGCTGCATATTTGTCTGGTGGAGCCCCCCTCGGATCAGATGCAACAACGAGCAGAAGAGCTGAGTCACCAGTAATTGACGCCTCTGGCTTTATGAATTTACAATTGTCTTTTACTTACATTGAAGGAGGACAAGGTTCCATTGACAACGCCGAGATTTATTGGTTTAACGGAACGGCATGGGCGCTTTTAGCAGATATGGCTAAGACAACTTGTTGTAATGGCGGTGGTACTTCAACCCCGTGTACAGGACTCTTACAAGGTTTGTGGTCAACTTTCACCATTAATTTGCCTATTGGCGCTGCTAATAACCCGGATTTGCGAATTGGTTTTTTGTGGGTGAATAACAATGACGATGTTGGTACAGACCCATCTGTAGCCATAGACAATATTGTCATAACTGCGGAACCTCAAGGTGGTGCCGGCGCTCCAATCGCAGACTTCACTTTTGGGCCTGCCAATCCGTGTGTTGGTCAAAACGTCGTATTTACTGATAATAGTACGAATGGCACTGGTTCCGCATATCTTTGGAATTTTGGACCAAACGCTATTCCTCCAGCTGCCAATACGCCTGGCCCTCATATAGTTATTTTTACAACTCCAGGAACCCAAACAGTTAGTTTAACTGTCACAAATGCTGATGGTACAAGCACTACGACTCAAAATGTTATCGTGAATCCAGGCCCAACGGTTACTACATCTGCAGATATAACAATTTGTAGCAACGGAAGCGCCGTAATTTCTGCAAATGGAGCAAACGCATACACTTGGGACAACGGCTTGGGTGTGGGAGCGTCCCATACAGTTAGTCCAACTATAACAACTACTTATAATGTGATTGGTATTGATGCTCAAGGTTGTGCAGGCACATCATCTGTAACTGTTACCGTTAGTGGCGTGGGCCCTGATTTGCTAATGTCATCGGTTGACGCACTTTGTTTTGGTACACAAACTGGTCAGGCAAGTGTTGTTGCAACTGGATCAGGATCATTCACTTACAGTTGGTCGCCAACAGGTGGTAGTGCTTCTACTGCAACTAATTTGTTCCCAGGAAACTATACGGTTACAGTTACCGATGCACAAGGTTGTACTTCTGTAGGAACAACTACTGTTGCTTCGCCAACTCAAATTTTATCAAATGGTTCGGTGACAAACTCAGATTGTAATACCGACAATGGTGCAATTGTAATAAATCCGACCGGAGGTGCTGGAAATTATACAATTAGCTGGTTGCCTGGAGGTTCATCAAATCCTTTATTGACCAATGTTGCTGCGGGCAATTATCAAGTAACTATTGTTGATGGAAACAATTGCAGTGTAACTCAAAATTTTACAGTTGGATTAAATAATAATTTTGTGGTTACTGTTAATCCGCCATTGAGCAACATTCTATATCAAGAGTCTGTGGTTTTAGATGTAGTTATTACACCTGCCATTCCAGGCTCTACTTATTCTTGGTCTCCATCGAATGGTTTGAGTTGCAGCGATTGTCCAAATCCTACAGCAACTCCAATAAACAATACTACCTATACAGTTACAGTTACTGCGCCAAACGGATGCTCGCAAACGGCACAAGCCACAGTAAATGTTCAATTGCCCTGTGGCGAAATCTTTATGCCTACAATTTTCTCTCCGAATGGAGATGGATTGCATGACGAACTATGCGTTTTGGGAGGATGTATTGCGTCGATGACCTACTCAATTTATAACCGTTGGGGCGAGTTGGTGTATACGTCTGATAGTCAAACCGAATGTTGGGATGGCTCTTTCAGGGGCAAACCTGCACCACTTGGCGTTTACGCTTTTAAACTACAATATACAACCACTGAAAATAAAATTGAAGAGGCTTCAGGAAACATTACTTTGGTTAGATAATCATACAAACGCTTATTTTCTATTATGGCATCTTACGGATCAAACCAAAAAATTCACGAAAAGATTGGAGAATTACTCAATAAATTAAATAATGGTCAATCGGATATTTCCGATGTTGAGGAACTGTTAACGCAATCTAGAGAATTCTATGAACGTATTTTGGTTTTACGCTTCAAAGCATTTGAAGGTACAGTTCGCGAAATCAACAATGAAATTCTTGTTCCTCAAATTGAAATTGAATCACCAAAAATTGAAGAAATTGTCGTTCCCGATGAAGCGCCTTCAATTGAATTTGCTTTGTTTGGAGAGCTGACTGATGTGCCTAATACACCACCATCTGCTCCGATGTTCTCAGAGCCCGAAAAGTCGAAAGTATCGAAAGTTGATGCATATACTGTTGAATCAATCGAGGTGGAGCAAAACGTCAAAAAAGAACCAATCAAACAGGTTCAAAATAATGCAGTTGAGCAACATGCAAGTCCATCTTTGTTAGACAAACTCTCTTCGAATAGCCCAGGTTCTAGTCTAGGAGATCAATTGAAAAAGTCTCATATCGATTCAATTTTAAGTGCCTTAACTTTAAATGACAGAATTCGATTTACAAAGAATTTGTTTGATGGAAATTCGGATACTTTCAATGCCGCAATTCAACTGCTGGATGCGCAAAAATCTTTGATTGCAGCTCGTGAATTATTAGCGGAATATAATACACGATACGAATGGGTTGCAGATGATAAGAATGCGATTGACTTCAACGAATTTATAGAACGCAGGTATGCCTAGGTTTTACCTTTTGTCACTTTTGTTTCCTTTTTTTCTTTGGTCACAACACGCCGATGATCAAAGAATTATCAATCAGCTTTGTAGTTCAGATTTTTCGGGTCGTGGCTACGTAGATGCTGGTGATAGTTTGGCAGCAAACTTTATCGCTACTGAGTTCAAAAAACTTAGATTGAAACCAGTAAAAAGGTCATATTTCCAATCATTCGGCTTTAAGGTGAATACTTTTCCTGCTGTTTTATCATTGGAATTGAATGGAAAAACTTTAACACCAGGAAAAGATTTTGTTATTAACCCATCTTCTCCATCTTCTGAAATAATTCGCGAAACACTTTTATTCTCCAGAAAATTTGAACGCGTTGAGGATATACTTGACGGACTGAACCAAATCGACCCAGAAACACACATTTTGGTGCTTGATAAGGCATTTTTTAAATCGCGTGATGAACTTATAATTCTGAGAGCAACTGTTGGAAAATTAGCCGAAATCATGCCTGTAATACTTTTAAACGACGGTACACCCATTTGGCATGTAAGTCAAAATCAATGGAATTTTCCTGTTTTTGAAATCGACAGACACGCATTTGTTGAAGGTCACGTTAAGGCCCACGTGGGTGCCAAAATGAAAAATCATAAGGCAAGAAATGTGATTGCACGAATTCCTGCTAAAGGAAAAGCAAAAAGACGCATCGTTTTTACGGCTCATTACGACCATTTGGGTAGAATGGGTCACAACACGTTCTATCCCGGTGCCAACGACAACGCCAGTGGTGTCACCTTACTCTTTGCAATTGCCAGAAAACTATTGGAGCAACCCAAATCATCAACGGAATATGTTTTTATCGCATTTGCTGGCGAAGAAGTGGGGCTTTTAGGATCAAAATATTTCGTGGAAAATCCGATGCTTGATTTGAAATCCATTCGTTTTTTATTGAATCTAGACATTTTTGGTGGAGCGCATCAGAGCATTACCGCTGTAAATGGAACAATTTATCACGAGGAATTTGAATGTTTGGTGAACACAAACAAAGAAATGAATATCACGCCAGAAATCAAATCTCGAGGAGAATCAGCCAATAGCGACCATCATTTTTTTCATTCTTTAGGCGTGCGATGTTTTTTCTTGTATTCAGCAGGCAACAACAAACATTATCATGTGCCCTCAGATAAAGCACAGGATATTGATATGGTGCTTTTAGACAAAACAGCCGATTTGCTGGTGCGGTTTGTAGGTAGGTTGTAAGCGTTTTCGTTGAAAATTCTGTTTTCTTCTAAAACATTTTAATTACTTGCCTTCACCTCGTTTTTTTACTTCAGTTTCGAATAAGGCGAATTATACTACCACCGCTTTATCAACAGCCTTCAATATCAATGCGGTCTTCAATTTCAATATGACATGGAAAACACTCAATCTTCACATGTGCCGTTTACCCTGCCATAAAGTGCGTGTCAGGCTTGATGTGGATTAAATCCCCTGCGCGGAGGTTTAGATCTGCATTGGATTGCGCGACATAATCACCAGGGTTGTTTGTGTCAATGCCTAATCTGCCGTTTGGCGTAATTCGCATAAATTCGATATTGTTGGTGTAAAATCGCAAAGCTCGAGCATTGGTTGTATCGATATACGCAGCTGTGTCTACTGCGTTCCCGTCAATTTTCTACGAGTCGCTTTGAGCGCAAGAGGTTTTAATCACAAGCGCGCCCGCTCAGGGCCGGGAAGAGAAAGAATTTTTTCATAAGACGTGAATATTTAGTAATAAACAAAACCACTTCTTTTAACCAATTTAGAAATTCGTTTTAAAAAATCCATTTTTTTTGAATGCACTGTTTTTTTTAGAACGAGTAACTTTGTAGGTTTAGAATTTATAGTTCTGTTCACAAAAACAAGAATATCACGTACATTTGTAAAAGATATTTCGAGCAAATGAAAAGATACCAAAATTACATACAAGGTCGCTGGATGGATGGCGATGGAACCGAATTGGAGTTATTCAACGCTATCAACGGAGAAAAAATCGGCGAACTTTCCGCAGCTGGTTTAGACTACGAAGCCATTTTGAATTACGGTCGCACGGTAGGCGGACTAAAATTGCGCAAAATGACTTTCCAAGAACGTGGCAGAATGTTAAAAGCATTGGCTATGTTTCTTCTTGAACGAAAAGCCAAATATTACGAAGTTAGTGCTTGGACAGGCGCCACTAAAATCGACTCTTGGATTGATATCGAAGGAGGAATTGGTAATTTATTCGCTAACGCATCGCTGCGTCGTCAATTTCCAGATTTACCTTATTATGTGGATGGTGTAGCTGCGCCATTATCCAAAAACGGAACTTTTATCGGACATCATATTATGGTGCCAAGACAAGGAGTTGCTGTGCATATCAACGCTTTCAATTTCCCGATTTGGGGCATGCTTGAAAAAATCGCAGTGAATCTCATGGCGGGCGTTCCTGCTGTTGTGAAACCTTCAGAATTTACAGTATATCTCACTGAAGTTATGGTGCGCGACATCGTAGAATCTGCGATTTTGCCGGAAGGTTCTTTACAATTGATATCTGGTTTGGGTCGCGGAATTATTGACCACACCAATATGCACGATGTAATCACGTTTACAGGTTCAGCGCATACGGGAAAAATGCTGAAATCAAATCCGCATATTGTACAAGAATCTATTCCCTTTAATTTGGAAGCCGACTCTTTGAATGCCATTGTTTTGGGTAAAGATGCAACGCCGGGCACGGCCGAATTCGATATATTTATCAAAGAAGTATCGAAAGAAATCACCGTTAAAACAGGGCAGAAATGTACTGCGATTCGCAGAATTATGGTGCCTGGTAATCTCTTGGATGAGGTGCAAGCTGCGGTTAGTAAACGTTTGGCATCTACTACCATTGGCGACCCGTCTGTGGAAGGCGTGCGTATGGGCGCTTTGGCTACTAAATTACAAGTGGAGCGCGTGCGAACCAATGTGAATCTGTTGGCAGCCGATCAGCAAATTGTTTTTGGCGACCCGAATTTTTGCGAAGTAATTGGTGCAGATGCCTCGAAAGGCGCATTTTTTAGCCCAATTTTGTTCAGAAACGAGAGACCATTTGAGCAAACTGCGGTGCACAATATTGAGGCTTTTGGTCCAGTATCGACCATCATGCCTTACAAAGATTTAGACGAAGCCATCGAATTGGTGAAGTTGGGTAAAGGTTCTTTGGTTACATCAATAGTTACAGCCGACAACAATATGGCTCGAGATTTTGTAATAGGTGCAGCTTGCGTAAATGGACGAATTTTAGTTTTGAACGAATCCTGCGCCAAAGAAAGTACGGGTCACGGTTCGCCTATGCCGCTTTTGACGCATGGTGGTCCTGGTCGAGCAGGGGGCGGCGAAGAAATGGGCGGAAAGCGCGGTGTGATGCACTATTTGCAACGCACAGCCATTCAAGGTCATCCAACAACCATCACGCATATTACGGAGCAATTCCAAGTGGGTGCTGCGCAACCAGAAGCCAATCCACATGTGTTCAGACAGCATTTTGAAGAATTGGTGGTTGGAGAAACTGTTTTCACCCACAAACATACTGTTTCCGAATCCGACATTGTGAATTTTGCCAACGTGAGCGGCGATAATTTTTATGCCCACATGGATGCCACTTCTTTGGAGGGCACGCTTTTCGAACAACGCGTAGCTCACGGATATTTCATTCTATCCAAAGCTGCAGGATTGTTTGTAGACCCGAAAAAAGGTCCCGTTTTACTGAATTATGGTATTGACGAAGCCCGCTTTGTGAAACCCGTATATCCAGGAGCAACCATTGGCGTTCGTTTTACCGTTAAAGAAAAAATCGACCAAGAAAAACGCTCGGATGAAGATGTTGCCAAAGGTATCGTGAAATTCCTAGTGGATGTTTATGACGAAACGGGAGAAACTGTTGCGATGGCGACAATTTTGACGATGGTGAAGAAGTTGGACCAAAGTAAGTAGAAAAGTAACTTAATTCCTCCGCGATTCTATCGTGGGGCAACAATATATATTATGTACGGAAAAATGAAAACGCAGCTGCAACAAGACTTGCAGGAATTGAAAGACAACGGATTGTTTAAAAGCGAACGTATTATTATCACCCCACAAGGTGCTTCGGTGGATGTGATTGACCACAACGATGTGGTAATTATGTGCGCCAACAATTATTTGGGCTTGTCGTCCCATCCCGAAGTGATTCAAGCGGCCAAAGACACCTTGGATTCGCACGGCTTTGGCATGAGTTCGGTGCGCTTTATTTGTGGCACGCAAGACATTCACAAAACTTTGGAGCGCAAAATCGCGGAGTTTTATGGCACTGAAGATACTATTCTGTACGCTGCGGCTTTTGATGCGAATGGTGGTGCTTTTGAACCGCTTTTCTCTGATGAAGATGCTATAATTTCTGATGAATTAAACCACGCTTCGATTATCGACGGTATTCGGTTGTGCAAGGCAGCGCGCTATCGATATAAGCACAGTGACATGTCCGATTTGGAAGCCAAATTGATTGAAGCGCAAGCACAAAGAAATCGCATCATCGTAACGGATGGCGTGTTCTCTATGGATGGCGATATTGCCAAAATGGACGAAATTTGCGCTTTGGCCGAAAAATACGACGCCTTGGTAATGACAGATGAATGTCACGCTGCTGGTTTTATTGGAAGCACTGGCCGCGGAGCACCAGAATATTGCGGTGTATTGGATAAAGTTGATATCATCACAGGAACATTAGGCAAAGCACTCGGTGGAGCTATGGGTGGCTACACAACAGGGCCGAAGGAAATTATTGAAATGTTACGCCAAAAGTCTAGACCGTATTTGTTCTCTAATTCCTTAGCGCCTAGCATTGTTGGCGCAGCAATTAAGGTTTTTGAACTTTTGAACGCATCTACTGAGTTGCGCGACAAGTTAGAGGAAAACACCCTCTATTTCAAAAAGCATATCATTGAAGCAGGCTTCGATATCAAACCAGGCGATTCCCCAATTGTGCCGATTATGTTGTATGATGCCGCTTTATCTCAGAAATTTGCAAATCGTTTACTTGAAGAAGGTGTATACGCTATTGGTTTCTTTTATCCCGTTGTTGGAAAAGGTCAAGCGCGTATTCGTACTCAAATTTCTGCGGCGCACACCCAAGCACATTTGGACAAAGCGATTGCTGCGTTTATCAAGGTTGGAAAAGAGCTAGGGGTGATAAAATAAAAATATAACAAGTTTCGGGAAAAGACGGGTTTGTAACTCAGACAGAAATTATGCGAGGCATCTCTGCTGCAAACGATGCAGAAGTTTTACATGGCGTTGCATATTACCCAATTGGATTCTAGGTGCAATTGCTGGTCATCCCGCAGCCACAAAGTTTGTTCATCCCTCAATTTTCAAATGGAGAAAATACTACCTGTCCAACTTCCCGAAAGTCGTAGTCAAAGCAGCTTTCAATTTGTCTGCTGCTTCGCTGATGGCGATATCTAATGTGCTGTTGCGTGCTGTAACAGTTATAGGTTGTAAGCCTTTTGGTCGGGCTTCAATTCGACATTGAATATCGTCGGTGCCTGATTTTTCACCGTTTTGATCGGTCAAATGTACTTCGAGTCGAGTCAATTTGTCGTCGAAATGCTTAAGTGCGGCTGACATGCGCTCATCTATGTAGTTTTGCAATCTTGCTGAACTCTCAATGTGCTTATCTGTGTTTACTTGTACTTTCATTGTAAATTTGCTTTGATTAATGCTTGAGCAAAGTTAAAATTTATCCGATTCATAAAATCTGCCATTTATCAGTGTTGTGTTATTTTCTGTTAACAGGATTTTTTAGATCGAACATAAATTAAAATCAAGTTAATAACTCTTGAAAATTGGTTGCTGAAAATCTTTTATGATTCACTATATTTGAAGGTTCAATTTTTGCCGACTATGTATTTAATATTTGACACCGAAACAACAGGTTTACCAAGAGATTATAAAGCACCAATTAGCGCTGTTGGCAACTGGCCGCGCTGTATTCAGTTGGCTTGGCAGCTCCATGATGATTTGGGCCAACTCGTTGAAGCGCAGAGCTTTTTGATTAAACCAGAGGGATTTGACATTCCCTTTGACTCTGAGCGCATCCATGGCATTTCAACGCAATTAGCGACAGAGCAGGGGCACGATTTGTCTAAGGTTGCAGAACTTTTTAACGAAGCCCTTGACAAAGCGAAATTTGTGGTAGGGCAAAACCTAGATTTTGACTTGAAAATTATGGGTTGTGAATTTTTCCGCTTGAGTAAAGAAACTCAACTTTTGGAAAAATATACCTTGGATACATGCACCGAGGCCACTGCTAAAATGTGTAAAATTGCGGGTGGTATAGGAGGTAAATTCAAGTTGCCAACATTGTCTGAATTGCATGTGCATTTGTTTGGCGACCGTTTTGAGGATGCCCACAATGCTTCTGCAGACGTTGAGGCGACCGCCCGTTGTTTTATGGAATTGGTTCGGCGCGATTTCTTTGATTTAGCCGCTCTCAAAGCAGATGTTGAATATTTGAATAGATTTAAAATTGCCAACCCTCACCTGATGTCTCCGGTAGGCCTGAAGCATTTGAATTTAAAGGCTGAAAGCAGAAAGTTGTTGGCAAAAGAGCCCCAGCCTGATGTGTTGAAAACAGCTGATAAACAAGGGAATCTTGAGCGATTAAAAGATGTGCCTTTCGTGCATTTGCATAATCATTCACGATTTTCAGTCCTACAGTCGACTATAGATATTGAGGCTTTGGTAAAAGAAGCAGCAAAACATAACATGCCAGCTGTTGCTATCACCGATTCGGGCAATATGATGGGGGCGTTTTTGTTTGAGCAGGCAGTTAGCAACCACAATGATATAATTCGAAAAGAACGCGATGAGGCTGAGGCGAAGGGATTAATCTATGAAAACCAAGAGATTATACCAATTATTGGCGTTCAACTCAATGTATGTCAAGATCATCTTGATAAATCCAATAAGGACAATGGTCACGAAATTGTCTTTTTAGCCAAGAACAAAAAGGGATATCACAATTTGGCTAAAATGGCCTCTATTGCTTATACTGATGGTTTTTACTATCTGCCTAGAATCAGTAAATCGGTTGTTGAAACGTATAAAGAAGGTGTTATTGTGCTTACTGGAAATCTACGTGGAGAAATTCCGGGACTTTTACTCAACGTAGGTGAAAAACAAGCAGAAGAAGCACTTTTGTGGTGGAAAGAACAATTTACAGATGATTTGTACATCGAAATGATGCGCCACGATCAAGAGGATGAAAGTCGGGTGAATCATCTTTTACTCAAATTAGCTCATAAACATCAAGTGAAAATTGTAGCTACAAATTGTAATTACTATTTACAAAAAGAGCACGCAATCTCTCATGATATTTTGTTGTGTGTTAAAGAAGGTCAGTTGCAAGCTACACCTAAAGGACGCGGTCGCGGCTTCAGATACGGTTTGGATAATGATGAGTATTATTTCAAATCGCCCAAGCAAATGAAAGAATTGTTTGCTGATTTGCCTGAAGCCATAGAGAACGCTGCAGAAATTGCAGCAAAATGCGAGCCCTATACCTTAAAGCGCGATATACTTCTACCCAATTTCGATTTTCCTGAAGAATTTAAAGATCCTTTGGATGATGCTGATGGCGGAAAAAGAGGTGAAAATGCGTATCTGAGATATTTGACGTATGAAGGCGCCAAAATGCGCTATTCAGAATTTTCCGATGAATTGCGTGAACGTTTGAATTTTGAATTGGAAACCATCGCCAACTCAGGTTATCCAGGCTATTTTCTTATTGTTCAAGATTTTTGTAATGCGGCAAGAGAAATGGGTGTTTGGGTTGGGCCAGGACGTGGTTCGGCAGCAGGTTCAGCCGTGGCGTATTGCCTTAAAATCACCAATGTAGACCCAATCAAATACGATTTGCTTTTTGAACGTTTTCTTAATCCAGAACGCGTGTCAATGCCAGATATTGATATCGATTTTGATGACGAAGGTCGTGGAAGAGTAATCGATTATGTAGTCAATAAATATGGGGCAAAGCAGGTAGCGCAAATTATCACTTATGGTACAATGGCCGCCAAATCATCGATTCGTGATACGGCAAGAGCGTTGAATTTACATTTGGACAAAGCTGGTGAAATTGCTAGTCTTATTCCTGATTTATCGCAGAAAAATTTATCGTTGAAAAAACTTTTCTCATTAGACGATACTGAGTTAGCGAGCAAGTTGAATAATGATGATTTTGCTCGAGTTCAAGAGCTAAAATCTTTGGCAGCTGGAAAAGATTTGACTGCTCAGGTAATACAACAAGCGTTGAGACTTGAGGGTTCGATGCGAAATACCGGTATCCATCCTTGCGGTGTGATTATTACGCCTGACGATATCACCAATTTTGTGCCAGTTGCTACTGCCAAGGATTCAAACATGGTTTGCACTCAATTCGACAATTCTGTTGCCGAAAATGCAGGTTTGTTGAAAATGGACTTTCTCGGTCTTAAAACCTTGACTTTGTTAAAAGATGCTGTGGCAATAGTTAAATTACGACACGGTGTAGACCTAAATCCTGATGATTTTCCTATAGACGATACATTGACCTACGAGCTTTTTCAGCGTGGAGAAACGGTTGGTATTTTTCAATACGAATCTCTAGGAATGCAAAAACATCTAAGAGAACTAAAACCCACCGTTTTCGGAGACTTGATAGCCATGAATGCCTTGTATCGACCAGGTCCTATGGAATACATTCCATCTTTTGTTCGCAGAAAACATGGGGAAGAGGAGATAAAATATGACCTTGATGACTGCAAAGAGTTTCTCGAGGAATCTTACGGGATTACAGTGTATCAAGAGCAAGTGATGTTGCTTTCTCAAAAATTGGCTGATTTCACCAAGGGAGAAGCTGATGTTTTGCGTAAAGCGATGGGTAAAAAGCAGAAAGATGTATTGGATAAAATGAAATCTAAGTTCATTGACCAAGCACATACCAAGGGGCATCCGAAAGATGTTTTAGAAAAAATTTGGCGAGATTGGGAGGCATTCGCACAATATGCATTCAACAAATCGCATTCAACTTGTTATGCATGGATTGCTTATCAAACGGCTTATTTAAAGGCACATTACCCTTCTGAATACATGGCTGCCGTGTTGTCAAACAGTATGAGTGATATCAAGCAGGTGTCTTTTTTTATGGAAGAATGTAAACGAGCGAAAATTCCTGTTTTAGGGCCTGATGTAAATGAATCACATTTCAAATTTGCAGTGAACACAGATGGTGCTATCCGTTTTGGTTTAGGTGCGATAAAAGGCGTTGGAGAAAAACCAGTTTCGTCAATTCTCAACGCAAGAGGTGAGGGGGGTTCTTTTAAATCTCCGTCTGATTTTGCAACGCGTGTAGACTTGCGTATCTGCAACAAACGTGTGTTAGAGAATATTGCTTATGCTGGTGGGTTTGACTCATTCGAATATCTGCATCGTGCTCAGTTTTTAACCACAACGCATACGGGGCGAACTTATTTGGAAGACTTGGTGCGCTATGGTGGCAATATGCAAAATGAAAGTGATTCTAATCAAGTTTCACTTTTCGGCGATGATGAAAGTGTACAAATGCCTGAGCCAATCCCGCCTAGGGTGGATAAATGGAACGCTTTGTACGCATTAAATAAGGAGAAGGAAGTGGTTGGAATTTATATTTCCGGTCATCCTCTTGACGATTATAAACATGAAATCAAATCTTTTTGCACAGCCAATTTAAGTGAATTGGAGAATTTGAATGAAATCAAAAAAACTGAGCTTCGTATTGCGGGAATTATTATGCAGCAGGAAGTCCGTCATTCCAAAAGGGGGGAACAGTATGGGGTTATCATTATAGAAGATTATACATCGACCTATCGTTTTTGGCTAAATGGCGAAGATTTTTTGAAGTACCGCTATTTTATGGTCGAAAATACTTGCGTTTATATTACTGCACGTGTGCAACCAGCGCGTTTCAAAAAAGGCGAAAAAGAAATCAAAATACAACAAATGGAGTTGCTCACAGAGCTTAGGAAAAACAAAGTGAAAGAACTCCAGATTTATTTAGATACCAAACAAATTACTGCATCGGTAATTCAAGACATTCAAGATATTATTTATGCTCACAATGGCTCATGTAAACTCAAATTTATAATTAGCGATGAGTTTAATAATTTATCGCTTAACATGCCTTCGAAGTCTGTCAAGGTTGACTTAAGTGGTGAATTGTTGAGACGCTTGGAGGATGAGAACATAAAATTTAATCTAGTATGATAAATTGCCAAGAAAAAAGCTTTAAAAATAGTCGACTACTTGTTTTTTTTAAAGTGGTGCTATTTTTGATTTGTTTCGGCTCATTTTCGCCTGTTTTTTCTCAAAATTTCTTTCAAAATTCTGACAGCTTAAATAAATCTCGCGTGGCATGGAGTCATGCTGCTCTGGGCGCTGGATACGCCGGCTCAATGATTGGACTTGCTCATGTTTGGTATGGCAATAATGAGTCCCAAGCCTTTCAATTTTTTGACGATAGCAGGAATTGGTTGCAGATGGATAAAATCGGCCATAGCTACACGGCTTATTGGATGCAAAATAGAGCCTACTCCTTGTATCGTTGGGGCGGAATGAACAGAAATAAAGCGCTTCTCTGGTCGTCTCTTTTTAGCACATTATTTATGTCAACTTTTGAGGTAATGGATGGTTTTTCTCCAAATTACGGTTTCTCATGGGCAGATGTAAGTTCTAATTTTCTTGGAATGGGAATTTTTAGTGCACAAGAATTGCTTTTAGGTGACCAAATCCTTAAAATGAAGTTTTCCTATTCGCATTCACCATTTGCTCAATATCGCCCTCAAATACTGGGTTCAACCAATCCAGAACGCCTCTTGAAAGACTACAACGGCCAAACTTACTGGTTCAGCCTGAGTTTAGGTAGCATCACTCCCGATGCATGGCGTATTCCCGATTGGCTTTGTTTGAGTTTTGGTTATTCTATCAGCGAAAAATTAAAAAGCGATACCGAATTCTATGCCTTAAATTTCAACAACGAAAATCTCGAATTCAATGCCTATCGCCGCTATTTTCTTTCCTTCGATATCGACTTGTCCAAAATTCCAGTAAAAAAACCATGGCTAAAAGCGCTGCTCGGTAATTTTAATTTTTTGAAAATCCCATTGCCCACCTTCGAGTTTAGCAACAGAAACGCTCCAAGATTTTATGGGATTTATTTTTAAGGAGAGGGAAAATTTCAAATCACCTCAAATCTATTCGAAAAGCCCCTTTATCCCTAAGCATCCATATTCGATCAACACTAACTAAGGAAGTGAGTTTATTTTTACTTACCCATGGGCATGCAATTAATTTTATCGCGTCTACCAAATCTTCATTTTTGAAATAGTCTCCGTAAAATAAAGTGTAAAATCGTCCCTCAAGTTCAATGTGTATCAATGCAGTTTTTAAATGGATTTTCATATCCGAACGATTGGTGTTGATGATTCCGTTTTTTCTTGAAATAAAATGTATTTTTATTTTAATTCCATAATACACAGTCAAGGACCTTTTCAAAAATTCTGTGCGCTTTTCAATGTCTTCTTTGTTACTGATTACCATTAAATCTGCACTTGAGCCACGTCTGATGAAAAATGTGGGGTCATTGGTGTTGAGCACAAGTATTTCAGAATTTTGATGATCCCGTAAGTTTTGTGCACTTTGATGACCAATAAAAAACACCAGCAAGCCTAATCCAATGTATAGGGCACTTTTCTTTGCGTTGAGAATGGCAAAAAATATAAAGACAATTGAAACATAAAGGAGCCCGGCTTCCCACAATGCCAATCTAAATCCTAGAGTCAGGGCAAAAGGTAATTTGCTCACCCATTCTACAAAAGCAATCAATGCGCCAACGGTAATTGTGAACAGGAGCGCAACGGCATATCCCAAAAAAGGCAAGCTTGCGAAACTGATTAAACCAAGACCAACAGCCATCATTAGACCTGAAATAAGCATGAGTCCAAGATTGGTGACCAAAAAGTAATTCGGAAATTGATGAAAATAATACAATGTGAGAGGAAATGTTGTAATCTGAGCGGCCAAAGCAACCGCCGTGCCTGACCAAATAAATTTTACAATTTTATTTTTTATGTAAAGACTACGTTCAATGGGTTTTGAAAGCAATAAAATTCCAAACATAGCACCAAACGACAATTCGAATCCGATATCTAAAAGATAATAAGGATTGTATAAAAGAAGGAGCATGGCTGCCGCCAGTAACCCATTAATCGAATCGTATTTCTTTCCAAATAAAGTGCCCAAGGCCACAAATGAAAACATGGTGACAGCGCGATTTACGGATGGTGAAAATCCTGTAACCCCTGCGTATGTCCAAAGAATAGATAGGATTATTGTAAATTGCAACCAACGTGGTAATTTACGACCAAAAGTTTTAAATAACCACTGTAAAATGACCAAGAAAATACCAACATGAAGACCAGAAACAGCCAGTAAATGCATCGCTCCAGCACCCGAAAATGCATCCTTGAGTTCTAAGTTCAGATAGCTTTTATCGCCCAGCAGAATACCCATAGAAACGGCAAAAATATCACCATTTAAATGTTTCGATAAAGCGCCGTTAATTGTCTTTCTCAATTTGTCGAAAATACTCTCGTGATAAAGACCAATTTCTTTGAGAATAATGTTTTCGGCTTCTAAAAATACTTGGTGCGTAAAACCTTTGCTGTTCCAAAATAACTTCAAATCAAATTCTCCTGGATTACCGTTGTTTCTAATCAATATGGGTTGAGATTGAATAACAATAATGTCATTTCTTTTGTAAGCGTTAAATGCTGATGTATCAATAAAAGCAAGCATTTTACCGCTTACTTCGTGCTTCCCATCTTTACCAAAACCCCGAAGCATAGAAAGCTCACAACGAATAAATTTTGACGATTTTGCACTCGTTTGATGCACTTGTTCTACACGTGCTTCAAAAATATCTGTATTTATCTGTGAATAATGCTTTAAATCTTTAGCGTTTTCAGTTTGCAAACCTGAAGCGACGCCCACCACGAACCATGCAGCAAGATGAAAAAAACTTGTTTTTTGATTCACTAAATGAAACACTATCGCCAATCCTATAGAAAAAACAAGAATAGTTAGTAATACAATGTCGACCATTGTACCCATTAAGTTTTCAAGACTTACGCCAGCACTCAGTGCTATGGAAATTCCCGCAAAATAAGGAATGAATATCTTGAGTATTGGTCGCATATTTCTGAGATTCCAACGAAAGTAATATTATTTTCGTTTTCAATACATGCACTTCAAACTTCATTGCGCTAAAATTTGTAATTTTGAAGCACCAAATTAGAAAAATTGACGTTTTATTTTAATTAGCAAAGACGCTCGCCTAGTTCGGTTTTACTTTTCTTAGCTTGAGTTATTTTGACAATAAATATTTGAATAAATGAAAGTTTTAAAACTTTACTTTTTAAGTCTAATTATGCTTGGCTTGTCATGTCGTAAAGAACCTATTTCTTGGAATTCGGATTGGAGCTTGGTTTTGATTCAAGACACACTCAATTTAAATAATTTAGTTGCAGATTCGATTCTCGATATAAACACAGATGGCTCCTATAATTTAGTAATCAATCGCGATTTACTTAATCTGAATATGGAAGACATTGTGGTTATTCCAGATACATTGATTGAACACAACGTGAATATTCCTGTTTCTGTTTCTGTTCCTCCCGGCACACAATTTATAGATCAAATCGAAGACAATAACTTTGATTTTGGTGGCTTGCAATTAAAAAAAATTTTTCTGAAGAATGGTCTTGCAGATATAAGCATTAGCTCTCCTATTCAAACAATGTGTATTGTGACTTTGACGCTTCCCGGGGTCACCAAAAATGGACAAACTTTTTCTATAGAAGTTGACGTGCCGCCTGGAACGAATGCGAATCCTAGTGTTTATTCTACCTCAATTGATTTATCCGAATATGAATTAGACTTATCGGGAGTACTTGGAGATTCATACAATGTAATTCAATCGCAGTTTAGAGTCAAAACTAATCCGAATGGAAGTGCAGTTTTTGTAAATTCATCTCAACAGGTTAATTTCGAAGTTGCATTTAAAGATATCCTACCAAGTTATGCACGCGGATATTTTGGAAATAGAGTGATTCAGGAACAACAAGAAATTTCTCTAGATTTCATGAGTCGTATTATTTTTGGCTCAATAGACCTCGAGAATATAAATCTTACGCTCACACTTTTTAACGGAATTAAGGTTGGAGCTAGAGCAAAAATTGAAAGCTTGGAAGGCTTAAATGCACAAAATAACAGCGTTTTTCTTACACATCCCCAAATTGGTCCTTGGATATGGATAAATCAAACTTTGGGCACTTGGGATAATCTACAGCCGTCTGCACATCAGATTAATTTGAGCTCAGGAAATTCTAGCATCGAACCTTTCTTTGAAAATTTGCCAAATCTATTGAAAGTCAATTTTGCATTTGAATTGAATCCTTTTGGCAATACATCTGGTGGATGGGATGAATTGTTTAGCACAAGTTTTGTTCGTGCATTTTTGACTGCCGATATGCCACTAGCTATTGGCATGAATAACCTTACTTTAAGGGACACCTTCGCCCTAAAAGTTGGTGATACAGGCGCACTTACTCCCAATAAAGGAAATATTGAAATTCGATATTCTAACGCCTATTCTTTTGGTGCAAGTCTACAAATTCAATTACTCGATGAGATTGGGAATGTATTGCTCACGAAGTCTTCCGAGTCACCAATTAGCGGCTCACAAAATATTTCCAATTCCAATCCTGTGGTTCCTGTAAATGGTGAAGTGATTTTTAATTTCAATGAATCTGAAATGCCTGCTATTTTGAATATGGATAGAATTGTAATTATTGCCGTTTTTAATTCACCCGGAAATGGACAAATCGCAAGTGTTTTTTCTGACCAATTTTTTGCGTTTAAAATTTTTAGCAACCTCAGTTTAACGACCAAATTTTAATATTCATGCGCCTTATTTTTTTCCTAATTTCATTCACACACTTGGTTTCATTTGCCCAACAAACTTTGCCTGTTTGGCACGATTCGACGCAAATTCAGCGAGAAGTACAATGGTTGTCTAGTGGTCAATTGCACTCTAGTCATATTGGTTCTGGTATGAGTCGTATATTTCTCTTCGGAGGATTTATTGATGATGCCATGAAAGCACAGTCTTTTAAAACGCTCAGCAATAATGGTTTGAATAGAACAGGGGCAGTAATCAGTTCAGATTTGGTTTACACAGATTATAGTGTCAATCTTTTCGGGATGAAAGAATTTGGTTTGGTTGTTTTGGCTGGCTATCAGAATTACTTTGCTGCGTCTTATCGGAGTGATTTGTATCGATTACTGGCCAACGGAAATGCTGATTTTAGTGGTGAAATAGAACTAGCAGATACGAGGTTTTTTCAAATGGCCCATCAAAAAATAGGTTTCGGTATGGTAGATAAAAAAACCAGATCAACTTTTGCAATAAGTTTGGTTAATTCATCAGGATATCAAAATTTTGATTTAATTAATGGAGTATTCCGTCAATCACCAGATAAGGATACAACCGATATATTGCTCGTTGGAGATTATCAATCAAATAACTTAGGCTCTTTTTCAAATGGTCTAGGCGCTGCTATTGATGTAGATTTAAGAATACCAGTAACGGTAGGAAAGTATAATGCGCTCATTCAAATTGTGGCGCAAAATATTGGCTTCGTGCGTTACAACAAAGCATCCAATCAATACTCAATTGATTCTTTGTATCGCTACACTGGATTTTCGTTAAATCAAGTACAAGGCTTAGGTAATGAAACTTTTTCGCTCGCTGATTCTTTGAATTTTAATCCTCAAAAAGGTGGTCAAACGCAATACTTGCCAGGTTTTTTACAAGTTGCAAAAATTGTTGATGTGAGTTCTCTAAATCGCTTTCAGAGCTTTTTTGGAATTAATATGTACACGCAAATAATATATTTACCCCAGGCTTTCGCAGGTATTCACTACAAAGTAAATCGGTTTTTTTCTACAGGTTTGCATGGAAGTTATGGTGGGTTTGGAGGGGCTCGAATTGGCTTTTATTCTGATTTCACACTCGGACAGTTTAAAATTGGCCTAAGTTCGCAAGATGTTTTGGGCACTTTATCCAACTCTGGCTTTGGTCATTCACTTTTAATGAGATTAACATGGCAGCAAAAATAGTTTCTACATGCATTATAATCTGCCTTGGATTCATCTCCATGACACAGATACATTTCTACAAAACCTACGGCGCCAATGGCTACGATCATGGTTTTGATGTTATACAATTGGAAAGTGATTCCTCCTATATCATGACAGGTTCGAGTTCGAGCTCTGGACCAGGACCAAGTCAGGTTGTTTTGACTCAAGTAGACAAATTTGGAAATTATTTGACATCACGTTTTTATGGGGGGTCACGCTCCGATATAGGGGTTAAAATTTTATTTCAAGAAAATGTTGGCTATTGGATTGCTGGTTATTCTAATAGCTTTTCAAGTGATGCCAATTTCGATTTCTATTTGATTCACCTGAACGAAGATTTTGAAGTAGTGTGGGAACGTACTTATGGCTCTGACGATTGGGAGCGATTGTATGACGCAACTTTATTGCCCGATGGAGGAATTCTTCTAGTTGGTGAAACAGAAGGCTTGACTACGATGGAAAAGGATGCCTATATCCTTCGAACGGATGCAAATGGAGAAATTTTGTGGCAGCAAGCCTTTGCGGGCCCTGGCGATGAAATTGCTTTTTCAAGCGCCTTATTCGATAATAATTCTTTTTTAATTGCTGGAAAATGGGGTATTGCAAGTTCTAACGCTTGGTTGGCAAAATTCGATTTAGAGGGAGCTATAATCTGGAATAATTATGATTATTTGTTCAGCGAAGGGGTGGGTGAGTTTAAAGCGTTAGTGAAAACCGATGATTATATCTATTTGGCTGGGAGTTATGTTCCAACAGGTCAAGACGCTGATTTATACCGCCCTTATCGTGTGATGTGCGATTTGTCTGGAAATGTAATTCTTGAGCATTTTGAATCATCAGTTCAAGAATCTTATGCTTCATTCTGTTTGGTTGAACAAGACCAATTGCTTTTTGCAGTGCAAATTGACAATCCGTCTTTTGTCGGTGTAAATGGACCTCGAACAGCCTTGTTTCGTTTCAATGAATTCTTAAATTGGGGCGAATTTGGCTTTACGGTTTTTGGGTCTAAAGTACACCCCAAGAAAATTATTCGAACGCTTGACGGTCGTTTTGCCTTGACTGGTTTCACAGAAGATCCCGGTATTACAACTGGTGGTTCCAATATGTTCTTGCTCAAAATTGATGCAACTGTTTCGAGTTTGGAAGTTGTTACACAAAATCAGATTCTAGCGCTTGATTCTTTTGACGAAGCAGGATTCTCAATATTTCCGAATCCAACTACAAACATCTTGAATATTTTGTTGCCTCAAGATGTTATTGGTTCTGTCATTTCCGTTACTGATGCTAGCGGTAAACTTGTGATGACAGAATCTTATACCGAATCACTCGATTTCTCTAACCTAAATGCTGGTACTTATCAGCTACTAATAATCACTAACAAAGGCGTTTTAAATATGCGCATTTTAGTACAATAGATTAACTTATGGACTTCGATATAGAACTTCGTTTTCAAAAATTACTTAAAGCACTCGACGACCGTTTTGGCGGTGGTTTAGATGTGCAAGCTATCTTATTTCTAATAGGCGTTCAGGAATTGGGGCAGGGCTACCGCGAATTTAAAAAAGATGAAAAAGTTGATCTTATGCATGTCGCTATTTGCACAGTGTTGATGCCTACAGGTTACTACGAATTTCTGGGTAGAGATGATGACGGTTGGCCGCATTTTGAGCTCAAAAAGTCCCTTCCAGAACTCGGACAGCGCGAGCAAGAACATCTAATGAAAGAAGCAATTATCGAATACTTCTTGCAGGATGAAGAGTTTAAGGTGTAGAGCTTTAATGTCAAAATTTAGCCTCCCCTGTTTGTGTGATTTTTATATGATACCGTTCATCACATTTTTCCTGTCCAAACAACTTCTCAAAGTAATTTTGTTCTTTCAATCTATGCCAAGTTGAATTAACAAAATTTTGTTTCATGAAACTAAACAGTATTATCATTCTTGCAGTTGTTTTATCGCTTCTTGCTTTGCTCCATTTTTGTACGGGTTCAAAACCAGAGACTAAAAAAGATGCCAAAAAATCCTCTGATTTGGTTTACGTACCCGTAATGGAGGTGGAAAACAAAATGCGTACTTTTTATTTGGAATCCTATGGTCAGCTCAGTGCAGGTCAAACTTTAGATATTGCTTTTGAGGTTTCCGGAAGACTTATCGAAGGAGACATTCGCTTGAGACCAGGTGTACGCTTTTCAAAAGGACAGTTGCTTTATTCGGTAGACTCGGAAGAAGCAAAATTTGCTGTTCGTGCTAGAAAAAGCGCTTATATAACGCTTTTGGCTCAGGTGATGCCCGATATCAAGCTTGATTTTCTCGAAGAATTCACCATTTGGGATACCTATCTCTCGGATATCGATATAGATAATCCCCTACCTCAATTACCCCTAGCGAAATCTAAAAAACTCGCGCTCTTACTCAATCAACGCAACATCATAGCTGAATATAACAATATTAAAAGTCAGGAATTAAGGCTACAAAAACACAAATATTATGCGCCATTTGCAGGTACAGTAACAGATGTTTTTCTGGAGCCGGGTTCTATTGTCAATCCTGGTGTTCGTATTGCATCTTCTCTAAGAACGGGTGATTATGAATTGAAAATCCCTATACGAATGGAAGAGTTGAGTATGTACCAGAAAAATTCAAAAGTGGATGTCTTTGATACTTACGGAAAACAAGTAGGTGTAGCTCGTTTAACCCGTGTATCTGATGTTGTAAATCGAATGACCCAGTCGCTCGATGCCTACTTTTCTATAATTCCTATTTCTGGAGCCATGCTATACAATGGTATGTATGTGAACATCAAATTGAACAAAGAAACATTCAGTGAAGTGGTAGCATTACCTTATCTTGCTGTTAAGGACAATCAAGTTCGTGTAATTCGAGATAGCTCTATTATCAAAGTGCCTATTCAGATTATGGCCTCCTTCCCTGATACTTTGTTAGTAAAAGGGCTAGACAATAAAGCGCAAGTGCTCATTAATTCTTCGGAGTTTATTGCTGATTCATTAAAAGTTGTAGGAATTCCAAAATAAGCGCCATGAGAAAGTTGATTAGTTTTTTTATCAAGTATCCGATTTGGACCAACGCGTTTATAGTTATCATTAGCTTATTCGGCCTATGGTCTTTGACAAATACAAAAAGCTCATTCTTTCCAGAGCTTGACCCAATGCGCATTCAAATATCGGTTATGTATCCAGGTGCTTCTCCACAAGAAATGGAGGAAGGCGTTGCAATAAAAATCGAACAAGCTGTTAAGGGATTGAAGGATATAGAGCATGTTTCTACAACATCCTCAGAAAACATATGTAACATTTCTATAGAAGCTTATCAAAATGCAGATATGGATGAGTTATTGTCCGATGTCGAAAACACAATTAATTCAATCAACTCCTTTCCCCAAGGTGCAGAAAAACCAATCATCAAGAGACTGAAGACTGGAGGTATGGCGAGTACAGTAATGGTTATTGGTATAAGTTTGAATAATCAAAACCTAACACTCATGGATCTGCGTCTAAAAGCGCAAGAGATTGAAAATGAACTTCTTAATTCTAAAGCTGTAACCCAAATAAGAAAGGATGTCTTTCCTGATGTCGAGTTGGTTGTTGAATTGAGAGAACAGGATTTATTGCGTTACGGAATTACTTTTGATGAGGTTTCTAGAGCCATCGCTACACAAAATATCGATCTAACAGCAGGAATCATACGTGGTTCTGACAAAGAAATTATCATCCGTAGTGCTTCAAGAACAACTGATGCAGCAAAACTCGGCGAAATTGTTGTTCGCGGTTTGCCGGGGGGGCAAAATCTTCTGCTAAAAGACTTGGCAGATATTCGCTTTGAACTTAATGAAAATACTGAGCTTGCTAGATTCAATGGTAATCCTTCTGTGATTTTCAATATTGAGAAAACGACCGACCAAGACTTACGAACCATAGCCAGTACAATCAAGGCCTATAAAGATAAGTTCAATGATTCTCAACAAGACTACACAATCAATGTCTTCTATGCGTTTGACGAAATGCTAACAGAGCGAATTGACTTGCTTACAAAAAATGGAATCACCGGACTGATTCTCGTTTTGGTAACGTTAGGCCTATTTTTGAATTTAAAACTTTCTGCATGGGTGGCTTTCGGAATACCATTTTCGTTTCTTGGTATGTTTATTCTTGGTTCCTATTTCGGAATCACAATCAACATGATTACGCTCTTCGGAATGATCCTCGTCGTAGGGATTTTAGTCGATGATGGAATTGTAATTGCTGAAAATATCTATACTCATTTTGAACAAGGTAAATCAGCCTCACGAGCAGCGATAGATGGCACTTTAGAAGTTATACAACCAGTATTCACCTCTGTGTTAACTACCATTGTTGCGTTTTCTTTGTTACTTTTTATCGAAGGAATGGAGATGATGCGCGAAATGGCAATTGTGGTAATCGCATGCTTGATTTTCTCCTTATTTGAAGCGTTTTTTGTGCTGCCTTCTCACTTAGCTAGTAAAAAAATTCTGAGCCAAGAAAAAGGAAAACAAATGGCTTGGTACTTAGGTCTTTTAATTATGATTGCAGGTGTTCTGATTATTTATGGTGGTGTTCATCTTTTACCCGAAGATGGAGGGGCTGGCAAGATGATATTCCCTTATGCACTCATAATCCTCGGAATTGCACTTATTTTCTTGGGATTCAATAAGTCTGTAGTTGAACGAAAAACACGTTATGTTGCTGATAACATCATAGTATTCTTTAAAGACAACGTAATCGGCACTTCTGTTGCCTTCTTTACGCGAGGCAAATCTTATCGTTTCTTTGTCTTGCTTCCGCTTCTTTTTGTGATTTATGGTTTCTCAATTTTAATTTCTGGAAGAGTTGCTTTTACCTTCTTCCCGAATATTGAACCGGATATGTTTACCATTGAAGTGGCTTACGAGCCAGGTGAAAATAAACGAACTGCCGAAGAGTTTATTCAAGTGGCATTGGATGTAGTTTACCTAGAAAATCAAAATATTATCGATCGAACGGGAGATACTTTACTTGAAAATCACGTCACATTTGTCGGTTGGACTCAAAACATTGGCCAAGTTGGAAATCACGTCGCTAATATTCAAGTTTTCTGCGACGGCGAAGGTAAAAATGCCTCTATCCAAGAATACATGAATGCCATTATTGATAGACTTGAAGATGAGAACGTGGTAAAGACGTCATCTGAATTTATTGTTACAGGAATGAGTCGTTGGGGTAAACCAATTGCGTATGGCTTAAGTTCAACCGACGAAGATGCTCTTACTGCTGCAAATGACTATTTTAAGCAAGAATTAAATAAACAACCTCAATCTATCAATGTGATGGATGACCAAACACCTGGCCGCAAAGAATTCAATATAGAGTTGAAGCCCCTAGCCGAAATGTACGGACTCTCTCGTGGTGATATACTCAATCAGGTGCGACAAGGATTTTTTGGACAGGAAGTGCAACGCTTGATTAAAGGTACTGATGAAGTGAAATTGTGGCTCAGGTTTCCTTTGGCGGACAGAGCTTCAATTTCAAATGTTAAAAATATGCGCATAAAAACTCCGCAAGGCATGGAAATTCCTTTGAGTGAAGTGGCGGATTACAGCATGGGGAGAGGTTATGAAAACTTGAAACGTCGTGATGGTATGCGTTTGGTTACAGTTTCTGCTGATGTAAGGAATCCAGATTCTACAGGTATTGTTAACCAACATGTTGCCGATAAAATCATCCCAACCATAAAAAATATGTTTCCAAATGTTGATGTCGTTGCTCTTGGTCAAGCTGAGAGAAGCAAGAAAAGCAGTGATTCCATGGCATCAATGACACTCATCGTGCTTATACTCATGATCATAATCATTACACTCCATTTTAAGTCGCTCTATCAAGCCATGATGATATTTTTGGTTCTTCCTAGCGGAATCGCCGGAGCTATTATTGGACACGGTTTGGTGGGAATTCCTGTCTCCTTATTGAGTGCTTTTGGTATGATTGGTCTTCTAGGAGTTTTAGTTAATGACTCAATAGTATACATAGACCGATACAACGCTGTACTCAAAAGTGGTGCGACAATCCGAGAAGCGGCTATCGAGGCTTCGAAATCTAGATTTAGACCCATTTTGCTAACCACGCTCACCACAGTTGCGGGTCTACTACCCCTCATTTCAGAAACTTCTATGCAGGCTCAATTCTTAATCCCTATGGCTGTTTCTCTGGCATTTGGAGTCTTATTTGCTACCTTAATGATACTCTTGTTTTTTCCTAGTGCAATTATATTAGGTAATGATTTCTTGAGATTCATTCATTTAATTATGCACGGTAAAGTACCTAAACCACTAGAAGTTGAAATCGCAACCAAGGAAATAATTAACGATTTAGATGATACTAATGATTAGATTGAAACCATTTCTTTTATTTATTGTCTTAATTTTCTCTGGAAAATTATTTGCCCAAGATTTGAGTCTGCGCCAAGCTATCGAATTGGCACTCGAACGCAATTATCAAATCCAAATTTCTGATAAACAAATTGAAATTGCACTTCGAAATAATTCTTGGTCTGAAGCTGGTGCTTTTCCTACGGTAACCTTAAATGCGTCTTTCAATAATATAATACAAGACAACCGAAACAATCCTTTTACATTTACACCAGGGCTTATCCTACAACAATCTTTGCAACCCTCCCTGAATTTGAACTGGAATGCGTTCAGTGGATTTTTTGTTCAAATGAATAAATCTCGTTTGGAATTTCTTGAACAACAGTCGCAAGGAAACGCCATGTTGATTATTGAGAATACGACTCTAGAAGTCATTAAGGTTTATTATACCGCAGTTTTACAACGTGAAAAATTAAGAATTCTCAACAAAATCCTAACATATTCGAGAGAAAGAATTTCAATTTTTGAAGTTAAACAAGACTACGGTAGCTCCAATTCGCTGGAATTGATGCAGTTCAAAAACCAATATTTAAGTGACTCCATGAATTATTTGTTGCAGGAAATATCCTATGACAATGCGCTTAGAAATTTAAGCTTGTTACTCAACTATGAATTGGATTCTATCTTTAATCCGATCGATCCCCTCAATTTCGTGCTACCCCTTGTTGATTATAATGCTTTAAGGCAAAATGTATATACCAACAATAGAAATATCCAAAACCAATACATCAACTTGAGTTTAGCAGAAACGAATACTAAAATTCAACAATCATTTTTGTATCCAGTAGTTGCAGTTCAAGCAGGATACCAGTACTCTAGGAGTTCGTTTAGGGAATTGGAAAGTGATTTTAATGCAGCTTTTGCCGTTCCAAATTACTTCGCTGGTGTAACTTTGCGCTATAACTTATACAATAATTGGCAGTCGAAACGTGCAGTGGAAGTGGCCCGAGTCCAAGAACAAATCACACAAATGAACATCGAAGACCTCAAGCGAACTGTAAGCAATAATGCCGAAACCTTGATTCGTATGTATCAAATGCGCGAAAAACTAATTACCGTTTCTACAGAGAATTTGACTTATGCCCAGAAAGTTTACGAATTGGCCGAAAGCCGCTTTGCCTTCGGTAGCCTCAATTCTTTTGACTTACTGAATGTCAACAACCAATATCTACAGGCCGAACTCAATCATCTTGATAATCTTTACGCAAGAATAGAAACGTTTTATGAGCTGTATAGACTTGGTGGTATGCTTGGGTTAATGTATTTGAAATAGCGTTTCACCTTCTTTAGGTATAGATTTTGATGTGCTTCTTATGATTTTTTTTATATTTTAGCAACTTCAAATTTGAAGCCATGCAAAAAACTCTACTTCTTACAACAACATTTTTCTTCACCAGTTTGTCTTTTTCCCAATCCTCATCTTTTGCAGACTCAATCGATACAAGTTTCAAACCTATCGTTGACTTTTTGGATCTGATTATATTTTGGAAGCCTTTTGAAGCATTGGGTTTTGGTATGCCAATCGTCGTTCTTTGGTTGATTATGGGTGCAGTGTTCTTTACAATTCGCATGGGCTTCGTCAATATTCGAGCCTTCAAACATGCCATTGATTTGGTCCGCGGACGCTACGATAACCCAGATGACAAAGGTGAAGTGTCACACTTTCAAGGTTTGGTTACAGCTTTGTCCGGCACGGTCGTTTTGTGAAATTATTCCTATTTTAGGCGCTTCAAAACCAAAATTAAGTTACAGTAGTTTTTTGCTTTTCTTCTAAACATACCTTGACATGAGTAGATTTTTTGTTGCATTCAGCCTTATTTTAATTTCTCAGCTTTCGTTTTCACAGCTTAAAGCGACCCTAGAATTTGTTGACACCTCGAGGGCAATTAAAAATGCACAGGCACAGGTGATTGTGAAAGAAGGGAAAGCGCCGTTCAAATATTATTGGAACATTCCTGATGCTTCCATTTATCAAGACAAAGTAAGAGATTTGAATGAAGGAATTGAACTGTCAGTTCTGATTTTAGATGCAAACAACGATTCTATCCGATTGGATGCCAAAGTCCCAGCCATTGGAGTCATGGAGAAAATGGAAGCAGTCATCAAGCCGTTGGTTGATTTTATTGGTGAGAAGATTTTTTTCAAGTCTATTTATTCCAAGCAGGTCATGATAGATTCCATGTTCTTGACGACGCCTAATTATGACTCTTCTAAAGAATTCACGCTCATCAAATGGCTTGTTGATGAAAATGAAACAGTTGCGCATGAACAAGCTGTTGCCGAGATTCAAATTGATGAGGACACAATATATTTATATGCTGTAGGCTCTGGAAAAATCCATTTTTTAGTCAACCCTGGTGATCCACTTTTTAAACAAGGCTCTTTAAACAAATCTGCTAGAAAAGTGGCTTATGTTAAATATGATAAAAAAAGTCCATATTACAATCCAAACCACACAACGAAAACATCCGATGTGCCGCTAATTGTCGTTTGGTTGGTTCTTGGCGCTTTGTTTTTTACATTCCGAATGGGATTTATCAATGTGAGAGGAATAAAGCATGCTTTTCAGTTGATTCGAGGACAATTTGACCGTCCCGAAGACAAAGGTGAGGTTTCTCATTTTCAAGCTTTGGTGACTGCGCTTAGTGGAACAGTCGGACTAGGGAATATAGCAGGTGTCGCAATAGCCATAAGTTTAGGCGGAGCAGGGGCAACGTTTTGGATGATTGTTGCAGGCTTGATTGGTATGTCTTCGAAATTCGTTGAATGTACGCTAGGTGTAAAATACCGATCTATCGATGAGCATGGAGTTGTTTCTGGTGGGCCGATGTATTATTTATCGCGCGGTTTGGCTCGTGTTAAATTAAGTAAATTAGGTAAAGTCTTGGCTTTTATGTTTGCTATCCTATGCATTGGAGGTTCTTTTGGTGGAGGAAATATGTTTCAAGTAAATCAGGCTTTTGCTCAAGCGAGTGGAATTCCTGGACTAGAATGGATAAAAGAGTACGGGATTGTTTTTGGTCTTATAATGGCAACTTTCGTGGGCATTGTGATTATTGGAGGTATAAAGTCTATTGCCAAAGTGACAGATAAGATAGTTCCTTTTATGGTTGGGATTTATGTAATTAGCGCATTGGTTATTATAGGAATGAACATTTCGCATTTAGGAGATGCATTCAAACAAATTGTTGATGGTGCTTTTAGCGCTTCTGCCTTGAACGGCGGAATCATAGGTGTAATCATAGTAGGTTTCAAACGTGCTGCTTTTTCAAATGAAGCAGGTGTTGGTTCCGCGTCTATTGCGCATGCTGCCGCCAAAACAGACGAGCCTATTAGCGAAGGGCTTGTTGCGTTATTTGAACCTTTTATCGACACTGTGGTTGTTTGTACTATGACTGCATTAGTGCTTATTTTTACTGGATTTGCAGCTGACACCCAAGGTTTTGAGGGATCTCAACTCACAAGCAAAGCCTTTGAACAAGCATTAGGGTCATGGTCTATTTATGTTTTGGCTTTAGCTGCAATTTTGTTTGCTTTTTCAACAATGATTTCTTGGTCTTATTACGGTTTAAAAGCTTGGACTTATGTTTTTGGTAACACGAAAAGGATGGAAAATGCGTACAAAATAATTTTCTTGTTCTTTGTTGTTTTAGGAAGTTCTGTGGCATTGGGTAGTGTTTTAGACTTCTCAGACATGATGATTCTCGCCATGGCTTTCCCCAATATTCTTGGCTTATTCTTGCTCTCCGGAGAAGTGCGAACCGACCTGAAATCGTACCTCTCCAAACTCAAATCTGGCGAAATAGTTAAAT
>Ga0209702_10000214_pt1 | contig 118284 bp, 157 predicted proteins | sample FRY01_FD_187210 | JGI IMG/M metagenome (GOLD analysis project Ga0209702, IMG submission 187210) | Freshwater microbial communities from Lake Fryxell liftoff mats and glacier meltwater in Antarctica - FRY-01 (SPAdes) (version 2) | ecosystem: Environmental > Aquatic > Freshwater > Ice > Glacier...
CAACAACACCAGCAATATTGTTATCCTCCTTGCCACCCAGCTTCTCCCACAGATACTTCGAGACATCACTCAGCCCCTTGAAAATCGTTCCAAGAGGTTTAAGCACAGTGATAATATCATTCATGTTATCACCAAACTTTGCGATCTTTTCCACAACAACACTACCAACATCTTCTACTTGGCCACGAAGCGCTTCTGCTTTCTCTTTACCGAGAACGAGCTGAAGAGCTCCAAGCGTTGTTCCTTCCAAAGCACCGATCGCCGACTCTCTAATAGTTTTGTTTGCCATTGCTGCAGCAACGAGCCCGATCATGATTGCAGGAGTAGTTGCATCACCTAACCCAGTAACACCACCGCCAAGAGCTACCTTCTTCATATCCCCGAAACGATCGTTGTGGAGCGATTTGTGGGCTGATTGGCCGGCGTTGACACCTAGACGGTGAATGTTTTTACTCAACGAATCAATAGACTTTGTGTTTGTCATAACCGTCTTATTCAAACGATCATTCGTCTTCTTGTATTCCTTGACGGTGTTATCCATCATCTTGCCGAGAATTGGAATCTGTTTGTAGAAGCTAAGCATTGCCTTTGCTGGTGCCGTGAGGACACCTACAGCTCCTTTTGCCGCGTCCTTTGCTGTTTTTCCTGCTCCACGTACTGCGGATGTTACGATATCTGCCATTACTGTTGTCCTTTTTGCTTTTCTATAAGCGCATCTAACATTTCAACATATATGTCCCTCTCATAGGGAATTAGCCCTTCAATTTCACTTATACTCCATTTGTGGTGGTGGGCTAATGCAAACACGACCGAATAATAATTATTTAAGTTATTGTAGGCTAGCCCAGCGTAAAAAAATCTTCTAGGCCTTCCAACTTCACAACCTTTAATGCCCCTTTGCTGTTTGTGTACGAAGCTTCGTGGCTAACAACAGGGAGTGTTTCAACAAACTTTTCGATTTCCTTGTATGACGCAATGTTAAGATTTTCGATAAACTCTTCAACCTCTTCAAACTTAACGTCGCGAACATCGGTAGTTACGTTATTATCAATAACATACTCGAGAGTGTGGGCGAGAATTTTAAAGTAAACTTCTGTTGGATTTGCTGCTTGCTTCAGAGAGTCGATCATCCCAGGTTTTGGGAACCCAAGTTTTAGTGAGACGCTGTCACTAATTTTGACAGTGTTATTATTTTCGCTGTTAAACTTAACCTCAATTTTATCGAGGTCTATTGAGAGTGGATATTCCTTTTGATCATCAGCATCCTTATACTTGATCTCAATTATATTGTTAACAGATCGGGCGCGCAGCTTAATAAACAAATACTCAAGGTCAAATGTCGCGAGATTCTCGGCATTGATATCCTCTAAAGCACAATTATTAATAATTTGCACGAGCGATGTTATAATATCTGTTTTGTCGCCGGCACTCTGAGCCGTAAGAAGAATCTTTTCTTCTTTGACAAGAAAGGGGCGGAACTTTACTGTTTTGTTTAGTGAAGGAATCTTCAAATCAAAAATTGGGTGCTGAATTTTAGGTAAGGCCATAATTTATACTCCGTTAGTTAAATTTAAATGCTTGTAGTAATACTTTTGCGTTATTTGCAATACCTATTGCGTCCTGAACTGAGCGTGGTTTCTTGATCATACCAAGTGTTTGTAAAACCGTTAAACCTTTGACCACACTTTGTAAACCAGAAAGCCCACGGGAATCTTTCGAAGAAGGTACCGCGTCTGCTCCATACCCAAGAGGTTCAAACCTCCAGTTGACGTACGAGAATGTCACGGGCAACATAGCAATTTGGTTTTGGTTGTCCCACGATAGACTCACCTCACCAAAACTTGTTGGGAAGCAGTCTAACATAGTGCACGTAAGTATGTCTTGATCTAATTCGTTGAACATAACAAGTTTGATATCAACAACGTAATTGCTAAAAAATTCAACGCAGTTTGGATACCTGTTGCTGGAGTCTCCGTACGATTGGTCGTTTTGAGGAGTACTCGAAAAACCATATATACGGTTGATCCACTCGTAAAAAAATCCTTGCATCACTCCGTCGGCGTCACAATAAACGTTTGTGGTTAAAGTATTTACAACACCGCCGGTAACAATATTCCTGTTCATACCAATACCATAAGGCTTAAAAGGAACAGTGTTGAGTGTAATTCCTGGTAGGTTTGCACTACTACACATCATTGACACTTCTTCGCTTTTGACATTATTTGTAAACGCACCGAGTTTCGATGGTATGTTGATCGTCAAAATAAATCTATTAGTAGGAGCAAGCCCTGTTTTACCAATGTGTGCTCTAAACCTGCCGGCCCCGCCAGCCAACTCCGACGGTTCTTGTATATCGAGAAACGATTTGATCGTAGATGCAATTCCAATTGCTCTTGTTGCGTTTTCTAAAATTTTAGCCATGTTACCTTACTTTTGGTTGTTTTATACTATTTATCAACCTTTATGGACGCTTCTTTATTAAATCTCGTGAATCTTCCCAAACAAGTCGCCTTGGGTAAACAACACTATTTGGTCCTCGGAAATCTTCTACTGGTAGAAACAAAGCTTGCTGCCAGTCGGTGGGTGGTATTAAAGTGCTTGTTCGAATACCCTTTAGCAAGTATTTTTTGACACAAGGTCGGAAGTATTTGAATTTTGAAAACTTGTCTAGAACATCATACTTTATTTTAAACTGTGCATCTTCGTCTTTTACTGCAACAACGTCAAGAAGGGCATCAAAAAGACGGGCCCGATAAACGGGGCTCAGATAATGCAAGTTAATACCTAGTATACCGTCAGTTTCTTTTTTAATTGGAATAACCAAAGGAATTCGGTCGTGGTAAGGTAGCTCTTTTCTTCCTTTTGCTAGATATTCAAAAAAATAAAGACGGCCGACAATTGATCTGTTGACTTTAGGAAACGCTGCGTTGCTCCGCTTTTCAAACAAAGATCTAAACCATTCGCGAGATCGATCGTTCTTGTTAGGAATATTGTTTTGAAGATGTGCTTGTTCTAATAATTCCGAAAAAAGAATTGCCATTATCTCAGTCCTTTATCAAACTGATCTTCCCACATTACCTTGATATTGTAACCTAGTTTTTTAATTTTTGCTTCCCTGTTTTGTGTTCTCTCTAGAAGTTCTGCAGCTGTTGTTTTATTAAACGGGTGACACAGATCGTGGGGTTTAAATAATCTGGGGTTGCCGTGAAATACATCACCGTAGAACTCATATATGGTGTTTGTTTGCTTACAATACCCATCAGCTTTAAATCTGGTTCCAGGAATTTTAAACTCGCCGCCGTTTAAAGCGTGTTGAATCAGGTGACTTTTTGGTTGTGATTTAATCCAGACAAGAGCTTTTGACGAATACCCTTTGCGCGAGCAAGCGGGGCAACCACTCATTTTTGATGGGTGGATATGTGCGTAAGCGTTTTGCTCAAATTTGCCGTGTAGTTTACATATTATAGTTACTGGCTCAGAGTTAACAGTGTATTTTACTAAAGAATAGTCGTAAGCGTCAAAATGTATTTTGCGTGCCCGTGCAATAAAGTCGGCAGTGGTTAAGCGATTACTTTTTCTCCCGTTTTCCTCTCCACAGATTGGGCATTCACAACCAGTGAGGTGGCTATTTGGTGTTTGAAAGAATGGTCCATGAACAGCACAAACAATTTCAATTTTTGTTTGGGAGCTTATATAAGTAACGTTGCTGTAGTCATATTTGTCCCCATGAGCTTTTTTAGCTTTTTCGATATACTCTGACGTTGTTAGTTTTCTCGGCATTATGTAGTCCCCTTTTGCCTTATTTATACTAACCGGTATTTCACCTAGGTTTAATACCTAAATCGTGCTCGTTGAAAATTACAAACCGCCATTTGCGGTCTTCACAAAATTGCTTTGCTTGGGTCCATTTCGCCGAGTTTATACCCCACGTTTTAACCTCGTTAACATAGGTTCTTGTCCGCTTTTTAGATGGTGTTGGCGCAATTGTTTGTTTCTTTGGTTTGATTTCAACAACAAGCACCTCAACTAATCCTTTTGAATTCTTTTGTTTGACCCAGAAATCGGGGAAATAACGGTGGATCCTACCATCAATCGGCGAGACGTAAGGAATCGAAAACTCTTCCGAGGACCATTGTAGTACGCTCGGGTGGAGGTCGATATGCATCATAAATTTGAACTCCCACGACGATCGATACACGATTTTTGTGGGGTCGCCTTTGTATTTTTGCGGATTTCGTGGGTTAAAAAAACCTTTGTGTGCCATTTTAAGACTATAAATAGTTAATAACATAAAACATCAGGAGTATTTATAGATGCCGTCAATCTTTGATTCATTTTATTTCAAAGCCCAAGATGGTCTTACCACCCTCGAAAAAACAGCGTCGGACGCTTTAAATTCTGTTTCAGGTCTAGGCACTAATATTGTACAGAAGGGGATTGGCACGGTAGGTAACCAGTTAGGTGGGCTTCTTGACACAACGGTTGATGGAATCTTAACTCAAGGTAACGTTATTAAGGACACAATTCAATCAAACGTTTCCGGCTTGACAGATAAGGTAGCCTCGATATTTGCAGATGAAAAATCTGTGTTACTAGACACTATTAAAGAAAACAAAGCAAGTGCGGTGGCACCAACTAATGCTGTGTCACCAGAAGAAACAATGGCGCCGAAACACAACAACAAAGGTGTCAATAAGTTTCCTTCAGATTTGAACGACGATTTTTCTATCACGTTCAAGTTTACACGATACGAAAAAAATTCAAAAACGACAGCGCCGCGGTCCGCTGAAGTATACACTGTCGTATTTCCGCTCCCTACAAATCTCCGTGATACAACGAAGCTCGATTACAAATCGTTCAACATTGGTCCAATGGGAGGATTAATAGAGCAGGGGTTTGAAACTGTGCAGAAAGGTGGAGGTCGCGGTAACCTTTCTAAGTTGATGCAAGACGCTGTGACGAGGTTTCCTGAAATAGCTTATTACCAGAGCCGCAATACTCTTGGTGTGATTGGATCGGAAATAGAAACAATCGCCGGTGCTGTTGTTAATCCTCAAGAGTCGATGTTCTTTAATACAGTCAATCTCCGCGCATTTGATTTCACTTTTAGATTTTCTCCAAAAAATCCAAAAGAAGTTGGTATGCTCAAAGAGATACTCCGCAACATCAAAGGAAGAAGTCTACCACACAGCAAAGACGGTTTCGGTGGGCAAAGTAGAGCAATTCTCGGATATCCCGATAACGTTGATATTGAGCTCCGCCCCAATGTTCATCCGATCAAGAAGAAATGTTTTGTGACAGGTCTTGCGTATAATTACGCTCCTGAAGGGCTAGTATTCTTTAATGACAAAGAAAAGTACCCATCAATCATCGACGTGACAATATCAATTACCGAGACGGCAATATTTACTAGGGAAGATATTACCGAAGACCTCAACGACAAGAATTTCTGGGCAAACAAAGTAGTCAATGCGAAGCTTGATCCTGCTCAAATTAAATCCCAGAATGATAGAGAGTTGTCACGCCTACCGGTAATGTCCTTATCGGCTTCTATTAGAAAAGCCGCTCAAGCCGCTCCAAGTGCACTAGAAGCCAGTCAACGTGCCCGAAACGCTCTACTAGTAAGTGGCGCGCAGGCTGTTGATGAATCAAACGCTGCATCCATAAAGCGATGGCTGTCAACCACAAATTAATATGTCAAAATTTCTAGCATACAATAAAATTGTTCCGCACAGTGGGGCACTCGCAACAAACATTCTTTCGAAGGTGACGTTGACGATGTCGGAACTAAATGACCCGACACTAATGCATCCGTACGTTGTTAAAGAAGGCGACAGACCGGACCTAATTGCATCGTCATACTACGGTTCACCTGAGTATGCGTGGTTGATTTATCTCGCGAACAATATTACTGATCCTTATTACCAGTGGCCGGTATCACAAGAAGATTTTAACGATTTCTTGAAACTTAAATATGGCTCTACTGCCGCTGCACAGGAAAAAATATTATATTACGCTGTAAATTGGGACAAAGATGATAGTACGTTGACAGTGGGGGCTTATGATTCGTTGCCAGGTCGACTAAAGAAGTATTGGGCTGCACAATTTGATGTGTTCGGAAGAATATCGTCGTATGTAAGATCAGATCTCGAAGTTGCTGTTGAAACAAACAGAGTTGTAGAGCTCGAATATACTATTTCGTCGGGGGCTTTGGTTGTCGGTGATAAGATCAAACAAGTTGTCAGCGGAGAAATAATCGCATCGGGTTTTGTGAAGTATTTTGGTAGCGGCGTCGCTGCCATAGATAAAATTGATGGAACATTTGATATTGACGAGCCTGTTATTAACTACGACGGAACATTGTCGGCGACCATTTCAACAGCAACAATTATTGTCAACGCCTTCGCGGCAGAAGAAGAAATTTATTGGGCACCAGTTACAGCGTTCGATTATGAAGACGCTCTAAACGAGTCTCGCAAAACAATAAACATAATCGACAAGCGGTTTGTTGGATCAATAGAAGATAAAATTAAATCATTACTAGCATGAACAATCCTGGCGATATCCGCATCTCTGCGGTAACAATTACGTCACCTTACAAAGACGTAACTCTCGATATAAGTCAATCAATTAAACAGATTGATATCTTTGAAGATATTGATGCTCCTACTATGTTATGTAATATACTTGTTCATGACGACGTTAACCTTTTAGCAAATCTTCCTGTAGTTGGTGAAGAAGACATTCGCATTGCATTCAACACTCCTTCATACGATATAGTATCGTTTAATTTTAAAGTGTATGAGGTTGATAACGAAAGTGTCCCAAATGACCTCTCTGCGAAGGTGTATGTGTTGAGGTGTGTTAGCAACGAGAGCATCGAGAACGCAAAGAGAAACGTTGACACTGCGCTTGTCGGGTCAGTTGACGATTTGGTTGAAGGTGTTTTAAAAAACTATACAAAATCAAATAAAAACATTATCGTTGAGCGCTCAAAAGGAACAGAGAGTGTGGTGTTTCCTGCTAAGACGGCTCCGTTTCAGGCGGTCGATTACTTACGACGGAAAGCGATTAGTGCAACGTACGATAGCAGTTCATACGTTTTCTTTGAAAACCAGCGGGGGTTTAACTTTGTTACTGTTGAGCATTTAATGGATACAGGGCAAAAGCGCGAAACAATAGACGGTATAAAGACGTATACATATCAGCCTATCCAGCGCCGTGAGCATAAAACAGATATTAAGCTATTCAGGAACATCATTAAATATACAGTGCTCGGTCGAACTGATACGGTACACAAACTTACTTCAGGAGCATATAAGACTGATGTGAGGTCTTTTGATGTGGTGACGAAACAATTCACACAGAACCAATATAGTATTGCGGACTTTAGTTTTAAGGCTTCAGATAAAGCGAGCCGTTTCAACAATACAGCAAAAGAGCTCGCAAGCATTCTTCGTGAAATTTCACCGGCCCATATTATATACGGCGCAAAAGCTGCAGACGTGGCGACAAGTTTTGTTGATAATGTAAGAGGAGCACGGCACATCTATTCTTCTCTTCTAGGAGAAACAACTATTCTCGCTCTCTTTTATGGTGACTCTTCAATGAAAGTTGGTGATGTTATTAAACTTAACCTTCTTTCGTCGGAAGTATTTGACGTGAGTGATAAATCGGCGACCAAAAATAAAGATCGTGATCTTGAACGTAACATAGCAGGCAATTATTTGATAACAAAATTACGGCACAATATTGTTGATAATGGGAACTTCAGTTACCACATATCAGCAAGATTAGTCAAGGTTGGGGGAAGTGTATAATGCATGAATTAGGTGACGGGTTTAAATGGTTCTTTGGAGTGGTCGAGAATCGCGACGACCCCATGAAAATTGGCCGGCTGAAAATTCGCATTCACAACTATCACTCAACAAATACGGTGAAGGTTAGTGTTAGCGATTTGCCGTGGGCAATAGTTGTAAATCCTGTTTTTGGTGCGAGCACCCGTCAAGTGGGGATTACTTCCCTTGGATGTGTAGTGGGAGCAACTGTTTTTGGTTTTTTTGCTGATGGCGATAAAGCGCAAATACCTGTTGTTATTGGTACAGTTGCCGGTGCACCAGGAATGAACGACGCGTCAAACGATCTTCCAGATTTATCGCGCGGGAGTAACTCGCTAAATAAACAACCATTAGGTCCAGAACCTCCATCACCATATAAAGCACGATATCCGTATAACAAGGTGTTCAGATCGGAGTCTGGTCATGTGATTGAGATAGACGATACACCAAACCACGAGCGGCTTCACCAATATCACCGTTCGGGAACGTACGTTGAAATTGATAAGGATGGTACGCGCGTCCAGAAAATTGTCGGTGACGATTACGTAATTGTAGCAAAAGACCAACATGTACATATTGAGGGCAAGGTCAATCTCACTATTAAAGGCAACGTAAATTATCACGTTAAGGGTGATATGAATGTTACTGTAGATGGTACATATAACGTTACTGCTGGTGCGAAACGCGAAACAATTACTGGACAGACGGATATACGATATGAAGGACCTTTACATGATTATTATGGCGATCATCATTATGCTCGACGGCAAACTGGGAGAATAAATTTCTCTTGCCCTGCCGATATTCGATCGGGTTCAACGGATTGCTCAGAAGTTGCATCTGCAGTAAAACTAGGAGACTAAAGTGGCAATTGTCGCAAAACGAGATAGGTATACAGCACGCACAGCTATCGTAAAATATTCCGATTTTGGTGGGAATTTAGAAAGCTCGTCTGGTGACGTTTACAAAATAACTAACGAAAGTGCTGTGAGAGAATCGCTGCGAAATATTGTGAGCACGAATAAAGGTGAACGATTTTTTAATCCGTTTTTCGGGTGTGACATTAGGCAGCTATTGTTTGAAAATTTTGATCCGTCTACAGAGTCCGCGATTAAAGGTGCGATAACGACAGCTATTGAAGAAAACGAGCCACGCGTGAGCTTGTTAGAGGTTAATTTGACACCCGTTGTTGACCTTAATGCTATGGTGGTCACATTAATTTTTCGTGTGATAAATAATCCAACAATTCAATCAATAGACATCATTTTAAATAGAGCCCGATAAAAATGGCAAATACATCAGTAAATTTAGTAGGTTTAGATTTTGATACAATCAAACAGAACCTAAAAAATCACTTTCAAAATAACACCGCGTTCCGCGACGTTGATTTTGAAGGGTCGAACATCAATGTTCTCTTAGAAATTCTTGCATACAATACGTACCTAAATTCGTTTTACACAAACATGGTTGCGTCAGAAATGTTTATGGACACAGCGCAGCTAAGAGACAGCGTTATTTCGCACGCAAAAGAACTCAACTACACACCACGAAGTTTTTCCGCAGCCCAAGCGACAATAGACCTCTCAATAACCCCAACTACACCCGTGTCATCTGTGCTTGTTAGAAAGGGAACGTCGTTTACAGGGCGCCGCGGCAGTAAGAGCTATACTTTTGTTACTGATCGCTCATATGTAATTAACAACGCGACCGCCAATGGGGCATACGTTGTATCAGATCTTCCTATTTACGAAGGTGTGTATACAAGCGATAGTTTTGTCTTTAATTCAGCAGCAATCCAAAAATTCAACATCTCAAACCCAACAATTGATCTCGCATCACTCGCTGTTGCTGTAGTAGAAGATAACGGTGCCGCTCAACTTTCATACAATAGAGCGTTTTCATTGTTTGGTGTTAGCCCAACATCGGAAGTGTTCTTTATTCAACCGACTGTTAATGGTCAATATGAGATACTATTTGGTGACGGAACTTTTGGCCGCACACCAAAAGAAGGTGCAACGATTGTTGCATCATACACAGCTTGTAACGGCGAGCTTCCGAACGGCGTCGACATGTTCCTCAATGATGGTGCGATTGATAGTCACACAAATGTTGCAATAACAACTGTTAGCGCTGCAATAAGTGGTAGTATTAGCGAGTCAATCGAATCAATTAGATTTAATGCTCCGCGCGCCGTTGCAACACAAGAGCGCGCCGTGACAACAAACGACTACAAAACACTTCTACAAATTCAGTTTCCTGGGATTCAATCTTTGAACGTATACGGCGGCGAAGACGCCGAGCCACCACAGTTTGGTAAAGTTTTCATTACTGTTGATATTGCTGATTCCGATGGTATACCTGATGTGAATAAGGCTGCATATCTCAGCTTTATTAAAACACGAACACCCCTAACAATTACACCCGTCATTGTCGACCCTGATTTTACGTATGTTGATGTTGACACGACAGTCCGATACAACATTAACGTCACACAAAAACAATCAGAAGAGATTGCAACGTTAGTGCAAGGGGCTATAAATGGATATAGCAGTTTAAATCTTGATGATTTTGAAGCAACACTGCGATATAGCAAATTGGTCAACGAAATTGATAATGCTGATTCGTCAATCGTTAGTAACGAGACCACAATCGCTGCACTCAAGTTTCTCGCTGCTCCAATATTGGATTTCGGCACTCTTAAAAATTACATCATAAACTTTGATCTTCCACTCTCTAGAGAGTACTATGTGACAGAGAGCACCTTTTCGTCAGATGCGGCACATACTGTGACTACCTCGCTGTTTACATATAAAGGTATTATTTGTTCAATCATGGATAATACTGGGACGTTAAACATAGTTACAGATCGATCGGGGTTCACTAGTGTTGTTGAACCTATCGGCACTGTTGATTACCAAACAGGAAGAATCGTCCTAACAAATTTTGCGCCAGCATCAGCTCCTGGAGGTCTTATTAAATTCTATGCTGTGCCCGAAAGTAAAGATATTTTCTCGCGCCGTAATGTCATTCTTCGAATCCTCGAGAGCGACATTAATATCAATGTGATAAAGGTAAGAGAGTAATGCAGCTCATTGAAGACAATATTTCGTTTTTTGTAAAACGGCAATTTCCTGCGTTTTACCGAGACGAGGGTCCAAATTTCGTAGAGTTTGTTCGTGCATATTTTGAGTATATGGAAGCCTCAGGTAACCCAACATACCACTCTCGAAATCTTAGCGAGTATGGAGACATTGACGAAACACTCGATCAATTTATAATACACTTCAAAGAAAAGTATCTCAAATATTTCCCTTTTGAACTCGCTGTTAATGACACGCGGTTTTTGGTTAAGCATATTATGGATTTCTACCGTTCCAAAGGGTCGGAACGTGGGTACGAGATTTTCTTCCGGTCAGTATATAATGCAGCTCCTACTTTGTATTATCCAAAAGAGGATATCTTTAAATTGTCCGACGGCAAATGGTATAAACCAGTATACCTTGAGTTGCTGCCGGGCGCGCCAAATCTCGCCGAGCTTGTTCAAAAACAAGTTATTGGAACGCAGTCAGGAGCTACGGCGTTTGCTGAAAGCATTATTACTAAACGTGTCGTTGGAAAATACCGCGCCGTGCTTTTCATGAGTAATGTTATTGGCACATTTTCCGCTGGCGAAATCATCACGCTTCAGGGTAACCCGTTGATTGAAGGTTTCCCAAAAGTGCTTGGTTCATTATCTGCTGTAGATATTATAACAGGCGGTGAAAACTTTTCGGTTGGTGACCTTGTTAACATTACTACTGGTTCCGGTGGTGGTGGTATCGTTCGTGTAACAGAGATTTCAAACGAGACGGGTGTCGTTAGGTTCTCTCTTGTTTTTGAGTCTGTCGCCGGAGGATTTGGATACACAACTAATGCTGAAGTTTTGGTGTCGACAAAGGTGTTGGATTTTACAGGTAATCTCGAACCAACCAAAATTTTTGATACCGTCACGCAACCAACGTTAACTTTTGATTTTGATACTGGCTCGGGGATTTTTGTGGCTGGTGATGTTCTTGAAGCTTACTACGCAAATAATAATCTTGCAGGGAACGCTGTAGTGATGGGGATAACATATGATGCCGGTAACACGTCAGGTATTATTCTAGCTTCGCCGAGATCAGGCGACATTGCAAACGGTAACCCATCAGGTCTCGTTTACCGTGCAGGAAATACAGCACAAGGATTAGGCAACGTATTTACTTCAACGACAGCCACCGGAAACATGATAGGTTCGAATTCATCTTCACTGGGAGTTATTGACGTTACTGGAGCCTTTTCTGAACTTCCACATAATTTCCTTTACTCGTCGAGTGGTGGTAATGTTGTTATTACGAGTGTAGGCCTTGGGTCAGGCGCAACATTCAATATTGGCGATTTGAGTTACGAAGAAGATGTCCGAATTGATAACACATTCATCAGGGACTTTAATACTGGTAACGTGCGGTTTGTTGACGTCCGACTCGACACATCTAATTCGAACACTGGTGGCCCTGGGTTTGGTTTTCAAAAATTCCCTTATGGAAACAATGCCACTGTTATTTACGATTGTTTAGATATTTCCGATTACACGATTGGGGCAATTGCCACTCTTACGAGTATCGATGGTGGGCAAGATTATACGAAGATTCCGTTTGTAAAAGTTTTTGAAGCAAAAACATCTGCACACGATAAGCACGATTATATTTTGTATGTGTCTAACGCTTCTTCAGAATTCGCAACGTTAGAAATTGTTGAACAAATCAATACCCCACCGGCGACGGTGTTAACAGTGAGTAATTTTGGTGGGAATTCTGCTGTCGACGTTGGCGAAGCAATCTACCAGGATAACGGTGGCGGAAACATCGCTGTTGGTTATGTGCATAGTGCGTCGATTGCGGCAAACTCGGGGACGATTACTGTTATTCTCACAAGCACTACCCCCGGCAATTTTGTTAATACTTACCAAGTGGCGACATCAACCTCTCTAGTAACTGCGGACGTGGTCAGCGTTAATACTACAGCAACAATTGCTGTTACTGCAGTCGGGCAAATCAAAGAGGGATCTAACACAACAGTTTTAAATGTTCGTAGGTTATCGTTTTTTGATACGTGGACCGCGGACTCTGCAAACGTTGTCGGCCAGCAATCGGGGGCGGTAGCTGTGATTGATCAAGTCCTACGCGATAACAATACCCTTAATATTGGTAATAATGCTGTCATCACCGCCGACGTTATTGTTGCAAACGGAACAATTATTGCTGCAGAAGTGTATAATTCAGGATTTGGATATTTGCAAAACGAGACTGTAACAGGCGTGAGTGCCGCAAATTCGACCAGCGCGCTGTCGATGAAAACATATGCGGAAACACAGGGCACAGGAGAAGGTTACTACAAAGGAACAAAAGGCTTTTTGAGTAGTGATAAATACCTACATGACGGCGACTATTACCAGAATTTCTCATATGATGTCCAGGTAAGCATTCCTTTTGAACAATATAAAAACGTCTTGAAGCAAGTAATGCACGTAGCTGGTACTAAGCTTTTCGGCACATTAACCCACGAACTGGAAGGCGACATACTTATAACCGCAAGTAATACAGAGGTCACGCTAATATGAGTTTTCTTGTAACGAGAAATTTTCGGCGCCACAATGCCGAGCAACTTAAAGAGTCGGTTGTTGAAGCAGCGAACACCACATACTTTGTTTTCGCTGGAAAACCAACATCGTACGCTAACGGATCGATCCCTCAACCTATCGATTCGGTTGAATCGGTGCTTTACAACACATATGAAGATATGGTGTTCGGGAAGCGTGTTGCTGATTCAGACGTTGCGTTGATGATTCCTCGTGTAGAGTGGGTAACTGATACGGTTTACACACCATATAATTCTGCAGAGGTAGTTTTCGGCGAAAACTTCTACGTTGCAGTTAATGCAGAAAGTCAGTACGACGTGTTTAAAGTACTCGACAATTTTGGTGGCGCGCCGTCAACCGTTGAACCAGGCCTTGCACAAACATCACCATCGGACGCATATTATAGCACATCGGACGGTTACGTATGGAAATACATGTATAGTGTTTTAGCGGCGAACTGGCAAAAGTTCGCGACACAGCTGTGGATGCCAATTCAACCGAACGCGAACGTGGCTGGTAATGCCGTATCAGGTGCAATTGAGCTCGTAAGGGTTGACACATCTGGATCAAATTACGACTCTACTCTTGCAAATACGTTTGCTACTTCGCAGATTTCTGTCGGCGGCAATCCTTTAAAGTTTGATCTTCCAAATTATGCAAGCTCAAACAGTGGTTTTTATGTGGGAAGTGCACTATATATTATCTCTGGCCCAGGGGCCGGCGAGCTAAAGTCTATCATTGATTACAATGGTGCCCAAAGAAGGGTAACCACGAACGGCGCGTTTACTACGACACCAACCTCTTCGAGTACGTATGAAATAACTCCTAATATTGTTTCGGTTGGTGATGGGTCTGGTTTTGTTGCACGAGGATTAGTCAACACAGCAACGAGCAACTCGATGTATAAAGTAGAGATTATTAATAGAGGTAGCGATTATTCATACGTTACGCTAACGGTTGGTGGTAATACTGGCGGCATATCTAACGCAGCAGTTCTTGTTCCTATTTACTCACCTCGAGGCGGCCACGGGGCAAATTCAGCTTCTGAATTAGGTGCAACTGCCGTCTGTTTTGGTGTGTCATTTGCTAATTCAGAATCGGGTGTCCTTCCGGTAGATAATGATTTTAGAACGATAGGAATTGTAAAGGATGTTTTGTATGCCAACGTTCAATTAACATTAAACGCTTCATCCGTCTCTGGTGTGTTTACCCCTGGTGTATCAATTTCACAACCAGTTTCTGGTGCAACTGGAGTCGTTACCAGTTTTGGTGGAACAATACTAACAATAACAGCCGCTGCTGGTGTTTTCGTTACTGGCGACTCTGTTTATACAACAGGGAACACTGCTTCGGGAAATGTCGATTCATACGAGATAAATACCGTGGCGAAGAATTTTACGACCTTTGATCAGCGGTTCCGCTACGTTGTCGACTATATTTCAGGAACGTTTGTTGAAGACGAGGCCGTCTACCAAAATAATGTTTCCTTTGCTAATGGTGTTTTCCATAGTAATGACGCAACATATTTGAGTTTAACGAAGGTTCGTGGAACCTTTAATATTGGTGAGCCGATTGTTGGCGTTGATTCGGGAGCAGTTGCTAATGTTGTGGGACGCGTTCCCCAGGACATAGTACCTTTTTCGGGAAGTGTGCTTTATATTGAAAACGTCAACCCTATACCAAGATCAAATTCACAAACAGAACAATTAAAGATACTACTGAAGTTTTAAGAGGAAAATAAATGTCACTCGAAACAAATTTTAACGTCGCGCCATATTTTGACGACTACAACGAAGAGAAGCTATTTTACAAGATTCTCTTCAAGCCAAGTGTGGCGGTTCAAACACGCGAAATTAATCAACTACAAACAATCCTTCAAAATCAGATCGAGCGTTTTGGTAGCCATGTATTCAAAAACGGTACAATTGTTGGTGGTATAAACTTTGAATACCTCCCTTACTACCCGTTCGTTAAAATTCTTGACGTTACCACAACAGATCAGCCGGTCGACCTACTAACTTATAACCAATACTGGTTAAAAAATACTGCTAACCTTGTTTCGAAGGTTGTTGATTACGCGGACGGTTTAACAAGTCGTGACCCTAACCTCAACACTCTATATCTTCAGTATTTAAACTCAGGAGCATCAAACAGCGCCAGCAGCTATTCAAATAACGATGTGCTCACAGTATATGATCGCAATTGGCCCGTATTCTCCGTTAATGTCTATAACGGTGGTGTGAACTTTTCGAACAGCGACATTATTGTTTTCATGAGCGCGCTGTCTGTGAATACAAACTCGGGCACATTTACTACATCTGATGTGCTCACGCAAGCAACGACAGGTGCGCAAGCACAAGTTACCGAAGTTAATGCTACCGCTTTCTCGAACACATTAATACTTAAAGTAAAACCACTAACAGCGGATCTTACAAACACGTCTGCAAATAGTGTTGAGTGGACGTTTGTACCAGGATACAATGTTACCGGAAGCTCGTCTGGTGCATCAGCAAACGTTGTGTCTCTTGTTGGTAGTGGGGCTGCAGGAACGCCAATCACCGATAGCCTTGGTGTTGTGTCAAGTATCCAAGTGACATCAGGTGGTAGCGCATACTTAATCACACCACACACAACAATCAAACCACTTTTGGCTTCTGCAACAGTTGCTGCATTGAATGTTCAGTCGCAGAATTACCTAACGAAAATTACTGTAGCAAACAACACGATGTCGGCTCCAGTAGTCGGTAACGGTTACGCGTTCGCGGTCACTGGTGGTCTAATCTATCAAAAGGGGCATTTCCTTAAAGTAGATCCACAGTCAATTGTCGTCAAAAAATATACAGACAATCCTGACCAAATTGTTGTTGGCTTCGACACCGCGGAAAGTGTAGTATCAAGTGTTGTTGACACTAGTTTGCTTGACAACGCTACTGGTGAACCAAACGAGACCGCCCCAGGCGCTGATCGACTTAAACTTCAACCAACACTAGTTGTTCTTACAAAAACACAAGCAGAGTCGAACACATCATTCCTTCCATTAGTTGAGTTCGCTTTGGGGGAACCATATAAAGAAAACCGCGTCACAGTTTATAACACTCTTGCAAAAGAGTTTGAACGGCGCACGTCTGAATCTTCAGGTGATTACGTAACTGATCCATTCACAGTTAGCACAAAAGACCTGGTGATTTCGGCGGCCAATAGTTCTCCAAACACAACCCATTTTCAAGTAATCGTCGATCCAGGTGTTGCATACATCTCAGGAACACGTATAGAAACGCTTGAAAACACGCTTGTCGCGGTTCCTAAAGCGACAGACACAAGATACATCACCAACCAATTAGTAACCGCTAGTTACGGTTCATATACAATCGTCAACGAATTAGTAGGTTCTTTTAATGTTGCCGCCGGTTCAAGTGTGTCGCTTCGCGACACAGCTGGTGACGCAATCACAACAACAGCTGCTGGTGTAGCAATTGTAGCGCCTGGTGCCGAGATTGGAACAGCAAAACTCCGTTCAATGATGCACGATACTGGTGTTATGGGTCTTCCAACAACACAATATGAATTGTATTTGTTTAGTATTACAATGAACGCTGGAAAGAACTTCCGTGACGTTCGTTCAGTATATTACAACGGGGCGGTTGATGGGCTTGCAGATGTGAAGTTGCAGTATGACCCTTCACTTAACGCAAACGTTGCTGTATTAAGGCAATCAGTTGATCGTCAGATAGTGTTTGATACTGGATTTACAGCGACTGCGGTTGTCAATGCTGCTAGTTATCCATACAGAGCAGTTAACGAATCGCTTTCTCTTGCAAGCAATGGTAATATTACCATTTCGTTGTCAGCAAGCGAGGAAACGTTCCCGTACACGCCGTCAACACAACTATCAGACAACCAAATAGAGAATTTTGTTCTTGTCCCTACTGCTAACGCGCAGGCAACCGCAAACCTTGCTGGCGGGGCAGTTGTAACAAATAATAGTCTGGTTATCAACGATACGTCGCTTATCGACGTTGGTGATTTTTTGAAGGTTGCGAATACGACAGCTAACCAGATTTTCCAAATTGCTGCAATTGCAAATAGCACTGTTGCTGTAACGACAGCTAACGCAACAACGATGAATACGATTTCAGCTAACGCTGTATTATTCTTCCCAGCATTCCGACCTCTCCGTTTTACTACCTCTGGTAATATGGTGTTGTCGGCGAACTCAAAAGTTATAACAGCAAATATTGGGCACGCTGTTTCATCTGGCGTAGCCGTAGCTGGTTCATATGTTGTTCAAAGAAACGACGTAACGGAAATTACAAGAAGTGTGTATCGCGACGCTTATGTGCGCTTTAATATTTCAAACAACGCCGGTGGTGTCGCCGGACCATGGTCACTCGGCCTTCCAGACGTAATTCGTCTGAAAGAAGTTTATATTGGTAATTCGAGCGTCGACACAACATACCCAAAAGTAACAAAGAACTTTTTTGTTAATAATGGCCAAACCGGTGATACGTATCAACTTGCTGCTTTAAATAAGATGTCAGACTCAAACCTCGTATTAACGGGGTCTGATTATCTTGTTGCGAAGGTTGATATACTGCAGCATTCTGGTGAAGGTCACAAAACCGTCAGCTCATTTACTATTGATGATACAAAGACGCTTGCAGACTCAATCAACACAATTAACACATTTGAAATCCCCGACTTCGGAAATTTTGATTTGCGGAACACGATTGATTTCCGGCCTGCTACAATTGCAACAGCTAATGTTGCAAATAACGCTAACCTGTTTCAGATTACAACGAACCCTTCCAATGTCGGCACGCTATCAGCTTCAACGAAATACTTTCCGACACCAGACAGCCAGTTTACGTACGACGTCGAGCATTATTTGTCACGTAAGGATCGTGTTGTTCTTAATCGCAACGGTAGTTTTGAAGTTCTTACTGGTATGACAGGTGCGGCGAGTGTTAAAGCACCAGCAACACCAATGGAAACGATTTCGTTGGGTATTATAACAATACCAGCTTATCCATCCGTCGGCGCAATTTCAAGCAACACTATATCAACGTTCATGACGCGTCTTGTCGGTAGCGCTAATGGTGTGCGCAATCCAAAGAAGAAGTATCACATGATTAAAAGTGATGCTACAACACCAGCTATTTCACGACAACCAGCGCAGTATAAGATGACGGATATAGCCGCGCTCGAAAGAAGGCTAAAAAATGTTGAGGCGCAGGTGTCGTTTAATACACTTGAAAACGAAATTAATAAACTTAATATTCCAAGTAGCCTGGATCCTTCAGTAAGTAGGTTTAAAAACGGATTCTTTGTTGACAGCTTTATAGACAACGTAAAGGTTGACGAGGCTAATAAAGAATTTGCTGCTTATATCGATTTTGAGCGTGGGGAGTTGCATCCTGAAGAAATGCATGTTAACATGCAAATGGCCTTCAAGCGTTCAGACACCACAACGAATAATTCAATTGTTAACAACACCCTAATGCTTCCATATACTGAGCAACGCGTTGTTACACAACCAATTGCGACTGGTTCTGTTGCTGGTAGCGGTGTTCGCAATCAATTCCAGGGGGAAATTTCGGTTACACCGAAAACGTTCAGTGTTGAAGGGCAGTTTGAGCAAACAGTAACATTGAGTCTTGCTCACGCTCAACCAGTGGGTTCATACGGCGGATGTAAGATTATTTGTACAAAACTCCATGAGCTTGGGCTTCTCCCAGACCACATTTTCCTTGCTGATCAAAAGTTTGGTAATATGCTTCGTGCATCGAAGCCATCAACATACAGAGGTTACGTGGCGTGGGCAACAACAGTTGTTGAATGGATGGAAGGGAAAGGTCCTCAATTTATGTTTTGGATCCGCGATCCAGAAATTCGCGCGCAGACCCAGAAAGCTGTCGCAATCAAATGGGCGCAGAAAATTGCGACACCATGGGCCAATCATATGGCCTATATAATGGGCGAAGCTGTTAATGATAGTAGGGCAGGTCGCGCGATCATGAAATTTGGTCTACTTGTATCCTCTGTTGTCGGAAGATTTTCAAACAACAAACCACAACAAAAAGGTGTTATTGCTGGACTAAGTTTGTGGGTCATGGCAAGCTTCTTTTATATGATATCGCAGCTTAAAGATAAGGAATCATAATGGGTGTAAATTTAACTCCGCGTCCTGAAATCCCAGGTGGATATTCACTCGCTTCCGAAACAGCAACAAATTTAAATTATATATTTCTTGCTAAGCAAGGAGTGTTCACAATCGTTGTTAATGGTTTGATGCCTTCGACCACGCATGTTGTGTTCTTTGAGGGAAGGAAAGTAGCGGCAGCAGATATTAAACCTTTGAACGGTGCGATCGGAAGTCCAATTATCACCGATGATTCTGGGCGCGCAGAATTTCTGTTCTATTACAGGTCTTCTATTGCCGCAGCAACGTCCGAAGAGCGATACAACGAAATGGCCCAACGGATCGGTGGTGATAAGACTCTTGTTGTTGCTAATGCGGCTGCGGGTGTTAACGATCTTCCAGAGTTGTACGAGAGGGTCTTTTCATCATATGGAACACAAAAGATATTCTTTAAAACGTCGCTCGTTACAGAATTACCAGTTCGTTCGGATTATACGTTTGCCTATCCACCAAAACTACCAGAACCAGTCGATGACTATGATGGTGGTGATGATGGTGATGATGGTGATGATGGTGATGATGGCGGCGACGACTAAAGGAAAAATAAATGTCAACACAGTTTGATCTAGCACAATCTTTTTACCTCGATAAGGGTGCGGTTGCCGACGCATCCGTTGTGCACATTACAAGCGTCGAGTTATATCTAGAAACGAAGCCAGAGGCTGGTAATAGCACTACCGGCCTCTATAAGCCAGGTATCTCTGTATACCTATGTCCAATACTTAACGACCAACCTCAATTAAACCGGGTTGTTCAGGGGTCACGTGCCCGCGTCGAATGGGACGATATTAATACATCAGAATTGACTGAAGTCCCTAAGGTTGCCACGAAATTTTCGTTTGAGCGGCCTGTAATTGTTGCGACCGATGCCCAATACGCTATACTAATTAAGATTGATGGTGGGGATCCTGGTTTTAGTTTTTATTGGGGGGAAAGTGGCAAAACATATCTCAACTCAACATACACAGCATCAATAAACTCTGGTTATAATGACGGGGCATTTTACGTGATTACAAACGGATCAGTGCTAACGAAGAACCCCTCAGCCGATTTACAGTTCCACGTAAACGTCGCTAAATTCAACCCTCTTACAAACACATACTTGTTTAAAGAGAGAGGTTACGAACTAATTAAGTATCTTTCGAACTCTTACTCAACAGATTTAATCACTGGTGAATATGTTTACCAAAACACGGCTGCTCTGACGGGATCAATTACGTCTAATAGTAGCTCGCTGGTTGTGGTGGGAACAGGCGGAACAACCTTTGATACGACCTTCGCTGTTGGTAGTTCTGTTGTTATATCGGACAGCACACCAGGAAACACGTTTATTCGTTTTGTTGATTCTGTTGCTAGTGCTTCGTCAATGACCTTAGACGAGCAACCACATGTTACTGCAGCCGGTCTCTCATACTACAACCCTGCAATAGCAAAGGTATACATTTTTGATAAGAAGTCTGACTATGTAATTCTTACAGATTCAACTGCAAACAGCACGGTATATTTTGATGCAGCGGACGTGATTAAAGGGGAAGATTCACGAGCTCAGCTTGTAATTTCTCAAGTAGAAAATTTTGATATCGGACGCGTAACATCCCAATTGAATGTCGTCGTTCCATCACAAGCGGGTTCTAATGCTTCTATCGAATTTGCTAACACGGTTTACGGCACCCAATCAATTTCAACAAATATTCCAGTAGCAAAAAGACAATTTATTGACAGCTACGACGCAATGATTGGTTCACAATCTCTTGTTAAACCAAACTTGACAAACAACTTGTTCACAGGCAACGTGTCAGTAAATGGTTCACTTGTCTTCACTACACAGAACGCTTACACGTCACCATATATTGCTGAAGATGATTTGGATATCCTTGTATACCGTTATATCATAAACAACGACGCCACTGGCGAAGAGCAAAGTAATGGTAACGCCACCTCACGTTATATTTCAAAGAAGGTCGTCCTTGGAAATGAACAAGACGCAGAGGATTTGAGAGTGTACACGTCAGCTTATATTCCTACGCAAACAAATATTAAAATATATGCGCAGTTGCTGAATGGCGAAGATTATGAGAGCTCAATGTCAAAGAACTGGTCATTGCTTGAAGAAGTTAATCAAGCTGACTACGTTAGCTCATCACAAAATAAAGGTGACGTCGTTGAGCGCGAATATCAGATTCCTAATTATTACACTGACGGAACGCTTCTTGCTGCAGCAGGTGGTATGGTAACACCAAACAACGTGATACGCACGTCTGCAGATATTTCGTCGAACGTTACAGTTAATAGCACGTTAATTCGCGTGTACCAGGAAGGTTCACCGAACAATTTCTTCGTGTCACTTGTGACAGCTGCAAATTCAATATCGATTACAGTCGCGGATACAGTAAGCAATACCTCGTTTAATTCGAACGGGTTGCAAATTGAAAAGGTCTCTGACGCTAACAAATTTTCTGCTTTTATTAATCCACAAAACAGCAATATTGCTCGGTATTACACAAACGGTCTCGCTCCTGTCGACACGTATAAACAATTTGCGTTGAAGGTTGTTCTTCTTTCGCCATACACGTTCAGTGTTCCTTTGATTAAAGACGTGAGGGCAATCGCGGTATCAGCATAAACATGAAAACACCGATAGCTCCTGGTTTTGAGCGTGATCCCGCAACAAATGCGGTCATAAATAATGATAGAGACGCGTATAAAACTTATAAGCAACGCCGCGAAGAGCGGCAAAAATTAATGCAACTTGCTGATTTGGTGAGAGATTTGCAACAGCAAGTTGCCGTTTTAACAAAAAAAGTTCAAGAATTACAGGATAAAAAATGGCCAAACCAGTAGCAAACGTCGATATTGCAACCGATACCTTCGGGGGTTGGGTAACACAAACAAACAAACTTTTGGATGCCCTAACAAACGAAATACTAACTGCTAACTCTGAGGCGAATGGTTCTCTCGTTACCGGTAACGCGTTTGTTATTGGTATTCTCGGATCAAACAACGTTGTTGTTGATTCAGCTCTTCGTGGTGGCAATGTCCAAACACTCGCAACGCTTAATATTATTTCTGATGTTGCTGTGTCTGGAAACCTCACTGTCAATTCAACAGCAGTTTTTGTTCGACTACAAACAAACACTAGTATTTCGGCCGCGAATCTTTTTTGCAATGCCGTCAACAGCACGTTGAATGGTAATACATTAAATATTGGGTCGAATACTGTAGTTGTCACATCAAACACAATAACGTTAAATAATGTGAACATCGGTTCGAATGTTATTTTTAATACCAACCACACCCACATTGTTTCCGCAAACGCGAATCTTGGGACGGGCTTGACACCACTTCCCGTTTTTACGTTTCCTAAAGCTACATACTCTTCAGGAAAGATTACTGCACAGTCCCAGCTTGGTACAAACACGCAGATCAACGAACTCGTTGTGGCGCAGGACACTACCACAAATACTGCACAGTTAACCGTTTATGCAACCATCGTGGCACCAGCAGGAGCAAACTTGGGCGTTTATTCTGTTTCAACTGACGCGTCGAACGTGATTGTCAGTTTTGCACAGACACAAAACAACTCATCAGTAAAAATTGTTGCTAACCTAATAAAGTAAAAAACAATGGCAAATCTAGCATTTAAAGTAGAACATGGTTTACTCGCTCTTAATGGAGTGAACGTTGCAACAGGTAACCTCGATGTTGTTGAGAGTCTGAATATTGCTGGTGGGACTGCGTTGACCGGCAACGTAGTGCTCTCAAACACCCTTTCTGTTACCGGGGCAGCCAATCTTCTCTCGACAGTAGGTATTGGTGGAGCGGCGAATATTGCTGGGGCGTTGGGTGTTAATAGTACAGTCACTTTTGCGAACACGTTTGTTAATACTGGCAATGCTACTTTCTCGAATACTCTTGCTGTTACTGGCAGCACTACTCTTTCAAACACATTAAGCGTTACGGGTCTAGTTACGGGTCTTGGTGGGTCAACTGTTACGGGGACATCTAACGTCTCGACAGCTGTAAATGTTGGCGCAAATGTAAACCTAACGACGACACAAATCAAAGTTGGTAATTCGACTGTTAATAGTGTAATCACTTCTACAGATGTTGCTTCAAACACCGCTACACTAAAAAGTGGTGTAACAGTAGGGGCGAACGTCGTTTTAACACCAAGCACAATTACTGTTGGCAACTCAACGGTCAATTCAACAGTTACCTCAAGCAGTTTCGAAACTGCTGGAACAGTCGCCGCGTTGGGTGCAGCAACATTTTCGAACACAATTGTTGCTGCAGGGAATGCTCAATTTCTTAATACTGCTAGTGTAACAGGATTATTAACTGCCCTTGGTGGAGCGACGATTACTGGAACAGCTAATGTTTCCGGTGCGGTGAATGTTGGTGCGAATGTAAACCTAACAACGACGCAAATCAAAGTAGGTAATAGCACAGTCAACACAACGCTATCTAATTCTACGATCACAATTGGGGCGAACGTTGTCATCGAATCAACAGCAATTAGTGTTGGGAATAGCACAGTAAATACAGTTATAACCAGCTCAGCAATTGACACTGCCGGAACACTAGGTGTTCTTCGGGCCGTAACACTTTCAAATACAATTATCGCGACAGGCGCAGCAACATTTTCAAACTCTGTAAATGCAGTAGGTGTGTCAACGTTTTCAAATACAGTAACAGTTGCGGGGCTTATTACAGGGACCGGTGGTGCTTCAATAACTGGAACTGCTAATGCTTCCGTTGGTGTTAACGTGGGTGCGAACGTCAATCTATCGACAACACAAGTTAAGATTGGCAACAGCACGATTAATACAGCAATTACTTCAACTTCTATTGATACTGATGGAACGCTAGCAGTTCTTGGAGCAACAACACTTTCGAACACGGTTAACGTTGCTGGGGCAGCAACACTCTCAAATACGGTTGGTATAACAGGGCTAGTTACATCATCAAACAGTGCATCATTTACAGGATATGTTAACGCAACTTCAGCTATGAATGTCGGCGCTAACGTTAATCTTTCAACATCACAAGTTAAAGTCGGCAACAGCACAGTCAACACTGTAATTACAAGTGCATCTATTGATACGGATGGAACGCTGGATGCTCTTGGTGCAGTTATACTGTCAAATACAATTAACGTGACCGGCGCTGCTATACTCTCAAATACGTTGAGTGTGACCGGTCTTGTGACACTTTCTGGTGGTGCAAATATTGCATTTGCAAACGTCATCAACAACGTGAAAATTGGTGGTGATCTAACAGTAACCGGAAACTTGATTTACACAGGAACTTCTACAGGTGATTTTGTTCCAAGTGCAAACGTAACATATTCCCTTGGTAACACAGCACTTGTTTGGTCAAAAATATTTGTTGCTAACGTAGTTGCTTCAGCTGGGTTAAATGTAACAGGTGCAGCTGTACTTTCAAATACTATTGGTGTGACAGGTGTTACGACACTTTCGAACACAGTGTTTGTTACAGGAGCAGCTACGCTTTCGAACACGTTAGATGTAACAGGGTTAATTACTGGATCCAGTGGTGCAACAATCACTGGAACCGCTAACGCGTCGGTCGCAGTTAACGTTGGTGCAAATATAAACCTATCGACATCAAAAGTTACAGTCGGTAATTCAACAATTAATACATCAATTACTTCAACGTCTATTGATACTGATGGGACTCTCGATGTTCTTCGTGCAGCAACATTTTCCAATACAGTCAACGTTGCTGGTATAGCCACATTTAGTAATAACGTCACAATTGCTGGCAACTTGACGGTTTCTGGGACCGCAACATATGTCAACACAAATATTGTTGAGATCGGTGATTCAATCATAACATTGAACAGCGACGCGTCAGGGGCCCCTTCAGAAAACGCCGGCCTCGAAATTGCTCGTGGATCTAGTGCAAACGTGTTTATGATTTGGAACGAGTCTACAGACAAGTGGACGCTAACGACCGATGGTTCTACATATTTGAACATCGCGACGAATAATGATGTTTCAACAGCTTACTCAAACGCAATCACTTATTCTGGTAACGCTGCTCTCGCTTACGCAAACGCAATCAATTATTCAGGTAACGCTGCGGCCGCATATTCAAACAGCGTATCATATACAAACACCTATGCTTCAAACGCTGATAATATCTCATCAGGAACACTCAATACTTTGCGACTACCAGCTGTTGCTAACGTAACATCAGCATATAACGTTGGAGCTAATGTATCAGCTAATACAACTGCGGTTAGAGTTGGTAACAGCACCGTAAATGCCGTTCTCACCCAATCTTCCCTCGTTGTTAATGGATCAATTCGAGCTGAGACAACAACCACAGGGATCGGTGCAGCCACATTCTCGAATACAATGAGCGTCGCCGGATTGTTATCGCCTACAGCTGGTGTGACGGTAACAGGAACATCAAACGCTTCGGTTGCTATCAATGTCGGCGCAAACGTCAATCTTTCAACATCAAGAATTACCGTTGGCAACTCAACAGTCAATACTGCAATCACTTCGGGATTGATTGACACTGATGGAACGCTAGCAGTTCTTGGAGCAACAACACTTTCGAACACGCTGTTTGTTACGGGAGCAGCAACACTTTCAAACACGTTAAGTGTTGCTGGATTGTTGTCACCTACTGCCGGCGCAACAATAACCGGTACCGCAAATGCGTCTGTTGCAATAAATGTCGGCGCTAACGTCAATCTTTCAACGTCACAAGTTAAAGTCGGCAACAGTACGGTTAACAGTGTTGTCACGAGCTCAACTCTATCCGTCGGTAACGGACTCGCAGCAAATTCTACGGCCGTCACGTTCAACGCAACAAAAATTCAAAACTTCGTTGAAGACGCTGCAGCATTTACAGCTACAGACACAGGCCTTACTGTTTCATCATCACGTAACGTAACCCGGTACACGGTCGATAATAATTGCACAATAACCTTACCAGCAAGTATGCCCGGCCAAACAGATTCTGTTAAGACGATTGTGATGATTTTTACACAGAATGGCACTGGTGGATACACAGTAACTCTCGCTGCTCCTGGTGGAGAAACGTTGAAGTTTAATAACAGCGCAACGCAGCCAGTAGCTGCTACTGGGGCTAATAAAACAACAATTTTTGTTGCTACTAAATACGATGGTGTCGCGAACTGGTTCGTTTCAATGTCGTTCATTGAAGCATAACGGAGAGAATATGGCAACCCCAATCAAATATAACAACATTCAGCTGTACACGACATATAATTTAGAGTCTGCTGACTTGCGTATTTTTCTTGACCAATTTAGAATCAAATATGCTAACATGTCATACCCAACGTTGGATGACGAACAATCTTGTCTTGATGCACTTAACACGTGGTTCCCCGAAAAAACTTTCGCCGGGTTTCCTATAATCATTTTTGATAAGGTGTATTGGATTTCACCAGACGGTGAAGAGATATATGCTAAGAGAAGTTGGGCTACAGCAATTAATGAGCTACCAAAAGATTTTCTTGCCAAAACCCCTAAAATAGGGTAAGGTAATGTTCACAGCACAAGCATTATTACACGATCCTGTAATTCCAGCTCAGGCTCCGGTTGTATATAATACCCCTGGAAATTATGTTGCGCCATATGGCGTGCGCTATGTGTCGGTCACAGGATCCGGAAACACAGGGAACGCTGGTAACCCTGGCAACCCTGGGACAAATGGTGGCACTGGAAATGGTGGAGCGGCTGGGTCGGCAGGAAATCCGGGCGGGATTGGAGGAACTGGATCTGCGGGTGGCGGTGGCGGCGGTGGCGGTGGAGGCGGCGGTGGCAATTTCGGCGGAACAGGAAATCCGGGGGGTGGCGGTAACGCTCCGTACGGCGGTGGTGGGGCGGGAACAGGAGGAGCGCAGCAGGGGAACGGAAATGCCGGCGGCCCAGCAACAGCGGGGCCGGCAGGAGGAACAGGAAGTTCTGGCACAGGAGCTACTAGTGGAGGAACAGGAAACCCAGGCAATCCCGGATCTGCAGGAGTTGCCGGCCTCGCCGGCACATTAGGAGACCCGAGCACATTCAATGGACCTGCTGCGTGGTCAGGAAATCCCGCCGTGGTTACTTATTCCGGAGGAGGAGCAGGCCCAGCAGGTAATGCCGGAGGTGCAGGTAATGCCGGAAACCCTGGCGCTTCGGGCAACCTAGGAACAAATGGTCCCGGCGGTAATGGTGGAGCAGGTGGAGTTGGCGGCGGAGGAGGAAATGGTGGTGCCCAAGGTGATACCGGCGGCGCGCCGGGAAACACAAACGCTCCTGTAACGAGTGGTGGGTATGGTGGAGGCAGTGGAGGCAGTGGTGGGGTCAATAATACCAAAAAAGGAGGTGGCCAACCTGGCGGTAGCGGCGGTAACGGTAGTCCCGGTGCTGCCGGTGCTGGCGGCAATGCTGGTAGTGCAGGCTCCGCGGGAACGGTTGGTGGGGCCGGATCTGCAGGAACCGGAGCGACGCCAGGCGGACCAGGCGGTAGCGCAGGTCCTGCAGGATCAGGAACAACACCGATATCAGTGCAATCACTAGCAACTCATTCAATAACAGTAGCAACAGGTCAATCAGTGACGGTGGAAGCAGCAGCTCAATAAGGAGAACATTATGTTTTGGAATGGAAGTGATGAAATTAAATTTCTTTGTGACCCGCGTTGTAAGGATGTTATACCAGAGCCGTATCCAGCGAAACGGTTGATCCCTGATTGGTTTAAACGGCTCGATCCTACTTTTCAAGAAGAAGGAAAAATAACGCCGGCGTCAACAATTAAACGCTGCCCGCCATTCCTCGACGCCATGTCGGTTGGGTGGATTATTCCTCTCGCTGCCGATATACATTTTCTTGTTTCTAACAACGGAGAACGCGTTTGTTGGGAGAGTGATTTTGTCATGAATATGTGCGAGTCACATAATCTGAAGCAAATAGCTGGTCATCCAAAAGTTCCCTCTGTTCCCCTCAAATTTCTCAACCATTGGTTGATCCAAACTCCTCCTGGCTGGTCGACAATATTCACAATGCCGTTCAACCGCCCAGACGGAAAACTCGATCTGATGACTGGTATTGTCGAGACAGATAAATACTTCGAGTTCGTTAACTTCCCTGGTTTCCTCAAAGTAACAGATGGACCGATGAAACTTGAGAGGGGGTATCCTCTTATGCAGGCAATTCCGTTTAAAAGAGATTACAAAAAGGCTCCACTAATTGATTCGTTGACAGGAAAAGATTTGCAAAAACTCAACAAGACAAGAGATCGCCGATCGTCGGAAAGAAGTTATTACCGCGATAATTTATGGGAAAAGAAGGTATGATTATTGAGCCAACTCACTGGTTTTGGGAAAGTGAAATTCCACCTTCGGTGTGCAACGTAATAATTTCTGAAGGTTTGAGAGGGGGAATAGCTGCGGCGGTTGTTGATACCGATAACCCAAAAGTCAACGAAGATATTCGTTTATCGCGCACTGCTTTCCTCGAGCCTTCAAAACACGCGTGGCTTTCCGCTATCGCGTGGCATTATATGTCACAAGCTAATAAGCAGGCGTGGAACTTTGCAATCACCGGGCAAGAAGTTCCTCAGTTCACTGTGTATGATGTTGATGATTTTTACGACTATCATCAAGACTCTTCACGACACAAAGACGGAATGAGAAAGCTCAGCCTCGTGATCACATTAAACGATGATTATGGTGGCGGCGATTTTCAGTTTGAAGGATATAAACGAGAAGAACAACCGCTAATCAAACCACGAGGATCTGTTATGGTGTTTCCTTCAGCGTTGAGACATCGTGTTGCTCCCGTAACATTTGGAACGCGATACTCGCTTGTTAACTGGTTTACGGGGCCTAAATTTGTATGATATACGCTAACGTAAAAGATACACAATTCGTCTACCTCACTGCTGACCGGTCCGCTGTTGCTCGACGACTGTCGCCAGACGAATTCGCTAATAACGTTGCTGGCTACAATTTAAGCCGCATGCTTTTTGTCGTCGAGAATCAGATTGCCGAAATTGTTGACCGTTGCCCCGATCTTGAAAAACATAATTTTGATGGGGAATACGTAATGAACGAAGAGGATTCATCAATTGCACTGAAAGTTTCCGATGTTGAATTGAAATTGGTACGCAATAGAATCCAACAAAATTTGAAATCAAAATATAACTATCTTAATGACTACGCAAAAATGCGGGCAATCGACCTCATCGAACAGGGCGGCGTTCTCGAAGAATTAATCAAATACAAGCAATCGATTAAAAAACTTGCCGACGCCGCCGCGAAGGATTTGAACGCGGCAACGTCGATTGATGCTCTATTGGCCGTCAATGTACAGTTCGACTCCTACGACCCGACTGTGTAAGTATTTTTCGTTGTTGTGACGTTTGTGTGGTATTGTTTTACGATATCTTCAAACCTTCTCGCTTCAGGTAGATTACCTCTCCAAAGCCATTGATCTCTATTAGAGATTGTTGTGCTACTGCTTTTTCCTGCCGTAAATGTTTTTAAATCCCAAAAAGGGTACACGACTCTTCGGTACCCGTCGTCCGTTAGCTTGATTGATTGCTGCCCATACGATACAAATTGTGGATTAGTTACGTGGTTTATTGGGCACGACAGATACTGTTTGATAACGTGCGCTTGCTTAATAACAACATCTGGAAAGTCAGCGGTCCAATAAAAAAGCTCGTGACACTTCCCTTCTTTCTCACCACTGTTAGCAATTAGTAGCGGACCAACACAACATTCGACGTTATGTTGATCAAATGACACAGAAAGCTTTTGTTTGCGAAAGCTGTGTATAATTTTATCTGCCCCCCAAACTAAAACCACTTTCTTGCCCTGACTAAGCACACGCTTAATATGTGGCTGCTCAAACAAAAACCTTCTCGAGCCTACATTTGGCGTGATTATGATGTTGCTTACGTATGGTATGTCGTCTGTTTGTTTTATAAAATCGATCATCGCTGTCGATTGGTCAAATATTGTTAGTTTGAACTTGTGAAGTTGTTGGAGCATCATCGCTTTTGGGATCGCAACAACGTTCTGCTCAATTTCTGAAAAACTCGTTTTGTCGTTGGCACCTGATTGCCTGTTCAATATAACAACCTCGTCCAACTTACATCCTGAAAGCAACCAGTGCTCCAACATATTGTCGCTGTCACTGCCACCACTAAACATTAGAACTACGTAATCGTATTTTTCTCTTAGTTGCCGGCAACGCGCAATATATAAATCCGATAATGTTTCTGGAGGTTCTTTATTCCAATTAACAACACTAAACACATCGTCGTTGAAATTCCAATGTGGTATTGATAGTGTTCTTTCTGTTACTTCTCGACGCGAAACACTAACATTTTTCCCACTCTGATAAAAACCTAACTTACTTGATAACATAGGGGCTCAATCTTTCAAGGACTTGATTCCTGTTGCCAAAACAAAAGTGGGGGTTCGATTGTGGAAAATCTGCAATCGTTTTGTCAAAAAAATCGACTACTGTTGGGTGGTATTTCGCGCGCATCTTCGGTCGATATGGTGTTTGGTATAGTTTGCTTTTATACTGTTGCCACGTTCCTTTTGTTGCTAGCAGTGTCATTGCGTAGATCGTTTCAATGTGGTAGGAGAAAAATTCGATTGCCATTCCTGGATACAGTACATCGACATAATCGTCCCATTCATTCCGCTCAAAAATTCCTTCAATAACTTTTCCGTCGCCGTCGCCGTTTAAGTGGTTTGGGTTTATTATAAACCCTTCACGGCGCGCAACAAACTCTGCTGCAATTAGTTGTGGGATAGCCATTATTCCGTGCATTGGAAGTTTTCCATTCATCTCTTCAAACGTGCTAATTAGTTTGTTGTTATCAGCCATAATAATTACCGGATCAACATTAAAGCGCCGACACGCTTTATAAGCATAGAATGTTTCTGCTTCGTTTCCTTCACACTTTACAATTACGGGTGTGATAGGAACATGTCGTTCTACGAACGACTTCAACACAAACTCAGAATCAGCTCCACCACTCAATCCAACATATAAGTCGTTTTTAAGGTTTCGAATTTCATTGATCGTACATTCTATCGATCGTTGAAAGGAAACGTCGTAAAACGGGTATAAACGGGTATAAACCGTATAGTTGAGGTGATGATTAAACTGTTTTTCGGCAATATTTGTTAAAAGCCAGTTTTTGTGTGTTTTCATCTTTGCAGCCCATATTTTGTAATCATATCACGATAAAATTTCTGTTGGTTTGTGATTGTTGTGTGATAGGCTGCACCGTTTAAACACTCGACTGTAAACCCGTATTTACTCATATCTGCAGCAAACTGATTGCTGCCGCACAACAACTTAAACCGGTTTGCCCACACATTAGCCATATCACTGTTAATACCGTTTGGCAAACCAACACCAAAATAACCTTTTGTTGTGAGCGTTTTGCCGAGTTGCTCTTTCACTGTCATTACTTCAGGAAGCTGGTCAACTCGGTTTTGTGTACCGACCGCAATAATTTTAACGCGTGTTTGTGTTATTGCTCCTGTGAGATTTCCGAAGTGAAACGTCACGTGCCCACCCATAACTGCCTGGATAGCATCAGCGCCACCCTTGTATGGAATTGGGCGAGCTTTAATCTTTGCAAGCTCGAGAAATTCTAACGCCGCTACAATCGTAATAGAGCCGGCTGTTGCGTATGTGACGTCGACATTATTATCAGCGTTATATCGTTTGAATTCGGCAACGTTGTTTATAGGGAGGTCAGCATTAACAACAAGAACCATCGGCGACGATCCTAATATTATTGCTCTTTGAAAGTTATCGTACATGTCGTACGATTTTTCTCGGCCGTAAATCTCAGGAGTAATTGCGAGACTCGATGTTTCAACAGACATCAACTGGTTGTTACGAAAAGCTGTCTTGGCTGCTTGTTGATTGAGTGGTCCTGGGATATTGACTACCTGAAGTGGCCCTATATATTTTGACACGTGCCGCGCTAAAATATCTCCTAACCCTCCTGGTGGATACGCAACGTATATTTGTGAAACATCCTGTGCGCGCGCCGGCGACGACATCAAAACAATCAAACACACTAATAACCAATTCATAACCAACCTCCTAAATAGCTGTACAGATATTATATAGGTTAGTGAAGTATATGAATCATCCTCACGCATATGGTTTTTATCAGTACAAACAACTAATAACGACCAGCAAATATGAAATAATGCAGTTAGCCGACAACCCACAAGATGTGAAGTGGAACTATAATGACGAGTTCTTTTCATCATTTGACTGGACAACTGAACCACCCTTCTCGTTGGACGAGCTGTATACGAAAAGAGCAGAAAAACTACGAGAACAATACGACCATATTGTTCTTATGTATAGCGGCGGGTCCGATTCGACAAACATTCTCGAAACGTTTGCGCGCAATAACATTCCGCTCGACGAAGTATGTTTTATGGTTGATTTGAAGGGATCCCAAAATCCCGCAAGCTTTGTCAACAATGAAGTGTTTAATGTTGCAATACCGAAAGTGCAAAAATTAGGAATACAAACAAAACAAACGCTGTTTGATATCACTGACAACCTCAACAACTTCTACACAAAAAAGAACTCTGATTTTATCCACTGGATAAACGATATCGGGACACCTTTCACTCAAGCCAGGGTGAGGGCCGGAAGTATTTACGAAAACGGAACCCGTGAATGGAAGGAATTGTTAACAGCAGGAAAAAAAGTTTGTTTTGTGTGGGGGGCCGAAAAGCCGCGCGTTGAGGGGTTCGGCGAAAACTTTTCATTTCATTTTGCTGACTGTATAACACTAATGTCGCCAACAAAAAACATATTAGAGAGTAGTTTGAGTGGAGGGGTCGACGAGTTGTTTTACTGGTCGCCGACATATGAAGGCGCACAGATAATAATTAAGCAATCACATATTATAAAGAACTTTTTTCAACGGCACGTAGCAAATAAAACAATCAGCACTCTTGGAAAGTTATACGCGGGGAAAGATCCATATAAACACCAACTTGTGTCAAATTACTTTTCTGCTGATGGCAAATTAATATGTGCGTTGGGTGGCGATATGTTGAAAATTCTTCTCTACCCCTCCCTCACGTCGGCTGATTTGGTCTCTTTCAATAAGTTTAACTCGAAGCCATCTGGGCACTTTCTCAACGAGCGCGACATTTGGTTTTATCAACAGAGCCGCTCGGACGGCTCTGTTGATCTTCTCGTTGGCGGTTTGCAACACTACATAAGTAGTATTAAGGCACCGTGGATCAAGCAAACGATGCAATTCCACGACAAAACCCTTCCTAACAGGATTACAAGAGTTAAATCAAAACTATACATTATATGAGGAAATATGAAAATATTATCAATAGTTGTTTTATGTTTGGTCCTGTTCGGGTTCACTATCAAAACACATGCAGAATTTAAACCAACGAACCTAGTAGTCGTGGTATCGTATCCAGCTGGGTCATCAACCGACGCGGCGTTGGCGCCAATTTACAAAGCTATCGAAAAGAGGGGTATCAAAGTGCTTCGTGATTACCGACCTGGTGGCAGCGGTGTTGTTGGTATTAATTATTTCCACCGGCAACCAAAGGATGGGTCTTATTTCGCGTTTAGTGGTATCGGATCGCATTTCGTATACAATGATATCTTCTATAAAGGCGTGCAGGAGTATACCGCGGCCGATTTTGAATATATTACTATAGCATCAAAAATTTATTTCGCGGTTGTTGGAGTAGGAACTCTACCCAATTTCATATCTAACCTCAACAAGGTTGAAACAACAATTGGTGTGTCAAGTAAAGGTCAAATCGCACGAGCAAACGACCTGTTAAAAGTGGTGAAAGGAACAGCAACACTTGTTCCGTATAAATCGAGTGGGCAAATAATCCCCGACATTCAAGGTGGGCATATTAATTATGCAATACTTCCTGTCGGTTCAGTCGCAGAGATATACCGCGATGGTAAGGTAGGAATTGCGGCTGTTACAAGTGAAAACCGCTTACCTGACCTACCAAACGTAGCTGCGCTGAGTGAAGTTCTCCCCGGTTTCGCGTTCAGTGGTGGATATGGAATTATACTTCCAAAAGGAGTATCAAAACAGGTAATTAATTTCTACTCTGCTCTGATGATGGATGTGTTGCAAGATAAGGACGTAGTTGAATACTACAAAAACAACAACCTGTATTGGAGTCCAAGCATCTTCGGATCAAAGAAGTTTACTGATTATATTGCAAAATCTCGTAAGGACGCTGGTGTAACCCAATAGTGTTTTTGTATAAATATTTGTATAACATCGCAAAGAGACAAACATGGCACGCAAAGTAAATTTGGTTATGGAACAAGGGGCTTCGTTCTCCAACACTATTATTGCATTATCAAATACAGGAGAGGTGGTTGATCTTACAGGGTTCACCGCAAACGGTCAGATGCGCAAGCATTTCACGTCGAATACTGCTTATACATTTACGGTCGTGTTAGGCACGATCGACGGTGCCCAAACACTATCAATGAATGCCGAAACCAATGCAAATATTGTAGGCGGCCGATATGTCTATGATGTTGAGGCGACTGACGGTAACACTGTAATCCGAACGGTTGAAGGTATTGTGACCGTAACACCTAACGTAACGAGGTAAATATGGCTATTCCATCAAGTAGGTCGCAGTTTAAAGAGTATTGCTTGCGAAAGCTAGGAAAGCCTGTCATCGAAATAAACGTCGACGACGATCAGGTTGAAGATCGTATTGATGAAGCAATTAAATATTATTGGGACTACCATTTTGATGGCACTGAAATGGTGTACTATAAACATCTTATTACCGCACAGACAATTACCGACAGATACATTACAACACCAGAAAATATTATCGGTGCCGTGTATGTTTTTCCTGTAGGCGATCCTGCTGTTAGTAGTAACGATTTGTTCAACATTCGTTACCAAATCGCTCTGAATGATTTGTACACGTTTTCGAGCGTGTCGATGATTCCATATTACATGGCAATGGAACATATTGCCTTCATTCAAGAGTTGCTAGTAGGTAAACAACCAATCCGTTACAACAGACACAGAAACCGTCTCCATATTGATATGGATTGGGAGAAGGTTAATGTTGGGCAGTATCTTGTTATTCAAGCATACCAAGTTGTTGATCCCGACGAGTTTACTGATGTGTGGGGTGATCGTTGGTTAGGGAACTATTGCACACAGCTAATTAAAAAACAGTGGGGGTCAAACTTAACAAAATTTGAAGGGTTGGTATTGCCAGGTGGCGTCCAGTTTAATGGGCAGAAGATATACGACGACGCAGCGGCAGAAATTGTTAAGATGGAAGATGAGATGTTAAATTCGTACTCCCTTCCAAACATCGATATGATCGGCTAAAGATTCATGGCCACCAATTTCTACTTTAATAATTTCACAAATAGCCAAGAGCAAAATCTTATTGAAGATCTTGTGATTGAGACTATTAAGATCTACGGTGTTGATATTAAGTATATCAAGCGTACTCTTCAAAACGAAGATAAGGTCTACGGTGAAGATCGTCAGACGTCCCGCTACACGGAAACTGGTGATGTTGAGATGTATATTAAAAACGTTGAAGGCTTTGGAGGAGAAGGGGACTTCCTTTCAAAATTCAATCTTCAGATCCGCGATCAAATGACGTTTACGGTAGCGCGGCGGTCGTTTGAACAAGAACTTGGTACGCTTCTTTCCATTACAAGGCCTCGTGAAGGAGATCTAATTTATTTCCCTCTCAACCGAAAGATGTTTGAGATAAAGTTTGTAGAGCATGAACCAGTTTTTTACCAGATGGGTGCTCTGCAGATGTACGATTTAAAATGTGAGTTGTTTGAGTACAACAGCGAGTATTTCAATACAGGGTTCTCGGAAATTGATGACCTATACGTTAGTAATTTTCTTGGCAAGGCAAGTATATTCAACTTATTGGTTGATGATCGTCTAGAGAGTCCTTTCTTGATGGAAAGTGGTGAGCAGTTCTTGACAGAGGGCGACGAGCTCGAGGTAATTGACGCGGCAGCTGAAAACGAAACAATTCAAACAGAAACAGACACATTCGTCAATTTTTCTGAATCTAACCCTTTCTCTGAATCAGGACGCTTCTAATGTTTGGTAAAAAATTCTACCACGGTTCAATTAGAAAATATGTTACCCTTGTGGGAACATTGTTTAATGATATTGAAATCGATAGACGCGATTCGTCGAACAACGTCACACAATCTATTAAGGTTCCTATCTCGTTTGGGCCGAAAGAAAAAACGCTTGCGCGATTGACACAAGATCCGAACCTTGACCGCAAGTTTGCAATTAGTCTCCCGCGGATATCGTTTGAGCTTGTTAATATTAACTACGCACCAGAGCGAAAGCTACTCACAATCAATAGAAACGTGAATGTCTCAAACACAACATCACGAAGCGTGGTATCGCAGTATAATCCGGTGCCATACGACTTCATGTTTACGGTGAGTGTCATGTGCAAAAATACCGAAGATGCTACACAGATTATTGAACAGGTACTTCCTTTCTTCACACCCGAATGGACGCCGACTGTAAATTTAGTCCCCGAGATGAATATAATCCGTGACATTCCTGTGGTAATGTTGGATGTCGTTGCCCAAGATATCTATGAAGGGAATTTTGAAGAGCGGCGCGCCCTGGTTTGGACTATGAATATGATTGTTAAGGGGTACTTGTTTGGCCCCGTTTCTAAGACAGGTGTCATAACATTGACTGACGTGAACTTTTTCGACGCTTCGCCGTATGATGATATAGACAATGCTGTCGGCGTTGCCCCAGTTATTGCTGATATAAACATTACTCCCGGACTAGACGCAAACGGTGTTGGGACAACTAATAGTTTGTTGACTGTGGGTAGAAATTCAATTGCTGCGAATAGTGATTACGAGTATATAACTACGAAGGTTGATTATTAATATGAGTGAAATAGATAAGTCGCTTGGGATTGACGAGAACGTTGTTGAGCGGTTTTCAATTTCTAAAGGAGAGGAAGTTGTAGTTGTTGAGCAGGGGGAGTTGCTTCCAATACTCGAACCTGAAGACAAAGGAGTTGTCGACGAAGATTTTAATCTCGCCCGAACAAACATTAAAGACGTTCTTAAAAAAGGCAGTACTGCGCTCGATAGTATGCTTGAGATAGCAAAACGAGGGCAAGAGTCACGGCAATATGAAGTCGTGGCTGACTTAATCAAAACACTTACACAAACCAACAAAGACCTAATCGATCTATCGAGACAGGCCGCCGAACTTAAAGGTGAAGTAGGCAAGACGGTTACAAACCACAATAACTTGTTTGTGGGAAGTTCAGCTGAGTTGCTTGCTCTTATAAAGAGTAAAGATGGCAAGAAGTGAAATCTACCAAGGAAACCGTCACCTAAAAAAGAGTGATGTACCACATAATTTTACAGCAGACCAGGTCAAAGAATTCGTCAAGTGCTCTCGTGATCCTATCTACTTTATTTCAAATTATGTAAAGATTATTAACGTTGACGAGGGTCTCGTTAATTTTGTTCCATATCAATACCAAACAAATATTATCACAACGTCGGTGGCAGAGCGTTTTGTTATCTGCAAGATGCCACGCCAGTGTGGTAAGACAACTGCAATTGTCGGGTTGATGATTTGGTATATGTTGTTCAACGAAGAGTATTCAATTGCTATTTTTGCTCACAAGTTAGCACAAGCTCGAGAAATTCTTTCGAGGATTCAACTTGCTTATGAAAACCTTCCGTCGTGGATGCAGCAAGGTGTCGTTGAGTGGAACAAAGGAACAATTGAGCTCGAGAATCACTCGAAGATAATTGCATCTTCAACAACCTCAGCTGGTGGTCGAGGCGGTTCATATAACCTTGTATATCTCGACGAGTTCGCTTTCGTCCCGAACAACCTCCAAGAAAGATTTTTTGCTTCAACGTACCCCGTTATTTCGTCGGGTAAGACAACAAAGGTATTAATTACATCAACACCGAATGGTCTTAACCTCTTCTACAAAATGTGGAGAGATAGCGAGCTCGGGCGTAACGATTATAACCGCGTCAGTATCCACTGGTCGGAAACACCAGGTCGCGACGAGAAGTGGAAGAAGGAAACAATCCGTAACACAAGCGCTGACCAGTTCCGCGTCGAATTTGAGACAGAATTTGTCGGGTCATCAAACACCCTTATTCATCCTGATATTCTTAGACATCTCGTTGCCGACGTTCCTATAATCAAACACGCAGAGGTTTCGATTTATGAGGAACCGAAGAAAGATCGAAGTTATCTGATGACAGTTGATACTGCAAGAGGTCAGGGAGCTGATTATTCTGCATTTGTTATTTTTGATATCACAGAGGTGCCCTATAGAGTTGTTGCGACATACCGCAACAATTTGCTGTCACCTTTACTTTTCCCAACTGTAATTAAATCGGCAGCAGAAAAGTACCGGGATTGTGCCGTGCTTGTTGAAACGAATGATATTGGGCAACAGGTATGTGACATCCTCCATTATGATCTGGAGTATGAGAACGTGCTTACAACATCGAGCGACCAGAAATCAGGTATTCAGGTTCTTTCTGGTGGTTTTGGTGGAGCGACAAAATTAGGTATGAGAACAACAAAGCAATCAAAGAAGTTTGGATGTTCAAATCTGAAGTCGCTGGTCGAAAACCAAAAAATGCTTTTGCGTGATGAGACTATCATGTTTGAATTGATGCGATTCGTATCTGTCAAAAATTCTTATGAAGCTGAAGACGGGAACGACGACATGGTGATGTGTTGCGTAATTTTTGCGTGGGCCACATCACAAACATATTTCAAAGACCTTACCGACACAGATGCACGAAAAGCTCTGCTTGCTGAAAAACAACCAGCAATTGATGAGGAGGTCGTTCCTTTCCTTAGCTCAAACGATTTTGATCTAATTGAAAAGGATGTGGTTTTAGCAGTAAACAACGATAAATGGTTGATGTTTACAGAATAATGTGAATTTATAAATACCTACATCTGAGTAAACATTAACAAAATAACAATTTTTGAGGAGAAATGATATGCCATTTCAAGTAAGCGCAGGCGTAAATGTAACCGAGATCGACCTTACAACGGTCGTGCCTGCCGTTTCGACAACAGAAGGCGCGCTTGGTGGTGTGTTCAGATGGGGTCCTGTCGGCGAAAGAGTTTTGATCAGCTCTGAAGCAGAGTTGGCCGCACGGTTCGGAAAACCAACATCATTCAATGCAGAAACGTTCTTCACTGGTGCAAACTTCCTTTCATACGGTAACAAGTTGATTGTTTCCCGTGCCGCTAATACAATCAGTGGCGTTAACACAGTTCTTACGGTTGAAAACGCTGACACGAAATTTGCTAATGGATCAACAGTTTACCAGCGCGGTATCGATGGTGTAAACAACACTGCTATTGGAACAATTGTTCTTGCAAACACATCAACTCTAACAGTTAACGTGGCGACAATGGAAGGTTTTTTTAGCGTCTACACAGGATCTAACACTGCCCTACAAATAACTAACGGAGCGAACACTTCCGCAGTTACAGCCGTAACTGAAGACCCAACAGTAACACGCAACGCTGCTGTTTCTACAGGTCTTGTTGCTGACATTAACAACATGATCACAAAGAACGAAGACGATTTCACTTCAAAAGATTCAAACGGTGAATATTTTGCCGCAGATTCTGACACAGTCTTTGTTGCAAAGTACCCTGGGTTGCTCGGCAATTCATTGAAGGTTTCGGTGTGCGATTCGTCGAACGCTTTTGAATCAACAGTTACTGTTGGATCAGGCGACGTTAACACATCAATTTCAGACTTGACAATTGCTGTTGGATCCAATACAGCTTTGATTCGTGTTGGATCAAACACAGGTGTAGATCTCACGACAACAAACACACAGATCACAGCGATCATCAGCAAATTGACTGTTGGAGACGTTGTTGTCCTCGGAAACACATCAATTGGGAAGCAATACAACCAAGTTTCATCCATTGGTACCCTTGCTGTTAACACAACGCACAGCTACACAACCGTTGGTTTTGAAGATGTATACATTCTTTCAACAACGTTTGTCGCTAACACGTTTACTCGCAACTGGGAGTTCTTCAATACCGTTGATAAGACGATCGGGACATCAGATTTCGTTTCTGGACAAGGTAACACGAGCGCAAAAGACGAAGTTCACGTTGTTGTTTCTGATCAGGATGGTGCATTCACTGGTGTTCCAGGAACTATTCTTGAAGTGTACGAAGGTCTATCGCGCGCTACTAATGCGAAGTCAGCTGACGGTGCAACGGTATACTTCAAAGACGTTATTAACCAGAACTCAGCATATGTTTGGTCTGTAAATCCTCGTAGTGGTGCTGCTTCAAATACAGCGCTGCTTGTTATCAACTCAACTAACACGAAGCCTTTCACTGGTTCGTTTGTTGGTGGTACAGATGGTGCTAACGAAGTCACATGCGCAATTAACATTCTAACAGAGGCCTACGATCTGTTTGCTTCTGCAGAAAACGTTGATGTTTCGCTTGTTCTACAAGGCAAAGCACGCGGAGGAACAAACGGAGAACAGCTCGGTAATTACATTATCGACAATATCTGTGAATCACGTAAAGATTGTGTAGCGTTCATCTCGCCTGATCGCGCTGATGTTGTTTCGAACCTTGGCCAGGAAGCAGATCACGTTGTAACTTTCCGTAACTCTGTTCGCTCGACGTCATATGGTTTCTTGGATTGTGGTTACAAATACCAATACGACAAATACAACGACGTCTACCGTTACATTCCTTTGAATGGTGACATGGCAGGTCTTGCAGTTCGCACAGACGAGCAGCGTGATCCTTGGTTCTCGATTGCTGGTTTCAACCGCGGTCAGATCAAGAACATCGTTAAGCTTGCTTTCAATCCAAACAAAGCACAACGCGATATTCTTTATAAGGCGGGAGTCAACCCTGTGGTTACCTTCCCTGGACAAGGAACAATCCTTTACGGTGACAAAACGCTTCTTGCAAAACCAAGCGCATTTGATCGTATCAACGTCCGCCGTCTGTTTATCGTTCTTGAAAAAGCAATTGCCACAGCAGCCAAGTTTACATTGTTTGAATTCAACGACGATTTCACACGGGCACAGTTCAAAAACCTTGTTGAGCCTTTCCTACGTGATGTGCAAGGTCGTCGCGGCGTTTACGACTTTAAGGTTGTTTGCGATTCAACAAACAACACTGGCGAAGTAATTGATCGTAACGAATTCATTGGTGACATTTATATCAAACCAGCTAAATCGATTAACTTTATTCAGTTGAACTTTGTAGCGGTTCGCACTGGTGTTGAGTTTAGTGAGGTCGTCGGGTCCTTTTAGTTAACAGGTTGATTATAAAGGAAAAACGGTGTAGCTCCAGCCGTTTTTCTTTTTTGCGCAATAATAAGCAAGTGTTGTGTATTTTATTTCTGGGTGGTTTTTTTGTGCTTCGCGAACAGAGCTGAAAACTTGATTGCCTGGCCCTGTAACACCTTTACCCCGTTTAATAGTTGACATAATATTGTCGTATTGTTTTTTGTGTTCAGGATTATGCATCGGATTGTTTTTTTGCATATAGATGGATTTTGTTGCGCGGCCTTGTTCAGTTAGAATACATCCTTGTTTGGATCTAACATTAGATATTTTTTGTCGCGTTTCCTTCGAATGCTTTTTACCCCACATGCCGTTGCGGTCACCTAAATTTAATTGGCCGTGACCTTTGGCGTAGCCATTTTCTATAAAAGTATTGAGTAATTCCCGCCTAATCAAAGTCTTTTTCCCGTGTTTATTAACCCAGATTTTATTTTTCTTAGCATCACTCATGGCGCGCCGAACATCGATGTTAAATTCGATAGCTCCTGATATATTCTGATTCAACCATCTTTTGCTGTATAAAACTTTAACACGACGAAGGACTTTCTGTTCCCAAATCATAGCTTGTTTCGGTGTCTTAAAGGTTCGACGAATCGATTTAATAGATGGCATCCCAAATTTCATTATACAAGCATGAACAAGTTTTGATGATGTGAAGTAAGTTACAAACAGATCGTTTGGGTCGCACCCAGCTTTGTATCTAACTCCGTAATAGAACACATCATGTTGTGGCCATCCAATTAAATAGGTGTAAGGTGTTGACATTGTTGATCCTTGCGTGAGGTTGTGGGGTATTTATAACCATTTTATATATAAATAATATTACTAAAGGTTTTAATTTTTCCTCAGGAGAAACAAAATGGCATTTAATATTAATGAGATCAGAAGTCAGCTAACATTTGGAGGAGCGCGCCAGTCGCTCTTTCAAGTTACCATTCAGAATCCAGGTAACTCAATTGCTGACATTAAAGTACCTTTTATGGTGCGAACTGCACAAATCCCTTCATCGGATCTTGGAATCATCGAAGTACCATACTTCGGTCGTCGTATCAAGCTGGCCGGCGATCGTGTGTTTGGTGATTGGACAGTAACAATAATCAACGATGAAGACTTTCTAATTCGAAACGCAATGGAAGAGTGGTCAAACAAGATCAATTCTCTCCAGGGAAACCTTCGTAACTTTGGTGCTGCAAGTCCTTTGCTTTATAAAGCTAACGCCCAGGTTACACAGTTTTCAAAAACTGGTGTTCCAATTCGCACTTACCAGTTCAATGGAATTTTCCCTTCTTCAGTATCACCAATCGAACTTGATTGGAACGCGACAGATCAGATCGAAGAATTCACAGTCACATTCCAATACGACTGGTGGAACATTTCAGGTGGAGTGACAGGTCAAGCCGGCGGGGTTTAAACTCTATAAATACACGTGAAGAAACACTTTAGGAGATATTATGGATTTTTTCGGATTTGAGATCCGCCGCAAGAATGAAGACGAAAACAAAAAAAACTTAGACGCTATTGGTCCTGAATCTCAGGACGATGGCGCTCTTACAGTTGCGTCTGGCGGTTCGTATGGGTTGTATGTTGACCTTGAGGGTGCAGCAAAAACAGAGTCTGAGCTTGTCACAAGATATCGTGAAATGTCTCTCCACCCTGAAGTTGAAGCGGCTATCGACGATATTGTCAACGAATCTATCAATTCAGAGATCGACCGTATCGTTGAGCTCGTCCTCGATAACACCGACCTTTCGCCAAACATCAAAAAGAAAATCGAAGGAGAGTTCGAATATATTTTCGATCTTCTTGGATTCAATCAAAAAGGATATGACATATTCCGTCGTTGGTATATCGACGGAAGGATGTACTATCAGGCAGTAATTGATAAGACAAAACCTGCCGACGGTATTCAAGAGCTCCGTTATATTGATCCACGCAAAATACGCAAGGTCAAAGAAGTTCGAAATAAGGGCCTTTCTTCAAAAGACAATCCAACAGCATCAACGCAAGAAGTAGTCAACGAATACTTCATTTACACAGAACGTGGATTCTCAACAGCCGGTCCTTCGCCTGCGTCAAGCACATCGACGCAAGGGATCAGGATTGCAAAGGACAGCATTATACACGTTACATCCGGACTTCTTGATAGCAAGTCGTCGTTGGTGTTGTCTTACCTCCACAAAGCAATTAAGCCGCTTAATCAATTAAAAACAATTGAAGACGCATCAGTAATATATCGTATTTCGCGCGCGCCAGAACGTCGTATATTTTACATCGACGTTGGTAATTTACCGAAGATGAAGGCAGAGCAATATCTTCGTGATATGATGACGCGTCACAAGAATAAGTTACAATATGATGTCGGCACCGGTGAAGTCCGCGACGATCGTAAGTTTATGACGATGCTTGAAGACTTCTGGTTACCTCGTCGTGGAGATGGGAAAGCAACGGAAATTCAAACACTACCAGGTGGCCAAAACCTCGGCGAAATTGAAGATATCAAATATTTCCAAAATAAATTGTTCCGTGCTTTGAGTGTTCCTATTTCGAGGTTGCAACCTGACCAAGCGTTCAATCTCGGCAGATCATCAGAGATTTCTCGTGATGAAATCAAGTTCGCAAAATTCATCGATCGTCTCCGTGTTCGTTTTAGCCAATTGTTTACAAAAGCATTAGAGAAGCAGCTAATTCTTAAATCGATTATCACCGCGGACGATTGGACCCGAATCCAAAACAGATTGAAGTACAACTACGCCCGCGACAACTTTTTCTCTGAACTTAAAGATCTCGAGGTGGAAAAAGAGCGGCTAGCTGTTCTCGAGATAATGAATAATTATGTTGGAACGTACTACTCGAAATCATATATCAAACGCTCTGTGTTGATGCAGACCGACGAAGAAATTCAGGAGATGAGTGACGAGATGTTGGAAGAGGGTTCGGAGCTCACGGCGTTCCAAGGAGCGCAAGGGGCGGCTCCTCCTGTTGCTGAGCAGCTTGAGTAGATTGAAGTTGAGCCTGAACCTGAACCACAAGATCAAGTATCCGATCAAGATCGTTCAATGCTGACAAATTTTAACTCATTATTAGAACAGGTCGCCAAACATGAAAGAACTCGAGAAGGTTGAAATTCTTCAAGCCGCGGCGAAAATAACTGATTTTAAAATTCAAGAGCAGCTTGCACAGAAAGTAGTAATCCGCCCCGGGGAGAAGGGGGACAAAGGAGATAAAGGCGAAAGAGGAGCACAAGGTCCTAAAGGTGACCAAGGTGTTTCGGGGTTTAGTATTGTTGGTGATATTGGACCTCGTGGGTTAAAAGGGGATAAGGGGGATAGTGGTGTTGCCGGCGATAACGGGGAGCACGGAAGAGATGGTGTCGACGGTAAGGATGGATTGGATGGTAGGAATGGTACCGATGGAAAGAACGGGAAAGACGGTAAGGATGGAAAGAACGGACTCGATGGTAAGGATGGCCTTGCTGGTAAACACGGTAAAGATGGGCTGATCGGCAAAGACGGCAAGAACGGTAAGGACGGGAGACATTGCTGATGTGCCGTCGCAAGTGCAGACAGGAATGACGTCACAGGGCTATACAGCCGCGCTCGCAGCGCAACTAGCTGATGTGCCAGCACAAGTGCAAACAGGAATGACGTCACAGGGCTATACAGCTGCGCTTGCAGCGCAACTAGAGGAAATAGCCGATCCTGCCGGTCTACTAACTGTTGGTAAGTTCCTCAGTCTGAAAGATTGATAATTAATAAATGGCGACCACGTTGCCAACAGCTATTGACGAAAAATCAGTTTATCGCATTAAAGGATTGAGTGTAATGTTAATTGTTTATAAATACTTGTGATTATAAAGGAGATCTAAATGGAACCAACCGTGAATGATATTGTGACCGCAGCTGTTGACGATAACCCTAGTCAAATGAGTGGGTTAGTTAACGATATTATGTTGTCAAAGATTGTTGATGCTGTTGCAGCACGAAAAGAAGAGTTGCAGCAAAGTATGTTTTCTGATCCTGTAGATGACGACACAGAAGAGCTTGAAGTGTCTGACGCCGATATTTCAGATGAAGAAATGGACCAACTAGACACAGAGGATGCCGATGAATAAGACACTGAAACAGATGCTTGAGGTTTACGGCCCCAAGCCTGGCGACGAAGAGAAGTTTAAGAACAAGCACGTTGTCGTCAAAAGCAAAACATTAGATAAATCTCCTTCTGTTAAAGGAAAAGGTCCTTCAGAAGACGACGATCTCTTTCAAGCGGCGAACATAAAGACTGCTGCCCGTCCTCCTCACCACGGTTATAGTGATCGTGGAATTGACGACGACGAAAAAGTGTACGAGCAACGCGTCTATCAAGTTAAATCTGGCGACAAGCTAGTTCACATGACCGGTAGTGTTAAGAACGCTTTCGCCAAAGCAAAATCTCTGCCTAGTGGGACTGTTTCGCTTCACGGAGAAACTCTCAAGGAGCCTGCCGGCGTCAAGGAAGGAATCGAAGACAGGATAGAAGCTGCTCGCCAGCGCGCGGCTGCAAAAGGGCGCACCCTCAACGAACCAGAAAAGAAAAAGTCTGCACTTCGCAAAATTGCTGGCAAGTCGTATGGTGGCAGCAAGCAAAAAGACGAGTATGATAACCTCGATGAAGGTGCACGCAGTTCTGTGGCACAGGACTTGTACAAGCAACATCACGGTCGGATTAAAGGCCTCATCAAGGGAATATCAGCTGGTATTGATAACCACAAAGCTGCACTAGGTGGTAAGCCACATTTTGGACATGTTGGTAGTTTGAATCATTTCGCTAATCAACTTCAAGATCTTCACGACAACATTCACCAACAGGGTGAATATGCCACGCGTGAGCATTCCCCATCGGAACCGGTGAAGGAAGGTTTTGACAATCACAGCGATATTGCAAAGTTTCTCGTTGATCGCCACAAAGGAGAAAAAGTCACAAAAAAGCATGTCCGTGAGTTTGAGGATGACCTAATCGGTTCTCAAGACTCGCGCGCGCCATTGGACCACGACGAGATCATGCACCACGTTAACAAGCTGCAGAAAGAAGAAGTGGAGCGGGTTGATGAAGTTTCCGTCAACATGTTGACAAACTATGCACAAAAGGCAACCAAGCAGATCAAGGACCTTACACCCCACGCAAAGAAGGGTGAGTACAAAGGTATTGCTAAGCGGTTGATTGATCGCCGCAACAAGGGTTTAGGAAATGTTTACCTCAAAGTACAGGGGCGTCACGCAAACGTCCCAGCAACATGGGATGAGGAAACACAATTGGCGGAAGTTGCTCTAAAAGTTGCGTTGCACGTCAAGCCACACACCGAAAAAGGTCACCACGTTGTTGTGAAATCTTCCGACCCAAAAAGATTCAAACAGGGCGAGAAGATATCTGCTACTGAGCTCGAACAAGGGCAAGACGATGGTTACCTTAAAGTAACACACGTGGGGTTTCAAAACCCCACATTAAGGAATAAATATGGCCGATAATATTAAAATTAAGGGTGTAGAGGCGAACGTTGGTATTAATGCCAACCGCAGCACGTTTGCAAATTCAACTATTGTGCGAATAGTAAACACTGACGCATCAAACCACGTTCTGATCACTCTTCGTGACACGTCCAATACAGTCCTTGGATCGTTTACAATCGGGTCGTCGGCAACAGATTTTAGCGGTGAATGTTTAATGAAAAACCCTTCCGACACAATCGAAGCAAACACGGCTGACATAGCCAAGGGTGCTCCAATTGGATTTTACTAAAAGGATAATGTGATGAAGCTATTCTGCGAAATTTCAGAGGACGTTAAACTCCTCGTTGAAGAAAAAGACGGTAAGAAAAACTGCTTCATCGAGGGTGTTTTCATGGAGATGGAAATAAAGAATCGGAACAACCGAATCTACCGCTCTGAAACAACAATTCCTGTTATTGAGAGATACATCAAGGAAAGTGTGCAAGCAAACCGCGCTTATGGTGAGCTCGGGCATCCACAGGGACCTTCAATTAACCTTGATCGTGTATCGCACATGATTAAAGAGTTAAAGATTGTTGGTAACCAGGTTATTGGGCGCGCAAAGATTATGGAAACACCAATGGGCAACATCGTCAAGAATTTGATTCTTGAGGGTGCAAGTCTCGGGGTTTCGTCACGAGGAATGGGATCTCTTGTTGAGAAAAATGGTATTATGGAAGTCCAAAACGACTTTCACCTTGCAACAGCTGGCGATATTGTTGCGGATCCTTCTGCTCCGAATGCGTTTGTGCAGGGAATAATGGAGGGAGTTGAGTGGGTTTGGGACAATGGGATCCTGAAGGCTCAGCAAATGGACGCAATTAAAGAAACTATTAACGAAGCAGCCCGCAAAAAAACGCTTGCCAAGGATAAATTTGCTATATTCGAATCTTTCCTTAACTCGCTCTCTAAAAAGTAAAATAACTAAATAATACCACATACAAGGAGATTTTTATGCCACAAAAACAAACATTCAAAGAAAAGCTCGACGAGAAGATTGTTACCGGCGGAGGCGCAACAGGCGTTTCTATTGGTGACCCAGCTTCGAGTGGGGTCACTCGTGCTAAAGGACCTGGCAACAGCAAAGTCCAAGGCGACCTAGAACCAAAGAAGCTTGAAGGCGAAGTTCAAGAAACTGACCCAGCCAACAACACAAAACCAACAGCTGACAATGCAGCATCAAACAAAGCGTCGGTTGCAATGAAGGAAGAAATTGAAGCGATGTTTGTTGATGCTGACCTCACAGAAGAGTTCAAAGAGCGTGCCGTTGTCGTGTTTGAGTCGGCTGTTGCAGCAAAAGTAAAAACAATTGAAGAACAGCTGGCAGCGCAGTACGAAGAAGCGTTCGCAAGCATTCAAGAAGAAAACCAACAAGAGCTCGCAGCCCACGTTGATCAGTACCTCAACTATGTTGTTGAGCAGTGGATGGAAGAAAATCAAGTTGCTATTGAGTCTTCTATCAAAACAGAAATTTCTGAAGAATTCATCGCTGGTCTCAAGCAGTTGTTTGAAGAAAACAACATTGACATTCCAGAAGAGAAAATTGACGTTGTTGAAGAACTTGCAAATCGTGTTGCAGAACTCGAAGAGCAGCTCAACGGCCAGATTTCAGAAAATATCGAACTTCGCAAAGTAAGTGATGTTGTAGAACAGCAAAGTATTTTTGACGAAGTGTCTGAAGGACTTGCAGCAACAGAAGCAGAAAAATTTGCTACGATCGTTGAGGGTGTAGAGTTTACATCAGCAGAGTCGTACCAGAAGAAGCTTGGGATTTTGAAAGAGAACTACTTTCCTTCAAAAAAGTCGTCAGCTCAAGACCTAACTGAACAAATTGAAGAAGTGGAAGAACCAAAAGTGGTCACAAAAGGCCCGATGGCAAACTACGCTGCTGCAATTTCCCGCACCGTTAAAAATCGTTAATTTATAAATAATAAAAACAACTCGTAAGGAGAATTATATGTACCTATCCGAAGATCTACAACAAAAATGGAAGCCAATTCTTGAGCACGAAGATCTACCAAAGATCGCCGATGCTCACCGGCGTGGCGTCACATCAGTTCTGTTGGAAAATACAGAACGCGCACTCCGCGAAGGTCAGCAGTACACTCGCTCATCGCTATTGAGTGAAGGTGGTTTGCCTGTTAACACCGCGCAAGCTGGGGATGGTGGTGCTTCAATCGACACATTCGATCCTGTGTTGATCAGCCTCGTCCGTCGTGCAATGCCTAATTTGATCGCATACGATATCTGCGGCGTTCAGCCAATGACAGGCCCAACAGGCTTGATTTTCGCAATGCGCGCTCGTTACGCTAACCAGGTCGGTACCGAAACCTTCTACAACGAAGTTAACACTTCACACGCTTCTGTTGTTGGTAATGCTAATACGCTTGGTGACAAGCACGTTGGTGGATACCCAGGTAACACAACAAGCGGCACTGCTAACCTAGCAGAAACCGGCATCTACAACTTTGGTGATGCAATGCCAACGTCGCAGTCTGAAGCTCTTGGAACAACTGGTAATACAGCTATTCCACAAATGGCATTCAGCATTGAAAAAGTATCTGTTACAGCACAATCGCGTGCCTTGAAAGCAGAATACACAATGGAACTTGCACAAGACTTGAAAGCAATTCATGGTCTTGACGCAGAAACAGAACTCAGCAACATTCTTTCTTCGGAAATTCTTGCTGAAATCAACCGTGAAATCGTTCGTACTGTTCTAGTAACAGCAACGCGTGGTGCTGCTTCAGGCACAACGACAGTCGGCCGCTTCGACCTTGATACAGATGCAAACGGTCGTTGGTCAGTTGAAAAGTTCAAGGGCTTGATGTTCCAAGTTGAACGTGAAAGTAACGCGATCGCAAAGGCGACACGACGTGGTAAAGGTAACATCATCATCTGCTCGAGCGATGTAGCTTCTGCTCTTCAAATGGCTGGTGTTCTTGACTACGCACCTGCACTTAACTCTAACGCATTGAACGTTGATGATACTGGCAACACATTCGCCGGTGTTCTAAACGGTCGCATCCGCGTTTATATCGATCCATACTCAACCGGCAACTACATGGTTGTTGGTTACAAGGGATCAAGTGCATTTGACGCCGGGCTTTTCTACTGCCCATACGTACCGCTCCAAATGGTTCGTGCTGTTGATCAAGACAGCTTCCAACCAAAAATTGGATTTAAGACACGTTACGGAATTGTCGCAAATCCATACGCCGAAGGTTCAACAGCTGGTCTTGGTGCTATCACCAAGGATAGCAACGTGTACTACCGTCGCGTTCTTGTGGATAATATTCTATAATAATAACTATAATAAACTAGTAGTTACATTAAACAGGGGATCTTCGGATCCCCTTTTTTTTCGTTGATAAATAGGATAAAGGAGATTACGTGTCCACAATTTCAAATCAACCAGCGAATCAGAACTTTCTTTCACCTCTTGGATTTAAGTTCACGATCAACAAAACGCCGTCGATCAACTACTTCGTTCAAAACGTCACGCTACCAAACCTGACGTTAGGGCAAAGTAATGTTCCTAGCCCGTTTATACGAATTCCTTTGGCTGGTGATCACCTCGAGTTTGGTGACCTTTCCGTCACATTCAAGGTCGACGAGAATCTAGATAATTACCTCGAGATCTTTGATTGGATGATTGCAATGGGTTTTCCGGATGAGTTTGATGAATTCAAAGCAATTGATGAGCGACGCGGTGGAGTGATCACCGGTCTCACAGATCGAATGACGGGACACGGTATATACTCTGATGCTACTTTAACAATTCTTTCGAGTGCAATGAACCCTCTACACCAGATTACTTTCATCGAAGCTTTTCCTACAAGTCTTTCTGAGATTCCTTTTTCCTCAACCGAAAGTGACGTTGTCCACGCAAGCGCGACAGTAACTTTTGCTTTTAGAAGGTTTAAAATTGCCCGCCTGTAATCGTTGACCTTTCCCCTGCAATATGTTATAATATCGATATTATTATTTTGGAGTAGTGAAATGAAGTTGAATGACATACAAGAATTGTGGGAGAAAGACAGCATCATTGACCGATTAGACCTTGGCCAATCATCTCTCGACATTGCAAAGCTCCACGTAAAGTATTTTAAGATTTATAGTGAAGAGCGCCTGAGGTTAAAGAAGCTCTTCACCGACCTCAAGAAATTGTATAAAGCAAAGTACGAATACTACACTGGGACAATGAGTGAGGAGGAGTTGAAGTTTCGTAATTGGGAACCAATGTCTCTTCGTATTATGAAAAACGAGTTATCAATGTATCTTGAAGCTGATGATGACCTAATTAATCAACAGCTACATATTGATATTATTCAAGAGCGAGTCGACTTTCTCGAATCAATTATAAAGTCACTCTCGACGCGAGGATTTAACATCAAGTCTGCTATTGATTGGATGAAGTTTACACAAGGATCGTAATGAATTTTGATATCACAATTAATCCTGTAGATGCATCACACGTTCAGATAATCTGTGAGCGTAGTATTGCAATGGAGATTAGTGATAACTTTACTTTTATGGTTCCTAATGCTAGGTACATGCAGAAGTTTAAGGATAAGATTTGGGACGGCAAGATCAGATTGTTCAATATGATGAACCAAACAATCTACACAGGGCTTGTTGGTAAAATAAAACAATTCGCTGCAGCACGAGATTACAGTATCTGCGACAACACACCAGGCGCCACGAACGTATCTCTTGTTGAGCTAGATGATTTTATAAAGTCACTCAACCTTCCGTTCGACCTTCACTACTTTCAAAAAGACGCTATAGTTCATTGCACAAGAAATAGACGGGGGGTAATACTTTCCCCGACAGCCTCTGGAAAATCCCTCATTCTTTACGTGCTTTCGCGGATGATAGGAGCCAACGTTCTTATTGTTGTTGATTCCGTTAGCCTTGTTCACCAGATCAAAACAGATTTTATCGATTACGGTTGTGATCCATACGACATACACCTCATCTATCAGGGGCAAGACACGGAAGTCAATCGCGCCATCACTATCACGACGTGGCAATCAATTGTTAAGCTTAAGAAGGCGTGGTTTAAGCGTTTTAAAGCGGTGTTTGGTGACGAAGTGCACTTGTTTGCAGCCGCGAGTCTAAAGAAGGTTATGGAAAGTGTGTCTGAGGCCAGCTTTAGGGTGGGGTTTACAGGAACTTTAGATGGTTCGGAAACGAACGAGCTTGTTCTTGAGGGGCTCTTTGGTCCCGTTTTGAGGGTAGCTACAACATCAGAGTTAATCGACAAGGGATACCTATCTCCTTTCCGAATTAAGGCTATCGTGCTCAAACACTCAGAGGAATCTGCTGCCCTAGTAAAGAAAATGGATTTTGCAGAAGAAATCGATTTTATTGTCACCCACAACCAACGAAACAAGTTCGTTCGCAACCTCGCGCTTTCACTCAAAGGAAACACGCTTGTTCTTTTCCGCTTTGTAGAGAGGCACGGAAAGGTTCTGTATGATGATATCGTTGAGCATAATAAAGTTGATCGCAAGATATACTTTATTCACGGTGGTGTTCCTGGTGAGGAGAGAAATAAAATAAGGTTACAAATTAACAACGAAGATAACAGTATTACTGTCGCTTCTGTTGGTAGCTTTAGCAAGGGCGTTAACGTGCCAAAACTACATAACGTCATCTTCGCAAGCTCATTTAAATCAAGTATTACTGTTCTTCAGTCGATTGGAAGGTCTTTACGAAAGAGTGACGGAAAAGATATGGCCACTCTTTTTGATATTGCCGACGACTTGACACATAACCCAAAAAATAAACTAAATCCCAAACCCAATATTACTTTGAGGCATTTCCACGAAAGAGTGGGTGTGTATGACGAAAGCGGTTTTAATTATAAGATATACAACGTAGATCTATGAAAAAGAAACCAACGCTAATTAAGCTGATAAGTGGTATCGAGGTTATTGGTAATATTAAAAAGAGAACGCCAACACAATTGGTTTTAACAAACCCTGTTCAAATCAACTATAAGAACGAATTCTCAAGCCTTCCACATGTTTCATTGACAAGATATATGCAGTTTGCGAATACCCGCGATATCTCTTTTGAGCGATCGTTGATTGTATCCGAGGCAGGTGTTATAGAGGGTATGGGAGGATACTACGAGATAGCTGTTGATCAAATGGTCAAAGAGATTGATGGTATCATAAGTGAGGAGCTCGACCGAGCTTCAAATACATCAGATTCGCCAACAGAAACTATGTACAAAGCTATCCTTGAAGGTTTTAATGGCCCTTTAAATTAATTAAAAGAACTGTTGACTTTCATTATTTGAATCATTATAATCCCAGTATCGGGGGAAAGATATTATACTATATGGCTACACAACCAAAAGCAAAACCTAATCATTATGTAAACAATAAGCAACTGTACGAGATGATCATCAAGTACAAGAGCGATTGTATCATCGCAAAAAAGAAGAAGAAGGAAAAGCCGCAGATCCCTGGACCAATAGCCGTTTGCTTAATGGCTATCGCAGAAGGACTGTCACACAAACACCAATTTATCAACTATACGTTTCGTGATGAAATGATTAGCGATGGTATTGAGAATTGTGTCAGCTATTTTGACAACTTCGACCCAGCAAAGTCGGAAAATCCTTTTGCATACTTCACACAAATAATATACTACGCCTTTCTTCGTCGAATACTGAAGGAACGCAAGCAGACATATATTAAACATAAGGTGACAGAGTCGTCAATGATATTTGATGAGCTTGTCGAACAAAGTAATAATGAGGATCCTCATAACACGACACAACATTTAGTTTCCGACCAACACACTGTTGACTTTATCAAGGCTTTCGAGGATACTCTTAGAGAGAAGAAGTTAAAAAATAAGAGGGCAAAAGCCAAAAAAGGCGTGGAGAAATTTACGGATGATTAAATGAAGATAGCTCTGATTACTGATCAGCATTTTGGAGCTCGTAACGACTCAGAAGTTTTTCACAAACATTTTGAACAATTTTATGGTAGCGTGTTTTTCCCTTATATTGATAAACACAATATTAAGCATATTATTGATCTTGGTGACACATTCGACCGTCGAAAATATGTGAACTATTTTTCATTGGATCGTTGTAGGGGGTATTGGTTTAATGAGGTAGCTGCTCGGGAAATACGTCACGATGTTATTGTTGGAAATCACTGCACATACTACAAAAACACCAACAAGATTAACTCACCGGATCTGCTGCTTAAGGAATACAACAATATTATAGTGCATGCAGGCCCTCGCAGCATAATAGTTGATGGGGTAGAGATTGCTTTAATTCCGTGGATATGTGAAGACAACGTCGACGAAACCGTTAGATTCATAAATGACACAAAAGCCCAGGTATGTTTTGGACACCTTGAGCTTCAGGGATTTGAGATGTATAAGGGATCAATGATCAACATAGGATACAGCGCTTCAATGTTCAAGAAGTTCGATATTGTCTGCTCAGGTCACTACCACCACAAATCAACCCGCGACAACATCAACTATCTCGGTGCACCTTATGAGATGACTTGGTCCGATTACGATGACCCTCGAGGGTTTCACATCTTTGACACGAACACACGCAGCCTCGAGTTCATTGAGAACCCACTATTAATGTTCCACAAAATATACTATGACGACGTTAAGAACCCAATTGATATCAAAACATTTAATCCACAAAACCTAACGGGCAAGTTCGTTAAGATTGTCGTATCAAACAAAACAAACCCACACAACTTCGACTTGATGGTAGATATAATTGAGAAGAAGAATGTGGCGTCATTGCAGGTTGTTGATGATCACATGAACCTCAATATGGAAGAAGATTCTGATATCATCAACGAAGCAGAGGACACGCTTTCGCTAGTAAGTAAGTATATACAGCAGCTCCAGGTAGCTGTTGATAAACCAAGGCTCGAGGGTGTATTGAGAAACCTTTATCATGATGCAATATCACTAGAATGATGTTATTTCAGAAAATTCGGTGGAAAAATTTTCTATCAACAGGCAACACAATCACTGAGGTTGATCTCTCGAAACGAGGATCAACGCTCGTCGTTGGTGAAAACGGTGCAGGAAAGTCGACGATACTCGATGCACTGTCGTTCGTCCTCTATGGACGGCCGTTCCGCAACATACAAAAAGCACAGCTTGTTAACTCGATAAACAAAAAGGATGCTGTTGTTGAGGTTGATCTTACGATCGGCGGCAAGCAATATACAATTCGTCGTGGACTCAAACCCAATGTCTTTGAAATATATGTTGACGACCAACTAATAGATCAGCATGCTGACGTCAAACAGTATCAAGAATATCTCGAAAAGCACATCCTCAAGTTTAATCAAAAAGCATTTAACCAAATTGTTATTCTTGGATCTGCATCGTTCACACCATTCATGCAACTGTCTGCCACAAATCGCAGAGAGATCATCGAAGACCTTTTGGACATCAACATATTCTCCAAAATGAATGTTCTGTTAAAGCAGAAGGTAGTTGACAACAGAGAGCAGATAATGGGAGCGGAATCTGACATTAAGCTTGCTACAGAGAAGATCAAAATACATCTACAACACATCGAAATCATGGCGAAAGCTAATGACGAAGTTGTTCTTCAGAAGCAAGCTACAATCAAAGAGATTAAGCAAACGAACAAAGGTATTCAGGACGATATTGCACAAATAGATAGTAGTATTGTTGCTACAAGTGCAGCCCTTCCTCAACTTGAAAAGAAGAGGACTATTCATAACACGTTGATAGAAATAGAGTGCACACTTGAAGACCGTAAGCAGAAGTTGGTTAAGGAAATTAAGTTCCTACAAACAACTGACGACTGCCCGACATGCTTGCAATCTATTGATGATCATTTTAGGAGCTCAAACGTTGAACAAAAGCAGAACAAGCTTGTTGATGTTGAAGATGGGCTCGTTAGAATTGCTGCTAAAATTTCTCGAGGTACCGCTATTGCTACATTAATCGAGGAGATATCCAAAAAGGTTGGCCAATATGAGATTGCAAGAAAAACAGCGCTGAATGAGATTGCGTTGAACGATAGGACAACAGCTAACCACGAAAAAGATATCGTTGCGGCACAATCAAACAATGTCCATATAAGTACAAACGAGAATGAAATTGCAACAATCAAAGCTATTCAGAAACAATCTACACAAAAGCTAGAGGAACTACAAAAAGATAAGCAGATCATTGAAGTCGCCGGATTTCTTCTCAAGGACACGGGTATCAAGACAAAGATAATCAAGCAGTATATTCCGATCATGAACAAACTCGTAAACAAATACCTTGCATCAATGGACTTTTTTGTTCAATTTGAACTCAACGAGAAGTTTGAAGAAACAATTAGGTCAAGGTTCCGTGATGACTTTACGTATCAAAGCTTCTCTGAAGGCGAGAAGATGCGAATCGATCTCGCACTTTTGTTCACGTGGAGATCTATTGCCAAAATGAGGAACAGTGCATCGACAAACCTATTGATTATGGATGAGGTTTTCGATAGTTCGCTCGACAGCTCAGGGACGGAAGAATTTATGAAGATTTTAAATACGTTGACAAAAGATAATAACATGTTTATAATAAGCCACAAAGGGGATCAATTGTTTGATAGGTTCACTAACATTATTAAGTTTGAGAAACACAAAAACTTTTCGAGGATTGCAGCATGACAAAACAGTTTCTTTCAGAGGTAGAAACACCAACGCCGCTGTGTAGTAGGGAAGATTGTGTGATCTCGTCTCAGTACGTGGTTCCTACAGTCACCGACAAATATGGCAACAAAATACACGATACTGACCCAAGCAGAACAACGAGGCTAATGTTGTGTGCAACATGTGGCCACACATGGAAAGAGTTGATATGATTCTTGACCTGGTGTCCGATGACGCTGCAATACTGAGATTAGTTCAACCTGATTGGGACTGGAATGCTCTCCCAGGTGATCCAATCGAGCTTGCAAAAAACCTTGCAGATACGATGATTGCGAAAAACGCGCTAGGAATTGCGGCTCCACAGGTTGGTCTTCCATATCGGGTGTTTGCAATAAAGTCGAACCCTGTACTTGTCTGCTTCAATCCACGAATTGTTGATCAAACAGCAAAGGGCATTGTTCTCCTTGAAGAGGGATGCCTAACGTTTCCAAACCTATTCATTAAGATCAAGAGACCAAAATCAATCAAAGTTCGCTTTGAACTTCCAAACAAAGAAACAATAACACAAAAGTTCACAGGAATAACTGCTCGCTGCTTTCAACACGAGCTTGACCATTTGAACGGAATGTTGTATACTAGTCGGGCAAGTTCATTTCATGTCGAGCAAGGTCGTCGGCTTCAGAAAAAATTAAATAGAAGGCCATAATGGCAAAAATCAAAGTAGCTGAGTTATTCTATAGCATTCAGGGTGAAGGGCGCTATATGGGCGTTCCTAGTGTGTTCTTGCGCACGTTTGGATGTAATTTCACATGTGGTGGCTTTAATATGCCGAAAGGTATGGTGAGCAATGAGCGAGATCTTGCTGCAGCAAATATTGGACTATATAAGAATTACGGTAACCTACCATTGGTTGCTACCGGCTGCGATTCTTATGCTTCTTGGGATCCTCGATTCAAACATCTTTCTCCGAGTCTTGAGACGGATGAAATTGCGTACGAAATATCAAAAATTCTCCCATTCAAACACTGGGAAGAAGAACACCTCGTCATCACAGGAGGTGAACCGCTTCTGGGGTGGCAGCGTGCTTACCCCGATCTCCTCAATAACCCCGCAATGAGACACCTCCAACACATTACGTTCGAAACGAACGGGACACAGAGAATAACGGTGGCTTTCAGCAAATATCTCAAAGAGTGGTTGTCACAATCAACACAATATGGGCAACGTGAGATCACGTTTTCTGTTTCTCCAAAACTCTCTGTTTCTGGAGAAAACCAAGAAGATGCTATTAGACCAGTTATTGTTGAGGAATATCAGAAGATTGGCCCAACATACCTGAAGTATGTAATTGCGACTGAGGAAGATGCAGAAGAAGCTCTGCGCGCAACAAAAAGCTACCAACAGCATGGATTCTTTGGGTCAACATATTTTATGCCGGTTGGTGGAACAGAGTCGGTATACAACCTCAACAATAAAGCTGTTGCGCTCCTTGCAATGAAACATGGGGTGAGATATAGTGACCGGTTGCAGGTGCCGTTGTTCAAGAACGAATGGGGAACATAATATGAAGAAATCTACACAATTCAAAGAAAGGCATTGAACGTGAGCTTAAGACACCACGCAGAGCGTGAACTTGATTTGATTGGGATGGCAAAAGACGGCGATGAGATGAACGTTGCCATGCGCAATCATATACTTCACATGGTCGACGAATTTGCGGATGAAGGCCACTCGGGATCATCGGCGTCGTATGCTCTCGGGTTGCTGGAAAAGTTGCTTGCGTTCGAACCACTTTCACCACTAACCGGCGACGAGCATGAATGGAACGAAGTGGGGGCAGATCTGTTCCAGAACAACCGTTGTAGCCATATTTTCAAGGATAGTAAAGGTGGGCGCGCATACGACATCAACGGAATTGTGTTTTACGACATGGTAAACGATGATGAAGGAAAAGAATACCAGAGCTGCTACACTACACAACCCAACAGCCGCGTGTGGATCGATTTCCCATGCTATCCTCCAAAACCAATATACAAGCTACGACCAGCATGATATTTCCACAATGAGCAAAATTCACTTCACACACGAAAAGTTCAAAGCCTCGCTTGTGGTAATAATGGAACAAATGGCGCTCGAAAACTACTATCCTAAAATTGTCGTAGGAATCAAGAGGGGTGGATTAGTTCCAGCTGTTGCCCTTTCTCACAAACTTGGTGTACCATGTGAGGTACTGGATTGGCAAACTCGTGATGGGTTTGACCAAATTGTAAGCGACAAGATCCGCGAGTTGTATGAAAAACACACAAGTAACATATTAGTTGTTGATGACATAGTGGATAGTGGAAAAACTCTAAAGGAAGTTCAAAAACAACTACCAAAAGCAAAGTTTGCTGCTCTAGTTGTTAATACAGAGGTTGTAGTTGATGGTAAACCAGCGGCAGACGCCGTGCTTACGGGTTACCTTATCGATAGACAAACCGATAAGAGGTGGGTAGAATTCTTCTGGGAGGCAAAATGAAAGTTATACATAAATTTCCGCTGAACATGGGGTCAAACTCCCTGCTCTTGGACATAGGTGCAGTATTCTTACATATAGAATGTGAGCCATTTCAGGTGGTCGTGTATGCACTTATTGACCAAGATTCAGCCACCAAACTATCAAGAGAAGTGCGTCTCATCTATACTGGAGAAGTAATACCAGCAGATGGAAGTTACGATTATATCGGAACAGCAACAAACAGTGGCCACATCGCTGCTGGCTCTGCTATGTATCGGGTGTATCATGCACTGGAGAAAAAATGATCGTAAAGAAAAAAGTTATTGAGGCACTCGGGTGGCGCACAATCAACTTCCCGGTTCACGTAATGGAGATTCTATGAAATTTGTAAGTACTAAGACATACGGGCATGAGAAAGGTTACGCTGTCGCATATCGTCAGTGGAGAGCAGACACTCACTGCAATCTGATTCACGGATACGCACTTGCGTTTCACTTTGAATTTGAAGCAGAGGTTCTTGATCAGCGTAACTGGGTAGCAGATTTCGGTGGATTCAAAACACTAAAAGAAAATCTGGATGACTGGTTTGATCACACTCTACTTGTCGCTCAAGATGATCCAGAGTTCAATACGTTTGAAGAGCTCCATAAAAAGGGACTCTGTAAGATGGTAGTTGTTGAAAGAACTGGCTGTGAAGGTATTGCCAAGTGGCTCGCTGATTATATCAACGAGATCTGGTTAGGTGATAACGGTTACAGTGATGGTCGTGTGAAACTGAGGATGGTAAAGGTATCTGAAACTCCAGCCAATTCTGCGATGTGGATAAGAGGAGATTAATATGTGGTGGATTGCTTTATTCGTTATCGTTGTGATTGCTGAACTGTATGCGTTTGCTGATGACCGTTACATCGTCTCAGCACTGCTCTTCATCGGTTCAGTTGCGTTCTTCATCTGGGTTGCAGCAGGAGAATATCCGGGATTATTTGATTCCTTCACCTGGAAAGAGCTTCTCGTTAAGTGGTTGCCAACATACCTCGGTGCTGGTATCGGTGTTGCTTTCGTTAAGTGGCTCTTCTACGTCAGGAAGAAAGGTAAGAAGTTGCAAGAGAGCATTGCAGACTTGAAGCTTCATGCCCTGAAGAGTAAAACCAACAGCACAGCAATATTCGATGCGGATGGTAATATCACCAACTACTTAAAGCTCAACATGGACTTACCCCGGAACCCATTTAACAGCAGCATAAAAGTACACGATCGTGAATCCTTCATCGATGCCTGGACTCCACGCGCTACGAGCGAAGCGGATCGTATTACCTTCTGGATAATTCAGTGGCCTCTCGTTGCTGTTGCTACTGTCTTTGAGGACCTGATACTCAACATCGGTAAGTGGGTTGCAGAGATCTTTGAGACAATCTTCTCGAAACTCAGCAAGACAATCGTCGCAAACTACGTGAAATAAGGGAGTAAATATTGTGGGATGGGCTGGAGGAACAGCAATATTTGACGCGGGTGTTGGAGCAATACTAACATCAACCGACAAGGCTCCAACCAAAAGAAAAAAACTCGTCCATTTTATTGACGAGATGTTTAATGCAGACTACGATACTGTCGACGAATCGATGTTTTACGACAACGCCACAATCCGCGACATTCTCAAGGAAGATTTTGGTTATGAATTTGATGACGAAAATTAAGTTCTTGGTGGTAGTATGAAAAAGCACAGACTGTTTCCCACTCTTATAACGGAGAGTGTATATCCACGATTTGCTGAATTTAAGCCAGCATTCTTTAACGTGTTACCTCAACACAGCAACGACAATCTCCAATCTAACGAAAACACGGGTCACAACGATCTTCAACACGGTGTTGCTTTTGCTGATCTGTATGCTTTCATAGGTCGTGCGGTTAAGGACCATATAAAAGAGTGCGGCCTCGATCCTGAATTTCAAAACCTATACATAGTTAAGTCGTGGCTGATGATAACGAAGGATTGGAGTGTCCCTGTGCACAACCACGCTGACGCTCAGTTGTCGTTTGTTTATTACGTCAACATTCCAACATCATTTACACCGGATAGAATCTGTTTTATTTCTCCTCGTCCCAATCAATTCTACAAAAACATATATTCACAGAACGCAACCGAGTGGAATGAGTTCAACGCCCACAACTTTAGCATACTACCAACCGAAGGAATGTTGCTTGTGTTTCCCGCGTCTGTTGATCATTTTACGGGGTCTGGTGAGGAAAATGAATATACACTTCGTGAGAACAGCATTCCCTCAAAGATAGGGCCAGAAAACATGAGAATTTGCCTCGCTGGGGACATCGTGTTTACATATAAAACTGTTGAAGCTAAAAGTTATGGTTTAATGCCAATTTCAAACTGGAAGTTGATATAAATATTTGCTCCTGAAGCCAATTGGTTGCGGCAGCGGTCTCTAAAACCGAGACAGTGGGTTCGATTCCCACCGGGAGCGCCAAGATATGTTTAACTTAATATAAGTACGGTAGAGAATATATGGCATGGGATATAAAATACAGGTTAAGAAAGCGCGCTGAGATTCGCCGAGGCATACCTCGAGCGGAGCCGGATCGTATTTCCGATATACTCGAAGAAGCTGCAGATCGAATTCAGGAACTTGAATTCAGGGCACGCCTTTTTATGGTTATTGGAGCAGGTACTATCATCACCACATCTCTGCTATTACTTAACACATGAGAAAATTGACTGGGTCTGATATATTCTGCTATTTGGCCGCTGTCACTCCACTAACATGTGGATTGCTTATAGGTTTAATCTACATGAGCACTGATCCAATCAGAGTAGGTGCAATTATGTCCTCAATCATTGTAGTTACTATTTCAATTCTTAAAAGCTTTCGATAGGAGATGGAGATGAAACTCTAGATACACCCACCATAAAGACTCACTAGTAGATCCCTTCCCGAATTTGACAACTACTAGGAGATATACCATGAACTATGTATTCAAAGATAAAAAAAATGAGTTTCTTGTGATCAAAGACTGCTTCAAAAAAGCTGAACACTGCAGGGCATTCCATTACCTGATCTATAACGTCATCCGTGGCGCAGATATGAGTAAGGGATTCACACCGGTGACGAGCCAAAACAAACTTGACAACGGACTTACTGCCAACCACGCGTTGATATCAGCGAAGCGCGCTGCATTGTACTGGCTGTGCCGGCCTGACGCACTGCAAAAGATATTCGGTCCAACCCTGACAGAAGATCACTGCAAAGAGATCTCACGCATAATTAATTATGCCACAATTGAGACGACGTAATGAACAAATACTCATATGTGTTCGTGAGAACCGATCTCACTGTGCCTCAGCAGATTGTGCAAGCAGGCCACGTCTGTATGTGGGTTGGATCAGAAATTGGTCCTCAAGAGGGCGCAGTTAATTTTGTACTCTCTCCTGCAAAATGTGAAGTAGAGCTCGAAGAGATTGCAATGCACCTTGAGATGCATGGGATCAAGTACAAGATCTTCAAGGAGACGATGCCAGAGATTGCTGGTCATACAGCTATCTGTACGTTTCCTCTTGTAGGTGATCAGCGTAAGCCACTCAAGAAATTTCAATTAATGAGAGGTTGACCTCACCAGTAATCTAGTGTAAGCTGGCATTATGAATAATAATGTTATGGAAATTTTACTGTTACTCGCAGCAGGCTTTTGCGTCTACTTAGGGGCGAAGGTTCTGCTGTTTTTTGTTAAGTGGATTGGAGCGATATTCGCGGTCATCGTCGGTATCGCCCTCATTATCTCAATGCTGCTTTACGTTGCAACACCAGATGGTTATCGTGATATTTATCACGCTGGGGTATCTGGTGTGATCGAAGGATTCAAGGAGAAGTAATGTCTACTCTACCATGTAATCTTGATGAGCTCAAAAAAATCGGTAAGCAGTATCTCGACGTACTCCATGACTCTAATTTCACCGAGGAGGAGAAACATAGTGCATGGAGTACCGTTGCATTAGCATTCCTCGGCCTCAATGCACTTAATGAGGTAGAAGAGTTTCAAGCTCGGATGCTTCTTCAAGTGCTCAGTAGCAAGAAACTCGATCATGATCATGATCTTCTTCTACAAGAAATGTGAGAAGCACAATCCACCGCTGGTTAGCGGTAAAATGCAAGACGTGTACGCTTTCTTTGGAGCTTAATTATGGTAACATTACCAAGCGGTTTCACCGCAACCAAGTATCCAGGTTACTTCTGGAACGTTAATGAACAGTGGCTCTACTCAATCAAGGGTGGGACGCTCAAGAAGCTCAAGCGAAACAATCCGAGCAAATGGTCAAAGTTCCACGGCTGGAAAATCTCTAATAATGGCTTTAGGCGGCACCTTGATTATATGGCGCTCACTAAGCTTAAGTATGAAGATTCTGTAGTTCCAGTTCAAAAAGATCTTTTAATGAGGGGTTGACCTCACCAGTAATCTAGTGTAAGCTGGCATTATGAATAATATTCAAATTCCAGCAGTTGGGTCTGATGTTGCGGTGGTAACCTCACACCGCAACATCAACTATTTCACATCCAAAGATTTGCCTTTCGAGACTTTTCGTTATCAAGGTATAGTGCTTCGAAATGCGCCGTGGGTTCCCGCTGATAGTTTTACAGTTGAAACAGGCAATAGTCGGTTCCCCATATCAATAATTAGCATCAATAATGTTGTTGATATGAAGTCCTCAGGCAAAAGCGTGCAGTATCAAGAATTTCCTGTTGCAGGATCAAAAGGAAAAATGTACAATGTTAGCCGAAGTGGAGACCACTTTGCTTGTGATTGTACAGGATTCAAATACCACAACAAATGTAAGCACATTAAACTCGTTAAAGAGGGATTCACCAATGAAAACGAATTCATCGTTTCCAATAATTAATGAGGCAATAGACCTTCTCCTTAAAGGGATGCCGAGAAGGGACGTTGTAACACAGCTTCGAATCGATTTTGGAGCTGTTCGGGTCGAACAAGTCGTTGACCAAGCAGAGAACGATCTAATTAATTTCCACAATGATATGACCCGCACGGCACATTCACACGATAATTACTAAAGGACGCCCATGAATATTTTGTATGACGACGAAGATAAAGGTATAGCAGTGTCGCGCAAACCGACATCAACCTATATTCGCGAACGGCTAATTGCAAACAACAAACGATTTTGGGCTGGCGACAACATCTCCGATGCAATACAAGATGGTGAGATTAATCAGTTGATTGACGAGGTAGCTTCAAAGTTTGAAGGAGTGCTGCACTCACTTGTCATTGATGTCAATAATGACCCAAATTCTAAAGGAACGGCGAGGCGTCTCGCCAAGATGTATATCAACGAGCTGATGGTCGGCAGATACACAGCAAAACCAGATATTACCGCATTCCCCAATGAAGGACCTAACAGGTTTGAGGGAATGTTAGTTGTTCGTGCAGAAATAACATCAATGTGTTCACATCACCACCAACCAGTCAATGGTGTAGCATATATTGGGATTATCCCGACGGGTGAAGTTATTGGGCTTTCGAAATACGCTCGAATTGCGCAGTGGTGTGCGAGACGCGGCCAGCTGCAAGAGGACCTCGTCAATCAAATAGCAAACGAAATCAAGAACGCAACTGACACAGAAAATGTTGCTGTTTATATACAAGCCCATCATGGTTGTATGGAGAACAGAGGAGTTGAAGCCCACTCGAGTCTCACTCAAACGTCAGTTGTCCACGGTCTATTCCACAACGATTCTGTTAAGGCAGAATTTTATAACAATATTAGGATGCAGTCCGCAGAAAAATGAAACAAAGCAGAACAAAAAAATACCCACTAGCAGCATACACGAACATCATGTCCGGTGAGTATTTTGAAGCCTTTTATATGGGGACCGAAGATATTGAAGGGAAACCTTTCTACATACTTCGGATGAAAACCCATCCTCGTGTTGTCAAAATGGCTGTCGGTGCTCTAAGAAAGACCAAGATAGCACAGTAGCTGTTGACTTTTATTTTTAAATGTAGTAAAGTGGTACGTTGATGGAGTTATTGTGACTCTATTATTCTGAAATGAGTAGTTTTTAAAGGAGATCTAAATGAACCAATATACAAAAATTCTTAATGTCCTCAACACTGGTCGCAAACTTACATCACGTAAGGCGTATTCGCTAGGTATCACTAACCCGTCAGCACGTATTTCCGAACTTCGTGCAGAAGGGTATCCGATCTATACGAACCGCACCAAAACCGGATCGTCATACAAGATTGGTCGCCCATCAAAAGAAATGGTGCGCCTCGCTTATGCATTCGGTGGTCAAACGGTCTTTGGTGGCCGATAACATTTAATACCTAGTATTTTGATTGAGCCAAAAACTGCCGCCTCCGGCGGCAGTTTTTTTTTGATAGGTAATATAAGATGAATAAAACTGATAGCTTTATATTTGTTACGTTTCAAAGAGAAGGTATTCATCTTTACCCTGAGGCTCTAACAGACCCAAAATTAAAGGATGTAGCATTTCTCGGACATCCTCACAGACACATATTCCATTTTAGAGTTGAGATGGAAGTTTTTCATGATAACCGCGATGTAGAATTTATCTTATTCAAGCGCGAACTTGAAAAAGTGATTGATAAAACACACGGTGCTATGGAAAGCAAATCGTGCGAAATGCTCGCAAACGATCTTGCAAAGTACATTCAGAAGAAATACCCCAACAGAAACGTTTTCATCGAGGTGTCTGAAGATGGTGAAAACGGTTGCCGCAACTACTATTGGAAGGATTAATAGTGACCACAAATATTAAATTTTGCCATATAGCGCCGACCCCATACCTCGGCCTCTTTTCCCACTACAACCAGTCCCATTTAATCCTTGCTCATCTTGTTGAATCAGACGAAGTATACCGCGACTTCTACACAAACCTTGATGACGGCAAAGAAAAGATTATGGATAACTCCGCGTTTGAAATGTTCAAACAAGGCCGGCCGATGTATCCCGCGAATAAACTGATTGCAATGGGTAGAGCTTGTAAAGCCGACGTTATTGTTATGACTGATCATCCAGGTTGCCCGTTCACCGATACGATCAACACCGCGCAACTTCAAGCACTTGTTATTCGACAAGCAGGATTCAAAACATTCTTTGTCCCTCAAAGCGAAATCGGCGATCTACACGGGCTAATTACGAGCTTCCGATGGGCAATCGATAATCCTCTTATTGATTTAATTGGTGTGTCTATACTAGCTTGCCCTCACGCCCTTGGTATTGACGAGGGCCCACTAGCCGTCACCTCTGATGCGCATAAACTTCAACGATATTTATCTCGTTGGACTGTGTTTAAAGCTCTGAGAGATGCCGGAGCTCTGGTTAATGACAAAGCATACAAGCGGTTTCATTGTCTTGGTATGACCGACGGTCCAAACGAAATTGATCTACTCGAAGATTTTGTTCCATACATTAATTCGTGGGATTCGAGCGCCGCAATATGGGCAGGTCTTATGGGTGTAGGTTTTGATTGCTCTCCAACAGGATTGAAGAGGGGCAAAATTCTCCATCATGTTGACTTTAATCACAAATGCCACGATCATGAGCTTCTAGATTTGGCGACAAAAAATATCAAATTTATCAACAATAAGTTAAAATTATGGGAAGATCCAGAACACAGCGCGAGCTGGGAAAGGCCACCACAATGAGATTTAATGAAGAACAAAATATTAAAAAGCTGTTAGCTTTTATTCAATCAACATACAAACAACATTATGTTGGAAAACAAGATGTGCAAGTAATCGATTTGTGGGAGGCAAACGGTTCTCTTGAAACAACTGCACGTGACACCGCAATCAAATATCTTGCACGGTATGGCAAGAAAGACGGCCGAAACGAAAAGGATCTTTTGAAAGCAATGCATTATATCATCTTGATGATGTATGTGAGAGATAAAAGTGAGGTTGCGGAAAAATCAGATGATCCACCGCGCGGCTCCGATGGTCCAGCTGGCAAGTCGGGCGTAGATTTATACTCAACTTATGAGCTTCTAGATTTGGCGACAAAAAATGTCAAATTTATCAACCATAAGTTAAAGGAATATGATAAATGAAACATATTTGCGGCCCAAATTCAAAATCAGAACTTACCAATGTCGCCGAGGGAGATTCACAGCCAAACGCGGTCGACCTGAGGCTGGGTAAAATATTTCTTATCAAACCTAACGTGTTCACGATAGACAACGAAAACAAAACACACCGTGGCACAGTAGAGTGCACTCCTGACGTAAACGGTTGGTACCAGTTGATGCCAGGTGATTATGAAGTAGTGATGGAAAATGTTATACGTGTTGGCGCCGGTGAAGCTGGTTGGGTTATTACACGATCAACACTCAACCGTAATGGTGTGTTCCTGACGTCAGGGTTGTATGACTCAGGATACCACGGTGTCATGGCAGCTGTAATGCATGTCTCTGTTGCACCAATGAGAATTAAACAAGGAACACGAATTGGGCAATACATATCGTTCGATGCAGAAGCACTGACTCTATACGATGGGTCATATGGAATTGGCAAAGAGCACGACAAAAAATACAACAAATAAGGAAACTTTATGGAAATTAAGATAGAGGTAGACGAGCTTAGGAAAAAGAAGCTGTTTGTCGCGACACCGATGTATGGCGGCATGTGTGCTGGAATGTATACCCGATCAATTGCAGATCTTGCAGCTATTTGTGCGAGGTATCAAGTACAGCTACAATTGTACTTCTTGTTCAACGAGAGTTTGATTACACGAGCTCGCAACTATTGTGTTGATGAATTTTTGCGCTCAGAGGCTACACATCTAATGTTCATCGATGCGGATATTGGTTTTGACCCAAACGACGTTCTTGCATTGGCCGCCATAATGTCAGACGACTCTCCATATGATGTAATGGGTGGTCCATATCCAAAGAAGTGCATCTCGTGGGAGAAAATTAAATCGGCTGTTGATAAGGGTGTAGCTGATAAGAACCCCAACGAGCTTGAGAAGTATGTTGGTGATTATGTTTTCAATCCTAAAGGTGGTCAGCTCCAAATTGCAATTGACAAGCCAACAGAGGTTCGTGAGCTTGGGACTGGATTTATGATGATCCGTCGCAAAACATTTGAAACGTACCAGAAACATTATCCAAAGCAGTTGTACAAGCCAGATCACATTCGAACGGCCGCATTTGACGGTTCTAGGGAGATTATGGCGTATTTTGATTGCATTATCGATCGGGGATACACAAACGAAGACCTCCACACACTGCTTAAAGATGTAGCACAGGGAAAAGAAGGTCTGCAAGAACTTGCACAAAAGTTGTTGGATACTGAAGCCGGTGCATCAAAGCGATACCTATCAGAAGATTATATGTTTTGCTACAATTGCGACAAAGCCAATCTGAAGGTATGGCTGTGTCCATGGATGAAACTGCAACATGTTGGGTCTTACGTGTTTGGAGGCAGCCTCGCAGATCTCGCTTCAATCGGTGCATCGGCAACAGCTGATGCGGCGCAACTTGGAAAAAGGGCTTGATTGTGTTAGAAAAACAACACAAAGAATTCATTGATAATATGATTACTCGTGTCGGGAATGTTGTAGAGAGCGAAGTGCAGGATAAAGAAACAATGATGCTCTCTGCTTCTGCACTTTATTCAATGGCAATCCAATCTTTCAAATTAGTTGTTTCAAACGAGATGCTGATTAAAATGCTTACGAAAACTATTGAGAGTCTTGCTGAAAAGCCTTCAGAGGGATCTAGATGGGACACGTTACACTAAAAGGACCTTTATATTATGAAACTTAGTGCACGCACGTTGCAAATTTTAAAAAACTTTACGTTGATCAACAAATCGATCGCGATTGAACCTGGCTCCACAATCTCTACTGTATCAGCAAACAAAGAGATTCTCGCAAGCGCAACTGTGGTCGAGAAGTTTACGCAGCCGTTTGCAATTCTTGATCTCGGTAGTTTGCTGGGTGTTCTTTCGTTGTTCGAAGACCCAGATATTGAGTTTGAAACTAATCACCTAAGAATCGCTAATTCAAAAGAGTCGGTATCAATATTCTACACCGTGAAGGAATTGATCCCAACGCCACCTGACAAAGAGGTTATCCTAAAAAACCCCGAGATAGCTTTCGTTCTCCCACAGCAAACATACAGCTCACTAATAAAGGCCCTTAATGTTCTTCAGTTGCCTTCAATTGGTGTTATAGGGGATCGTGATGTTATCAAATTAACTGCTTTGGATGCGGGAACAAAGACGACAAACAATAGGTATGAAACGCCGGTCGGTAATACACCATATGAATTTAAAATCGTATTCAACGGAGAGCATTTCAAACTGCTTCCAGAAGATTACGAAGTAGAAATCACATCAAAAGGGATATCGCATTTTAAGGGAGGAGATGTGCAGTATTGGATAGCTGCAAACGGAAGCCAATCAACTTTTAGAAAGTAACTATATTATGATACATGGTGATTTTTTGTGGACTGAGAAATACCGACCTAAAACTGTCGCTGACTGTGTGCTGCCTGAACAGCTAAAAAAGACCTTTCAACAATTTGTTGATGATAAGAATGTTCCAAATTTGATGCTGACTGGTCGATCTGGTGTTGGTAAAACTACTGTCGCCAAGGCAATGTTGAACGAGCTTGGCTGCGACAGTGTTGTGATCAACGGATCACTGAACGGCAATATTGATACATTAAGACATGATATCACTGCGTTTGCGTCCTCTGTGTCTTTTACGGGAGGCCGGAAGTATGTTATTCTTGATGAAGCAGACTACCTTAACGCAAACTCCACACAGCCAGCTCTTCGTAATTTTATGGAAGAGTTTGCCACCAATTGTGGTTTTATTCTCACGTGCAATTTCAAGAACAGAATCATTGAACCGCTACACTCGCGGTGCAGCGTAATTGAATTCAAAATTGAGAACAGAGAAAAACCTACTCTCGCGAAAAAGTTCTTCGACCTAACAATTGACATTCTCACAAAAGAAGGTGTCAAGCATGATAAGAAGGTTGTTGCCGCTCTCATTACGAAGTTCTTTCCTGATTGGCGGAGAGCACTAAACGAGCTGCAACGCTATAGTTCGACGGGTGCAATTGATGTGGGGATTCTTACATCACTATCAGACGAATCATTGAAAAACCTCGTAAAACATCTCAAAGCAAAAAGTTTCACCGAGATGCGCAAATGGGTAGGGGAGAATAGTGATATCGATCAAACGACGTTGTTTCGGCGGTTGTATGATGAAGCAATTCAATATGTCAAGCAGCCGTGCATTCCTTCACTAGTTCTTATCCTCGCTGAATATCAGTATAAAGCAGCGTTTGTTGCCGACCAGGAAATTAATCTTGCAGCGTGCTTCACACAGATTATGGCAGACTGTGAGTTCGTATGAAATACAAAATAGTTCTTCAGCCAAATGCACCAAAGTTTGCAGTGATGCGTGCCGAAGACCATTCGGACGTATGGGTCATCTACACCACGTTTAATACGAGAGAGGTTGCAGAATGGTTTGTTGATGATCGTCAACAAACGTTTGTTGATGAAGTACCTAATGAGCTTAATAACAATGAGCCCATTTGACTTCATCAACTCAATAAATGGGTCTAAAAAAGACTTAATGACAGGGAGCGAGAACGACACCCGAGTAGAAAAATTATACGTACCATTCATTGTAAACAAGGGGTTATCTTACTTTCCCGATACAATATTGCACAGCAATGAAATGAACCAATTTACCACACTACCCAACAAGTTACAATATCACTTTTTTCTAAATAGTATCAGACCCGCAAAAAGGTTTGCAAAGTGGGTGAAAAGGTTGGATAGTGAGGATTTTAAGGCGGTGCAAGCATATTATCGATATAGCAACGATAAGACTTTGCAAGCACTTAAAATACTAACGCCAGATCAGCTCACCATTATAAAAAAAATAATAGAAAAAGGTGGGAATCATGATTGAAAGTCTGGTGGAAGTAATTCTTGCTGATCCCGACGCTTTCCTTAAAATACGGGAAACACTTACGAGGATTGGGGTGGCATCACGTAAAGACAAAAAACTTTTCCAGAGCTGTCACATTCTTCACAAGCGGGGCAAGTACTACATCGTCCATTTCAAAGAGTTGTTTGCTCTGGACGGCAAGCCGTCTAATTTTTCCGAAGAAGATCGCGGCCGCCGGAACACTATAACAAATCTGCTAAGTGAGTGGGGGCTTGTTTCAATAGTAGAGAAAACAAGGACCGCTGAACCAAAAGCTCCACTCAGCCAGATTAAAGTTATTACCCACAGGGAAAAAGGTGAGTGGGAGCTCGTCACAAAGTATAACATAGGAAAACGATAAAAGTGAAACACTGCGAGCAAGTGGCACGACCACTTTCCTAACAACACCACCCGAAAACGACGAACCGATCTTAGCATGATAACTGAATTGAGGAGAACTTTTTTATGTTAAAAATTGTAATAGGACTTGAAACAGATTCAACCGACTACCACGTCCTCGCGAACGCAGCAAAACTAATTAAACCTGTCAATGGGATGCTGTGTGAGGTTGGAACGCGGCGTGGCGGTAGCTTAAAAGTGATCGTCGACGCTGTTCTTGAGAATAGTGACATCAACAGAAATGTTGTGTGTATTGATCCTTATGGTAATATTGATTACCTTCCTGGTGAACTCGAAGGACAGCGTTCAGTCAAACTTGACTACACAAACGATATGCGGAACGAGGCGCTCCCAGCAATATATGAGTATCTCCAAGGTAAACCAATTAATGTGACGTTTATGTGTCTCGAGGACACAGAATTTTTTACGCGATTTGCAGATGGCGTCCCTTTCTACAACAACTTCAAGGTAATTGAAAACAAGTACGCATTAGTTTTCTTTGACGGACCACACACCGCAAAAGCCCTGAGAGACGAGATTTCTTTTTTCGCGCAACGCACTGCAGTAGGTGGAGCCTGGGTTTTTGATGATATATTGTTGTATCCACACGACGATATAGAAAAACTAATCGATACCTTAGGATTTAAACTTGTCGAAAAGACTGCAAGAAAAGCTAGTTACATAAAGACGGCTTAGTTTTTCTAATCTGACCTCGCAGATATTCGAGGTCAGAACTATGTTGCCCCACAACATATGTTTGATATATATTAATACAGGTTGCCGAAAGGAGCCTGTATTTTTTAATCTTGCTTAATTTAAAGGAGAACACATGAAAAACTTACCACTATCATTGGTATTTGGACAGTACTGGGCAAGCGCGGTTGCCCCTTATTTTGTTGGGTTTGAAGCAGAGTTCGAGAAAATGAACAAGCTTTATGAACAACTAACAAAAAATGTTCCAAACTACCCACCATACAACATCAAAAAGATTAGCGACACAAAGTACGAAATTGAAATTGCCGTTGCTGGGTTTGATAAACAAGAACTCGAGATCACAATTGATGACGACACCATTGTGGTAAAGGGGTCTTCGAAAGAAGATAGCAAAGGCATCGTCTGGAAAGGAATTGGATCGAGAGCGTTCACAAGAGGATGGGGAATCCCTACCTACATGGAAGTACAGAACGCAGAGTTGATCGATGGAATGCTCAGGATCTTTCTTGAGAAAATTATACCCGACTCAAAGAAGCCTAAAAAGGTTGAGATCAATGCGGGCGTCGAAACAAAGGGCAGCAAACAACTATTAATGGAGTAATAATGTTTAAGAAAATTTGGTCATCGTTGATGACTGTTTTAGAAGTACTACACGAAGCACGCGAACTTGAAGCACAAAGCAAATTAAAGCATCGCAACTTCGTGTAAGAAAAGGCGCTTCGGCGCCTTTTTTGTTGTCTTCAACTTGATTGTGTGGTATAATGGTGAATCGTAAAATCAAACATACTGGCAATAATATGGAATTTTATTCAAACGTAAGCTACCGCAACAAAGACAACAAACTATGTGTTGTCGGGTATCGCGACGGTAAACGTTTTAGTGAAGAAGTAGAGTGTGAACCATATTGCTTCGTTCCTGCTCAAGGTCTGCCGACAACATTCCATTCACTCAAAGGCATTCCTCTCGTCAAAAAGACTTTCACGTCACGAAAGCATTTTCGTAATGCAGCTGCATTGTACGGCAATCTCGATGACCAACAAATAATGTACGGGTTTGGCCACCGCGAATTTGAAATAGTACACAATTATATTAACGACCGCTACAGCACTGATATTGAATTTGAACATTCGAAACTTTCTTTAGTAGTAATTGACATTGAGACGGACTCGAAAGGTGGTTTCCAAAACATGGAAACCGGCGACAAAGCAGTCATCACAATATCACTAGCCAAGAACGGTAAGTACATTGTTCTTGGCACGCGACCATATAAAACCGACAATCCAAATGTAACTTACCTCAAGTGCCAAAGCGAAAAGGATTTACTTAACAAATTCCTTATCATATGGAATTCGAAACAGTTTGCACCTGATATTGTGACAGGGTGGAACGTGGAAGAATTTGATATGCCCTACTTAATGAAGCGGATTGAGGTTGTCCTCGGTAACAAACATGTAAGTCGCTTGTCGCCATTTGGTTTTTTCGTCAAAAGGTTTGTTCCCAATCGCTTCAATCCCGACGGGCCACCAAAAGAAATGAATCACCCAGCAGGAATTACAATCCTCGACTACCTCGTGTTGTATAAGAAATTCTCTTATACCCCACAGGAAAACTACACACTGGACCACGTGTCGTTCATGGAGCTTGGTCGCAAAAAACTAGACTACAATAGTCTTGGTTTTGATACGCTAGCAGAATTCTACGAAAAAGACTTCTTCAATTTCGTTAACTATAACATTATTGACGTTGAGTTGGTTTATGAAATGGAGAATAAGCTAAAGCTAATTGAACAAGCTGTTTCTATTTCGTACGCAGCAAAAGTTAACCTAGTCGAGTGTTTGACGACAGTGCGTATATGGGACGTCATGATCCACAACCACCTTCGCACGAAGAATATAATTGTACCGTACCACACAGGATTTGATGTTGCTACCGACGAAAAAATTCAAGGAGCCTTCGTCAAAACACCTAAGGTTGGAATGTATGAATGGGTGGTATCCTTTGACTTGAATAGTTTGTACCCTCATATTATTATGCAGTATAATATCTCACCGGAAACGTTTGTTGATCAAATTCATGGGCTTGAAATCGAGAACCTAATTAATGGTGGATTGCTTGACGAGAAGATTAAAAAAGAAACGGTAGATAACAACAAAACTATTTGTGGATCTGGTTGTATGTTCGACCGCGACCGTCAAGGATTCCTTCCCTTCTTGATGGAGAAGATGTACAACGACCGTGTTGTGTGGAAAAACCGAATGCTCGTGGCCAAACAAGAACTTGAAAAAGCAACAAGCAAAACACGTCGTGCTGAATTGGTTAACGAGATTGCACGATGTAATAATATGCAGCAAGCAAAAAAGATTCAATTGAACAGTGCTTACGGCGCCCTTGCTAACAAACACTTTAGGTGGTTTGAGCGGAAGTATGCTGAGTCCATTACACTATCGGGTCAACTCGCTATCAGATGGATTGAGAAACATATTAACATATTACTCAACGATAAGATGAACACTGTCGACGTTGATTATGTTATCGCGTGTGACACCGATTCAATGTATCTTAACCTCGATACATTCGTCACAAAGAACTATCCAAAACAAACAGACGAGCAAATAGTGGATAGTCTTGATGTATTATGCCAACAAGTCCTAGAACCTTACATCGATCAGTGTTTTGACCAATTAGCAGTGAACGTCAACGCGTTTCAGCAAAAGATGAAAATGAAACGTGAAGCAATCGCGAATAAGGGTATTTGGACAGGGAAGAAACACTATATTCTTAATGTGTATGACAACGAGGGTGTCCGCTACGCGAAGCCAAGACTGAAAATGCAGGGTATTGAGGCGGTTAAGTCGTCTACACCTATAGCGTGCAAGGAAAGTATCAAAGCAACACTCGAATTGATTATGGCAAGCAATGAAGAAACCGTGATTGACTACATTGCAGCCTTTAAGGAAAAATTTTATAATCTACCATTCGAACAAGTCGCTTTTCCTCGAGGAATTATGAATATCGAAAAGTGGCGAGGAACACCGGTTGATAAAATTACTCTTTTCGATGATAATGATGAATACAGTGATGTAGAAAAAGGGTGTCCAATTCACGTTCGTGGTGCGATTGTGTACAACACTCTAATTGAAAGTAAAAATCTTGAGTCGAAGTACTTGAAGATAAGAAACGGTGACAAGACCAAATTCAGCTACTTAACGTTACCAAATCCAACACATCAACACGTCATTGCAACTCTTGGTAGATTACCGAAAGAGTTAGGCCTCGATCAATATGTTGACATCGACATGCAGTTTGAAAAAACGTTCTTAGGTCCAATCAAAACAATACTTAATGCGGTTGGTTGGAAAGCTGAGAGAACAATATCGTTATTTGATTAGTATAAAAAAGGGAACCGTTTATGGCAAAAGCAAAAGGAAACAGTCTTGTTGATAAACTACGTGAGCATACAACTATTGGATTGACAGACACGTTGATGGAATCGAAACTTTTTTCCGAAAAGGATATGATTTCGACACGCATCCCCGTTCTCAACATTGCCCTTTCGGGAAGCTTGAAAGGCGGGCTCACTCCAGGGCTAACAATGTTTGCTGGTCCGTCGAAACACTTTAAAACCATGTTCACGTTGATTTTGGCAAAAGCATATATGGATCAGTACAAAGATGCTGCTCTGTTGTTTTATGATTCAGAATTTGGTACTCCAATCAGCTACTTTGATGCACTCGGTATTGATAAATCTCGTGTAGTACACACACCTATTACTGACGTAGAGAAATTGAAGTTCGATGTTATGACGCAACTTGAGCACATCGAACGTGGCGACAAGGTATTCATCGCAATCGATTCAATTGGGAATCTCGCTTCGAAAAAAGAGATTGAGGATTCGTTGGAACAAAAATCTGTTGCTGATATGACGAGAGCAAAACAAATCAAGAGCTTGTTTCGAATGGTAACTCCCCACCTCAACTTGAAGAATATTCCAATGGTAGCCGTCAATCACACATACAAAACTTTGGAGATGTTTTCAAAGGACGTTGTTGGTGGAGGAACAGGAAGCTACTACTCCGCGGACAATATCTTTATTATTGGTCGACAACAGGAGAAAGAGAAAGACGAATTGGCGGGGTATAACTTCATAATCAATGTAGAAAAATCACGATACGTTCGTGAGAAGTCAAAGATTCCAGTGCAGGTTATGTTCGAAGGTGGTATTGCTGAGTGGTCAGGATTGTTTGATATTGCTGTTGAAACGAAATTCATCACAAAGATATCAAAAGGAACATACGCTCTCGTTGATAAAGAGACGGGTACAGTTTCAGAAGAAACGTTTTCAGAAAAGCAAACGAGCAATAAATCTTTTTGGGTTGATCTTTTAGCAAACGCAGACTTTGAAAAAGCCATTAACGAGCACTACAAGATATCAAGCGGTAACCTAATGGGAGAAGTGAATGCTTGATCAGCTGATCATAAAAAATATCGCATATAACGATGAATATGCGAGGAAGGTTCTTCCGTTTCTCAAGGAGTCATATTTCTCTGGAGACACGGAACGCCATCTTTATAAGATTGTGTATGAGCACTTTACAAAATACAACCGTATAGTAACGCCGGACGTGCTGCTTCTTGAAGCGGACAAAATCAAAGGCATCTCGGATGACCAACATTCAGATATTGTTGAGCTCGTTAAAAGTCTGACAGAAAATGTTGACGACAACGTTGATTGGCTTGTGGCGGAGACAGAAAAATTCTGTCAAGATAAAGCAATCTATAATGCTGTCATGTCCTCGATTAAAATTTTGGATGGTTCTGATAAACAACTCGACAAGGGGTCTATTCCGGATTTGCTATCGACCGCGTTGGCAGTGTCATTCGATAACCACATTGGTCACGATTTTATTGGTGATAGTGAAGAGCGTTATGAATTCTACCACCGTGTTGAAGATAAAATTCCTTTTGATCTAGAGTTCTTAAATAAAATAACAAAAGGTGGTCTGTCAAACAAAACTCTCAATATAATTTTAGCTGGTACAGGTGTTGGTAAATCGTTAGCGATGTGCCACTTTGCATCCCATTATCTCTCGATAGGAATGGATGTTCTGTATATTACACTTGAAATGTCTGAGGAGAAAATTGCCGAGCGGATTGACGCGAATCTATTAAACGTGTCACTTGATGAATTAATAATGCTCCCACACGCCGTGTACACAAAGAAAATGGCACGTGTGCGGGAGAAAACGACTGGCCGCTTGATTATTAAGGAGTATCCTACGGGCGCGGCGGACGCAAATAATTTCCGGTACTTAATCAGCGAGTTAAAGCTAAAAAGGAAGTTTAAACCGCGCGTCGTTATTGTCGATTACCTAAATATATGTAAATCAGCAAGATTGAAATTTGGTGCCAACGTTAACTCATATCTTTACGTGAAAGCTATTGCGGAAGAATTGCGTGGACTCGCGATTGAACTTGATGTACCACTCATCTCTGCAACACAAACAACACGATCAGGTTTTTCAAACACTGACGTTGGTTTAGAAGATACAAGCGAAAGTTTTGGCCTTCCTGCAACAGCAGATTTGATGCTCGCTCTGATTACTACAGAAGAATTAGCTGAAATGAATCAAATTCTTTGCAAGCAATTGAAGAACCGCTACAACGACATTTCAAGGAACAGGCGTTTTGTGCTTGGTGTTGATAAGTCGAAGATGAGATTGTACAACGTCGAGCAGTCTGCCCAAGAGGATATTGTGGACGACAGCCCGGCATTCGATAAATCCCCGACCGGAAAAAGGTTAGGTAAATCTGATCCGTCGAAATTCGAAAGCTTCAATTAATGATGTCTACAATCATAGCATTTGCTTATTGGTTACTGTGTATTATACTACTGGCACCCGTCGCTTTTGTTATGACGACTACATCCCATATTTTTATTTGGATGCTAGATGTCATTAGCATTCCTCATCAGTTGGACGTCTTGTTGACTGGTGCACCTGACGAACAAGACGACGAACCAAACTAGGAGGAACGATGAAGTTCATAATCCGCAACTGTCGTGATGATAAGTTGAAATTTGAAGTTGGTGAAGCAATCAAATTCTATTCCGGACAATTGATGCATGTGAATCTTTCTCGTAAACTAACGGTGACCATTAACTTCCGAGCAATCGAAAATGGCTGTTATGCAGAGTGCTACCCGTCGTCGATTATTAACGATAAGCCACGAAAGTTTACAATTAACATTAACAAGAAGACGATTGATCCCATATTGGCGTTGTCCCACGAGATGGTCCACGTCAAACAATATGCGAAGCGCGAATTATCAATATGTCACACAATGTGGAAAGCTCGCCGTGTTAGTGTGTCGCTGCAGGAAGATGACCATTACCGCGATCGCCCCTGGGAAAAAGAAGCGGAACACCTTGAAGCACATTTATACGGCGACTTCAAGAAGTGGTTTTCCGACGAATATCAAACCTTTTAAATATTTTTGTTCAAAAGTGGTCAAAAATTAACTTTTACATATATATAATATAGATGTTGACTTTTCTTTCAAAAGGTACTATAATGCTTCATATGAATAAAACACTACCACAAACATTAAGCCAACCCGCCGCATATAATGCGCCAGGGATTTGCTCATGGTTTGGCCGTAGTGATGAAGCGATCGGGGTTCTTATGAGATAAGGTAGTATCAGATCTCTTTTAAAAAGAACCCCAAGATCGAAAGACTTGGGGTTTTTTGTTGTAGAATCAAGGATTTAAAATAACTGTTGACTTTTGTTTTAAAATGTTGATAATAGTCAATCTAGTAACAAAGAAGTAATCGTTCTTTTGAAGTAAAGTGTACGGAAACGCGATTCGCGGAGGCACTTTAAACATCTCCAATTTGGCGGCGGTCTGGATGAAATTCCTGGCGTAAACAGGAAGAGTAAAAGAGATCTGAGTGGGGACGGCCTACTCCTTAATTGAAAGCATTTTTGGATAGTTGCAAAATTGCTGTTAATTAAGAACATTGGGGGCAGTAATGGGTTACGGGTATCCTTTGCAAGGATTCTGACTAGAAGGATTCGATTTCCTCGGCCTCCACCAAACAACGCGGGATTGGCATATTGGTTGTGTCCTAGTCTTCCAAACTAGTTAAAGGAGTTCGATTCTCCTATCCCGCTCCAAATTATGGGTCTTTCGTATAACGTTATTACACTCGGCTCTTACCCGAGACGATGTGGGTTAAAATCCCACAGGGCCCACCAAGATCAATGGCGTAAGTTGAGTTGATGACTCAATGGGCACTCACCTTGCGTGAGCTGCTCCGGAATACGCCTGCGAATTATGCATCCGTCGTCTACCGGTTAGGACAGCAGACTTTCAATCTGCGAAAGGGAGTTCGATTCTCCTCGGGTGCACCAGTATTAATGGAGAGTAATGCAGACGCGTTGGTGTGTCGACTAGCCTTGAAAACTAGGTTCCCCGAAAGGGGATGGGGTTCGACTCCTCTGCTCTCCGCCAGTTATTGCATTCGGTTCCAAAGTGTTCATGGACGCACACGACACTGTCACTGTCGAAGAAGGGGATCGTTACCCCTTGGGACCGCCAAGTAAAGAAAGAGACGTGGATTCGATTTCCACTTACCCTCGTGAGGGTAATCGTATAGTGGTAGGACACTCCCGCCTTTTAGGTTCTGTAGCTCAAAGGTAGAGCACACGACTGATAATCGTGCGACGAAGGATCGTTACCTTCTAGAACCACCAAGATTTCGTATTACAATGGTTGTGCATTCCTTGGAGAGATAAGCTGACTGTAAATCAGTGGCCCACTAGCTGAGTAGGTTCGAATCCTACCACAACCACCAAGTTTTGAGGTTCACACTTGCAACTATAATTGTTGTGTGAATTTGATATAATGTAGGGTTTGCATGTTGCTGAGAAGGTTGTGGAAACGTTTATAGACGTAGGTGCACAACTGGTTCTGGCGAAAGCGAAGGTTCGAGTCCTTTTTGTCTTAGCTCAAATTAAATTATGTCCCTGAAGCATGAAAGGTGATGCACTGGTCTCCAAAACCAGCCAACGCGGTTCGATTCCGTGCAGGGCCGCCAAAACAATATTATAAATAGTCGACATTCAACTAATGCATCTGTCGCTCCTGGGAGAGGACATAGTTTTCCAAACTATTGAACGCGGTTCGAATCCGCGCAGGTGCTCCAAACGCGGTGAAGCTGTGGTGACCGAGTCCACAGGAATGCTTTATGAGTAGTGGGGTTACAACCATGAGGGGTAAAGCTGATAGCGATCTTGTAAATCGTCGTGAGTGAAAACCTCACCATCGCGTCCCAAACAATGTTGCGTTTACGCAACTCCATATTTGCTGCGGGAGCTATCTGGGGATACAGGATGACTGTCGATCATTCTCAGGCGGGTTCAATCCCCGTCCGCGGCGCCAGAACAAGAGAGACGTGGGTTCAAATCCCACTCGACCCACGCTACTGGCGTGTGCGAGATCGTCTAGTGGCCTAGGACACTCTTGGCATTATGCAGCACGGCGATCATGCCACGCGGTATAGTTTGTTTTAATCTTCGTCACAGTGCGACGTGGTCCTTTCCGACGATCGGGGCCAGTGTGGGGTTCGGCTTCAGCCTGCTTTTTATTGCGCTGAAAGAAGGCTTTAAAATTTTGTAGTTTTTGCATGTTAATATTTATCAAAAAAGGATCTTGATATGAAACGAAAATCGAAAGATGGTAAACGTAGTAAACAAATGGGAGTGTGGTGTCAACGGATTTAACACAACAGACTTTTAATCTGATAGATTCGGGTTCGAATCCCGGCGCTCCCACCATCGTTATAATTGATGTATTTCCAACGAGATATATGAATTATAAAGATTTATTCCGCGGTACTCTAATTGGTAAGAGACCTCACTGTTAATGAGACGTAAAGGCCGAAAGGCGCAATATAGAGGTTCGAAGCCTCTCTGCGGAGCCAAGTTATTCCATCTTAGCACAGCGGTAGTGCAAGCGACTGTTAATCGCTAGGTCCCTGGTTCGATCCCAGGAGATGGAGCACATAGTAGATCTATTATCGATAGAGGCATGAAATATTGCCTCTATCAAATCACTAACTCGTGAATAATAAAATCTACGTCGGAGTTCATAAGACCGAGTCACTTGATGACGGTTATATGGGCTCCGGTAAGTTATACTCCGTGCTATAGAAAACACGGAATGAATATCTTTCAGTCGGTTAGCGGCTATACCACTTCGTTTGGGGCGAAGATTTCGTGAGTTCGAGTCTCACCTGAAAGACCATATTTGGAAAGTAAATTGCGCATGGAGTGCGGCGCCGATTGCTAATCGGTTGGAACCTGAAAGGGTTTGGGCTTCGATCGCTCTGCTTTCCGCCAAAATATGCTCCGGTCATCTAATGATAAGATAGCCTCTTGATAAGGGGCCCACGAAGGTTTGATTCCTTCCCGGAGTACCAAACAATAGGGGTAACACGCGACTGGAAGCGTACCAGACTTTGAATCTGGGTCATTGTGGGTTCGAATCCCTCTACCCCCACCAGTACAACGCGAGAGCCGCAAGGCCGAATTAACAATAAAAAGAAAAGTGTTGACTATTCTTTAAATGGTAGTACAATAGACATTGTTGAAAAGGTTGAGTGAACGTGGAAACACCAACACTAATAACATCTAAATAATATTGCCCTGGTGACGGAATTGGCATACGTGCTACACTTAGAATGTAGATTTTAGGGGTTCGAGTCCCCTCTAGGGCACCAAGAACAATTGCGGTGAAGCTTGAAGCTGGTTTTCCCTCTGAAGGAAATACAACACGGTTTGACTCCGTGCACCGTTGCCAAATATCCCATCCGATGATGTCGGCGCAGAGCCTTCGAAGCTCAGTTGCGAGGGTTAAATTCCTTCATGGGGTACCAAATACGGGGTGGTTCGGATCGCGGCGGCGACCTTGCGGTCGCTCATACTAGTAGCCTTAGAGTTCGACTCTCTTTCACTCCACCAACTAACAACGCGCTTGTGATGAAATTGGTAAACATACTATCTTGAGAGGGTAGGTTCTGTGGGTTCGAGTCCCACCTCGCGCACCAAACAATGACTCGGTGGTATAACGGCCGTGCCTCGGATTGCAAACCCGAAGATGACAGTTCAACTCTGTCTCGAGTCTCCAAATTTAATAGCTACAAATAGTGTAACGGAGATATTTGCGTCTCTAGCTGATGTGGTCATAGCGGTGGTTTGAAGAGCCATTGAAACAGGTTCGATTCCTGTGGGACGCACCAAGTTTTGCCCCGTAAGTGTAGACGGCGACACAGAACTTTCGTAAAGTTCAGAGGACAGCTCGAATCTGTCACAGGGCTCCAAGTTTCGCGAGTGTAGCCCAATTGGAAGAGGCGCCAGATTTAAAACCTGGTCAGTGTGGGTTCGACTCCCATGACTCGCACCATTATAAATAATACATCTCAAAAAGGATGTGTTATGAAAAACCCAGTAATAATTTACAGCCACCGCCGCACAGATGGTAGCGCTATTTTTCATTCGTGCAAACGACAAAACAAAATTTATGAGCCGTTTGCACCTCGTTACGATGATAATTTTGCATCAGTATTTCGAAAATATTGGTTACTTCATCGCTTGAACAATGGAAACACTGTTATAAAGTTGCATGGCCATCATCTTTGCCGATTCCCACAATCAATTGCGTGGTACAAAAAGGTGATGAAAACAACACGGCACGAAATTTTCGTTGTCGAAAAAGATATGGTTCAAGCAGGACTCAGCTTCCTTCTTGCAAAACAGTTTGGTTTCAGGATATCAACAGAAATTCAACTATTTAATTTTACAGCTCCTGTTGAACATATTGAACAGTGGAATGAATTCATGCGCAGATATGTTCAATTCTTCCCTACAAGAGGAACTATAATAACACACGACAACATGCCAGAAGAGTTTTTTGACCGACGGTTAAACACCGTTGTTGGTGTTCAACAAACTTCTGAACAACACCAATACATCAGGAATTTGGAGTGGGCAACGGGACAGCTTCACAGAATTAAAGAGAAGTACACAGCCGAATTAACAATAAAAAGAAAAGTGTTGACTATTCTTTAAATGGTAGTATAATAGACATTGTTGAAAAGGTTACCTTCTGAAGATTCTTCGCCTTAGTGCAACAAAAGAAGATGAAATGGTGTACCGCGGTGATGTGCCTGGACGTCCCCTACACCATAAAGGATACTCATCATACCTCTCGGTGTACTGAGCCGAATGTTTTACTTGTGGCGTTACGCCTATGAAAGCTACATAGGAGTCTTGCAAATATGGTCAACATACCTCGAGGGTGCGGGCCTGAGCGGGCTTAAACGATAGTGTCACAAGTAAAACATATGAACAAAGCTGAATATAAAGTATATTGGACAACGCTTGATAGTGTAACACAAGGCCACGTTGCCAGCGATTTGAGCGACGCTCTTTCGATTGCAGCAACGTTGCGAAGCATCCACATGCGGTTTGTTGCGGTAATTGCAGAGGATCCAAATTGTGTAAGCCTCTCTGGAGCGTCAGGAATGGAAGAAACGTAGACTATAAATAGAATTATTACTCGATAGCTCAGCGGTCGAGTAGTTGACTTAGAAAAGTAATTAATATAATTTGCCCCTTTAGTATAATGGTATTACGGCTGTTTTGTAAGCAGCTTACGGCGGTTCGATTCCGTCAAGGGGCACCAAGTTTCGGAGTGTAGCGCAGTCTGGCAGCGCATCTGCTTTGGGAGCAGAGGGTCCAAGGTTCGAATCCTTGTACTCCGACCAATTTTCATCTCATGATTTGAGAAGGTTGGCTTGACAACCTTATAACTTCACGCAAAGCGCGGGGAGCGTAGCTGGTGACACCACCCTCCTTACAAGTGGGATTTGCAGAGTTCGATTCTCTGCCCGCGCACCAGAATTGAAGTAAAGAAGACTATTGCGGCTTCTAGTGGTAGACTCCAGGCTCATAACCTGCGATGGGAGAGGGATCGTTACCCTCGGCCGCTACCAAACAATGGTGGTCGTAGTGTAAAGGTCAGCACCTCTGATTGTGAATCAGATAGCGCGAGTTCGAATCTCGTCGATCACCCCATAAATTAGGTTCCATAACTCAATGGTAGAGTGTCGCTTTGACATGGCGAATATAGAGGTCCGATTCCTCTTGGAACCACCAACAGCAGTGACCTGACAGAGCGGCTTATGTGCTTCCCTCATAAGGAAGAATAGGTGGGTTCGACTCCCACGGTCACTACCACTACACAAATAGATTATGACATCAAAAAACGACATCACTGGCGACGAACTGAAAACGAAACAACCGACCAATGCTTATCGTGAAGGTTGGGATCGTATATTCAGAAAGCTTCCATACGAAGAGTTGAAGGTAGATTGTTGCACTCCTCTCAGCGAGAAAGACGCTAAAATACTTAATGGAGAGTAAATTGTCAGGGATTGACGACACTGCCTCGAAAACAGTTGGTTCCAGGAATGGAATGGGTTTCGACTACTCTACTCTCCGCCAAAATTCATATGAAAATAGAAGAACTAATTACCCAAGTCATTGCAGACAATCAAAAGACCGTTGAGCAAGTAAAGTCTGGAAAAGATAAGGCCATCAACGTCCTCGTCGGTAAAGTGTTGTCTGTAATGCGCAATGCTGATCCCTCTGAGGTGATGTCTATGCTCCGAGATACAATGGGCATTGCACAGGCGGTAAAGATCAAGAAAACAGCAGTCAACGCTCCAGCTACTGATGCCGGTATGTTGAAGATACTCGCTACTGAGCACCCAGGTGGAACGCTATATAGTTTCGCACGAGAAGGAATCACGAGCGAGTTCACAATGACCGATGTAATGAATAAAGCACATAACGTACCTGCTAAGATACAGAAGTATATCGCCTCAGCAATAATACATACATAACATCCTGACCAATGGACGGGAGCAGGTTTCCTAAACCAGCTTTTGTGAGTTCGAATCTCACTCAGGGTACCAATCAAAAACTATGCCCCCGTAGCGCAATTGGTAGGAGGCAGCAGATTCAAAACCTGCACAGTGTCGGTTCGAATCCGACCGGGGGTACCAACAAGCGTAAGCACACACGAAGAAATGTAATAACGCAGGTGTAGTTCAGCGGAAGAATGCCACGTTGCCAACGTGAATGTCGCGGGTTCGATCCCCGCCACCTGCTCCACTTTTGAAATTTAAAATTGTTGACCTTTTGTAAAAAAAACGTATAATAGTCATATTCAAACAGTTACGAAACCTTCATCAAAAAGGAGTTCATCATCAATAACAGAAAACACAATTCTACTAATTCTCACCAAGGAACTTCGTTAAAGGTTCTTTGTGTGTGCTCAGCTGGACTGCTACGCTCCCCGACCGTCGCTTGGATTCTATCAAACGATCCATTCAACTTCAACACACGTGCAGCAGGGTCAACAAAAACATTTGCGTTGATCCACGCTGACGACGTTCTGATTCATTGGTCCGATGCTGTTGTGTTTGTCAACAAAGAGAATTTCGAGGAAACTTCGAGCGAATTCGACCTTGCCGACAAACACGTGATAACATTAAATCTACCTGATAATTTTGGATTCAAGGATCCAAAACTTGTTCAGATAGCATCGGTACAACTTAGTCGAGCATTTAATGAGATGGAGGACCAGCTAAAATGATCAAGAATAGTTTTATTCGTCGTCAGGAACGTCGTAAAGGTGCACTTGAGCGTTTCAAAATAGCTTACCCTGATAATGAGAAGTATGTTGCTCGGAAACAGCGCGAGCTCGAATCTCTCAAGAAGCACCTGAACGTCTGATATGTGGGGGTATAGATTCCTCGACAGGCAACTACGCAGGAATTACCACGAAAAAACGTGGCGCCCTCGTGGCCATTCGAACCCCTATTGGATCGGGCACAAGCAGAAGAACCAGAAGCTAGACATTGTGCACGAATATTGGTTTGATGTTTACCACAAAGCGCCAGAGAAAGCGAGCCGGTTATTTTGGCGACTTCATCCAAACGAAAGGCACTACTAAAATGTTTGACAAAATATTTGAATATATTGCATTCAAGCTGCCGAGTTGGTGTTACCAATTTTCACTGACAGAGTGGTTCGTTATAGTTGCTATAGGATATTTTTTTATAGCTGTACAAATAACAGGATTTTAACTTTTAACAATGCCCCATCCGATGATGTCGGCGTCGAGGTTTCTACCCTTGATTGCGGAGGTTGAATTCCTTCATGGGGTGCCAAAATTATGTGGATAATTAACGCACCAGCATTAGAGTCAAAACGAAATTGATGAAAGTTTTAGGCTGGACTTATTAACGCTCCTGTAGTATAATGGTTATTACTGCACTTTGGTAAAGTGCGAAAGACAGTTCAACTCTGTCCTGGAGCTCCAAAACCCCTGTAGTTTAACGGTAAAACTCCGAGCTTATACCTCGGCATTGGCGCTAGATTGGCGCATGATCTCGGTTCGAATCCGGGCGGGGGCACCACATTGTAAAAGCAAGGAAAATAACCAAACGTGCTAGGGAATAAAAAAAATGACAATATGGTTCACAAGCGATCAACATTACGGTCACGCAAATATAATAAAATTTTGCAATCGGCCATTCGCGAATGTTGATAATATGAACGAGACATTGATCACTAACCACAACGATCATGTTCAATTTGATGACGAAGTTTATTTTGTTGGTGATTTTGCATTTCTTCGCCCCCATGAAGCCGAAGCGGTCATCAAAAGATTGAACGGCCGCAAGTTCTTAGTTCGTGGCAATCACGACAGCAAAATGGACCCGTGTGTTGCAAAACATTTTGTGTGGGTCAAGGATTATTTTGAATTAAAAGTTACTGACAAAACAAAAAGCAAAGGTCAGCAGCTTATCATTCTTATGCACTATGCAATGAAGGTGTGGAACAAATCGCACCACGGTTCGTGGCAGTTATATGGCCATTCGCACGGGAATCTACCAGACGATCCAAATTCATTATCTATTGATGTGGGTGTCGATAATCACAACTATTGCCCAATCAGTTACGATCATGTTAAACAGATCATGAAAAAGAAAACGTTCAAACCTATCGACGGTCACGGCGCCAAAAGAGTTTAAAATTTTAACCTCTCGACTGCTAGCGGCAACTTGTTGTCGAGGAAGTTCGGGGCTGCCAAGAGCAGCTGTAAATGCTACATCGGAGACGAAAGTCGCTTGTACGATGACATCAGCGGCAGCAAGCCAAACAGATATCGATGACGTGACTCGCCGAGATATCGGGTTGGTGCACCTATGACTCAGATTGAAACCTGACGAGGGTGAGGAAACTCACAGACGAATTAGCAGATAGAACAGAACCCCGGCTATAGAGAGGTTAAAATTATGAAAGTTCTTGTGTGTGGCGATAGAGATTGGATTGATAGTGAGTATCTCGAGCTGCATCTCGACGAACTCCACAAAGTCAACAACTTCACCCTGCTGATTGAGGGGGAGTGCCGCGGCGTTGACATTATGTCGCGCAACTGGGCGGACCATAATGGAATCCCCGCCAAGAAATTTCCAGCGGATTGGAAGAAATACAAAAATGCAGCAGGTCCAATTCGTAACAAGGCGATGTTGGCCGAGAAGCCAGATTTGGTTGTTGCCTTTCACCCAAACATCAAGGAAAGTAAAGGAACTAAACACATGGTTTCAATTGCGCGGATAACTACTCACGTAATTATTTACGATGGCAACGAGAGTGGTTACTACAAAGGCCTGTGCTGCGAAAACGAACAGAGGAGTATGGCAGGAGGTTGCACAAATTGTGGCGCCCCTAGCATTTAATTATGGACGATCTTATTACCAGACTGAGAGTACGCGCCAAAATCCGTCGTCAAATTCCCGGCCGCAAAAGTGTGCAGGAAGGCAAATCAGATCGTATTGCAGATATCCTCGAAGAAGCTGCTGATGAAATTGAGCGTCTTCGTGGTATCGAAACGTTCGCGAAGATCACCCACCCGAGAGTCTAACTATAAGGAAACAATACGACAACCATGGCCGAGAAGCGTGTATATAGTCGTAGAAAAGCGTTCAAATTAGTGTCAGAACCGTCTATACGCGAAGTTCATAACAGAAGACGCGAGAAGGCACATGATAACGTTTCGATCAAGCGTATACACGTTGATAAGAAGGTTATTATGAGCAATTTGAAACACGGAAAGAATGACCCGCCGGTCACTATACAAACGTCGGCAGGTCCAATTAAGGGGTATGGTGTCAAGATTCTTGGCCCATCGGAGTTTGTATACCGTCCAAACAAACCACTTAATTGTGGTGCACGGTTGTGGATCGAGACAACAGCGGAGTTAGAGATTAATGAAAAAGCGCCGGCTTAGTTTTGGGAAATATAAAGGTAAAACTGTTGATCACGTTATCAAAAACGACATGGGATACATCAATTGGTTGATAAATAACGCAATACAAGGGTTTTCGTTGACGCCACCCGAGAGAATTAAAGTTGTTGCCAATAATAGTTATTCAGTATATAATAACAAACATAAGGACATCGACCTCGGGTTTGATGAGTGGGGTGGAATGTCAGACGAAGAATTTACCGGCCGCCCAGGCGGCGATTAATTATAGAAGTGTAACATGCATAACCTTATCTTAGCAGTAAATGCAGGTGGTCAGCCACATAGCTGGATGAACTGGCAGGACGCCGTGACTTTGAAATGTAAAGGCCTTGTCGCGTGGGAATTTGGCGACGAAGATTTTATGTTTCAAGGTGGTACGTCAAGAATGACGGGTGAACGTTCGCATGTTGAAATTGGATCAATCGTTGCTTTGAAGTCAAAATTCAAGTACATTGATCGCACTCCAACACTCAGCAACAAGAACCTATTTCGTCGCGACCTCCACATCTGTGGATACTGTGGAAAACAGCACGGCGACGAAAAGTTGACTCGTGATCACATCGTTCCAGTTTCAAAAGGTGGTGAAAACACGTGGATGAACTGCGTTACAGCTTGCTACAGATGCAACTGTGAAAAGGACGACAAGTCTTTGAAGGATTTTGGAAAGCAGTTGTTGTACGTTCCATACGTCCCCGACAAGGCAGAAGGATTGATCTTGCAAAACCGCAACATCCTTGCAGATCAGATGGAGTTCTTAGTAGGGTTCTTACCAAAGCACTCGAGGGTAAGACGAGCGGCGTAGGGTTACTACCCGCTTGTCTCCTCAATTAAGGAGTAATTATATTATGTTCCTACTTGAAAAACAAGATCTAAATTTTTATTATCAAACAAAACAGCATTTCGATGAAGCGTCCCTTCCTGGTACGTCTAGGTTCACGCGAATGGCACTAGCAGACTCCGTAATTGACACACGAAAAAATGAGGTAATCAAGTGCCGCGTGCAGCTCGATTTTATTTTCGGCACCTATTATCAACACGTCGCTATAGGTGTTAACAAATGACATTTCTCAAAAAAAGTGCCGCGGCAATTTTTGGATATGTTAAAAATTCCAAAGAAACAAGATACACATGCTTTTTTAAAATGCGCGGAGAAGTATATTCCGTGTGGTTGGCTGATTCGCGGCATCGCAGAGGGATCGAGTTATTTCAAAGTGGCTTTTGGTTGACAAGAGATCTCGAGCTTGCTGTCGACGACCTTTTCTCTGAAAACATGTATTGGATTCCGCCGACAGCAATTATGTACATCGTAAAAGAAGGTTGACCTTTTTTGAAATTCTGGTATAATACCAGAATGGACGTAAAAGCACACCTTCACGACCGCGGTCTCGATCCTTCACGCTACAATTGTAGTTGGGATGACGAGACCGCTTCGTTTGTCCTTTTCAACCTCAGTGGGCAGCTTGTTGGGTATCAACAATACAGGCCGTTCGCTCCCAAAAGTGTTCGCAACAACCCCAAAGACGGAAGATACTTCACATATGCCAAAGATAAGCTAGCTGTGTGGGGGCTCGAATCGTTTGATTATCGCGATGACGTCCTATTCGTCGTGGAGGGAGTTTTCGACGCATGCAAGCTACATAATCTCGGTGTCCCTGCCGTCGCTGTCCTCACAAATAACCCCTCGCAACTCAAACCGTGGCTCGGTTGTCTACCACGTTTGACGGTCGCTGTTTGTGACAACGATAAAGCTGGGTTAAAACTAGCTGAAACGTGCTCAAAACACGTTGTATGCGATTTCGGTAAAGATCTTGGTGACATGAGCAATTGTCAAGTAAGGAACTTTTTGAAAGAGGCACTGCCTGATTTGAGATTGACTAAATAATGAAAAGGAGGCACTATGCCAACGCCCTCACTACCTCTAAACAAGAGTATCTGGACACTATTAACATCAGACGTTATTGAATTTGGTAACTGGCGCCTCAAAGGGAGCTTGTCGAGTTTTGACACATACTGTATTGTTATGTGGAACGATGTAACACAAGAAGGTCATACTCGGTTCTTTTTAAACGAAAAAACAGCAAACAAATTCATTGACAGTGTAGTAAAAAAGTAATACAGCTGACTTAAAAGCCCGCAACCGCGGGCTTTTTTTATTTTATAAATACTTCTGAACAAATAATAGAGGTAATTATGATAAACTTCAGATCTTTTTTGGTTGAGAGTAAACAAGGTGCAAAAGGCGCGCATGGTGGCGTTGCGTTCGAACTACACACGATGCATGCGCTGACAGGATCACCTCCTGATAATTTCCGTACAAAGGAAGGAAAATCTCCTTCGGAAGCTGCTGTGCATGTTCAAAAGTCAATGGCTCCCCAAGATCATATTGAATCAAAAGCTGCTGGAACTCACGCAGCTGGAGCATTAAAAGACCATTTGAAAAAAACACATCCTGAATACAAAATCAGCAAAGTACACTGGACTTCTGAAAAAAAAGATATCCAAAAATTCCACGATGCCCACAATTCAAAAAAGCAACAAACGGTTGACGATAACGCCGATTACGTCGTGTCACTTAAACATCCAAAAACCGGCGATGTTAAGCATGTTGGCGTCAGCAGTAAAAAAGAAAGCCACTCGACGATGACACCGGGGCACAAGACGTTAGCTAAGATGCACGGTGGATCTGATGGAGTGAGCACAATTAAAACGTTTAACGCAAAACTAGACAAGCATATGGAGAAATCAAAGCCAGGTTTTAGTGGTATGACGAGCAAAGCGAAAGCAGACCACTTCCGGGTCTTGAGGTCGTCTACAAAGCCCGCTGACATAGAAGTGCACAACCAAGCGAAAAGTATCGCCCGCGATCGTGGTGTCGCGCTGGCTAATCATCACCACGAACATTTTAGCAAAACGAGCACCCCTAATATGAAGAAGGCTGTTAAATCGCTTGTTGGTAGCGGCAATAAATCAATTGAAACTCTCAAAGTTCATCACGAAAAAGGTAAGACGCATATTTCTGATTACGACTCGAAGGCAAACAAATTCGTTGATTCAATGAATAAAGTGCACACGACCGTTGACAAAAATAGAATACACTTTCACGGCACTGATTCTAAAGGAGCAACACATAAATTAGCTTCGCTCGAGTTTAGATCAAAGAGTTTGGGCTCATCACCACACACTCCATACAACGGATCAAAGCCAGGGGCAAGTCTAACAAAGGCAACAAAATGATTAAGTTCAACAATTTTCTAACAGAAGCCAAGACGTCGATCGATGCTGAGCTACTCGGGCATTTGACGCACGTGAAAGATCTCCCACACGAACTGCCTGATTCGGGTGGCAATCATGCTCTGAGCCTCATGCAGGATTTCCATAAGCACAGAATGGGAGAACCGAGTGGGGTTCGAGGACAACTAAAGGTCGACGGCGGCGCTTCGGTTGTCATTGGCCACGACCATCAAGGTCCTTTTGTTTCTGATAAACATCGATTCTCACGTGGTGTCAAAGCGCGCTCTCCAGAAGAAGTTGATCATCATTTCGGGCATGCCCCTCAATACGCAGCAACGTTAAAAAACGTTTTGTCGCATGGTCACAAGCTCGTTAATCCTGGGCACACAGTCCAAGGAGACCTACTATATAATGAACACGAAAAGCCTACGCTATCAAAAGGAGTAGCATCAGCTACCCCTAATCGTATTGAATATGGGATGGATACAAAAGCAAAGGTAGGACTTGCAGCTCATACTGAAATAACACAGGGGATTGCGCACGCTATCACACCAGAAGCAACCAAGCGCCACAAAGATATTTTCACAACACAATCAGAATACAAACCTGACCCAAGCACGTATAAACCAAAGGATCGCGAAGCTGTAGAAAAACATCTTTCGTCTGCAAAGGAGCTTCTAAGCAAACACACAACAAACCACTTAACACCAGATCATACAAAGCACTTGACGTCCTACCTGAACAATACAACAAGGGAAGGAGGTGATCCATCTACTGAGGGATACAAAAAACATCTCTCTGCTGTTGGTAAAAAAGAGGCCAGCAAACTTTCTACCGTTGCTGGGCAACAAAGAAAACTCAGCACGTTTGCTTCTCATTCGGGTCACGTTGACAAACACGCGGAACATTTTAATAGATCGCTCGTCATTCAACACCATTTGGGGCAAGCTACTGAGCACCTTTTAAAAGGAGTGCACCACCCAGACGTTACAACTTCGATTGACGGCAACCCCTCACCAGGTGAGGGGATTGTCCTCTTGAAGAAAGACCGGTTAGGATTGCATCGGCCGGTTGGCAAATTAGTGCCAAAAGAAGTCTCTCACGCTCTTCTTAACAACCCAAAGTACCCACAAAAATGATTAAAAGATTCCTCCAATACATACGAGAGTCGAGCGACGACAACGACAAGCACGTTGCTGTTCTCTACGGCCGTATGAACCCTCCTACATCAGGGCATGAAGCAAATATCAACGGATTAAAAGCCCACGCAAAGAAGGTAGGGGCTGATCATCTCGTTATCGCTTCACACTCACATGATTCGAAAAAGAACCCTCTTTCTCCTCAACAAAAAGAAAAGCATTTGAAGCGCGCATTCCCCAACACGAACATCACAATGTCGTCGAAAGAGCGGCCTTCAATCTATCAACATGTTGAGCATCTTCACGATCAAGGTTACAGGCACCTGACACTTGCTGGTGGAGAAGACCGCGCTGGAGAATTGGAAAAGATTAAAAAGTACCACGGTCCAGGAACCGAAAAACCTTTCAAATCAATCAATGTGGTAAATACTGGTGCGCGATCAAAGGGAGTATCGGGAACAGATATGCGGAACCACGTACACAACAACGACTTCCACTCGTTCAAGAAAAATCTTCCATCTGCGCTGAAGAAGAATGAGGGGCACGCAAAAGACCTATTCCACGACGTAAAAGGGAACCTTAAAAAATGAAACCAGCTGGTGAAATGACACCCGACAAACAAATGTCGCCCGACGAAAAGCCGATCATAATGAAGGGTAGCAAGAAGAAAGTTATCCTCAACAAAGATGGAGACGAGGTTGTCGTCGAGCCAACAAAGGGTGTAAGAGAGTCCCGCGTTCTTACGTATCAAGAGCGTCGTAAGCGTGCTATTAGCATTCGCCGCCGTCTTCCAAAGATCAAAAAAGGAAGACAGCTTGCGCTGAATAGATTTGCAAATAAGAAGAACCTCAAGAAGAGGACACGCAACCTTGCGCGCAACTATATGCGCCGCCGGTATGCTGGTAAGTTGGGTTCAAATTATCAAAAACTCGGCCCATCAGACAAGATTGTTGTCGATAGGATTATTAGTAAGAAGCAAGGAGCGATTAATCGCGTAGCTGACCGACTTCTTCCAAGAGTCAAACAAGCAGAAGGCGCCCGCCTTGCCGCTGGCCGCCGGAGTTCGAAGTACAACTACCGTCCAATAACGAATTCAATAATGCGTGTTAAGACTGACAAAATAAACGACCTCGCTGAAAAAGCGTACGACGTTTGTGTTATCGAAGCAAATAATGTATTTTACTCGCCACGACTAGCTTCAAATCACAGGATATGTCCCGAATGCAAGAATGAACCAAAAACAAAGGACGATTGCAATTATTGCAAGGGGACAGGAAATGTGCATTGGACGAAGGCAGATAAAGGTGGTATAACAGAAAGTAAGAGCGTTGGCAAGTTGATGCGGGCATTCAAACGGCTCAAGGATCAGAAGAAACCTTGGCCAAGAATCCCAACTCCAGCAGAACGATCACAAGCGAATACTAAAAACACCTAAATACCTGTTAAAAGGACACAAATGAGTAAAAGTCTCGGAAAAACCGCAATATACATGCTCCTCGGGGAGAAGAAACTCCTGCGCGGTGCGATGGACTCTACTGGTAGAATCACGGTGATTGGTGATAAAGTTAAAGCTAAATACAAGGGTGATAAGGAGCTTTCTAACATGGTCGACGAGTTGATTCAAATTCATAAGGGACGAGGACTAACATGACATTTTTATTTTCAAAGAAAAATAACGGATTTTCCGACAGCTTGTTGAATGCTGTTCGTGAAGCGTCCGCAAAAGGTCCGATGGCTCGTAACGCTCTTGAAGCGGAATTGATGGAAAAGGCAGCCCTTGCAAATAAACCAAAAAAGGCGCCAGAACAGATCGACGAAGCTAAGAAGTTGATTGGAACATACACACACGGAAGTAACGCAACGAAAGTTTACAAACTTTCTGGTGAGCATAACGAAGGTGATCCTTACCATGTTGAGCAAATTGATGAGCTACAATCTGTTGCTAATATACAGGCTCAACAAGCCGCGGAGAAAAAGAAGCTGAGCTTTCAAGATCGCCACGGCAAAATCATGAAGCAATTGTCTACTGCATATGCAGTCGCAAAGCAAAACAAAGATCAAACATCGATGGATATGATGCAAAAACATCTTTATAAAATGGCTGCAAAGAGAATGCAAGCTGTTGGCGAAGAAACAATGACGGTTAAACAGTACATCGACAACCTACTAACGAATGTAGATAATATCGATATATCAGAAGATTTCACCGATGACGAATTGTTTGTTCTTGAAACAGTTACCGATTCAATTGTCCACCAACAGAATAAATAAAACAAAGGAGTACTACTATGGCACTATGGGGAAAGACTGATAATGCAGCTAACACACCAGCATACGCACTATCACAAGTTAACTTAACACAAAATTCAGGTAACCAATCTGTACTGTTTGGTAACGTAACACCGAACGCAATCGTTTCTGGTGCTACTGTTGGCCAATTTTGTGTTGACGCAGCAGAAGCGGGTGTATCGAGTGGTAATGTCGTCGCCCTCGAAATTCTGTCGTCTGGTTCTGGTTACACTGCCAACGCAGTTGTTACGTTGACTGGTGGTGGTGGTGCAAGTGCGACTGCTGATAGTGGTGCAAATTCAGTTGGTAAAATTGCTAACTTGACAATCACAGCTGCTGGTTCGTCATACGAATCAAGCCCAGATGTTGTAATTGCTGCACCATCGGCAAAATCATTCATCGCTAATACAGCTGTTGCAGCAAACGGTTTCATCACATTGACGACTCCTGTGTTTGCTGTTGGTGACTATCTGTTGTATACAGTATCATCAGGTAACACAGCACTTGCTCAATTGACCTCTGGCACCTCTTACTACGTTCAGGCAGCAAACACAACTGGTGTCTACCTTTCGGTAGCGCGTGGTGGCGCCGCAATTGCGCTGACTAAGGGTACGTCGGAAAATGGTCATTCGTTGACAGGTGAAACAGCAACCGCTGCTGCCGTTGTTAGTGGCGCGCGCACAAAAGGAGTAACACCAGGTTGGAACCTACGTACAGTTGGTTCGGGTGGGCGTGCTGGTCGTGTTCAGAATGAATGTCTCGTTGCAATGCGTGAAGTGCTTTCTGACGCGTCTGACGATACAATCTTCCCTGACTCATAATCATGGCAGTTGACGGTAAAAAACTTACTGTTCTTTTAGGGACCAGTAATATAGCCAGCACAGCGATCCTCTACGTTGTAGAGGATCCGGCCGGCACCCCTGTCGCTAATTCAATCACAGTTGCCAACCTTTTTGGTAAAATAAATGCTAACGTTGTTTTATCTAATAACTCGGTACTTGAAGTGCCGACGCTAATTTCAACAGACAAAAGAACGCCCGCTAATAGTGGAATAACAATTGCGCGCGGGACAATGTTTTATGATGACAGTTATTTGTATATTGCAACATCAAACAACACAATCAAAAGGTTACCGCTGAATTCATTCTAATGACTGTAAAACTTGACGAGAGTAATATTTTATTATACGCTGCAAAACATTACAACAATTCAATGTGTTGTGATACTGTAGAATTTTATGAAGATTTGAGTAGGTTCAAATATATTAAAAGACTTTTTAACAAATTTGTTGAAACGGGTGATTTGAAAGAGCGATTAATTCTCAACCACTTGACTGTGTTGTATAATGTTTTCGGTGTAGAGCAAACGACGAGAATGTTGTTTGTTAAACTTAATGGACAATACCATTTGCTTAAACCTTTTCTTTCACTTCTCGGCACGTTGCCGGTAACTGTTGAATGTATAGGGATATCAAACGAGACAATCTTTACGGAGGGGATTCCCTCAAATAAAGTAATAGAAGAGGCACTGAGGAAAATTTAATGCGCATCCCTATTTCCCAAATCAGCTCAATGAGCAACAAAAAGGTTAGTGGGACTAACCAGTTTGTTGATATGTACCTCGTCTACCAGTTCATGAAAAGAATCACAACACCTTTTAAAAAATGGCCTGCTTATGAGCTTGGCATTATCGACGATAAAGGTAAGGTGTTAAAGAAAAAGTCGTCTCTCGGCACCAAAGAACAAACCGCGTGGGGGTACTACGATATTGTCTGCTCTAACCTCAAGAAAATTCTCGCAAAACTACCTGGTGGGTCGACGCGATTGGCGTCAGTTGCTGCTGCTGTATTCCTATTCAAGGAACATAAAAATATTGACTGCACAAACGACAGAATACTAACAGAAGCTTTTGTCCCTCACTGGAAACAATTAAGAGAAGAGGGGCCTGTCGCGGCCAATGCTGGCAGTAATGCGATTGCTGGCACAGAACCAGTCAACCCAACAGTACTTGTCAAACGCAAGAAGAGACTTGTTGATATGTGGAAGAGAAAAGGTTTAGTGTAATGTGGATCCTTTCGTTTATACCAGAGTATTTGATCCATTTCGTTTTGGTTGTCGGGATTGCTGCTCTCGTCGCGACATCATTATTCTCGTTCAAGATATTTGAACACTACACGCTTCCGATTCGAATTATTGCTACAATCGTAGTGTGTTTTGCATTGTGGATTGAAGGTGGAATAAGTAATGAGAGGGTGTGGAAACAGCGCGTGGCTGCTCTCGAAGTGAAACTGTCTAAAGCTGAAGCAAGAAGTGCTGTGATTACCAGAGAGGTTGTAGAGAGGATAGTGTATCGCGATCGGGCAATTCAAAAGAAGGCACAGAAGGTTATTGAATATGTTGACCGTGAAGTTAGGATATATGATAACACATGCCCAATTCCTCAACCTTTTGTTGATGCCCTAAATATGGCAGCTGAAAAACCGGTTGACGAGCAATGAGAACAATAATATTATTAAGTGTGATGTTTCTTGCGGGATGTGTAACAGTTCCTGCATCACAAACGTTTCCAGACGCGTCGAAAACTCTGATGACGCCCTGCCCGCCTCTCGATAAGATTGAGGTGCCGACGGTGTTGAGTGAGGTAGCAAAAAACGTTGCTGGTAATTATTCGAAATATCACAAGTGTGCCTCACAAGTTGAAGGATGGATTGAATGGCACAAACAACAGCGTGATAACTTCAATAAGGCAAATAAATGAGCGAGCAAACAACTAATTTTAATTTTTTGTGGGTAGCTAGCCAGCTTGGAGAGCTAATCCCAAACAACCCAGACCACCTTGAGTGGTATCAAGCGTTGTGTGAAGTGTTACCGAAATACGACATCACAACCCCGTTCCGAGTGTCAGCATTTATTGCGCAATGTATTCACGAAAGTATGGGGTTCAAAGTTCTCTCAGAGAACCTCTACTATTCTGCTGATGCGCTGTTAAGAGTGTTTCCAGGATACTTTAACCCTGATCAAGCCAAACAGTACGCTAAGAATCCAGAAAAGATTGCAAGTCGCGTATATGGTGGGCGTATGGGTAACGGTCCTGAAGAAACGAAAGAGGGGTATAAGTTTCGTGGTCGCGGTCTCATTCAATTGACCGGTAAGAACAATTACACGAAGTTTGCTGAGTCATGTGGACTAACAATTGATGAAGCCGTCACATACCTCACAACCCGTCCAGGAGCGATTGAATCTGCTTGTTGGTATTGGGACACAAACAACTTAAACGCTCTTGCTGATCGAGGTGATATGATCACATTAACAAAAAGAATCAACGGTGGGACGAACGGATTGTCTGATCGGGTTAAGCATTATAACCACGCTCTTCAAGTGTTTGGTGTGATGGAGTGAACTCGAGTGAAGACACTCCACGTTCGCACGAACTTGAATCGTGGATAGATAACAAATGGCGCCCAACAATGGGTTGGGTGTATATGGTTACATGCGTATTTGATTTTATACTGTTTCCTGTTTTATGGGCTTTGGTGTTAGTATATACTAAACAGCCGTTAGTACCGTGGGCACCAATTACACTACAAAGTGGTGGCCTTTATCATATTGCGATGGGAGCAATTGTTGGTATTACTTCTTTTGGTCGCACAAAAGAAAAACTTGCACAAACTAATTAGAGAGTATAATCATGGTAGAGCACGGAGAGAGAAGGACCCTGTACAACGATACACATTCGAGGATAGCCGTTTTGGAATCAGAAGTCAGAAGCGCCATCGACGAACTCAAAGAGATTCGTAAAGAACAAAAGGAACAGCACAATTGCCTAATGGCTAAAATGGATACGTTATCGACCCGAATTGTTGTGCTTGAACGGTGGCGCTGGATGATTTTTGGTGGTGCTGTCGTTGTTGGTTATATCCTCGCTCACCTCCGTATTGAGAATCTATTTTAGTCGTTGATCTTTACCCACGTTTGTTATATAATGTGTTTTGTTGAGGTAAAGGAAATGGTAATTGGATTACATCGATCACAAGTATATTGGCCTTGTTTCAGGCTACCTGTCACACTTTAAAAAGAAAAACGGCGTCTATAATTTTCGCTGTCCTTTTTGTGGTGACTCAAAAAAAGATAAACACAAAGCTCGTGGGTATATCCTTGACCACAAGGGTAATGCTGTGTTTAAATGCCACAATTGTGGTGATTCAACATCCCTAGCAAAGCTAATAAAGCACGTTAGCCCTAATATTAGTGCCGAATATTCTTTAGAGAAGTTTAAAGAAAGTTATATCGGCCAAAATCAAGAAGTATTAGCTAATAAACAGCCGGATATCACAAGTCCAGCTAAGCCAAAATTTATCAGGAACTCTCCTCTTAAAAATCTTCAAAAGATATCACAACTTCGTCCTGATCATCCCGCCAAAAAATACGTTCAGGAACGGTTAATACCGCCTCAGTTCCATTTCAAACTGTTCTACACGCCCTCATTCAAGAAATGGGTGAACTCGTTCATACCCGATAAGTTTGATCTAAAACAAAAGGATTCTGGACGGATCATAATACCTTTGTTGGATCAATATGGTAACTTCATAGGAGTACAGGGAAGAAGTTTATCAAAAAAAGGGCAGCGCTATATAACAATCATTGCCGACGAAACAAAACCAAAAATATATGGTCTTGACCACACGAATATTGCTAAGTATACATATGTGTTCGAGGGGCCGTTTGATTCATTGTTTGTTCCAAATTCAATAGCAATGTGTGGGGCGGATTGTATATCTGCTCTCAACCAGTTGAATGTCGAAAAGAACAACGCAGTAATTATTTACGATAATGAACCACGTAATGAAGAGATGCTCAAACGTACGTTGACTATGATAGAAAAAGGGTATAATGTATGTGTGTGGCCAAGTAAGGTAAAACACAAAGATGTCAATCAAATGGTCGAGGCTGGCATTTCACCTAAAGCGATCAAAGAGGTAATAGATCAAAACACGTTTAGAGGAATGGGAGCGTTGATGGCTTTCAATCAGTGGAAGAAAACCTAATAACAATAACAGTGGAGTAGAAATGGAAAATTTGGTGCATGGTATTACTGTAGATTATGATCGCGATAACCTTTTTGATGTTCTTGGAATTAAACGCCTCAAAGAATCTTATATGACAGACGAAGAAATTTCCCCTCAAGAAAGATTTGCGTACGTGTCAAAAAACTTTTCATCAAACCCCGAACACGCGCAGAGATTATACGAATATGCTTCGAAGCACTGGTTATCGTACTCAACCCCAATCCTCTCATATGGTAAATCGGCGCGCGGTCTTCCCATTTCGTGCTTTCTTCCTTACCTCCCCGATTCTTCTGTTGGTCTTGTTGACACGTTAGCAGAAGTTAATTGGTTGTCGATGTTGGGCGGCGGTATCGGGATTGGGGTTGGTATTCGGTCGGCGGACGACAAATCAACCGGAGTAATGGCACACCTTAAAACATATGACGCTAGCTGTCTTGCCTATAGGCAGGGCAGAACACGTCGCGGTAGCTATGCTGTTTACCTTGATATCAATCACCCTGATATTGAAATGTTTATTGAGATGCGCAAGCCGACGGGTGATCAGAACATGCGCGCGCTTAATCTCCACCACGGTGTTAATATTTCTGACGATTTCATGAATATTATTGAGAAGTGTATGGTTGATCCAGACTTCGACGACACGTGGGAATTAAAAGACCCTGCTAATGGTGTTATTGCTGAGAAGGTTTCTGCAAAAGAGTTGTGGCAGAAAATACTAGAAGCAAGAATGCACACAGGTGAACCGTATATTCATTTCATTGACACCAGCAACAAGGCGCTACCACAATTTCAAAAAGATCTCGGACTTCGTATACGTCAAAGCAATCTATGTTCAGAGATAACCCTGCCAACCGACAAAGACCGGACAGCTGTTTGTTGTTTGAGCTCTGTGAACCTGGAGTACTACGATGACTGGAAACGTGACAAACTTTTTCTTAGAGATGTTGCTGAAATGCTTGATAATACCCTTAGCACTTTTATTAATAGTGCTCCTTCTACTATTCGACGTGCTGTTTTCTCTGCTAAGAATGAGCGCTCAATTGGTGTGGGCGCTTTGGGATACCATGCGTACCTTCAGAAAAACAATATTCCGTTCGAAGGTGCACTCGCCAAAGCTGCAAACATTCGGATGTTCAAACACATCCGTAAGCACCTCAATGAAGCTAACAAACAACTCGGATCAGAACGAGGAGAAGCACCAGACGCAAAAGGTACAGGATTAAGATTTAGCCATCTAATGGCGGTAGCACCAAACGCGAGCTCTTCAATTATAATGGGTAACACATCACCTTCAATTGAACCATACAGAGCAAACGTATATCGACAAGACACTCTCTCTGGCTCTCATGTAACCCGCAATCGGTTTCTCGATGCAATCATCAAGGAGAAGTGTAAAAATGATCCCAAACTCGAGTACGATACAGTGTGGTCCTCTATTATCGCAAACGACGGTTCAGTACAACATATTGACTTCCTCGATGATTGGCAGAAGGACGTATACAAGACTGGTATGGAGATTGACCAACGATGGATTGTGGAGCATGCAGCTGACCGACAAAATTACATTGATCAGTCGCAATCCCTCAACCTCTTTTTTCGGCCTGATGTGAATATTGTTTACCTCCACGCTGTTCACTTCATGGCATGGAAACAGGGATTAAAAACGTTGTACTACTGCAGGTCAGAGAAGTTGATGAAGGCGGATAAAGTGTCGAAGAAAATCGAGCGGCAAGTTATTCAAGAGATTGATATGAAAGCTATTGCAGAAGGAGACACTTGCTTAGCTTGTGAATGAAGGGAATTATGATAAAAGATGATGCAGAAGCGTGGATAGCGTTTCCACAATATCACCACACGATATTCAATAAGTTGTGGCTAGCTGAAACAATGGGGTATAATTGTGGACCAGCAGGACTACCAATTCCTGCTAATGGAATGTATGTCATCAGACCAATATATAACCTTGATGGAATGAGTAAAGATTCATATATTTCGTTTTTTTGTGCCGGCTCTGACAATCTACATCCTGGAACATTTTGGTGCGAATGTTTTGAAGGACCACACGTAAGCGTTGACTACCAAGTCAATTGGTATACTCGTAAACCTTCTTGCTTATGGAGTGAGGTTGTGATGGGAGTTAAAGCTGAGGGATCGACTCGGAAATTTACAAGATGGTTGAAGAAACCTTCAGATAGTTTTGTTTACGGTACTAGCTTACCGCCAAAACTGATACCCCACCTCGAGGATTTCGGTGGTGTGTTTAATATTGAGTATATTGGGGAGAACCCAATTGAAATACATCTACGTGGTAGCCAAGATTTTAAAAAGTTTGGTCACCGAAATATAACTGATCTTCGATTAGTATGGGCATCTGATCTACAGGGTAAGGCACCAATGCAAGATATGGTTGGTTATAAGCTGCTTGAAGCTAACGTTCCTGCATACCCGTACGTCGAAGATTATATTGTTTACACATACGGGAAATAAATGTCACCAAAACCTAAAATTAAACTTACTGACAAACGCCAAACATTCAAACCTTTTGCTTATCCTTGGGCATACGATGCGTGGCTAAGACACGAACAATCGCATTGGTTGTTCGGTGAAGTGCCAATGATGGAAGACGTCAAGGACTGGAAGAAGAAGCTGTCCAAAGAAGAGAAAACATTCTTGACAAACATCTTCCGTTTCTTCACACAGAGTGATCTTGACGTTGCTGGTGGATATGTTGACAACTACCTTCCATATTTCCCGCAACCAGAAGTGCGGATGATGCTGTGTGGATTTGCGGCTCGTGAAGCGATGCATATCGCAGCGTATAGCCACTTGATTGAGACGCTTGGAATGCCGGACTCTACATACAACGAATTCCTTGAATATACAGAGATGAGGGAGAAGCACGACTATTTCATGTCGTTATCGGGGCTGGGCCCAAACAAAATTGCGCAACAGATAGCAGCGTTTTCTGCTTTTACAGAAGGGATGCAGCTATTCTCTAGTTTTATTATGTTGCTGAATTTTCCGAGGCACGGAAAGATGAAGGGGATGGGGCAGATCATAACATGGTCTATTGTTGATGAAACAATGCACGCAGAGGCAATGATCAAACTATTCCGAACATTCGTTGAAGAGAATCGTGACATATGGAACGATGAATTGAAGTCTGCAATATACGCGATAGCTGAGAAGATGGTAGATCTCGAAGATAAGTTTATCGATCTATGTTTTAGGCTCGGTGCGTTGGAGGGGTTAACAAGTGACGAGGTCAAAAGCTACATCAGATATATAACAGATCGGAGATTGATTTCACTTGGCCTCAAAGGCATCTTTAAGGTTAAGAAGAATCCGCTTCTTTGGGTAGAAGGAATTATTAACGCGCCAACACACACAAACTTTTTTGAGAATCGTTCTACTGATTACGCAAAAGGGTCGCTGAGTGGTGATTGGAATCAAGTATGGATATCAGATAAAAAAGACTAACTATGCAACCATCATTATTTCCGCACAGCGCCGACGAACCAGATGTTCACGTATGCTTCAACTGTGACACGGAATTTGCAGTCAACAAGATAGCGGATGATTACGATATGGGCGTGCAATTTTGCCCGTTCTGTGGCGAAGATTTACTTGAGAGTGATGACGACGACGACGACGAGGAGTAATTACTTAAATTTATGCCGCAGCGCGATATAGACACTGACTTTTTGCTGGAGTCTAATCAAATCCCCATCAAGAACACGAACCTGGTCAATTAGTCCGACCAGGTTCTTCGTTGCTTCAGAGAGAACAGGTTTTACTTCTGTGGTGGCCCACAACCACACGTAGTAAATCAAATACCCCATTCCGCCAGCAGCAGCGATTGGAAAGCCATATTTGTTGATTAAAATTATTATAGTATCCACAAAACTATCCTTTCTAAAATATAGCCGATTACCAACCCTAAAACGACTGCACTAATAATAAAAGTTGTCGTTCGCATTTTATTATGTGTTCTCCTGTTTGCGGGAAATTCTACTTGTGTCGGGTGGTATATCTAGCACTTCGGAGGTGCTGGTATCAATTCGTATCAGCTCGTCATTCATTTTTTCGACACGTTGCCCAAGAGCAATGATCATTAGTGACATTGATCTAATAGATGAAAGGACACCAGCCAAAATAAATTTGAGGGTAAGGAAGACGAAATACCCACTTGCGGCAGCGGCGGCAATAGGGAACCCTAATTCCGCCAAAATCTTAAAATATTCCATGTTTTCTCCACGTTGAAATGATAAAACGCGGAGCACAACATCGCTCTCACACGGGGTATTTATGTGTTGACCTTTTTTAACTTTTGCTGTAGCATAGAGGTTTGGATTGTGGAACTTGATCTATGACTAAGGAGTATTCCCCAAATGAGAGTTAAAATAGGACCGTATAAAAATTATATTGGGCCGTATCAATTGGCCGAAATCCTTTGCTTTTGGGTAAAGGATGTGAAAGACGAGCACGGGATCAAATCAAAACCTTATTGGGTTCACCAGTTTGGTGAATGGCTCACCTACGGTAGTGTACAACCAGACACTAAAGTTGGTGATGTCCGTGGTTTGAATGGTGACCGCGCCGACACCTGGCTTAGTCGTTTCTTGAGCTGGATCGAAAGCAAACGAAACCGCACAATCAAAGTACACATTGATCGTTGGGACACGTGGGGTATGGATTCTACACTTGCACCTATTATTCTCCCCATGCTTAAACAACTAAAAGAAACTAAACACGGGGCTCCGTTTGTTGAATTGTCAGACGTGCCAGAAAATCTACGCGGCGAAGATCTTACCGACGAGCAGAAGGCTCGAGGTGAGGTAGACGACAAACACTTTGAGCGTTGGGATTGGGTTCTGGACGAGATGATCTTCGCGTTTGAAAGCAAGTGCGATGATAGCTGGGAAGATCAGTTTGCTTCCGGTATAAGCGACACCCAATTTCTGCATCTTGAGGATGGTATGTTTAAAATGATCAAAGGCCCTAACGATACCAAAGTCTTTGATTGGGAAGGACGCGAAGCATACCAAGAACGCATAACAAACGGGTTTAAGCTTTTTGGAAAATATTTCGAAGCGTTGTGGGATTAGTTAGCGATATTACAGAGGATTTTAACAGCTGTACATCAAAACCACACGAGGTCAAACGAAAGAAGCGATCCACTTTATTATAAGTACATATAGCGACCAAATAGATGGAAGCTATCAACCATGGGAGGATTTCCTATGCGCAAAATCATACTTGCACATTACTACACAGTTCCAGAAGTACAGAAACTCGCCGATCACGTCGGTGACTCGCTTGATCTCGCGCTTGCTGCTAAAGAAGCGAAAGCAGATCAAATTATCTTCCTCGGTGTTCGCTTCATGGCTGAAACCGCGAAGATACTTAACCCCAATTCCGAAGTAATCATTCCGACTCTAGCAGCATCTTGTTCGCTCGTTGAGCAAACAGAGATCGAAGGTACTACTGGATTGCGCTCGTGGGTCTACATGCACAGAGCGCGCAACCCTGATATTCAACACGTAGCGTACATCAACACATCTGCAGAGCACAAAGCTCTGAGTGACTGGATTGTCACCTCGAGGAACGTTGAAGATGTCATCAAGCACATCTACGATAAAGGTCAGAGTGTGATCTTCTCTCCCGATCGTAACATGGGTGCATACCTCAACTACACGAACAACTGGAAGATACCTCTTTGGTCTGCAGTATGTGACGTACATGATCAATTCAATCTTGAAGAGCTGGCTATCGCCTTCATGCAGGATCCTGGAAGGAAGAAGATTCTTCTTTCACATCCTGAATCTCCTCTCTCCGTTCTGAAACAGGCTGATGTAGTTGGTTCAACACACAAGATGCTGAACTGGGTGAAGAATACAGATACCGATGCAATCATCTACGTTGCTACCGAAGACGGCTTGCTCTTCAATATGAGAGAAGCTCGACCTGATCTGGATATCAGACAGGCTCCCACGTACAAAGGATGTCAGTGTAATTCCTGTCCGTTCATGAAGATGAACACACTGGAATCGGCGCAAGCTGCTATCAGAGGAATAGGTGATCGGATTGATTACCTGACTGATGAGGTGATTGAAAAAGCCCGTGTTCCCGTAGAAAGAATGCTTGACTTTAAGTGATAGTTATATTATAATGAATAGGCCTAGCACATTTCACTAGAAGTATAAACATGAACAAATTGATTAACAGCGTCTTTCTGATAGCACTTATAGTTCTCTCAGTAGCTGTTGGCGGTTTTATTGAGAGGGGAAATACAGAAGTAGCTGCTTCATTAGGGCTCTGGATTTTTCTGATTGCAACAGTTGTAATATTCATAACAGAAGACTAGATAGACTAATCTTCATAACAGCAGAGAAGGAGATTCTATGCGCGTCAAAGTTTTAATTGGTAGATTTCAACCTTTCCACTCAGAGCATAAGCGTCTGATTGATAGTGCGATGATAGGTGCAAACAAAATCATCATAATCATCGGCAGTGCTAATCAGCCGCGGAGCATCAAAAATCCCTGGACGTTCCAGGAGAGAAAGAATATGATCCTCGCCTGTTATCCTTATGGCGACAAGCTAGTAATTGAACCTCTGCGTGATATCAGTTACAACGATCAACAATGGGCAGCGGGCGTCCAGAAGATTGTCAATCAAAATACCAGCGAACTCGATATTATTGAGCTGATTGGACATGAGAAAGACGAGACTTCATTCTATCTGCGAATGTTTCCCCAGTGGAGTCGCATTGATCACAAGATGGATGATAGCGTTAGTGCTACCAGCGTACGTGATCTCTACTTCTCCGGTGCCAGCCCAAAACTCTACTCTGGTGCACTACCGAATACCACAAACGCTGCGTTGAGTCTCTTCCGTGCAGGCGAAGATTACCTGAAGCTGGCGCGGGAATACGAGCACATCAAGAAGTACAAAAAATCCTGGCTTGCTGCTCCGTATGCACCAACGTTCGTAACCTCTGATGCTGTAGTAGTTCAGTCAGGTCACGTCTTGATGGTTGTGAGAGGTGCTGCACCTGGTGAGGGTCTGCTTGCACTTCCTGGTGGATTCGTTAACCAAGCCGAACGAATTGAAGATGGAATGCTGCGCGAGCTTCGTGAGGAAACGCGTCTCAAGGTGCCAGCACCAGTTCTCAAGGGAAGTATTGTCAATAGGTACGTGTTTGATCACCCAACGCGGAGCCTCCGTGGTAGAACGATCACCCACGCGTTTTTGATTCGGTTGCCCGACGGGAAATTGCCACCAGTCAAAGGAGGTGATGATGCGGCAAAAGCGATGTGGATTCCAATTGCGGATCTGAATCCTGAAGAAATATTTGAGGATCATTTCGATATTATTACGTATTTGCTTGGGGGCGTATGATGTTGGAAAACAACCTTGTGGGTAGACTGCAAGCTAATAAACTATAAAGGATCTTTATAAATGAACATTAAAAACATAGCACTGAACGTTGACTCTTATAAGTCGCCAATGTGGCTGCAGTATCCCCCTGGCACTCAGAATGTATTTTCGTACGTTGAATCTCGAGGTGGAAAATACCCATGGACAATGATGTACGGTCTGCAGATTTACTTGCAGGATGTGCTGCAGACTCCGTTCACAAAACGTGACATTGATGAAGCCGCCGAATTTTGGAATGATCATGGCGAACCATTCAACAAACAAGGTTGGCTGCGCATGCTGATCAAGCACAGCGGGTTCATGCCAGTCCGCATTCGAGCTGCCCCTGAGGGGTCTGTTGTCCCAGTTAATAATGTGCTGGTCACTGTCGAGAACACAGACCAAGAATTTGCGTGGGCAACTACATGGTTGGAAACTGCAATTCTCCGAGCAACGTGGTATGGAACAACCGTGGCAACAAATAGTCTGTCAATTCGCCGGCTGATCAAACAGTATCTGGAAAAGACTGGCAATGTAGGGGGACTCGATTTCAAACTGCACGATTTCGGTGCACGTGGTGTTAGTTCGTTTGAATCGGCAGGTATTGGTGGTTCCGCTCACCTTGCTACTGGGTTTATGGGATCAGACAACGTTACCGGTGCTCTGTATGCTTCAAAATATTACGGAGCAAAGAAGCCGTCGTTCAGTATTCCTGCAGCAGAACACAGCACAATTACTTCGTGGGGTCGTGAGAACGAAGTACAAGCGTATCGTAACATGCTGCAGCAATTTGCAAAGCCTGGTAGCGTTCTTGCTGTTGTATCTGATAGCTACAACATCTATCAAGCGGTTGAGAATCACTGGGGACGCACTCTGAAGCAGGAAGTTATCGATTCTGGCGCTACGGTTGTCATTCGTCCAGACTCGGGTGATCCTACCACTGTCGTCGCCGATTGCCTGGCATTACTGGCTGATGCATATGGAACACAAACAAACTCAAAAGGATACCGAGTACTGAACAATGTACGAGTTATTCAAGGTGATGGTATTAACGAAGACACTATTCGATCGATACTCGAAAAGATCACTTCAATGGGTCTCAGTGCCGACAACGTTGCTTTTGGTATGGGTGGTGCTCTGTTGCAACAAATTGACCGCGACACTCAGAAATTTGCAATGAAGTGTTCTGCGATTCAAGTAAACAACCAGTGGCGTGATGTGTACAAAGATCCTGTCACTGACGCTGGTAAGCGCTCTATGAAAGGCCGCGTCACATTGTTCAAAGATATTGATGGCAACTACACCTCGGGGCCGTTCGTTCCTGGTAAGTCGGATGCGCTGCAAACTGTGTATGAGAATGGGGTAATAACCAAACGTTGGACGTTTGGTGAGATCCGTGAAAGGGCAAACAGTGTTTCTTAATGGTCTACCAGTAACAACCAATCCAAACCTTGTTAAGTATAAGGAGGTGAAAGTTAGCCGCTCATGGAAAGAGCAGCTGCTTTCTTGGACACCTTGGCGGAGCCACAAATTTGTGCAGGAGCCATATCCTGACCCTAATGTATATGTTATAGCAGAAAGCGCTTTCGTAATGCACCCCACAACATTCAAAACACTGCAAGAAAAGTTAAATAATGATCTAGATGACGGAGAAGATATATTATGATCACAAACTGGGACAGAAAATTCTTAAGGCTTGCAGAACACGTTGCTGGTTGGTCAAAAGATCCTAGCACAAAAACTGGTGCAGTGATTGCAGAGACCAAAACAAACATTCTTGTGTCTATTGGATACAACGGGTTTGCAAGAGGTGTTGATGATTCACCAGAGAGGTATGCAAACAGAGATATTAAATATCCACAAATTGTGCACTGTGAACGCAACGCAATCATCTTTGCACGTCGCGATGTATCCAACTGCACTCTTTACACGTGGCCGTTTATGTCGTGTGAGACGTGTGCTGGCATGGTGATTAATGCTGGTATCAAACGTGTTGTTGCTCCTTATTCTGAAAATCCGCGCTGGACTGACTCTTTTGCAAAAACTCAAGAACAATTTGATCAAGCAATTGTAGAACTTATATTGATGAGAGACTAAATGAGATATTGGACGTACGTAGAACCAGAAGTGAAGAACTAATTCGTCGCCCAGAGTTGCACTTTTCGTAATTTTGTATTATACTATCTACAATTAAGGAGTTTCAAAATGGGCAAACGTATAGAAGATATGTATGTGAATTTTCTCGGGGAGACAATAGAGTGTGGTGCTCCAGTAATTACTTTCACGACATGCACCGGCTACGAAGAAATCCGTGAAGCTGTGTACATTGGGTACATCCCGGCCACGATGTTCTACTCATGCAAGCTCCAAAAAATGATTCTGCGGCGATTCGTACAAGTCCGCCGACCTGATCCCGTATTCCAGACGGTCGTCAAGGAAACAGGAGAGAAGTACGATTATTATGGGAATATGGCTCACCGACTTCTGCGCAAATTAGACGTCGAAAGTCGATGCATTGATGATACACGTACACGTGTGACGACCCTCCAACACAACCGAGTCCTTCTTCTGACACCAGCTAACCGCAAGTTTGCGGAGGACGTTATGAAGATCTTCAAGATGAACCGGTACAACGAGATATAAACATGAAAACACTGGTATTCAATAAAGAATCGTGGCACTATAAGCTTGCTCGAGGCTATGGGCATTCATGCACTGATATTTGCACATACGGCCGCCAAGTTTTAAAGGGTATACTGGAGGCAGTATTTCTCTTTTTCTTTGGTAGTGCTGCAATTGCAGCTTGTGTTGGAGTAGTAGGTATGTTGTTGTTTTTGGTAGCGTCCTTTCTTTCATACGTAGCAGCAGGGCTAGTCGCCGGGGTATGGCCTGACCCCAATGATGCGATTATAATGGGTGGGACCACCGTGATTGTTATAATGGGTGGGGCCACCGTGCTTGTTGTGGGAAGGTTAATGAAAATGTGCGACAAGTCGAAACCGTTCATACCGAAAGATTCGTTTATTGCTGAAGCGTACAAATCGTGGAAGGACAAATACTGTGTCCCAGTTGAATTCAAATAATGTTAATACTTTACACAAACCAAAAATCGCCGCGCACTCGAAAGCAACGCGATCAGGAAAAAAAGATCCGAACATCACAATACGTTCCGAAGAGCAAATTCAAAATCATGACGCGGACAAAGCCCGATACTTTCATTCGGCCTGGTGCGGAAGACTTCAAAAAGATCCGTTCAATTGAGTCGAACGATCACGTTGCACCAAAAACACCAATCCCTGTCTATACCGGCACTGCAATAATCGGTATTGCTGTGATGCACAAGTCGAATGCTGTTCCTGTGTTCTCGAAGCAACAAGCAGAAGACATTTCAAAAATGAGAAGGTAACTATATGACCCAACCCAAGTTTCTTGAACCGAAAGACGTTCGCCTCCCATCGACACGGAATCATTCATAACAGAAATCAAAGAGAACCGATAATGGAAAGAAAACTAGCAACAATTCGTAAGATTGCCGACCTCCGTCCAATCGAAGGCGCCGACCTGATTGAGCTTGCGATCATCGACGGATGGCAGTCTGTCGTCAAGAAAGGTGAATTCAATGTCGGAGATGAAATCGTCTATTGCGAGATTGACAGCTGGATTCCTCATACAATAGCTCCGTTCCTTTCGAAGGGAGCAGTGCCGAAGGAGTACAACGGTATTCCTGGAGCAAAGTTGAAAACAATCAAACTGCGCGGACAGATTTCGCAAGGCCTCATTCTATCTGTTGCGAGTTGTATTGAACAATCGGGATGCTGGATTCCTTTGGTAGAGGCTTTGGTAGAGGGTGAAGACGCTTCTGAATGGTTGAACATTCAGAAGTGGGAGCCTGTCGCGACAGGAATGGGTGAGACAAAAGGATCGTTCCCAGACTTCATTCCGAAGACAGACCAAGAGCGCGTTCAGAACATCACTGGATATCTGATCGATGATGCTATTGGTTTTCCACATCGTATCCAATACGAAGTGACAACAAAACTTGAGGGGCGTAGCATCACAATATATTACCATAATGGTAGTATTGGTGTCTGCTCGAGAAATCAAGAGTTGGTTATTGACGGAAACGTCGCCGGCAGCTGTTACGTGAAGACCGCAATAGACTCAAAGATATTCGACGCTCTCCGCAAACACTGCTACAACAAACAGATCTCACCTGATTACCAGGACGGTGAGCAACCATATTGTGTCAACGTCGCGATTCAGGGGGAGCTGATGGGGCCTGGTGTTGAAGGTAATCACGAAGGGCTCGATCGGTTGAAGATCTTCATTTACGACGTGTACAATATTGACACAATGGACTACCTCCTTCCACAGGCCCGCCGTCATTTTGTTGAGGCTTTGTTGCAGCATTGTGACCAGAACATCATTGAGCACATCCCTGTGCTACACAACGACTTTCCGTTGAGTTCTCTTTGTGGGGAGATGCCAAATCGAGACATAGTTCTTGAAAAAGCTTTCGAACTCGCTGATGGCCCGAGCCTACGGCATACTATTCGTGAAGGTGTTGTCTTGAAACAAACAAAGTGGTATGATAGAGGAACGAAACAACCACTATCGTGGAAAATTATCAACAACAATTACTTACTTACTGTATCTAAATGAAAACATTCACTGCATATCGCCCACTCGTTCCTGAGTCGCACACTGCTGATCAGAAGAACGCTCCAGATCAACCTCAATTTCAAGGGGTAGTATTCGACACAGGAAAATGTGTCATCCAGTGGTTGACCGCCATTCGGAGCGTCTCAGTGTTTGATACATACGGTGATCTGATGCGGATTCACGGACATCCTGAATATGGTACGTACATAGTGTGGGATTATACAACATCTACAGGCTAAAATAAATGGAAATAAGCAAGATCTACGTTGACATGGACGGCGTTATAGCCGACTTTGACAAATACTGGGAGGATACATACAAACTGACGCTATCAGAAGCGAGGTCTGCAAACATATTCATTCCGTTGTTTGTGCAGATGATCAACAACGAGGGATTTATTCACCTCGACAAAACACCGTGGGCCGATCAGTTGATTAGTGATATCAGGAAGATACAGCAGTTAAAGATTCCTGTCGAGATTTTGTCGTCTACAGGTGGACATCAACAACATCGTCGTGTTGGTGAAATGAAACGTGTGTGGTTACAGAAACACGGAATTGAGTGGCCAACTAATTTTGTTATGGCGTGGAGAGACAAGAAACATTTTGCTGACCCATCGTCAATATTGATCGACGATCAGCCAAGGAACCTTGAACAATGGAGCGAAGCTGGTGGAATCGCAATCAACATCACAACCGCGTTCGCCAAATTGAAGGAATATCATCGATGAAAACGGAGCATGCAGAAGAATATATAAATGTATACGATAGTTCTTTTTGATACGCCACAAGGAAAGCAAATAGATGTCACGGAACAAACTGACCGAGAAATTCGTGTGTGCGCTGCTGAAAAAGGTTTCAAGTTCGAAATCCTCGAACACACAAAATCAGCTGTCCATGCGGAACGAAGAGCTGTTGAGCTCAGAAATTTCTACCTCATTACCATTCCTTCTCGTAAGAAAAGAAGACGTAAGCCATATAGTCAAAAAGCGCTCGCAAATTTTGCCAAAAATAAAAAAGGCGCGAAAAACCCGAACTTCGGTAAACACCACAGCGAAGAGACGAAAGCCAAAATATCCGCAAAGATGAAGCAATATGCGAATCGTCGTGGTCACAAGAGCAGCACAATCACAAAGGCAAAGATGAAAACGACGCGGGCAAACAAGTATTGGGCCGCAACAGCAGGTCGTCGATGGATATACAATGTTATAACAGGTGAGGAACGGTTAATGCATGCCAATACGGCAGTTCCTTTCAATTGGACGAGGGGTAGATCGCCTCACGTATATGAAACGGTCTAATCAACACAAATGAGGGCACAATGAAACAATCAATCACGAATGACGATCAAATAGATCTTTTCGACCTTGAGCAGGAGATTCTCACTTGTTGGAATGTCACAACGGACATCGCAACATTAGTCGATCGGGGTGCAGACAGTCAAGACTTCACAGCAATCAAAACACTATACGACCACAAGTTCGAGCAGCTGTGGGAGTTGTTCGAGCGCCTTTGTCGCAATCAAACACTTTTAGGCAGAGAGCTGCCTAAAATTTTAGGTAGAGAGAAAGATTAGAGTCAACACCGTCACTCAGAGAGAGAGGTGTTGTTGCATGTGCGCACGCGACCACAGAGATTGTTGTTGACGATATCTCGTCACTCTTTTGTCGTGCCGCGCGCGGTGATACGATTCGTTCCGTTCGTTGTTGGGTGATTAGATGCCCAGAAAGGGCGTTCGTTCGTTGCTCGACGTCGGTCAACTTAAACTGATACAACATAACTACAGCGAACGTTGCACTTATAATGGGACTATTAGGTGACCGATTCGGGCACCCCGCAGCGTTAACTTAAACTGATATGAAAGGCCGCCGCGACGTTACTGAGTTAGCGGCCGTGCACGTAACCCTGAGGTGCAGCCCGGCTGCGGCGATCTGGCTTCGAAGATGTATACGCCGTAGGTTTGAACCAGCGGCTGCCGCCGACTTTCCCCTGATCATCCTTGCCGCGGGAGCGGTGCATCTTCTCCTTCGTGCCGCGAGTGTGCTTCTTCCCCTCGAAATTCGACTTCCCCTGCATAGATCGTGAGATCTTGCGGCGGGTAGCAGCGGATTTCTTCTTCCCCAGCTTAGCATCTCGCAGCTTCTTGCGGACTAACTCTTTGATTTCGTTCAGTAATTGTGACATTGTTTCTCCGGCGGGTTTATGAGGTATTTATATAATTTAAAAGTGGCCGAGAAGGTCACTTTATTTCGAAATGTTACCGTATTGGTCAATTTGCAAATTAACGTCAATGCGCGGAGTATTCCCCTGCGGACAGTTTCGCCGGAGACGTAACGTGCGGCCACCCTCGCCGTCCATCCCCAGCATTGCTGATCGAACCAATAACTATATTATGCAACGAATAGATCGATTGCACAACGGCGTATAATTTCGAAATGTGGCAATAAAACGCCGTTGTCGAAGTTGCCTAATAATAATATAATGGTTGTATTAATTGCAGAGGAGATCTAACATGGAAGCGTTAGGGTCATATTGGGATGGTGACGTTCTCGTCAAAGAGTATCCTATGAAGAAGGTCCGTCGGAAGCTGTGGCAGAAGAATGACACGTTTTATGCAACGAAGATGAGGATCATCGATGATCAGATGTTCGCAATGCCGGCACGAAAAAAAGGAAAAGCATGAAAAAGCTGCATGCAGAATTCTGCAAATAACTGTTGACATTTCGAAATGATTGATGTATAGTATACGTTCAATAGGAGATTAAATATGGACAAGAATACAGCACAAGTTGTGGTCGATCAGTGTGTTACTGTGTGGCCGAGTACGCGCGGCAACTCGGGCGTGTCTGGCCGAATTCCGATCGCCATGTTCAACAAGATTGAGACAGTGCTGCGGCCGGCAATGCGCGCACTCGGCATGCGTGTTTGGTATCGCGGCCCGCGCAGGTCAAACAATGCATCGCCAAGTTGTGTTGCATCAGCGACGCGTCGCTGCGACGCGACGCACGCGGTGATTTATCGCGCGTAGTACGTGCATATGTTTTCTACACTACCAAAAAAGGACTAATACACAATGGAACCGAAATTCCCGGATATAACTGTCAGGCTCGTTGGCGAAGACGGCAACGCGTACGCAATAATTGGTGCAGTGACGAGAGCTCTGAAAAGGGCCGGCCACACCGAAGCTGCTGCAGAGTGCCAGAAGGAGATGATGTCGGGCGACTATGATCATCTCCTGCAGACTGCAATGGCTTACGTCGAGGTGGAATGAAATGGATGAAGACAACAAAGACAGCGGGTACGGCGGAGGTGCGCTGATCGTCGCTGCAGTTGCTGGGTGGCTGCTCGGCTCGCGCAAACGGGAGTCTGATGATCCCGAGCTCGCTGAGGAGCGATCGCGTGAAGGTGTCGTGCGGTTGATCGCTGTCATTGCAGCTGCGTTCTTTCTTGCGTGGTTGATGAAATGAGCAGGAGTCGCTGCGTTGCAACATTACTGTTGACGTTTCGAAACGTTTAGTGTAAGCTAAGCGTTCACTTTAAATAATGAGGAATCACATGAAAGCTACTACGTTGAACACGCACATGAAGCTGCAGGGCGAATTGTACCGCGCATTCAATTTCTTCAACGATCATCACTCACTCGGTTTGCCGGAGCCTGTGATCACCGTCGCGTCAAAAGGTGTACACAAAATGCTCGGCTGGTTCTCGCACGACATCTGGGAAGTTAACGGCGAGAAGAAACACGAAATCAACATCTGCGCGGAACATCTCGCGAAAGGTATGCTGCCAGCGCTGCAAACTCTCGTGCATGAAATCGCACACTTGAAGAATTTCGCTGCAGGCGTCAAAGATTGCAACGATCAGCAACGACACAACAAACACTTCAAATCTGCTGCGGAGTCGCTCGGCCTGTCGTGTGTGTCTCTCGAAGGTTCGTACGCACGTTTCGGCTCAGCATTCACTGAACTGCTGCCGGAGACTGTTGATCTGATCGAGAAAACGTTGAAACCCGACACGGAAGTGTTCACGATGTTCCGCAACGAATTCAACGAGTTCAAGAAAAAGACGACGAAACCTCCGACGCTGAAACCGGTGATGGTTGGCGCCGATCTGAAAAAGACGATCGAAGACGCAGCGAAAGCTGCCGGCGTGACGCAGAAGGACTATGTGACGAACGCCGTGACTACTCTGCAGAAACTGCCGGGCAATATTGCTGCAGCTGCACGGGCGATTGCTATTCATCCCGGGCCACTCAACGAGCAAGTGATCGCAGTGATTCTTCACAGCGCGTTGATGCCGGCTTCTCTCGATAGCTAATCGATCAATCACCGGCCTAAACATACGTCAAATCATCGGTAGAACCGCCTATAAGCGATTCTGCTGATGATGCTGGTGTCCTCCCTCATTTAAAATTAAATAGGCGGGGAAAACAATCGTTGACATTTCGAAATGGTTGGCGTATAATAGCTATTCACAATTGGGAAATAGAAAAATGACGACGTTCCACGTATACGGTAAATTCAATGATGGCTTTGATCACTTTCCTTTCAATACCACGATCACTGATGTACAATTGGTGGTGTTGAAGAGTTGTGTGGAGCGAGACGATGAGGCCGCGATCGCTGCGAATTTTGAACAATTCAAATTGAATTTTGCTGTGTTGGAATCGTTGACCGCGGGGTTCCGGGCAGGGATTATAAATCTCGAACTTCTTGCAAGTGGAATTCCACAAGTGATCGATACCGAAGAATCGCTGACTGTGATCGCACTTTCGCTCAACGAAGCCAAGATTGCGTTTTGTGATATTAGCAGCATCATAGATTGAGATTTATTGTTGACCTTTCGAAATGATTGGTGTAGAATAGCTATTCACAATCGGGGAACAGAACTTGGAGGTATGGAAGATGAGAGCAACAATCCATAGTGAAATGGTCACACGAGCGCACATGTTTGCAGCGAGATCGAAGTGTACGTACACGAAGTCATCCGTGGCAAGGCAGCTGCTCACCTGCGGGAAGTTGAACTGCGCCGACTGTTCAAGCCCACACTCAACACAGACACAAGAGGAGACTGAAGGGTCA
>Ga0209702_10000215_pt1 | contig 118060 bp, 113 predicted proteins | sample FRY01_FD_187210 | JGI IMG/M metagenome (GOLD analysis project Ga0209702, IMG submission 187210) | Freshwater microbial communities from Lake Fryxell liftoff mats and glacier meltwater in Antarctica - FRY-01 (SPAdes) (version 2) | ecosystem: Environmental > Aquatic > Freshwater > Ice > Glacier...
GACACAACTCATCTTTGAATTCTTGGGTAAACCGCCTACGCGATATGGACATGCTGATCTCTCTTTCAGTAGCACCCTCATTTTAAGAGGGCCCACTGTCCGAAATCCCCGCAGCAGCCCGATGAACGATGGGTTTGTCAAGCGTTGTTCAGCGAATCGGGTGGGTTCCCTCCCCTACGGGGAGGGAAGAAATATTTCAATGACGAGCGCAAAGCATGTGAAATCTCGTCGGTGCTGTGAGTGCAGGATTCAACGAAGCGGTTCTCGATGAAGTCCCTATTCGACTAGTTCATCGATTAATCGATCAAAAACCGGGGGCCTCCTGGAAGCCGCTCAAAAATACCAACCAAAACTGACAAACAAACCCGCAGCAGTCCCCATCCATGAGGTCACTGGTCTCCTCCGGGTTGTCCGTTTGTTAGTGCGTTATGCCACAGCCGCAGCGAACTGCGCGTAAAGGTCACCCGGAAGAGCGAAATCTAGTTTCCAGGTAATAGCCATTGGACGATCACCGACATGACTTACGTATCTTGCTGGCCCAAGAAACCAATAGTTCTTGACGTCGTCGTTTAGGCGAGCAAAAAGAAAAACCTCTGAACCTTCCGCCGAGTGGTTTTGATATCGCCGGCCAACCGGGGTCTGTCCAGAGGTTTTATTTTGACTCTCCCAATGTATGAGCTCAGGTGAAATGGCGTAGTCCCTGTAGAGAGTCGTGGGGGAGAAACCGCCATTGGATTTATCAAGAGTCATCACGAAAACATCTGCTTTTTCGCCTGAGAGCCACTTCACGCCCTCTCGCCAGGTTGGAGTATTCACGCCGACACCGTCACCAAACGCCGCAAGTATCTCTAGGCTTGAATATCTGCCGTGGATCATCAAGGGATTTGTGGGACGTCCGGCTAGCTCAAATTGGAGATGGTCGATTCTTTGTTCAAGAATCTCGAAGAGTTCAAGTAGCTCGGAAATAATCTGTGGGTGTTGCCAAAGTGCGTCTGCACCGTCTTGGAGTGTTGCGTTCTTGTCGAGGGCTGACTGCGAAAATAGTTGACTGAGCAACATTCGAAGTAAGCGCTGGTCGAATGTCGTAAGAGACTCAACTAAAATATCTGGAGCCCGAAGAAGGAGCGCCCATCCTCCTAGCCTCGGTAGATCGTTGACGTGTAGTAACCGACTGATTGCTTTACGGGTAGACGGTTCGAACTCCCCTGAACCCAATGTTGCCAAGCCGGCGGACTCGCGCAACTCAGACCAGCAATGCGAACCGCCGTAGACATCCTCGAGTTCTAAGCCTGATTCATTTAAGAACTCCGCAAGTGAGATGTTCCCGTTTTCAGCGGAAAGTGCCTTGAGTTCAGCAATGCGTTGTGGCCATGAGGATGGGATGGCTGAGCGGATGCTGTTCAGTACAACCTGTTGGGCAACTGGGTCGAGCGAGAATCGACAGCCAACTGGCAGGAACGGGAACTCGTCTTTCACTTGCTTTTGAATGTGGAGCCGTGATCCACCGAACAGGGCACGGTATTTCAGATCAAACCGAAACTCTGCTCGGTGAATTCCGATGAAATCAAGAACTACACAATAACTTTTGCCAGCGTAAGTGCGGAGACCGCGACCAAGTTGCTGCAAAAAGATTGTTGCACTTTCAGTTGGGCGGAGCATCAGCAAGGTGTCGACATTCGGAACATCGACACCTTCACTGAATATGTCGACAGAGAAAATAATTTGGATGACACCTCTAGCAAGCTGATGTAAAGATTTTTCTCGGTCAAGTTGAGAAGTTTTACCCGATATAGCTACCGCGTTGATTCCGGCTGCATTGAATTTTTCCGCCATATATTCGGCGTGGTCAACACTTACGCAGAAACCGAGCGCACGGGTGCCTAGTGGATCGTCGACATGAGTCATGTATTCGTGAATCACTCGACGTGCCCAAATATCGTTTGAGGTGATTACATTTGTGAGCGCTTGAATGTCGTATCCGGACCCACGCTTCCAAGGAACTTCACGTAAGTCGAGACCGTCGTTGATCCCGTAATAGTGAAATGGGGAGAGATAACCCTGATCGATTGCATCCCACAGTCGTAACTCTGCAGCGATTCGATCGTCGAACCAGTGCAGTATTGATTCTCCGTCAGCGCGCTCGGGTGTGGCAGTTAGCCCAACAAGTTCAATAGGCTTCAGGTGCTCCAGTATTTGTTTGTAGGTTTTCGCAGCGCTGTGATGAAATTCATCGACAATTACAACGTCGAAATGGAAGGGATCTAATTTTGCGAGATCTGCGCTGTCAAGTGTCTGGACTGATGCGAAGACGTGATCGAAATGTCTCGGAGATTGTCCTCCTTGCCACATTTCACCAAATGCTCCGTCACGAGTTGCTTGCCTGAAAATGGAGCGACTTTGTTCGAGAATTTCTTTGCGATGCGCGATAAAGAGAAGCCGTGCTCGCTTCATTTTATTTGCGAGTCGAACGTAGTCAACCGCAGCCATCACCGTCTTTCCCGTTCCGGTCGCAGCGACTACCAGATTTTTGTGGTGTCCGTGATTTCGTTCGACTGCCACTAATTCAAGTAGGCGCTCCTGAAATGGTCGCAGGACAATCTGAAGTGGGCTGATGAAGTCAAAGCTTCCAGATCGACCCTGTATCTCCTGGTGCTCGAGAAACTCGACTGGGTCGTAGTCACGGAACGACTCGTTCTGCCAATACGAATTGAACACAGCCTCGATTTTTCGGACAACATCTGGGTTTCGAACTGCCGAAATACGAAGGTTCCACTCCAGACCGTCGTTCATCGCCATGTCAGTCAGATTCGAGGAACCTACGTAAGCGGTTGAGAATCCCGAAAAGCGCTCAAAAAGCCAGGCTTTCGCGTGAAGACGAGATCGTGATTCATCATAAGAAACACGGACTTCAGCACCTAGGTCGATTAGCCAATCGAGGGCTTCCTTTTCGGTTGACCCGGTGTAAGTAGTGGTGAGGACACGCAGTTGTCCGCCGCCTTCGCAATGTCGACGCAAAGCTGACTTCATTTCACGGAGCCCCGAGCGTCGAACGAAGGCTACGAGTACATCGATTCTTGAAGCCGAGCCAATTTCCGCGAGAAGTTGATGGCCCATACTTGGCTCACGAGATGATGGCGTGAGCAAAGTTGTGTCGAGTAACGAGATCAATGGCGATGGAATAGCAAATGTTGAACCGTCAGGATTGAATTTCGTGATGGCACTGAGCACCTCGGCAGGAGACTTAATCACCTCTTCGAGAAATAGAGGGTCGTTGGTCGAGGCCATGAGTGCACTGAGGACAGTTGCAACGAGGGTGGTCGCTGCCTCGACTCGTGCTCCTTCAGGAACAGATTCCAGTGCTCGCTCAATCTCGCGCCGGAGGTGAAGGGCGACTCTGTCGGGGGTTTCGAATGGTTTGAGTTCGCGCCTAACCACTAACTGTTGATCAATGGAATCCAAATCGCGAGCAACTCTTGTAGTGATCGGTGACTCGTGGAGACCAAATTCGATATGACCGCCGTCATTATTCATTTACGAATGATCCCACGTTTGGAATTCTCCATGTTGGAATCCGTCGCAGAGTTACAGGAGCGCTCGGATTTTGACCCGTCCTCGAACTTCGAATTCCTGCTCCTTCTTCCAAAGAGGTGATTCAGGATCGATGGAGTCGTAGGTGGACCGTGCGAGAGCAAAGGAACGCTGAGGGGCGCTCAACATTCCTGTTGCCTCTGCGAGCTGGACCAGTTCCTCGGACCGGCCCGTCAGTCGATCAAGCCACCGATTGAAGTGTTCAACCGTTGCGATTGAATCGCCCTTAAGGGAGTTGCAATTGTCGGCTACGACCAAGTTTTCAATTGCGTCGTTTGGCCATCGGGACCAAGGAATGAAGTGGTCGATATCGCGACGACTGCTCAAGAGGTCATCGCAATAGAAACATTTACTGCTTTGAAGTTCAGCGAGGCCATCTCGTAACGCGTTCGAAAAACGAGTCCGATCGGTGCCGAAAAGATGATGCTGAAGATTTTCTCCCTCGAGTTCGATCTTCGACCACTTGGCAACGTCGGCCATCCAATGCACTTCAATTAGGGGACGCAGAACTGGTCCAAGAACAACGAGCCGGCGAGCGACATCGGGAAGCCATGTGATGAAGTCCTCTCCGCGATTGCGAAGAGGCGCGAGGGATTGATCGTTTTTCCAGGTGATGGAGTAGAGGAACGGAATCGATGAGTCGCCAATGTTCTGGAGTCGAGGAATTGGATTGCGGACAAGCGTGTGCTCAATGGTGCTGAGAGCGCTTTCATATCCGGCGGGAAGACGTTTGTGGATTTGGTACAACGAGTTGAGACCGATTGCGTTACCTGCAGAGCGAAGTTCGACAACGGCTCTTGCGAGACTCGATCCCTTTGATGTGTTGGTGCGAAGGTCGACTTGGTCGCCTGTGAGAGTGGTGTAGGGGCGGACCTGCGGAAAGTAAAGGTCGAGGACAGATTCCGCTAGTTGTCGGGTTGAGACTCGTCCGGCCTCTGGGTTGATGACTGCCGCGTCAATGAGAGCAAGCAAAAGGGCGAGTTTGTACGTGGCGACTCGTTTTCCTTCGTTGATGATTCGAAGTATTCGTTCAAGGAGAAGTTCGTTGCTCACGGAGTCATTGTTTCAGGTGGGGCTTCAGGCTGAGCCGGATCCATTCACTCACTGACATCACCGGAAGGGAAATGTTAGAAATGGGAACTGGTCGGGAGGGCGGACATGGCACAACTGGTACCTGAGGATTTCCCTATGGATCTTCTCAAGAACGATGCAGAACGAATCGTCGTGGAGTCTTTCCGCGACACGCTTTACAGCAATTGGCTGGTTGTTCCCGATGTTGGCGTGCGTGGCCAGACCCAAGATCACCAAACCGACATCGTTCTTATTCACCCAGAAATGGGTGTTGTTGTCATTGAAGTGAAAGGTCATCGTGTTGGTATTCGCGATGGCATTTGGGTTGGTCAAGAAGGAACGCCACTCAAACCTCAGCCGCTCGAGCAGGCCAAGAACAATGCCTACGCGTTGCAGCGACTTATTCGTAAAGAGATACCCGACCTTCAACACCTCGATGTTCTCTACGGCATTGCTTTTCCAAATTCGCCAGTCATTAAAGGCGAAATCACCCACGACATCGATCTTGATCAAATTCTGTTGGCCGGCGCCATGTCTGATGCCGATGAACCGATTGAACGACTGGTATGCACTCGCCGAAGTGTTGGCCGAGTAATGACCGATAGCGAGATCACCGCGATTGTTGATCTCTTGCGGCCCGATGCCGAGTTCACCTGGGATCCTGATGCTCGAGCGAAACGGACTCGTGAACGTTTGGGTGAGTTATGCGAAGCGCAGATCAATTCAATGGTGTCGCTGGCGCGTAACCGTCGAGTATTGGTGCGCGGCGGCGCTGGTACTGGCAAAACATTTTTAGCAATGAAATGGGCACGTGAAGCCTGGGGTGAAGGCGATCGAGTGCTGCTCACATGTTTCAACGATCCGTTGGCTTCGGACTTAGCGAATCGGTTCGGTGTTGCGCTAGATGAAGACATCACAATTGGCCCGTTCCTTCGGATGGCGCTAGATCTTCCAGGAATGCCGGTACTTGAGATACCACCCAATGCCGACAAAGAGTGGTGGGATACCGTTGTTATCGGGCATATCAACGTGCACTGGCCGAAAGTTGGTATCACATTCGACACGATCATTGTCGATGAGGCCCAGGATTTCAGTCCCGCATGGATTGCGCTGCTTGCAGCTCTCTTAGACCCCGATGGTCGGCGACGGGTGCTTCTTCTTGCCGATGAAGGCCAAGGTATTTACGAGCGCGGTTTCGTATTCCCTCAGGCTGATGACGGGTGGGTGCAGGCAGAGTTGGCAAATAACTTCCGCAACGCACGGTCGATTGCCCGAGTACTGCGCAGGGGGTTGGGCGGTGCCGCATCGCCTATGTATTCGCCAGAGGGACTGGGTGTTCGTTGGTTTGAAGCTTCCGATACTGATATTGCTGTTGGCCTGGTTGAAACAGAACTTGAACGATTGATCGATGAAGAAGGACGCGATCCCAGCCGCATTTGTGTGGCGACCGTTCGTTCTTCAGTGCGCGAAGCGTTGCGCAGCCAGTTGGGATTGGTCCGCTGGGAGGATCGGGGCGACGGTGCAGTGGTGTGCGAAAACGTCCACCGCCTCAAGGGCCTTGAATTCGACACGGTGATCTTGGTTGCAGACGACCCTGACGATGCCGATCTGACGACACTGCTCTATATAGGTGTAAGTCGGGCTGTCAGTGAGCTGATTGTGGTGGGGTCACCGGCAGTAGCCGTTCGCCTTGGGTTGGCCTGAATTACTGGTTACGTCGGCAACGCTTTCAGGACTCGCTTTGGCGGATGCGGGAAATCACCCAGTAAATATCTACAGGGTTGTCGCTTAGCCACTCGCGTACCCGTGACTTCTCGACCTTCGTGGTGTCCTCGTTTGCCCCAATAGTGCGCAGGTGGTGGTCGATGGCCGCCGGTGCATAAATGATGCCGGCGATGGGGCGCTTGGTACGAATGGTTTCGAGTGCATCAATGGTTGTGTAGTCGGCCGCTAACAACATGCGGAACGCCATAGACGGTGCACGGTTCACGCCCATATGACAATGCACTATTGCTTTACCGCCACGCTCGCGCACATTTGCAATCGCGGCTAGGCCGGCTTCGAACCAATGGTCTTCCTGCCAACCACCGTCGTCGTGTGTACCTAAGTAGTGGTAGCGCACCTCGGGTGCGTGTTTGGCAACAAAAGTTTGATCGCTCCACTCTTCACGAAGATCGATGATGTCGGTGATGCCAGCATCGACCCACTGTTGTAATTGAACGCGACCCTCGTCGTGATTGGTGGTGGCCAGATCGCCAGAAAGGGCAAGCCATTCGTTGAGTTCGCACAGCCGGCGATGCCAGGAGGCAGGATGGGAAACTTGTTCAGCCATAGTCATGTTGAGTCAACGCACGACTATGGCTGATTTGTTCCTGCTCACAGAGATGGAGGGTTCGCGTCCCACGGGCGCAGGGCCTCATTGAGACGGCGAGCGTGAGTAATCAACTCGTCAAGGGCAGTCGCACTGTTCATGCGGGTCAGAAGTTGAGGACTGAGCGTTCGATCCAGCCACACCTGGTGTCCGACCCCAGCGGTGAGGACAACCTTCATGTCTTTGGGTTTTGCTGGGTCGGCGCTGAACCAGCGCACTACTTCATCTACCTCAATATGGGCGGCCATCTCCACACCGCACAATGCGCTGATAGTGGTGGGCGTCTCGCTGAGGGTTTTGGAAGTGAGTTCAGGATCGGTGTCGTGGCCGATGAACACTTCGAGGTCGGGAAGCGAGACTTGGTAACGACCCTGAGTCTCACTTCGGGCGATGCCGCCATAGCGAGAGACAAGTTGCTCAACAAGTTCGGCGACTGTGCCAACGGGCGCATCGGTAGCCGGGCGCTTTGCTCGCCACAAAGGGCCATCAACCGAATAGGTGGTCTCAATGATGAACTGCGACTCGAACCAACCTTCAAGTTCGAACATGCACCAGGTGTCGATCACCGATTCGATCACTTCGCGTTGGGTGACAGATGCCGCCTCGGCAATGTTGTTCACCCACTGTGCGATGTGGACTTCGGCGGCCACCAATTCGGCAATCTCGTCGACACCGATCCAACGACTGGCATCGCCCGACAACCCTTCAATGAGATAGGCGATACGAAACCACGGACCGATCTCATCCTTGGAACGTTCGTCAATGACGCTTGCGGTGTCGTGCATCTTGCGGGTGCCGCGCTCTTGGAGCGCCAATACCAACCACTGAGCGGAGGGAGCCAGTTCCGAGAAACTGACTTCACCGTCGAACCAGGCCTGCACTTCATCTTTTGCCATCTCTCACCTTTCGTCATTGTCTTTACATAGAGACAACGCACAAATGAGCGCTATGCGTTACTTTTTTGAACCGAAAGCGGTGATCTCGGCGTAGAGCTCGGTAACGGTGGTGTTCTCAACCGGATCGGCAGCGATCTGTTCGAGTAACTCCAACAGTTCGCGATCAAGAGCGGCAGCGAGGTCTTGACCGGTCGTATCAGATTTCGCCAAGAGAACACCAAGAATCTCGGTGAGTTGGCTGTAGTACCAAAGCTGCCCCGCTCGACCCGATACAGGGTTGAAACGACCCCATACCACTCGACCAATTCGGTGATGATCGACACGAACGCTTCGTAGGTTGTAGAGCTTGTCGGCCGCGGAAATGAGAGCGATCTCGGTGCTCTTCTCAATGAGGCCCTTTATGTACTCCGTCTTACGTTGTCTCCAAGGAGCTTTCTTGGTGGGGTCCTCGGCGAACGAGTCGGAAAGCGCCTCCACGTAACCAGCAATTGGTTGACCGAATTGGTCGGTGACCTGCTGAAGCATGACGGGACCGCCACCATCTTCAACGGAATCATGAAGGATCGCGGCAATGGCCTGGTCTTCGTTACCGCCGTATTCGAGTACGAGCAATTCTCGTTGTGATTGTCATAGAGCCCGACCCGTTGATTCGGACATGCTGGTCTGAGTCGCCTTCATCCTGATCGATATCTATACCGCCAAAGTTTTGGGCTTTGTGCTCTCGCCAAGGGCAGGACTTTTGGTAGTTCTTGCCTCCTCCTTACGTACCGTCGTAAGGACGGCGTTTCACCCAGTGACCATTCTGATCTCTGGGTGACAGCGTCCCAGTCGAGACGCACGTAAATGGAGGACGTAATGACTCTCGCAACAACCGCAACCCTTGCCCAAATGGTCGGTCGATACGGCAAAGAAGCTCACCAATCCCATTGGATTGGGGGCGTCATCGTGACGCTGGTCGCCGTGCTTATCATCGTCGGGCTTGTGTGGTTAATCGTCTCGCTTATTCGGTCATCAAAATCCTCCGCATCAGCAGCGATGCCAGCGCCGAGCAATGCCGCTGTTGAAGGTTCATCGAAATCACCGACGGCTCGAGAAATTCTCGATAAGCGTTATGCCAAGGGCGAAATTGAAACTGCTGATTACGAAGAACGTCGTTCCCGTCTCGACTGACTGAAGCTCTACACAATTTCGAACGCGAAACGGCCGGGCATTCACTGAGATGCCCGGCCGTTTTATTCCCGAAGTTCTTGGTCCAACTATGGACGGAGTTCAGCCGGTGAAGCTCGGCGTTGTTTCGTTGTCGGTGGTCGTTGTTGTGGTCGTCGCCGGTGGTGCCACAAGCATTGCGAGTTCGACAAGATCGATAAGCGCACTTGCCTCCAATGCGGTGAATGTCAGCACAACGCTGGTCGTCCCATCGGGGGCGACTACTTCAACTTCAAACTGAGTGAGCCCAGGAGCATCGGCAGATACTGAGTTGGACTGCGTTGAAACTGTTGTGTCGTTGGCGTCTTTGAATTCAACCTGCCAAACCAGCTTTCCTTGCGCCCAAAACGATATTCCATAGGTTGCAGTTGCGAGAATTCCATCAACCGTCTGACCAACAGCCGCGTCTGTTTCAAGGAAGGCAAGTTGATCACCACCATCAGGTGGAGGGGTAACACTCAGCGAGGAATATGTCACCACACCGGTGATGGGGATGACTCTCAGTACTAAGTGGAGAGTTGATTCTTTCTGGATGTTGTAGTCGGAGAGGGTTCGGCCGTCTTCAAGTTCTCTGCCGGCAAAGAAAAGCCGCTGTTGGTCTGGCGGGATGCCTTCTTTGTCTTGAATTTTTGCTTTTACATTTTCAATTGAGTCGCTCGGCTCAACCTCGAGTGTGATTGTTTTCCCAATGAAGGTTTTCACGAAAATTTGCATAGAGATGTCGTCAATCCTTGTGCGGTGTTGGTCGACACACGACAACGGTGGTGTGATCTGCAGAAGCGAGCCCTGGCACTACCTCGTCGGCGAGCAGGCTGGCTCCCTCGAGAAGGAAGCGACGGGGAAGATCAAAACCGTCGGGCCCACCGTCGGCGTACACGCGGCCTTTTGCTCTGCTTGAAGGGATCCACGGTGCATTTACACATACAAAGTCGAAGGTTCCCGTTTCGAGACCATCGGCAACGTCGGCGGTAATGAACTCCAAACGGTCACGCGTCGACTGCGGGAGAAGGGCCATTGCTCGACGATCAGCGAGGACAACAAAGTCGAGGGAGAACCCTTCATCGGAGGACCAAGCGGCGCCGGTTTCAACCAGAGCATCGCGCTGTGCAACTCCACCGAGAAGTTCACTGGCGATGTCTGGGTCAATGTTTTGACCAAGAGCGAGTGTCGCAAGTTGCGCGTTGTTGGTGTCGTCAATGACAAGCCGGGCATGGTGATTGATGAACGATGCTGCCCGCAATTTTTCGCCAAGGTTGCCGATGGCATCTAGCGCAATGGGATTCTCAAGCACAGGAAACGGATCCCATCGCTTGGTGGCCGTAATCACAGTGGTGGTGGCGCAGTGAAGGTCCACGACGGTGCCGTGGGACCGGGCACATCGTCTTCGAATGAGGAATTACCGATGAGGTTGATTCCGATAGTGCTTGTTGCGCTTGCTGGCGAGGAACTCGCCAGTTTGAAGGCGAGAGGACCAATAACTGCGGCGGCTACAACTGCCGTTCCGAACCCAAGAAAATGGCGACGATTGACCTCACGCTCGGTTATCGAATTCTTGGAACTGAGATTGGTGGTCATTAGGGCCCTAAGCGATATTGGAGGACTGGCTACTTTCAAGGACCGTAGTTCCTAGTCACACGAGGGACTCGCCGATCTGGAATTGTTGCTTATGGAGATTTTTGTGACGACGCCCACTGGCAAAACCGTCACCCTTGAGGTTGAGGCGAGCGACTCAATCGACAATGTGGAGCAGAAAATTATGGATGAACCTGCCGGGATCCAGGCGGAAGTTGCAGCAACTTTCCTTTCAATTGATCGACGTCGTCCTGGCAATCGGCTTCAATGCGTGAGGTATCGCCACTGGCGCGAGCGACGGCAAGATCAATCCAGAACTCGAAAAGTTCCCGATTGGCGCTGTCTACTCCCACACCAGAAATCTTCTGACGGTTCGACACCGCAATGGCTGTCCAGCCTGGGTCGTAGTGGGCGATGCTCAGCAACTTGGTGAATTCCCATTCACGAGATTGCTTCTGCCCGGTGAATACTGCGCGGGTGCTGGTAACAACAAACGTGCCGGTATCGATTGGCGTTGGTTTTTCTTCGCCTTGCTCAAACGATCCTTTGGAAGCACCAACTCGATAGCGAAGTTTCGTACCAGGAATAGGCATCGAAACACCTTGGCTACGGCCATTCCACTTCCCCGCTCCCTTGCGAGTTTCAATGAGAACGGCATCGGACACAAAGAGATACACCGATTCGCGGGACTTCAGAACAATGTTGACTTCGCTAGGAATCTCGGCTCCGGTTGCGCCGTGAAACTCTTTCACTGCTTCAAGTCGAGCTTGGGCGTATTCGAGTTCCTCGTTGATTTCTTTGCCCAGTTTGTCGTCTTTGGCGCGTTTTTGCTGAGCTACCCGCAGCTGTAACGCTTCGGCCTTTACGCGCTTTGCTTCAGCACGCTTAGCCTTCCACTTTTCAAACATCGCCGGCACCGCCTTTCGATGACAAATCTACTGGTTCATCAACGCGAAACGGGTCGTCCTTTCCGTCGAAAGGACGACCCGTTGCGGTCCCGCCGGAACTGACGCGTTGTTATGCCGCTATAGCGAATGCGCTTGCGTGCACAACCGCGCCATTGAGAGTGAGGGCTTGGCCAATGAAGTGTCGTGTACGCACATGTTGTTCACGACCCAAACCAACACCCGGAGATTCGGTGGTTTTCGTGGTGGCCAGTTGATGCAGGAACCACAGTGCGCGACCGGCCGACGGTCGGCCTTCGGGCGCGGCAGGCAAATCGAGCAATGTTGCACGAACGAGTGCTTCCCAATTCGCCGAGAGCAACTCGGGCGTTGCGAAGATTTCTGCCGAAACAATTCGACGACCATGGGAAATGACGACGCCGCACTGACCGGGAAGAGGACCACGGCGAACTAAATCGGTTGCGGCCTGGGCAATAGTTTGGTCGACATCGAACAATGCTTCGGTTGCGTGGATGGCCCGTGTGGAGGAATCGACATTGAGCCTGTTCAGTTCGAAGTCGATGGTGTTCCACACCGCACCTTGATCCGAGGTTTTAAATCCGCCTTGGCGAATACTTTCCGCCACACTTGCGTTCTTTACGCGACGCACACGGCGGGGGGCAAAGGTGCGGCCCCTAGCGAAACCTGAAGTTCCGCCCCAACGACCCGCCTCAACGCACGACACCGGCACATTCACGGTGGCGCCCGCCGGCACCAACACGCTTACGTTGATCACGCGGTTCTGTTGACCACCGGTGACGGTTTCGCCCTCCACCAACAAAACTGGCCGGAGACCAGGATTGGTGACGGTGATGGTGGGCACCCGGGCCGAACCCTGTTCGCTAATGACCACATCATCGGCCTTTGCCGCAATATCAATGCCGCCGTCGCCCTCGCCGCTGGGCAGGTACACCGGGAACAGCGAGACGCCGGCCCGATTAATTGGCCGCCCAATGGCAGCCCTTTCCAACTGTTCGATCGCCATGGGGGCAACCTCCTCGCCTTGTATGCAGGGTTAACGCACGACAGGGGGCGAGATGTGCGAATGGGTTCTGAGAAGCCTGAGTTCCCTTTAGAGAGCCGGACTCAATCATTTCTGTGTAGAAATCTCTATACTTCTGCGTATGGGAATAATGCCTCTCTCGGGTGAATCGCTCAGTGTCTCTGAAGCCACACGGCTGGGGGTGTCCGATCTGGTTCGTCGAGCCAGCCAGGGCCACGACCTGGTGGTCGAAAAGCATGGAACGCCCATCGCTGCAGTGGTGGGCCTGAAGCGTTTCGAAGAACTTGAAGAACTTGAAAACGATCTTCGCAGCGCCGCACTTGTTCTGTCGCGCCTGGTGACCGATAACGGCACACGCACCGATCTCGATTCGGTTCTTGCTTCGCTTGGCTTCGATCGGTCCCAACTTGAAGCCGAACTCAACGCCGACATTGCTGCCGGCCGACTTTGAATCACAAAGGTTCCCGCGTGACCGAACAAAGCGTGCAGGTGCGATTCTTGGATGCGGCACAGCACGACTTAGTGATGTTGGCGCGTGCCGAACCTCAAATCATTCGACAGGTGTTGAAACGTTTACTGCTCATTGAGCGCAATCCGTATGTGGGTCAACCGCTACTTGGCGACCTCATTGGTGTTCAAAAACATGTCGGCGGTGATCGACAGTGGCGAATTGTTTGGCGGGTGATCACCGAATTAGGCGGTGAACTTGTCGTGGAAGTCGCCGAGGTCTGGGGAGTTGGTGCACGAGCTGAATCGGCGGTCTATGCGGAAATGCGCCGACGCGTGGCCAATCTGCCAGTGAATGAACAGACTCGATTACTGGTTGAAGTGATCGAGTCACTGGGTAGAACAGCAATGGGGTTGCGACCACCGGAAATGCCGAAACGAGAACCGGTACCCGAATGGCTGATTTCTCGACTTGTCTTTACTGCAGGCTATGAACGCAGGGTGATTGAAAGCCATGACGCTGAAGAGGCAATGCAACTTTGGGAAAAACACATCACCAGAGCGCAAATCAACGGGTGAAATCTTGTTGCGGTGTTGGGCGCAAACACTTCCTTAACTTTCTACGTGATTAAAAACTGCAGGCACAAAGACACCGCTTTATGCGGCGGTGACGTACTCGCGGATGAACTGGCGGGCGGCGCCAAGTAGACGCTGCGCGTAAACGCGAGTGAGGCCAACCGTTGCTGCTGCTTCGCTAACGGTGTAGCCCTCGACATCGACCAACCACACCAACTTGCGTTGTCGGGTATCAAGCAATTCGAGTGCGGCACGCACATCGATGATTGCCGCCGCTTGATCGGCGATATCGCCACTACGTGCGGTGGGGTCGCCGGTGAAGAACTGAGTGTCGTCGATGGAACCAACAGTACGAGCTGCTCGACGAGTGCCGTCGGCGGTGGTGATTTCACGGGCGCCTTGACCGCGTTGGATGCGCTCGGAACGACGCCAGTCTTCGCGCCGGTGGCGGACGGCAACGGCGGCGAATACCTCTGGCTTGTAGTTGGCCATGATGTGTTCGGCATTGGCGAGGAACTGTGCGGCGACTAATTGGGCGATGTCATCGGCGCGGTCTGGCCCCCAGTGGCGGGCAAGACGGGTGGCGGTGGCAATAACCAGGGCTACGTAGTTCCGCACCGCTACCGAGTGGAGGGAAAAGAGAGGAACACCGGCGGCGGTGCCGGCGGTGGGGGTTGAGTGAGTGCGAGGATTCTGGGGGTTTTTCAAGTTGATCTCGGTTCTCCGGAAGGACTCCGGGGTTGGGGCGCTGGGCAAGCCCAAAGTGGGGAGGGAAGACCAGTATGCGAACCGTCTGTGACAGTGGCCCTGGCCGGCCGGTGCTTGAGACACCGGCCGGTTCGGCCCGCCTTCCGCCGCGGAAACCAAATTTGTGGCTTTCCACCACGAAATGTATCAGGGTTCTAACTTTTGTGCAAGTCCGCCACAAAGTAGGGTGAAGCCGTGCCTGATTCGACCTACGACCCCTCGGCTTTCCCCCCGGTATTTGTCACTGTCGACATCGTGGTGTTCACCCTCGTCGACGCCCCCGATCCGAACGGCAAGGACGGGGCAACGCGCAAGCAGCTCAATTTGTTGATGATTGAACGTGGCCAGGAACCATTCATCGGGGCTCTGGCCCTTCCCGGCGGTTTCGTCAAACAAGACGAGGACCTCGAAACCGCAGCCGTCCGAGAACTCGGCGAAGAAACCAACATCGAACTTCCCGCGCATCGGTTGCATCAATTGCACGCCTATGGCCGACCAAACCGCGACGAACGTGCACGCGTTGTGTCGGTTGCCTACGTCGCGTTAGTGGCAGATATTGGTGAACCCGAAGGCGGAAGTGATGCGTTCGACGCAAGATTGGTACCGGTCCGGGATATTGAATCGGAAAACATGTCGTTGGCCTTCGATCACGCGCAGATCATTACTGACGCGCTGGAATACGTTCGTCGCTTGATCGAAGAAACCTCTGCCGCCGTTGACTTTTGCGGCGACTACTTCACAATGGCTGAGTTACGAGACGTGTATCAAGCGGTGTGGCGCTTTCCACTGGAACGAACCGGCTTTCACAAACGGGTCACGGGGATTCCGGGTTTTGTTGAACGCGCCGATTCCGCACCTGGCGACTGCCTGCTCATGGCGCCAATGGCGATGGTGGTCTCTGCACCCACTGCGAACGAGAAACCAACTCGGGGTCGACCACCCACCTATTTCCGACCCGGTGATGCCGAAACATTGTCTCCACCGCTGCGCCGGCCGAAACCAATGATGAAAGATTCGCAGTCGTATTTCAGTCAGAGCGCATGGTCGAGCGATTCGCCGAGCGATTCACCGAGGTAAGCCAACGTGAAGGAATGGCTTCGACCGAGGAGCGTGCACCGGCAATAGCGCCGGCCACTCCGAGGATTCCTGCGACCACTCCCCATAGGTGCGCCCCAGAAAACTCCATGGGAGATTCGGCTCGAGTCGGCGGTGCCGCATGCAGATCCTCCGACCCGCCCAGACATGGCAGCATGAACGCCATGACAACACCGCAGATTTCCATTCAATTGCGCACATTCCGACAGGACGACCCTGGCTCTTGGGCCTATCTCCTTGATCAGGCGCGTGCGGCCGACCGAGCGGGCATCGATCGCATTGCCGTAAGCGATCATGTGGCCTTCGGGGAAATGCTTGAGGCGTATTCCGATCCGAAAAAGGGGGGTGCCGCGGGTGGAAAGCAACCCACCGATTCTGATGGCAACTGGCTTGAACCACTCACCGTTCTCACCGCTATGGGTGTCGTTACCGAACGAGTCCGTCTTGGCACCGCTATTTTGATTGCGCCGCTTCGCACGCCCTTAGTGCTGGCAAAGCAGGCGGCAACTATCGATGTGCTTACCAATGGACGCCTTGATCTTGGCGTTGGTGTTGGTTGGCAAAAAGAGGAGTACGACGCGTCGGGTCTCGATTACGAGAATCGCGGTCGACTTCTTGATCACACTCTTGAGGTGTGCCAAGAACTTTGGCGCAATTCAGTAGCAAATTATTCATCGCCCGAATTGACATTCGAAAACATTCATCAGATGCCGAAACCTCGACAAGCCGGAGGTATTCCCATTTGGATTAGTGGAACTGTCAATAAAAGAGTTATTCGGCGCCTCGCCGATTACGGAGCAGGTTGGATTCCGTGGGGTCCCGATGGTGGCGATCTTCCTAACGCCATTCCGAAACTTCGCGCTGCTGTCGAAGTCGCGGGCGGAGATCCGTCGTTCCAAATTCAAGGCCATGCAGTTCCTGTTCGAAAGAGCGATGGGGAACTTGATCTGGCAGGAACAATGGCGGCATCGCATTTACTTATCGAAGCCGGTGTCACCGACCTTCGTGTGACGGTGAATCATCCCGAGTCATTTGAAGAAGCACTCGACGTCTACAGCAATCTCTCAGCAGCCTTCCGCTCTGAATTTGGCGACTAACGAAAGAGCAGGGCTACAAATCAGACGGCGCTCAAGACCAAAACTGCTGTCGTAGCCAAGATGCGATATCGGTATCCAAAGCCGCGCACAGATTCAATGGGTGATGCATCGGTATCCCATTCCAGTTTGCACCGCAATCGAAGCACGCCAAACTTAGGAAGCAAGAGTGACGTCGATTTGTTTCTCGGGTTGCTTTCTCCACCCGGGGTGAGCGAGGAGAAATCCAAGTCGGTCGCGCCAGTTTGAGGCGGCAGCAACATCGCGCAGGATTTCACGGTGCTCAATAGTGGCAATACGAAGTGGATTGAAGGTGTTGATGTTCTTTGTGAGGCCATAACGAACGCGCTGGCCCTCGCGTTGGAAGGTTCCGAACATTCGATCCCAAACAATAAGTATTCCGCCGTGATTGCGGTCGAGGTACTGCTCCTGCACCCCATGATGAACGCGGTGATGGGAAGGGGTATTGAGCACTTCCTCGGCCATACCCAGCCGATCGATTGTTTCAGTATGAATCCAGAATTGGTAGATGAGGTTGAGGGCCCCTGCCGTCTCGATAACACTCGGCCTGAACCCGAACCATGCCATCAGCCCGTAGGGAATAAACATTCCAAAGTTCTCGGCCACCGGTTGGCGAAGAGCGGTGGAAAGATTGTAGTGCTCGCTTGAGTGATGTACGACGTGGTTTGCCCACAGCCAGCGGCTTTCATGTTGGATGCGGTGATTCCAGTAGTAGATGAAATCCCATGCGAGTAATGCTCCGGCTTGTGCCGCAATTCCGGTGCCTAGATCTCGTTGTGAACCACCGCGGTTCCATATGGCGCGAGCGGTGGTTTGTGCAGCCCAACTCGTTGCACCGGCGACAACACCGGTTGCAACTGCGGTGACACCCGATGATGGTCGGATGCGGCGAGCCCAACGAGTAACTCGACTGTCATCCTCGCGTCGAGAAAGAACATCGGCGATGGTGGTGACGGCGGCTGCACCGATGGCACTGATCATTAGTGCCTTTCCGTACTTTCCCTTCCCAGGAGTGACGGGAGCCAACAACTTGGACATGGCAATCGGGACAACCAAACTCGCCGTGCCCATTACAAGACTGGCGATTGTGTCGCTTCTTTCGTAGCCGATTGCGGCGTTTTCGGGATTCTTTTCGCGACGGTCAAGTATGACCTTTTCAATTGCTACTGCCGCCAAGAACCCAGGTGTCGCGAGTCGGAGGAGATCGATATCGCTCATGACGGCTCCCTTCGTTCAACGGACTGTATGGAGTGATCGCCATTCTGCACGATCACTAAATGGGCGGCCGCGCGAGTTGGCTCTATGTAGTTGAGCAGATTGACAAGGTTCACGTCGACCCATGCCGACTCAGCCATCTCTTGAAAAAGTTTGTCGGGCGCATCTACCCAAGGAGTGAAAAATGGAGAATAGGTGTCGCGGGCTGCGTCTCGGTAAGTAAATGCCCGGGCCAGAAACCACTTACGTAAATACGGTTCCTCGGCGTGCAGATAAATGCCGAGATCAAGGTTATGGGCGAACTGCAAGGCATTTACGCCTTCCAACAGAACAATATCGACAGGTGCAACCGTTATGAATGAGTCGGTGATGTCATAGGTGCGGTGGTCATAGACGGGGATAGTGGTTGTGCTGCCAGAGCGAATGGCGGAAAAGAATTTTTCAATTGCCGTTACGTCGTAGGAATCGGGAAACCCTTTTCGGTGGGAGAGGCCGAGACTGGCCAATTGAGAATTGGAGAGTAAAAACCCATCGGTTGAAACAACCGAAGTCGTCATCGAGCGCAAGGTCAGTGCATCGGAAAGTAGCAGCGCCACGGTGCTTTTTCCTGCGGCCACGCCTCCCGCCAGTCCGATAAAGACAGAGGTTTTTCGGGCTTTGTGAAGATCGATGATCTGCTCAATGACAGGGTGCAGCGGGTCGAGGTTCACGAACAGACGCTAGGTCGGCTTGGTATCAGAAAAGAAGCCGACCCGGAAGCGTCGTATGCTCATCGTTCTGGCCCAAACGAGGACAGTCACAGGGGGAAACATCATGGGAATGCCGACCGATCTCGGCATCGTCGACCTTGGAATGGGCTTTCCATTCACCAGTGTCGAGGACAAGAAAGCCGCATACAATTTTTTTAAGGCCAACCTCAAGGACCAAGAGTCTCTGATTGAGATGGAGTTCCCGGCGCAGTACATGTTCAAAGATGTTCCCGACGTCGTGCCGCCCGACACTGACGTTGTGCAGTGGATTGTCGACAAGATGGACGCGTTCAACATTGAACAGTGCATGACTGGCCTGAACGATCGGTCGATTGAAGCGAAACAACGCCACCCCGGTCGGTTCCATCTCTGTGCTCAAGCCGATCCCAACAAAGGGATGGAAACGATTCGAAATTTGAAGCGTCAGAAAGAGGAACACAACATCGTCGCCGCCATGACCTTTCCGAGTGGAATGGTTCCCCAAGTTGGTGTCGGCGACAAGAAGATGTATCCCATCTACGCCGCTTGCTGTGAACTCAACATCCCGATCTGCATCAATGGTGGCATCGTCGGACCTCGTATGCCCAGTTGGCCCCAACATGTCGAGCAGTTCGACGAAGTTCTTTACGACTTTCCTGAACTCACTATGGTGATGATGCACGGAGGCGAACCGTGGACCGAACTTGCAGTGAAACTCATGCTCAAGTGGCCAGGGCTGCATTACATGACCAGTGCCTTCGCTCCGAAGCATTATCCAAAAGACATCATCAAGTACGCGAATAGCCGCGGCAGCGACAAGATCATGTACTGCGGCTATTTCCCAGCCGGCCTCAGTCTTGAACGTCAGTTCACTGATATGCCGAACGTTCCGTTCAACGATGGCGTGTGGCCGAAGTTCTTGCGTGAGAACGCGATTCGTGTCTTCAAACTCGATCAGGACGTTTGAAAACACTATGAAAATTGAAACTGGAATGGTCGCAGTTATCACTGGTGCCGGAAGCGGCATTGGTAGAGCGCTGGCCGAAAAAGCCGCCCACTCTGGAATGCGTGTAGTGGTGGCCGATGTGGAGCAGCCTCGGCTTGATGACACTGTTGCTGCGCTTGGGCAAATTGGCGCCGAGGTCATTGGTGTTCTGACTGACGTTTCGGTCGAGGCGGACATTCAACGTCTTTCCGACACAGCATTTGCTGAATTCGGAAACGTGAATCTGTTGTGCAACAACGCTGGTGTGTTTAGTGGCGGCCTGATGTGGGAGCGCAGCGCGGCCGATTGGGAATGGGTAATGGGCGTAAATGTCTTTGCGCTTACCTACGCAGTGCGCGCATTTGTCCCGCGAATGCTTGAGAGCAATGAGCCTGGCCACATCGTGAATACCGCTTCAATGGGTGGGGTTGTGACCGGTGCCTATTCAGGTCCCTATTTCACTTCGAAGTTTGCTGCGGTCGGACTTACCGATTGTTTGGCGCAGGATCTTCGAACAACTGGCAAGCCAGTGAACGCATCGGTGCTGGTACCAAGTTTGATCAACACTGATATTGGATCATCGAAACGCAATCGCCCCGAACGCTTTATTGATCGGCTTCATGAAGCGGGCCCTGATGTGGAATTTGTCGAGCAGATGTTGACGAGCTCAACAAAAGAGGCGGGCATGGCTCCAAGCGAAGTCGCCGATCTTGTTTTTAACGCGGTTGAAGCACAGCAGTTCTGGATTCCCACAAAGCCAAGTTTTCACGATCAAGTTCGTGCCCGTCACGAAGATATGCAGGCGTTGCGACTTCCCGTCCCGCCGCTGTTGGACTGATTACAAAGTGACGTTCTCGCAATGGTGACGCTCTAGTCAAATATAATTCGATCCTCCGATTTTTTTGTTGATTGAGGTTGCATGATGTCGGTTACGAAGCACACGTCTGCTCATCAACAGGCGGTCACGATGGATCTTCCGTTCGATGACGAACAGGACTTCGTTGACGCCCAACGAGGGTTTCTCGCCGCGCTTGATGACACCCTGATTGAGGCCACTGACGGTCGGATTGTTTGGGATCTTGGTCAATATGGCGACACGGGGGGCGTATCGCCGGACACCGTGAATCCGAGCCTTTGGCGGCAGGCGCAATTGGATTTGATCCATGGACTTTTCGAGGTAGTGCCTGGCATCTACCAAGTGCGCGGTCTCGATATTTCGAATATGACCCTGGTCGAAGGTGATGAAGGCGTGATCGTCATCGATCCGTTGGTGTCGTGTGAAACCGCTGCGGCGGCACTTGCTCTCTATCGCTCGGTTCGTGGCGATCGTCGCGTTACTGCACTTGTCTATACCCATAGCCATATTGATCACTTTGGTGGCGCCGCCGGGGTGGTGCCCGATGGAGATCCGGGCGATATCGCGATTGTTGCTCCAGAACATTTTTTAGAACATGCAGTCAATGAAAATTTGCAGGCAGGTACGGCGATGAGCCGACGCGCTACCTATATGTACGGAACGCTCTTACCCCGAGGGCCAGAAGGTCAGATGACATGTGGCCTTGGTCCCTCGCCTTCCAACGGCACTGTCTCGTTGCTGCCACCGAACGTAGAAATAACCCATACGGGTCAGGAACTCGTTCTCGATGGTGTGCGCATTGTTTTTCAGATGACGCCCGGCACTGAAGCCCCAGCCGAAATGAATTTCTTTTTCCCTGAATTTCGTGCGCTCTGTATGGCAGAAAACGCAACCCATAATCTGCACAACATCGTGACCTTGCGCGGAGCATTGGTTCGAGACGCGCATGCGTGGGCTGGGTTTCTCGATGAAAGCATTTTCTTGTTTGCTGCTGACAGTGAAGTTTCTTTTGCTTCACACCACTGGCCAACATGGGGAACTACAAACATCGTTGATTACCTTTCGAAGCAACGTGATTTGTACGCATATTTGAACGATCAAACATTGCGGTATCTCAACCGCGGTTTTACTGGCATTGAAATCGCCGAGATGATTGAACTTCCGCCGACATTGGCATCGTCTTGGCATTGTCGCGGCTATTACGGCTCAGTGAGCCACAACGTGAAGGCTGTTTACCAGCGTTATATGGGTTGGTTCGATGGCAATCCCGCCCACTTATGGCCACACCCGCCCGAGCAAACTGCAATTCGTTACGTGGATTTCATGGGCGGTGCCGATGCGGTGTTGGCCAAGGCGGAAAAGTGTTTCGAAGACGGCGACTACCGCTGGGTGGCCGAAGTGGTGAACCACGTTGTCTTTGCTGATCGAAGCAATATGGCAGCTCGTGAATTGCTAGCTCGCACTTATACCCAATTGGGATACGCACAAGAGAATGCAACCTGGCGGAACTTCTTTCTCACCGGGGCACAGGAACTGCGGGGAACAGAAGTGACTGGGCCTGCCGGTCAGAACGCGCTTGGACTCATGGCCCACATATCGGTCCGGCAAATTTTTGATGCCGTGGCGATTCGCATTGACGGAATGAAGGCAGCGGAACTTCGTTTCTCGATCAACTGGACAATTTCCGACACTGGTGAACGCCACCTGCTTCGGCTTGAGAACGGCGTTTTGTCGAACGCCGCAAATCGACATGCCGATGATGCGGAACTGTCAGTCAGTGTTGCCCGATCGCAACTGTTGTTGCTTGTCATCGGCTTCGTGACGCTTGAATCGCTGATTGAACAGAATCTTGCAACTGCAGAGGGTGATCAAACGAGGCTTGACGCGATTCGCGCATTGCTCGACCCGCCCGATCCGATGTTCTCGATTGTGCTTCCGTAACTGGGATATTCGATTAAGAAAGTTGGACCGGTCCAACTTCTGGGCGTGTGTACTACCGGTGTGCCGGTAACGATGCGAAGCCAGGTTCAGCCGGGGTCGGCCCCCTTCGGGATCCCAGATAAATGATACGTTCATAAAAATCATTGTTTGAGGGAACTAAATGCGTACTCACTTTTCACTACGGTCTTTTGTGATCTTGGTTGGAACGCTGGCGTTAGCCGCGATTGTGCTTGGCTGCTCATCGTCGAAAGGTTCGTCGTCAACAACCACGACGGTTTTCTCGAGCCCAGTTGCTACAGCGACAATTAATGGGCCAGCAAGCGCGGGCAAAGGATTTATTGTTCTTGCCCCGTCGCCGCCGCAGGATGGTCAACAGCCAAGCGTGTTTGATCTCGCAACAGTTGGCTACCAAGAAGACGAATTCTTTTTGTCAGGAACGGCAACCGCGTATACGAGCAGCGCTGCGTTGACCGCAGATGGAATGTGGACGACTCAACCGGCAGGAACTGCTCCGTACACCAACCGAATTGTGGTCCGCCGGCCCAGCGATGCAAAGAAGTTCAATGGCACAGTCATTGTTGAATGGCTCAACGTCACTGGCGGCCTCGATGCTGCACCGGATTGGACCTACATGGCCCCCGAGATCATTCGGTCTGGCTATGCATGGGTGGGCGTTTCTGCTCAAAGAGTAGGTATCGAAGGCGGCGGACTATCGCTGGGAGTTGATCGCGTTCTCAAATCATTCGATCCAGTTCGTTACTCCACCCTCTCTCACCCTGGTGACAACTATTCCTATGACATGTTCAGCCAAGCGGGGGCTGCGGTGCGCCGTGAAGGGTCAACTGTGCTCGGTGATTTAAAGGCTAAGAACTTCATAGCAATGGGTGAATCGCAATCTGCCAGTCGACTCACCACTTATGTCAATGCAGTCGCGCCGACAGCCAAGGTTTTTGACGGTTACTTCATTCACAGTCGGAGTGGTAACGCAGCTCCTCTGTCGGCAGATCCACTTCCGGTGGTGACCCCGCCCCTTGGAACTCTGATCCGTGCAGACTTTGGTCTTCCGGTTTTAAATTTCAGTTCCGAGACCGACGTTGCGGGGGCCAGGGGTTATGTCAAGGCTCGTCAACCAGATACCGATACGTTCCGAGGCTGGGAAGCAGCCGGGACCGCTCACGCTGATTATTACGATCTCGGGGGTGGTGGCTTTGATACCGGCGACGGAAAGGGTGACATTACCTACTTTGCATCAATGCTTGCCCCACCAAACAACGTCTATGACAACCTCATTACCTGCGCCGCCGGAATTAATACCGGTCCGCATACCTACATCCTGCGCAGAGCACTCCGCGATCTCAATGGATGGACGACAAAGAACCTCGTGCCACCATCGCAGCCCCAACTTGAGGTTGATGCTGCGGGCACCGGCTACAACGTGGATGAACTTGGAATTGTGAAGGGTGGAATACGAACTCCACATGTCGATGTTCCCGTGGCTGTACTAACGGGGCTGGGGCAGAAGGGAAATGCCTTCTGCCAGTTGTTTGGCGGGACCGTTCCTCTGACTTCAACCCAGTTGCAGACGAAGTACGGAACCCATAACGAGTTTGTCGCAAAGTTCAGCGAAGCAGCGAAGAATGCTGTTTCTGCCAATGCACTACTCAAAGACGACCTCGATCATTTGATCGAAGCGGCGAAAGCATCACGAGTGCTTCAATAACGAGAGATAGCCGTACATGCTCCCCGCGAGAAAGTGACTCGAATGCGAAATCTGAATCGTCTGGGCGCGGTATTGGCCGTCGCGTTTTTGGGGGTGAGTGTTATGGCTTGTTCGTCGAGTGGATCGTCGTCGACAACGCAGAAGGTGGTTACTCCGTCGCCGCCATTGCGTGAATCAGTCACCGTACCGACAGTTGTGCCGGCAACAGGTGGTCGTGGCCAAGCGTTTATCGCGGCGGCAGGTTTCGATCTCGCAACAGTTGGTTACGAGCAAACTGAGCACTATGTAAGCGGAAAAGCAACCGCGTACAACTCTGGTTCGCCCTTGACTTCCGATGGCAATTGGGACGTGGCTCCCAGCTCCACTGCTGACTACAAGACACGAGTCATCGTTCGTCAACCAACTGATGCAGCGAAGTTCAACGGCAATGTAATTATCGAATGGCTGAACGTTTCTGCCGGGCTCGATTCTTCGCCCGACTGGACCTACACCCACGTTGAACTTATTCGTGCCGGTTACGCGTGGATTGGGGTTTCTGCGCAGAAAGTTGGGATCGACGGAGGCTCGGGCACGGCTCTCGTGGCGGGTTATACCTTGAAGGCCGCCGATCCCGATCGCTACGGAACCTTGGTTCACCCTGGCGATCAGTACTCCTACGACATGTTCACCCAAGTTGGTGCAGCAGCGTGGTTTGCCAACGACACGCTGTTGAAGGGCCTCAAGCCAGAGCGTGTGATTGCCATTGGTGAATCGCAATCGGCATTCCGTCTCACTACCTATGTCAATGCAATCGGTCCGAAGACAAATATCTGGAGTGCTTATTTGGTTCACAGTCGTGGCGCGACTGGTGCTGCGCTCAACGTCGATGTTGCCATGCCGAATCCTCAATTCATCCGCACAGATTTAAAGGTGCCGGTTCTGCAGTTTCAAGCCGAAACCGACCTTCTGAGTAAAGGGTTGAATTTCGTAGTTTCTCGTCAGCCCGACTCCGACTCTGTTCGCACCTGGGAAGTTGCCGGTACTGCGCACGCCGATGCTTACAGCCTCGGAATTGGCGATATGGACAATGGTGACGGCGCTGGCGATATGAAATTGTTCGAAGCCATGATGACCCCACCAGCATCGCTCTACAGCGGGCTTCTTGCCTGTAGCGCCCCGATCAACTCCGGTCCTCATACGTATGTCTTACGAGCGGGTCTTGTTGCGCTGAATACATGGATGACAACAGGGGTTGCTCCGGCAACTCGTCCGCTTCTTGAAATTCAGAACAATGCCTTTGTTCTCGATGTCAAGGGGAATGTGAAAGGTGGCATTCGCACTCCGCAGGTTGATCACCCGGTGGCAACTCTTTCGGGACTCGGCCAAACCGGCGGTTCATTCTGTGGCCTCTTTGGCACCACGGTGACGCCACCGGCCGCAGCGTTTGATTCGTGGGTTCTTCCCAACGGACGCACGGCATTTAACGACTCGTGGTCGAAGGGGCTTGATGCTGCAGTTGCGAATGGCGACATTCTTGAGTCCGACGCTCAGCACATTCGAACAGCAGCAACAACCGCTAAAATGCCCGCATAGACATGCGAATACTTCGCGATGGAATCTGGTTCGGCGAGGGTCCGCGCTGGCATGACGGTCGCCTTTGGTACTCCGACTTCTACGATCACGCCGTTCACGCCATTGATCTCGATGGCCAGGATGAGCGGATCGTAGAAGTGGCCTCGCAGCCTTCTGGGCTTGGGTGGTTACCGAACGGAGATCTGATCATCACTTCGATGCTCGATCGGCAATTGCTTCGTTGGGACGGAAGCAACTTGCACGAGTACGCCGATCTCAATTCTCACTTCACTTGGCATGCCAACGATTTGTTGGTCGATGCCGAAGGCCGCGCCTATGTCGGAAACTTTGGATTCGATTACGAGATTTTTCTCGAAGAGCACGGCGTCGAAGGACTGTTTGTCGATCCTGATTCATTAACAACAGCACTGTGCCGCGTTGACCCTGATGGGTCTGTGCATGTTGCTGCGGATGGTTTGATTTTTCCGAACGGCATGGTCATAACGCCCGATGGTCGCACCTTGATCGTTGCGGAAACTCTTGCGCTACGCCTGACCGCGTTTGATGTTGCCGCAGATGGTTCGCTTTCAAACCGTCGTGTCTGGGCCGATCTCACTGCAGAGTTTGCGGCGCCCGACGGTATTTGTCTCGATGCGGAAGGCGCGGTGTGGATTGCCACTGCGCTGGCGCCCCGACTTCTTCGCGTCGGTGAAGGAGGCGTGATACTCGATGAAGTTGCAACCTCGATGAACACCTATGCGTGCATGCTGGGTGGCCCCGAAGGAAAGCATCTATTCGCGATGACCGCGCCCAGTTCGGACTCGCGTGTTGCATCGTTGGAACAAAATGGAGCCATTGAAGTGGTTGAGGTCGAAGTACCTCATGCCGGACAACCCTGATTTATGAAGAGGGAATACAGACCCAACCGCGACGAGTGAGTTCGTCGGCGAGCAACTCGTCGGGCAACGAGGCCACAAGTTCGGCATTGCGATTTGCTTGGCGTTTAGCGGCGCGCTGGGCGGCGTCGTTGGTTGATGCGGTAACTGCTTTGATTCGCTCGGTGTCGACGGTTTCGGGTGAGTTGGTACCAGTCTCGAGAAGTTTGGCAATGAGTTCGTCGGCCTCGCTGCGACTGAACTTTCCGCCCGCTTGACGTTGTGTGAGCCCAAATGGGTGACGGGCCTCGCGCAGCGACGCGTAACCGGCGCGTTCGAGTAACTCGGTGATCTCTGCCACCTGTTTTGCTGATGCGGGTGGTCCTGATTGCTGCCCAAATGCCATGGGTTGAGCATCGCATCCGCCTGTGACGGTGGGAGCGATGGGGGTTTTTTGCGCGTCGTGGGCTATCCTTCTCCTGTCGCTCCACTTCCGGAGCCTCGCCGCTGAACCGCTTCCGCCCCCCGCACTTGCTTTGAGAGTGCCGTTTTTTGGGCCTTGCTTTCTCAGCGGACCTCAGCTTGGAGATACCCATATGGCGGAAAACCGCCCCCGTTCCACTCGTTCCTCTTCGGGCGCGGGTTCCCGCAACCGTTCCGACGGTTCGAACCGCACTCGCTCTGAAAAGCCTTTCACCCCCCGTGAGGTATTACCTCCCGTCGGCGCCGACAACGGCTTTCTTGCTCTTGGTGTTCCTCAGGCCTTGTGTGCCTTACTTGCACGCGATGGCATCGATTCACCATTTCCTATCCAAACATCAACTCTTCCCGATTCACTTGCCGGTAAAGATGTTCTCGGCCGGGGCCAGACCGGTTCTGGCAAGACGCTGGCCTTTGGACTTGCAGTGCTTACGCGACTTTCGCAATTGCATCTCGATCGCAAGCCGTTTCGTCCGCGTGCACTCATCCTTGCTCCCACTCGCGAATTGGCAATTCAGATCGATGCAACTATTGCCCCGCTTGCTCGTGAACTTGGTTTGAAGACCACAACCATCTTTGGTGGCGTTGGTCAGAATCCTCAGGTTGAAGCATTGCGTCGCGGTGTCGATGTTGTTGTTGCCTGTCCTGGTCGACTCGAGGATCTCATCACGCAGGGGTTCTGTCATCTCGATCGCATCGAAGTTTGTGTTCTTGATGAAGCCGATCACATGGCCGATCTTGGTTTCCTTCCCGGCGTGAAACGGCTTCTTGATCGCACCCCCGATGATGTTCAGCACATGCTTTTCTCAGCAACACTCGACAAGGGTGTTGATGTCATTGTGAAGCGCTACATGACTAACCCGGTCACTCATAGCGTTGATTCTGAGCAGTCACCGGTTCAGACAATGACCCATCATGTGTTGCATGTAACCAATGACGATCGCCTTCCGGTCATTGTTGATCTTGCTGCAGCACCTGGCCGGACAATGATTTTCACTCGAACGAAGCACCGGGCCAAGCAGTTGACTCGCCAACTCAATGCCTACGGTGTTGTGGCGGTGGAGATGCACGGCAATCTTTCGCAAAATGTTCGCGTACGAAATCTCTCGGCGTTCTCCGACGGTCGGGCCGCGGCACTTGTTGCAACTGACATCGCGGCGCGCGGTATTCACGTGGACGATGTTTCGCTTGTTATTCACGCCGACCCTCCTATGGAGCACAAGGCATATCTTCACCGTTCGGGCCGCACGGCGCGTGCAGGCAACGAAGGTGTTGTCGTCACACTTGCCACCGAAATGCAGCGCAAGGACACCGATCAGTTAATGCGCAAGGCGGGCATCAAGCCCACGGTTACCAAGGTGCATCCGGACTCGCCATTACTTCAGGAGATTGCTCCTGGTCAGCGCCTGAAAAAAAGCGCGGCAGAAGTGAAGGCCATTCTTGATGTCCCTGAACCGGCAGCGAAAAAGCCTGGTGGTCGGCCTCATTCGCGCACCTCTGCCAAGCCAGGAACCGCTGGCGCCACTGGTCGCCCAAAGACCGCTGCTGGAGGCCCTCGGGGTCGTAATGGTGGAGCAAAGAGTGGTGGGCCAGCGGGTAGCGGCGGAGGTTCACGCAGCGGTGGGCGTGCGTCCTCGGGTAGTGCGGGCGGATCCCGACAGGGAGCATCCCGTTCGGCTGGTCGACAGGGCGGACGCTCCCGATAAGTGCAAGGATCTCCCTATGGATTTCTTCGAAGCCACCACGCTGCTCGGCCAAGCCGAGACTCTCGATATTGCCACGGCCGAACTTCTTATTCGCGTTGAAAACAGCGGCGATGTGCTCTACAACGCGCTTGCCGATCGACTCAACAATGAAGAAGCTGCCGAACTGCTTCGCAAGAACGGTCGTGAAGAAGTTGGCCACGCTCGGCGAGTAATGAAAGTCATTTCGCTGAAGACCGGCACAGAGTATGTGCCCTCGGCTGAGGTTATGGAGAAGTTTGCGGTTGATCTTCCCGAGTCGGTTGATGCGTCAGCACTCCCAATGATCGTGGAAGGCGAATTGCAAGGCGACGTTGGCTACCAGAAATGGGCAGCTCTTGAGACCGATCCTGAAGTCATTGAATTACTGCTCCGTAACGGCCGTGAAGAAACCAAGCACGCCGAGCGGATTAAGCAGGCAATCGCAATTTTGGCTGCGGCCGAAGCTCACTAACTTTTTCTAGAGAAATATCGCACCGACAGCCCCGATCGGGGCAGAATGTCAGTCCACCAAAAGGGAGGACCTTCCATGGCAATGACCATGATGCGTTTCAACTGCATCCAGCCGGGACTTGAACCAAATGAGATGAGCGCTCGTTACAACGCCATGCTCGACATGGCACAAGCGATCGATGAACTCGGTGGCGGCATGTTGACCCTCGAGGAACACCATGGCGCATTCAACGGTTGGAGCCCATCGCCGTTAGTCATGGCTGCGGCTATTTTTGGCCGCACCAAGAATGTCTCAATCTCTTTGTCGGCGCTGCTGGTTCCTTTGCACGACCCATTGCGGATTGCTGAAGACATAGCGGTGCTCGATCTCATTTCGCAAGGCAAGTTCAGCGTTATCGCTGGGCTTGGCTATCGACCAAGCGAATACGAAGCCCACGGCAAGTCTTGGGCCGATCGCGGCAAGATCATGGATGAGTCTGTCGACACGATGTTGAAAGCGTGGACGGGCGAACCATTCGAGTACAACGGCACCACGGTGCAGGTAACGCCGAAGCCGTTCAGCCAACCCCATCCGCCCTTCCTCCTTGGTGGAACCTCGAAGCCCGCTGCTCGTCGGGCGGCCCGCTTCGGTTTGCCGATTTTCTTTGCGGCACCGGTTCCTGAAATTGAGGCGTACTACTACGAGAAGTGCACCGAATACGGAACACAAGGTTTTGCGATGGCGCCGGGCGCCGATTTCAGCCATGTGTTCTTTGCTGAAGACGTGGACGCAGCCTGGCAGCAAATGGGCCCGCATATTTTGCATGAAGCCACCACGTATCACTCGTGGCAGACCCCCGATATCAAGTCGGCCGCGCATTCCTACGCAACGACCATCGACGAATTACGCGTTGAAGGTCTGTATCGCATCGTCACACCGGCCGAAGCTGTTGAAGAAGCAAAAGCTGCCGGCGACTCCGCGGTGTTCTCCATGCATCCACTCTGTGGCGGTATGTCGGTTGAACAGGGCTGGGCGCAGGTCGACCTGCTTCGTAACGAGATTCTTCCGGCGTTGGTTTAATTATTGTTGTGTCCCGCCGGTACGTGGCCGGGGGGAGTTGTAATTTGGGAAATGTCAATCATTCGATTCATCTGGGGGAGTTGTCATAATGGGAACGAATAACTGGGGACGCTGGGGAGATGAAGATGAGCGCGGTGCGCTCAATCTCCTTACGCCCGATGTCGTTAAAGCTGCCGCCGCATCAATTACCACCGGCAAGGTGTACCCGCTTGGTATACCCATTCAGGGTAAGGGTGTGCCGCTGCTCGATTACCGCGGAACCCCAATGCGCCTCACCTTGCAAGACGGCACTGACGATGGCCTTTTTGCTGTCTATGGGGCCAAAGAAGGAACCGGTGCCCACGAAGACGTTCTCGTTATGGCATCGCATACCACTTCACATATGGATGCACTTATCCATGTGTACGAAGATCACAAGCATTACAACGGTGTTCCGTTTGGTGAGATGCGCGCACTTGCGGGCGCGGCCAAGCTTGGGATCGAAAAGGTTGACGGCTTTGCCGCGCGCGCCGTCATCCTCGACATGGTCAAGCACACCAACGCCGATGGTTGGCTCGAACCAGGCACGATGCTTACTGCTGCCGATCTTCAAGCAGCAGCCAAGGCGCAAGGCACCGAGGTTCGCTCTGGCGATGTTGTTCTTATTCGTACCGGTCACCTTCAAATGTGGTGGGACGGAAACGCAAAGGGCGAGCCTGAAGGGTTCGCGCAAGCAGGTATTGGTTCCGATGCTGCCGAATGGTTGGCTTCAGTCGACGTTGTTGGTGTTGGCTCCGATAACGCTGCGGTCGAAGTCATTCCCTTCGACAACAACGATTTCCTTATCGTGCACAAGATACTTCTGGTCCGCGCCGGCATTTATATGCTCGAGCACCTGAATCTTGCTGAGGCTGCAACTGATGGCAACCTTGAGGGCATCATTGCTGTTGGTCCCCTGAAAGTCACCGGCGCAACGGGCTCTCCGATCAACCCCATCTTTATTGCTTGATTAAAGAATATTTTATGAATTTGAAAGGGTCCGGTGTGAATACGTGCGTTGGGCCCTTTCGCGTGTCAGCGTTCTGCCCATGAATATTCGTTATCGCTCAGTTGCTGCCGCTGCTTTTATTGTTGCGGTCAGTTTGATCGCCGCGGCTTGTGGCGGATCATCAAGTTCCTCTTCGCCGACAATTGCGCAGGGCCCAGTTGTCGGCGAGATCCTCACTGCGGAAATTGGCCCGTTTGGTGTTGGCTTCCGACAGATCTCGGTGACCGACCCGGCCGGCAAGCGCAATCTTGATGTTGACGTTTGGTATCCGGCGGCCAAGGGAGCCACTGGAACCCCGGCTCGTTACGCGCTTTTTCCTACTGCCTATATCGATTCCAAGGTTGCAGTGACTGATGCGCCTATTGCACCCAACAATGAGCTCCCACTTGTCGTCTACGCCCACGGAAGCGGCGGAACGAACTTTATTGCATCATTCCTTACAGAACAGCTGGCGTCACAAGGGTTTGTTGTTATCGCTGCAAATCACACAGGTGACACTGCATTTGATCGCTTTACGAACACCACTGTTAGCCAAGATCAAAATGATATGAATCGACCCGCCGATGTCAGGTTGGAAATCGACGACATTCTTGCTCGTTCAAAATCCTCCGGCGATTTCTTCTTTGGAAAAATCGACGCGAATCGTATTGGTCTTACTGGGCACAGCTACGGCGGTTACACCGTTATCGCCGATGTTGCCGGACACACCACGCCGCTCGGAACCGTGAAGCCTGATGCACGCGTGAAGGCCATTGTCGCAATGGCTCCTTACACATTACGATTTACGCCGGCTGAACTTGCTAATGACAAGGTGCCCACCATGCTTCTTGTTGGCACGAAGGACGTCACAACACCGGCGGAAACGAACGCCAACGTTGCCTACGACAACATCACTGGTCCACCCGTAGTTCTGGTGACAATGACTGATGCTTCCCATCAGACCTATACCGACGTGTGTGCGTACCTCGACCAGATTCCGAAACTGCCCGATGCACCGGCGGTCATTGTCGAAGCGATTAAGGCACAAGCGAAAGAGGGTTGTGGCACCGGATTCATGGATTACGCCCGCGGTCTTGAGATCACCAACAAACTGACAACAGCGTTCTTACTGAAGTACGTCGCCGGGGTTGATGGTTACCAGTCCTACTGGAGCAATGGTTGGGGATCCAAGCAAACCGACATCACCATCAAGATCAAGAAATAGTTCTCACATCAACTTCGTGCTAGTTGAGTGAACCAGCACGAGGAGGAAGCATCGATAGAGTTGCAACATGTCACCGATTGAGCCCAACTCTCGTGTGCTCGATGGTTTGGCGCGTCCTATAGATTTTGGTGCCGGTTATGGCGAGGGACTGAAACTTGGTCTCTCGCTTGGCGGGGGAGGCATCTTCTTCGTTGCTTGGCAGGTGGCGTACTTGCATGAGTTGGCCCTACAGGGTGTGCATCTTCGCGATGCTCAACGTGTCGTTGGCACCTCGGCTGGTTCGGTTGTTGCCTCAATTCTTGAAGCAGGGCACCTCAACCGTTTTCAGCGAGAACTTGGTTTCTTTGCCCGAACCCCTGCGTTAGTGAGTTTGCTGGCGCCAGCGGGAGATTTCTCTGCCAGTCAGCAACATGCGGTCGATCTTTTTACTGCTGCGCATGAATCTTCGCCCGAGACGATTCGGGCGATTGGTCACGCCGCGTTGGCGGCCTCGGCTCCAAGCGCTAATAAAATGGCGCGCAGCGTTTCTCTTATGTTGCTTTCGCAACGCTGGCCATCGGCAGCATTGAATATCACGTGTGTCGATACTCATACAGGTGAGCGTTGTGTTGTCGACTCGAATGCTGGTGTTCCAATCAACCGAGCTGTAGCGGCGAGCAGCGCCGTGCCCGGGGTGTTTGCACCACAGCCGATTGGTGATCGCCGATGCATGGACGGAGGTGTCAGCGGAACAGGAACCCACCTTGATCTTTTTGGTGGTGCCCAACGAGTTGTTGTGTTGAGCCTTGTCGATGGAACTGCAGAAGTCGGAGGAATGACCAGCAAGCCTGGTGCATTTGTTGAGGAAGTTGCGGCCCTGGAAGCAACTGGCACCAAGGTCTTCGCTCGCAATCCAGAATCAGTTGATCTCACCCGCTTGATGGATCCCGCCTCGGTACCGCAAGCGATCGCTATGGGTGGGCGTCAGGCCAAGGCAGACGCCCAAGACATACGCGAGTTTCTTTCTTAACCGACAGGCTTAAGAATGGTCATTGGTTGCTGATTCGGTAGTCGGTTACTTGGGTATCGTCGACACCAAGATCGGCAAAGTTGCCATAGGCGCGTGCGGACATGAACTCATGCCATGCAAACGGTCGATAGCGGTCGTTTCGTTCATCAGCAGGAACTGGATCGCCGACGGTGGGGTTAATGAAGTCGAACACCTCTTTGTGGTCGCGCTTTGGTTTGGAGATGTCGATGACGGGAACGATGTCGATTCCCGTAGTCTTACTGTTTGCGAGTTCCTATTTCATCTGTGGAGAGAAACGATGATCCCGCTTTCGATTCTTGACTTCGCCATTATTGGCGCCGACGACACCGCTGCCGATGGCCTTGCCGCGTGTGTCGCAATTGCGCAACTCGCGGAACAATGTGGATACAAGCGGGTTTGGTACGCAGAGCATCACAACATGGATTCCATTGCTTCATCGGCCACCGCAGTACTCATTGCCCACATCGCCGCCAAGACATCGACAATTAGGTTGGGTTCGGGCGGCATCATGTTGCCCAATCACTCCCCACTCATAATTGCCGAACAGTTCGGAACTTTGGCGACCCTTCACCCCGGCCGCATCGATCTTGGCCTCGGGCGAGCACCCGGCACCGATCAACAAACGATGCAGGCGTTGCGTCGCGACCCGCGAGCAGCCGAGACCTTTCCTCAAGATGTGCTCGAGTTACAGGGATACCTCGGAGATGACACCCGCATTCCTGGTGTGAATGCCATACCCGGAAAAGGAACCAAGGTCCCGCTCTACATTCTTGGGTCCTCGTTGTTCGGAGCCGAATTAGCCGGTCTTCTTGGATTGCCGTTTGGTTTCGCCTCGCACTTCGCACCTCAGCAGCTTGAACAAGCCGTGGCGCTTTATCGATCGACGTTTCGCGCTTCGGAACAATGCGAGCAGCCCTATGTTTTCGCCGGTGTAAATGTGATCGCGGCCGACAACGCCGATGATGCTGCGCAACAACTTGTGGTGACTCGTCGCGCCCGACTTCGCCGGTTCATGCTCAAGCCGGATGCGAAGATCTCCGACAGCGAAGTCGATGGGATTTTGGCCTCGCCCCAAGGCGCGCAGGTCTCGGCCATGATGCGCCACACCGTGGTAGGCACAACCCAAGATGTGCGAGATGGTCTTGAACAATTCGCGAAGTTGGCCGATGCCGACGAATTGTTGGTATGTCACCAATCGCCAACGATTGAAGGGCGCTTACGATCGGTTGCGCTTACCGCTGATGTCGAGATCTCTTGTTAGTGGCGAAGTCGGCGCTTGTCTCTGGTTGGTTCGACTACGGATTCGCGCCTGACCATTCATCTCGAAGTTGGCGACGGGGTACCTTGCCAGAAGCAAGTCTTGGGATTAGGTCAACAGCGACAACCGGGTGAAGCACTGCTTCAATTTCAGCGGAAACGTCAGTATTGCTTGTCGATGCATACGTGTGGATCAAAACTATTGGTGCGTCGGATGGGTCGTGTATCCGCGGAACAGTAGGACTAGGTGATCCCGCTTATGGAGGCACCGTTGATCTGGCTGATCGTCTGCCGTGATCGCAATTGCAACTCGAGAGCAACCCGAACAAATCGCGTTAGCCGTAGTTGAGACGCAGCCCAGGTCGTGGCCATTGCATCTGAGCCAACCGACCAGAAGCGGACATAGTGATCCAAGCAGTGCGCATATCATCGCCGCCGAAGCACACATTGGTCACCATGAGGTCAGGCACGTCTATGTGTTCAGTCGAACCATCAAGGTGTACGACACACAGGCCATGAGAGATAGCCGCAACGACGACGGTGCCGTCAGCTTCAACAGCGAGAGAGTCAAAGTGGTTCGGTGTTGCTACGAGGATGCGCTGTGGGCCCACAACTTCGCCCGGTGCGCTTACATCCCATTCGAGTAGTCGGCCCGTGTTTGTTTCAGCGACGTACAACGTTGAACCGTCAGGCGAAAGGCCAACACCGTTCGGGCCGGTGAGTCCGCGCGCGATTTGTCGTAGTCCGCTGCCGTCGTACTTGGCGTAATAGAGCCCGCCACGGTCCATCCAATTCGGACCCATCTTTCCGAGATCGGTGAACCAAAACCCGCCTTCGTCATCGAACACGATGTCGTTGGGACCAAGAAAACGTTTTCCGTCGAGATTGTCGAACAAGCGTGTTATTTCGCCGGTGGCGGCATCGATGCGGTCTACCCAACCACCGGTAAAGCCCTCGGGCTTGTTGCCACCAGTCTCATCGATCGGAATGATGACGCCGCTTCGCTCGGACCACGGAAAGCCGCCGTTGTTCACGACATAGAGCGCGCCATCAGGACCAAGTGCAGCCCCGTTGGGACCGCCGCCAGGTTCAGCCAACACACTCGTGGTGCCATTGGGCGAGATGCGCATGAGTCGCCCGCCGCGCACATCAACGGTGACGATGTCGCCATCTGGCATTACGACAGGTCCCTCGGGAAACCCAAGTTCTTCAGCGAAAATTTCCATTTTTCCCCCTTCGTTGTTGTTGACCATAGGTGATGAGTTGGCCGATCGGCTCGGAACCTCAGTTCGACCGATCACTAGGATGCCGTTAGCTACCCGGGGAAAAGAATTTTGATGGTACAAGTTCAAGGACCGCCCGCGACTACCGCAGATATCGACGCGCCATGGCTCACCATCGCGCTCCAAGGCCAGTTCCCGGGTGTTGAAGTTGGCGAAGTTGAACTTGTGCATACTGCCCAAGTTACGAACGCACATGCTCGTATCGCAGTGACGTATCGCTCTGACATTGCGGGCCCAAGTCTGATGTTTTGCAAACTCCTCCCCAACAATGAGCGACGCTCGGCGATTGCCGCGACAATGATGGGACCGAAAGAAGTGCGCTTCTATCGGGAACTTGCACCACGCCTTCAACTTCGAGTTCCCCAGTTCTACGCCGGGATACACGACCCGTCTGATGATTCATTCGCTCTGTTTCTAGAAGATCTCACCGCCACTGGGTGTGAAATAAGCGATGGGACTCGCGGGGTAACGAGTGAAGAGGCGTTGGGTGCACTCGAGGACCTCGCCCATCTTCACGTCCGGTTTGAAGACCCGGCGGTGCGCGCCGTTGAAGCAGGTTGGGTGAACGAACCAGTTTTCGGAAGTACCTATGGTTCTGTGATGTTGCAGTATGCACTCGACAACCACCGTGATCGTATTAGTGATGAATTCGCCACTATTTCAAATCTCTACATAGAAGACGGCGCAAGGCTGCATTCATTATGGACGAAAGGTCCGAAAACAGTCATTCATGGTGATCCGCATATCGGAAATGTCTTCTTTGATAACGGGAGGGTTGGGTTCCTCGATTGGGGAATCATCAACGTGAACACGCCGATGCGCGACGTCAGCTACTTCCTGACCATGGCGATGGATAGTGAGCAGCGCCGGCTCCATCAAGAAATGCTTCTACGCCACTATCTTGATGTACGTCGGTCGCTTGGTGGTGTCGATATTTCTTTTAACGATGCATGGATGGCACATCGAATACACGGTGCGTATTGCGTGGTTGCAAGTTGCCAGGTTGTGACCTTCCCTGAAGACGCAACTCAACAACGAAAAATTCACGCGGACGCATTCTTGCAGCGAGCGGAGGCGGCTATTGAAGATCTTGACTCTTTCGCCGCGGTTCAAGCGGCAATATGAATCTTCAGTCCGGTATTTGCGCAATGAGCAGTGCTGACACCGTCGGCTCGGGCATTAGGTCGGTACCAGCAATTCGTTCCCGTAACGCCATTGCCCGCAGGACATGTCGTGTTGGCAAAGGTATTGCCATTTTGGCTACCGACCGATGGCCGAAGCGATTGCGTAATACAGCGGAATTCCGATCACCATATTGATGGGGAACGTAATGCCCAGCGCGAGCGTGAGATATCGGCTGGGCCGCGCTTCGGGAATTGCGTAGCGCACAACGGCAGGGACCACGATGTAGCTGCCGCTCGCCGCGAGAACTGTGAGCAGTGTGAGGTCGCCAATTGAGAGTTGTAATGCCCAGCCAAGGGTGAGCGCGATAGCGGCGTTGACGAAAGGAACAATCGCACCGAACGCAATGAGGAACGGACCCACATCGCGCACCACGCGCAGTTGGCGAGCGACGAGAAGGCCCATCTCCAGTAGGAAAAACCCAAGGATTCCTTTGAAGATTCCGTTGACGAATGGCGCCATCGCTTCGCCACCTTTTGCGCCACTCACTGCGCCGATCACCATCGAACCGATAAGCAGAAGGTTGACGCCATCGGTGAATGCTTCACGCAGAACGGCCTTGACCGACAGCGGGGTTGAGCCATGTCCAGTACCTGTTTGTGGTTCAGCAGTTTCACCCGCTGGGTGATCACTTTCGGGAATGACTTCGCGGCCATAGGTTGCAGAATGTTCAACAGAGAGAGAAGCAAGCGCATCGTTGCTCGTGGAATCCGATGTTGATAGTGCCGACTTGGAGCGAACCCAGGTTGCGAGCACCACGGCCATGATGATCGCAGGAGATTCCATCAGGACAAGTGCGACCGTCATGTAGCCGCCAGCTTCATCACCACGAGACGCCACGAAATGCGAAGCGGTGATAAACGTGACGGCGCTCACTGATCCGTAGGTCGCTGCTATCGCGGCGGCATCGAAAGGGTTGATTTTGCGCCGCAGGAACAGGAACCAAATCGCAGGGAGTACTAACGCAAGGCCGAGGGCGGCACCAATAACTTTTGCTGCTTCCCCGGAAAGCCCGGCTTCGGAGAGCGCCTGCCCACCTTTGAAGCCCAGAGCCATGAGGAGGTAGAGCGAGAAGAATTTGGCGATCGGGGCGGGGATTTCAAGGTTTGATCGAACGAGACCAATAAATACCCCGAGAAAGAAGAACAGAACCGCTGGGTCGGTCAGGTTGCTGAGAAGGTCGGCGCTCATGGAGTTCCTTTTAGTCATGGCTGAAAATGAAGATTTCATGAATCCTAACACATGAAATAAATTGCGTCTATGCTTGATTCATGTCAACAAACCCAACAATTGGAATCCTGGGCGGTGGCCAGCTCGCCTTGATGATGAGCGAGGCGGCAAGATCGCTCGGACTGGCGACTGAGATCCTCGCATCGAGACGAGATGATCCGGTTTTTCAAATTGCTCCGCAGGCACTGATTGGCGATCCGTATGACATTGACGACCTACGCCGTATCGCTGGACGATGTGATGTCATTACCTTCGACCACGAAAATGTTGATCCGGTAACACTAAAGATTCTTGAGGATGAAGGAGTCCTTCTGCGTCCGGGGTCGAAGTCATTAACGTTTGCCGTTGACAAGAGTTGTCAACTCCAACTCTTTCGCGATTTACAACTTCCGGTACCAGACACAATTGTCGTGCATGAAGTTGATGCGGCGATTGAAGCAATGGCACGGTTTGGACCGAAGTGTGTTCTCAAAACGGCCACTGGGGGATACGACGGCAAAGGCGTACTGCTGACCGGAGATCCCCAAGCCATTCGTTCCTGGTATCCGACGCACCAGACATCGGTGCTTGTTCAAAAGAATCTTGAGTTTGATTGCGAGTTTGCCGTTCAAATTGTACGAGCCGTAAATGGAGAGATTGTTGCCTATCCGCCTGTGCGCACCACGCAACTCGATGGAATGTGCACAAGCGTGGAGGTTCCTTCTGGGATTGGAGCCGCACTTGAGTCCTCCGCTCAGGAGATCGCCGGCAAGATTGCTGAAGCAATTGACGTAATTGGGCTGCTAGCGGTGGAGTTCTTTGTGGTTAATGGCGAACTTGTGTTGAATGAAATTGCGGCCCGACCTCATAACAGTGGACATGTGACAATGGAATCCTCTTTTACTTCACAATTCGAAAACCACATGCGCGCTGTTGCAGGACTCCCGTTAGGGTCAACGGCCCTCGTTGTACCAGCGGCGGTAATGGTGAATTTGGTTGGAACTGATTCCGGAGTTCTGCACACCGATTTGGTTCCAGATGATGTGGCAGTTCACCTCTACGGAAAAACACCGAGGCTCGGTCGTAAATTGGGGCATGTGACGGCAATAGCCGAGACAGTTGAACTTGCGAAAATAAAAGCATTACAAACTGCGAAAGCAATTCACTATGGAGAGGAAATCAGATGAGTGTCGCTGTGATCATGGGAAGCGATTCAGACCTTCCAACTATGCAAGGTGCGATAGATGTTCTCCGCAAGTTTGAAGTTGCACATGAAGTCCGATGCATATCGGCTCATCGAGATCCGCATGGGATGATCTCGTTTGCTTCGGATGCAGTGGAGAACGGATTCGAAGTAATCATCGCTGGTGCGGGAGGAGCGGCACATCTTCCTGGGATGGTTGCATCAGCGACGATATTGCCGGTGATCGGGGTGCCTGTAGGACGCCCAGTCTTCGAGGGTCTTGATGCTCTGTTGTCAATTGTACAGATGCCGGCGGGGATTCCTGTGGCCACTATGGCTGTCGACGGAAGCGAAAATGCGGGTCTGCTGGCAGTACGTATCTTGGCGCTGAACAGTGAGTCGCTTCGCCAGAAACTCCATCGGCATACCGAACTTCTTCGAACGGCGGTAGAGACCAAGAATGAAGCAGTTTCTGCTGTTTGGCCGTGATTTTCTTCGTCTACGATGTGGAATTCCGGAATACAGAGTCACAGGAGGCGAGTGATGGTCAAAGAGACCGAGAAGCCATCGTGGACGTTTTTCACCAATCACGGACACGTACTTGTATGCCTTGCCGGAGACCCCAAACTGCGAACTCGTGATATTGCCGAGTTGGTGGGAATCACGGAGCGTTCTGCGCAAGCGATTGTTTCAGATCTCGTCGACGCTGGTTATGTGACCCGGATACGAGAGGGTCGCCGTAACCGGTACGAGGTGCATGGCGATGTTCCATTGCGCCATCCACTTGAGCATGACCACACAGTTGGCGAGTTACTCGTGACACTTGGGCGGATTGTTCCGCCCAAGCGCCGGAGCTAGAGCAACAGCCGGTTTGTGCCAGCACTAGTTGGGACAACTGACGCTGGCAGATTTACCCAGTCGCCGGCGAGCGCGGATTGAATTGCATCTTTGTCCTCGGTGTGGGCGTAACAGCGCGTTCCATCTTTTAGTTCGCAGATGGCGATCACTGATTCGGGATCCCCGTTCTGGTCGTACGTGACGGTGGCGGAATAAATTGTCACGAGAGAATCGACTTCTTCACGCACCAATCGCGAGTTCCGGTCGTCAGCAAGAACAGTTTTTTGCGGGGTCGATACGGAAGGCAATGGGTTCGAGCCTGGAATTGTTGACCAAATGCCGGCTACATGCTTGGTCATATGCATTCCTATGCCGGTAACCATTCCGGTTTTGCCCGGGTTGGCTCGCAGATAGTCAACGAGCGCACTAATCGAATGCCCCATGTAATTGGAACCGGGGCCGCCATGGTACGGAAGGCCGCCAGTAAGCGAAACGGGACGAGGGTCGTCATCGGCAAGACCGATTGCATCACGAGCGAAGAGCACCGCAGAGGGGAAACAGCTGTAGACGTCAAACACGTTGATCTCGGAAACATCTGTGTTGGCTAACGAAAGTGCGTCGCCTATGGCCGCTTTCATGGCGGGAGAAGATGCGAGGTCTGAGCGTGCGGCAATGTGAGATTCATCGCGTGCAAATCCCCAGCCACGTAAGTACACACGCCGGTCTTCAGGAACTCTCCAGCGGTCGGCGACATCTTTAGTCACTAAGAGATTGGCAGCCGCCATATCGACAAAGGGGAATGCGGTAGTGAGTTTTGTGAACGGCGTTGTAATCATTCGGTTCTTTGAAGTCGCCATTGCTAATTCATCGGCAGAATGGTGCACAGGGAGCCACGCATGTGAAGAGTTTGCGGCGACCTCACTCAAAACCGACATCTGTTCGTACATTGAGCGAAGATCCTCAGTTGTCGCCCCCCGACGTGCCCATCGCGCTTGCGCAAGGAGAGCGAAAGTAAGCCATGCCGGAAGAATCCTGTGGCGAATTTCGGTTGGCAGGTACCACTCCGAGAGCATGTTGCCCATGTCAACCGGGTTCGACTGTGCAAACGACCAATCCGGCGTGTCTCCATCGAGTTCAAAACGACGTACCGTGGCTTGCGCCTCAGCTCCAACAATCAAGGCGACGGAGATATCACCTCGCATCATCGATGCCGCGGCCTCGTTGATCATCCGCTGAGGTGAAGTCCCGGCGAGAATTGAATAGTTGCCGCTGGTTTTCTGGCGACCTAATCGTTCACCAAGCCGAGCAACAGGATCATCGTACGTCCATGACTGAGTATGAATGACTCCCAGATGGTCCAACTCGGACACAACGTCAGCGTGAGTCCCGACATCGTCAATTGCAGATCGGGCTACTTGTTCCCACATGAGAAGTGGTTCGGGGGCGTGATGCCCGGGGTCGCGCCACGTTTGTTGTGCCGTTCCGACGATACAAACTCTTTTTGGTGATTGAGACATTATTTTCCGCTTCTGATTTTCGGGGTTGACTTGATTAGGGGTTGCATCGATCGCAAAAAGTTGGGTCTGCTTGGTTTGTACAAAATGATGTGTGTTCATACCCACAACGAGTGCAACCGATTACATCGGCCGCTGTCTGGGTTGTGGGAAGTTCGCAAAGTTGGCAAGGAAGACCCGGAATCTTGCGGAGAGTTCCAAGCCCGGGAGCATTACAAGACGGACAACGTTGAGCGAGTCGACGGGTGAGTTGATCCACGGCTTTCTGGATGACCTTTCGACGATCGGGACAGCAGTGGGCGCGTAAGTCGGGCTCTACGATTACCGCGCCCGAGCCTCGTTGAAATGCTTCTCGGATTGCTTCCTCAAGCGAAGGGAGATCGCGTACTTCTTTCGCAATAACCGTTCTGATTTTAGTTTTTGACTCTTCAATCACAATAATCGCTGCTTGCTCCGGGAAGAGTTGAGCAATTTTGAGATCGGCAACGTGGTCTGCCTGCGCCACGGCCTGTGCGCGCGGAACGCTTGAAATATTCGTAGCGCCTTCGATGATGAGATGATCAGTAGCAACATCGACATACGCAACAAGTTCTGTATCAATGAGCACGAAAGGCGCCTGAGGGTGGGGCCCGAAACTTCCTTCCGAAGCCAATCCAATAGTTAGGCCAGTAGTGGCAGCCGCGCTGCGGGCCTTCTGCTCAACAATTTGTTCTGCTGACCCAACTCGTTCAACTTCACCACTGAAAGTTCCGAACTCATCGGTGTTTACGGGAGCGACAACAACGCTGATCCCAATTGTCGCCAGCGAAGGAGCGAATAGTAGTTCTTTGCCGTGTTGAGTCGCGAGAGCGGCAACCACCGGTATCACGATGGGTTCGACCTGGTTCCAATAATTCCGTTGTCAACAAGCGCGGCAATATGGTCTTCTTCGTAACCGAGAAGTTCACGAAGGATTTCTTCGCTGTGTTCTCCGGCTGCAGGTGCTCTTCCAGGGTGAAAAACTGCAGAGTCGGAGAGGTGGAGAGGTAGTGGAAGCATTTCTGCTCCATGTGTTGCCGCAGGTAACCAATCTGTTCGAGCAACGAAGTGCGGGTCTTGGGGAAGGTCCTGCGTTGTGTTGACGGGAGCAATTGGTGTGTTGTGCTTCTCGCCAATAGAGACCCAGTGTGATGTTGTTTCCGAGCGAAATATCTGAGCGAGTTCAGAGCGAAGTTGTTCGTTGCCTCGAGCGTGGTCGGCGAACTCTGCGCCGGGCCAGCGTTCGAAGAGGTCTGCGCGATCGATGCCATCGCAGAAGTTTTTCCAGAAGTGGCGTTCGGAAGCCATGAACAAAATGAAGCCGTCGGCACTCTCGTAGAACTGATAGCGAACTCCATCGCGCATGCCCGCGGTTCCTGGTTCGCGACGCTCGAATCCGTCAGTTGGATTTCCAGTGACCTCTATTTCAGGCCGTTCATAGGCTTTATAGGTCTCAACTCTTAACCAATCAAAGGCTGCTGCAGCATCGGCTTGGGAGAGCTCTAGCGAGCAGCCTTTACCTGTTGCACGCGCATTGATGATTCCCGCAAGGATCCCAATTGCACCATAGAGAGGAGCAGCATTGAGTCCGATCGAAACATGGTTAGGGATAACGCAATTTCCAGCCTCGTCAATTTCGGGTTGCACTACCCCCGCCCACGCGTCAAACGCGATGCCATGACTCGGAAGATCACGGTATGGCCCAGTTGCGCCGTAGCCGCTCATAGCGACGTGAACGATGTTCGGATTTTGTTCCCGTAGGGTCTCGTATCCAAGACCTCGACGTTCGAGCGCCCCCGGTCGCATCGCTTCGACAACCACGTCAGCGGAAACAACAAGTTCTTTGAAGATTCGCACCCCTTCTTCAGTGCGAAGATCGATCATGATCGACCGTTTTCCTCGATTGCAGTGGAGGAAAAGTAAAGAATCGCCTTCGATGATCGGCCAGGTCATTTCTCGGCCGTAATCCCCACCCGGGGGTTCAACTTTTATTATCTCCGCGCCTAGATCGGCGAGCGCCGTGGTGATTGCTGCGGCACCAAGTAGAGAGACTTCAATAACTCTGACGCCTTGAAGGAGTCGGCCATCATTAGGGTGAGTGCGAGATCGATCAAAAGAATCGTTCATGCGTCGCATATTACATGTAATCTAATTCGTAATTCAATATTCAGAAATCCGACATTCATATTCGCAGGAGATCCCATGAGTGAGAAGCCAACTGATACTGCCAGTGATGCAACAGGCAGTTTGGAAAACATCGCGTTAATGAAGCCTCGGTCTGTGGATGTGACGGTTGGCGTACGCAGTGCACCGTCTCGAGCGATGCTGCGCGCCGTGGGGCTCACTGATGACGACTGGGATCGTCCTCAAATTGGTATCGCATCCTCGTGGAACGAAATAACGCCATGCAATCTTTCGCTTGATCGGCTGAGTGCACAGGCAAAACGCGGAGTGGCCGCCGCTGGTGGAGTGGGCATGCGGTTCGGCACAATCACGGTGTCCGACGGAATCTCGATGGGACACGAGGGAATGCGTGCATCGCTTGTTTCTCGTGAAGTGATCTGTGACTCTGTCGAAACTGTTATTCATGCTGAGCGGCTTGACGGAATGATCCTGACCTGCGGTTGCGATAAGTCAATTCCGGGAATGATGATGGCCGCTGCACGCTTAAATTTGCCGGCCGTGATTGTCTACAACGGTTCGACACTTCCAGGTGTTCACAATGGACAGGCAATCGATATCACAACTGTTTTTGAAGCGGTGGGTGCTGTCGCGTCTGGGGCAATGTCCACTGAAGAACTTGGCGCTATAGAGCGAGCGGCATGCCCGGGTGAAGGGGCGTGTGCAGGAATGTTCACTGCGAACACGATGGCCGCAATTTGTGAAGCGATGGGGCTTTCTATTCTTGGCTCCGCATCTCCGCCCGCAGTTGATCCTCGACGCGAGGTCGATGCGTTTACCGCCGGGCAAATGGTAGTGAAGATGCTTGAGTTAGGCATACGACCGAGCGACATTCTCACTCGTGAGGCATTTGAGAATGCAATAACTGTTCTGAATGCGCTGGGCGGCTCCACCAACGCTGTGCTCCATTTGCTTGCCATCGCAAATGAGGCCGGTGTGCAGATTGAGTTGGAAGATTTCAATCGGATTGCGGAGCGCACGCCGCTCATTGCAGACATGAAGCCCGGTGGTCAGTTTCATATGTCTGACCTTGACCGAGTGGGCGGTGTTCCGGTTTTACTGCGCCACCTACTTGAACACGGGCTCCTGCATGGCGATTGTCTCACCGTGACTGGTCGGACAATGGCAGAGAACCTCGCCGAGATTGATATCCCAGATCCCGATGGTGTGGTGGTGCACCCATTAGATGACCCAATCCATCACGACGGTGGCATTGTGATTCTTCGAGGTTCACTTGCTCCCAAAGGAGCGGTGGTGAAAGTTGCTGGCCTTACCTCAGGCCAGCGTGTGTTCGAAGGCAGCGCACGCGTTTTCGAGGGTGAATCCGAAGCGATGACAGCAATTATGGCTGGTGAAATAGAACCAGGAACTGTTCTCATCATCCGATACGAAGGACCGAAGGGCGGTCCCGGTATGCGAGAAATGCTGGCGGTTACTGGCGCGTTAAAAGGTGCCGGCCGGGGTGCAGATTGTGCTCTTGTGACTGATGGTCGGTTCTCGGGAGGAACTCATGGATTTTGTATCGGCCATGTGGCTCCTGAAGCTGTTGACGGCGGTCCGATTGCGTTCGTGAAGGATGGCGATCCCGTCGTCATCGATGTGTTGAATCGCAAACTTGATGTGCTCGTGAGTGCCAGCGAATTCGACCGTCGTCGAGTCGGGTGGGAGCCGCGAGCGAACGGTTACAACTCTGGAGTGCTTGCGAAGTACGCCCGTCTGGTGTCGGGTGCCGATCGTGGTGCGATCACCAACACGATCTAACTCTCTCAACAACCAAAAGCTGCGCCACCCTTCAGGTAGGCATCGGCTCGTTGATTGATGCAACAAAGAGATAACTCGTGAGGATGATTACCGTGGCGCGCGAACCTGTTTCGCGCGAAGAGGTGAATCGACGCCGCAAAGGCCGCCTTGGCATCCACAATCTCGGAGCCTCGTGCTGAACTTCGGCTAAAACGGTCTGAAGGCAAAACGAGGGGGAACAATGGCGATCATTGATCAGCAGGTCACCTGGGCAAAAGTTGAAGAACGGTTGAAAACGGAGACCGACCCAGTGCTTCGCCGGAATCTCGAGATGCTTTTGCAGCATCAGCTCGCGGAAGCGGCGCTCGATATGGAAAAACTCATGGCGACGGTGTCAGAGCAAGCGCACTATCACATGTATCCGATTCCTAATGGGGCTGGCGACCTTGTCGGAAAGTCGGCCGTTCAGAAATTCTACGAAGACTTCGGCGCGTCAGGCGCTGAGAAACTGCAATTCGATATCGAATGGTTGGTCGTTGACCGTCACTGCATTGTTACCGAGGGAGTCATGCGCATGGCCTACCCGGGTACAACGCTGGCTGCTCGCGGTTTCCCAATTGACGATACGTCTGCCGACTATTTGTATGAGGCGCGTATGTGTATTTTGTGGCCGATCGGCGATGACGGACTGTTCACTGGTGAAGATACCTATACCGATTCAGATGGTTTCGCGGGAATCGAAAACCGGAAACTGGCTCCGGCCGACATCGTGATGACGAAGCGGTAACACCTTGTTGCCCTCCCCAAAAAAATTGTCTGTTCATGAACGAAGCCGACCCTTAAGGATCGGCTTCAGCGTTTTGACCTGCATTTATGGAGTGCGCTCGGAGGGACTCGATGGTCTCGGTCGACAGTGTCACGTACCATCAGAGTTTCGTCGGGGTGTCGAGGAGGAACGATGTACAGCAGGCAAGCGCAGGTCACGGGTTCGGGCTCTGACCGGAAGATCACCACCACCGCACGGGGTTACGAGGTGCTGCGCGACCCCGCTCTCAACAAGGGATCGGCCTTCACCGCCGAGGAGCGAGTGGCGCTGGGGCTGCGCGGGCTGTTGCCCGACACCGTCTTTACCGAGCTCGAGCCTCAACTCGACTGGGCTTTCGGTAACTACAGCGCGCTACTGACCGATCTCGACAAGCACATCTACATGTGGCAGTTGCACGACAACAACGTCACGCTGTTCTACGCGCTAATCCAGCGACACCTGCTCGAGATGCTTCCCGTCGTGTATGACCCCACCGTTGGTGAGGCGATCGAGAAGTTCGCCGAGATCGAGACCCGGCCGCGCGGTGTGTACCTCTCCATCGATGATATCGATTCGGTCGAAGAGCGTTTCGCCGCCTTCGGTGCCTCCGCCGACGACATCGACCTGATCGTCGCTACCGACGCGGAAGAGATCCTCGGCATTGGCGACTGGGGAGCGAACGGGATCGATATCTCCATCGGGAAGCTGGTTGTGTACACAGCGGCGGCGGGGATCGATCCCCATCGAGTCATCGCGGTCGTGCTCGACGCGGGAACCGACAACGAGAAGCTGCTCAATGACCCGCTCTACAAGGGCAATCGCCACGCCCGGATACGCGGTGAATCCTACGACGCACTCATCGATGCATATGTCACCGCAGCGAAGCGATTGTTCCCGAAGGCGATGTTGCACTGGGAGGACTTCGGTTCGACCAACTGCCGACGCATTCTCGACCGCTACCGCGATCAGGTCGCCACGTTCAACGACGACATGCAGGGAACTGGCGCGATCACGATGTCGGGCCTGTTCAACGCTGTCGAGGTGGCTGGTACGGCGTGGGCCGATCAGCGCATTGTGGTGCTCGGTGGCGGTACGGCCGGTTGCGGCATCGCCGACCAGGCCCGCGAGGAAATGGTGCGACACGGGCTGTCACTGGAAGAGGCCACCGCGCGGGTCTACCTCGTCGACCTCCCGGGCCTGTTCACCTCGGATATGACCAACGATCTCCTCGACTACCAGCGGCCCTACGCCCGCCCGGCCGAAGAGGTAGCGGACTGGACCCGCACACCCTGTGACGAGGCCCGCTCCGCCGCTACGCGGTGGCCGGCCATGGCCAAGCTGCGCGCCACCGCGGCGAAGGGCGCTGGCATCATCGACCTGGCCACTGTGGTGAGGCAGGTGAAGCCCACGATCATGATCGGCACCTCGACGACCCCCGGCATGTTCACCGAGGCGATCGTCCGATCGATGGCCACCGGTGTCGATCGACCGATCATCTTCCCGCTCTCCAACCCCACGCCGCTGGCAGAAGCCACTCCCGAGCATTTACTTACGTGGACCGGCGGCAAGGCCCTGGTCGCTACGGGGTCCCCCTTTGCCGATGTCGAGCTCGACGGCGTGGTCCACAAGATCGGACAGGCCAACAATGCCGCTCTCTATCCAGGCCTGGGGCTCGGGGTCATCGCCTCTCGAGCCTCGAAGATCACCGACGAGATGATCCTGGCCGCAGCTCACGCTGTCGCCGATGAGGCGGAGCTCGGAGGGCCCGGCGCGTCACTGCTGCCATCGAACGCCGCTCTGCGCACAACCTCGAGCCTCGTCGCCGTGGCGGTCATGCGAGCGGCGATGGAGCAGGGTGTGGCCACCGCCGATATCGACGATCCCGTCGAGGTGGTGCGCAGGACCGAATGGTGGCCGGTGTACTGCCCAGTCGAGCCGGCCTGAGCCGGGACAGCACCGACCGCAAGTACCGACCGCACTGGACGAGGAGAGCGACAGATGAGCGATGCACCCGAGGTCCCGGAGGTTCGAGACGTCCCTATCGGGCTGTCCGCCACGGACACCCGCAAGGAGACTGACTCACTCGGCGAGGTCCACGTCCCCGCCGACCACTATTGGGGTGCGCAGACCCAACGCTCGCTGGTGCACTTTGACATCGGCGGCGACAAGGACCGCATGCCGGCCGAGGTCTACCGCTCCTACGGGCAGGTGAAGAAGGCCGCCGCCATTGTCAACACCAAGGCGGGTCGACTGCCCGAATGGATGGGTTCGCTCATCGAACGAGTGGCCAACGAGGTCATCGCTGGCGATCTCGACTCGGAGTTCCCGCTGTACGTGTGGCAGACCGGTTCGGGCACGCACTCGAACATGAACCTGAACGAAGTGATCTCCAACCGCTGCATCCAACTCCTCGGCGGTGAGCTCGGGTCGAAAGTACCCGTGCACCCGAACGACCACGTGAACATGGCGCAGTCTTCGAACGACACCTTCCCGACCGCCATGCATATAGCGGCCGACGCCATGCTCAACGACCACGTGCTGCCCAACCTCGATGCGCTGCGCAAGGCACTGGACGACAAGGCCACCAAGTGGGCCGACGTGGTCAAGATCGGTCGCACCCATCTCGAGGACGCCACACCTTTGACCGTCGGTCAGGAGTGGTCGGGGTACGTGGCCATGATCGACGACTCCCGCGAAGCTCTCGTCGCCGACTCCGCCCATCTGCTGCGACTCGCAGCCGGAGGCACCGCGGTCGGCACTGGCCTGAACTCGTCACCGGGCTTCGATGTGGAGATCGCCGCGCAAATCGCGGACCAGACCGGGCGACCGTTCGTGACCGCTCCGAACAAGTTCGCCGCGCAAGGCTCTCTCGATCCCCTCGTGCGCTGCTCGGGAGGGCTCCGCAACCTGGCGGTGTCGCTGTTCAAGATCGCCAACGACCTGCGTTGGTTGGGATCCGGTCCACGGACCGGGATCCACGAGTTGGTTCTGCCCTCGAACGAACCGGGGTCGTCGATCATGCCCGGAAAGGTGAACCCGACGCAGGCCGAGGCAATGCTCATGGTCGCCATCCAGGTGATGGGCAACGACACGACGATCGCCATGGCTGGCAAGGAGGGCAACTTCGAACTGAACGCGTTCCGGCCGGTGATCATCGCGAACCTGCTTCACAGCATGCGGATCCTCGGCGACATGTGCGATCGCTTCCGCCGTTTCATGATCGAGGGGGCCGAACTCGACGAAAAGACGATCAAGACTTACGTGGAACGATCGGTGATGATGGTGACCGCTCTGGTGCCGGTCATCGGGTATGACAAGGCCTCCGCTATCGCGCATATGGCGATCGAGGACGACCTCACCCTCAAAGAGGCCGCTCTGCGATCGGGCGTCGACGAAGCGCTGTTCGACAGGATCGTCGTTCCCCTCGATCTCACCCGACCGGGCAGCGCTGACGAACGCTGATTCGACCCGAGGAGAACCACTCGGTGAACGAGCAGCGTGAACCAGAAATCTCCCGGCTGCTACTTACCCTCGACGCACAGCGAGGATTCGACTTGGGGTAGCAGGCTCGTGTCTCGGCTCGTTTAGCGAAGAGTTGTTCCACGGCGTCGATGCAGAGCTATTCCCAGTCCCCCTTCTTCGTCCGGTCTGTGCCGGCCCGAGCGGCTGCGTCCGCCGCGGGATCCGTGCGATCTGGCGCAATGGGGACACCGGTTCCCCCATGATTATCTACGACAGAACCGGTGAGGAGGTCCTATCGCACAACCGACTGCTCACATCGCGGATGATCGGAGATGAAGTAGGTGAGCGAATCGATCAAGCCATGGTTGACCACGAACAGGTCGACCACGTGCAGCGCAGATCCGTCCGCCAAGGAGATTCGGATCTCGCCAGCCACCCGCGACCCTTCGACGAGCAGCGGTCCGATGAGCTCTGGCATCGGGCTTCCGCGTTCGATGGAATCACGATAGAAGGCGGCGATGGCCCCTCTGCCCGACACGATCGCTCCGAGGCCGATCAGCGATGCGTCCTCCGAGAAGAGCGACGCAACCTCGAGGTCGCCGTCTGCCACGCGTCGGAAGTACTCGGTCACGACATTCTCGGGTTGCGCCTTCATGGTCAACCTCGTCACTCTGCGATCTGAGCCAACGAACGGGCCACAACCTATCCTCTGCTCGTCGCCGACCGCTTCCCTTATGAAGATGGTCTCGCCGACCCTTTGGACGATCCGACCGAGGACCCCCTCTGACCCTTGACGACATTCGCTGTACCTCATGGGCGACGTCGGGGCCGGGCGGAGGTGAGTTCGAGATCCGAAGTCGAGGAACAGCCTTTGCCTCAGGATCAATCGAAGCGGCTGCATGAATACGGGGACGCATCAGAGTCTCTACAGAACCCAGTCCGAATCGGTATTGTGCACGCAGACAGCTAGCACCTCGCTAGGTCGTCAGTATCACGGGGGAATTCATGGGTCGGCTCGATGGCAAGGTCGCGTTCATTACGGGCGCCGCACGCGGACAAGGCCGTTCGCATGCTGTGCGAATGGCCAACGAAGGCGCTGATGTGATCATCAGCGATATCTGTGGGCCAGTCGGCACCAGCATGATTGCGCCGGCTACGACTGAAGATCTCGAGCTGACTGTCAAGGAAGTGGAGGCCACAGGCCGACGCGTGGTTTGGGACAAGGTTGACGTACGCGATCTTGCGGGGTTGCGAGCACTGGCAGATCGTGGTGCACAAGAACTCGGACACATTGACGTCGTGGTGGCGAACGCGGGCATTCTGAATTGGTCGAAAACGCATGAATTGACTGAACAGCAGTGGCAGGACGTCATTGACGTCAATTTGACTGGTGTGTTCAAAACGATCGAAGCGACTCTTCCTCACCTGCTCAATCAAGGAACCGGCGGTGCCATCATCGTGACGAGTTCTTCGGCCGGTCTCAAAGGTCAGCCCTTTACGCTTCCGTACACTGCGGCGAAGCACGGGCTGGTCGGGCTCGTCAATGCGATCGCGATTGAATACGGGGATTTTGGAATTCGCGCCAACAGTGTTCATCCGTGCGGTGTGAGCACTCACATGGGCGATGCCCCTGGCTTGATGGAACTCATTACCGAGCGCGCTATGACGATTGGGCCTGTGTTCATGAACACGCTCCCAGTTGAATTCATCGAGCCCACTGACGTTTCGAATGCGATCGTGTTTCTTGCCAGCGACGAAGCCAAACACATCACGGGAATGCAACTAAAGATCGATGCAGGAACGGTCGGCCGCTGAACCCAACCATGTTCGGTCGTCATTCGGCCGGTGTGGCAAGCCCGGACTCGTGAAGACGATGGGATTTTTATGGAATCCCAAACCAGAGAGGGGCACCGCTCGGAAGCGATACCCCTCTGAACTGGACTTATGTAGTGCGCTCGGAGGAACTCGAATCCCCAACCTTCTGATCCGTAGTCAGATGCTCTATCCAATTGAGCTACGAGCGCAAGATTTCCATCGTATCGCCCCCTCCGGCTCTGGCGAAATCCGTCGAGGCCGGTTCGGGAGGGTCAGATGGAATCGATAATTGCGTTGAACGTTGCGCTCGGGCGCATAGCGGCAACGGCCTTGTCGTCATCGGGGAAGTAGTAACCGCCAATGTCGACGGGCTTGCCCTGTACGGCGTTCAGTTCATCAACGATCTCTGCCTGCTTGGAACTAAGCGCTTCAGCAATAGGGGCGAACTTAGAGGCCAGGGCCGCGTCCTTTGTTTGCTTCGCCAATTCTTGCGCCCAATAGAGGGCAAGGAAAAAGTGGCTGCCACGGTTATCGAGTTCGTTCACTTTGCGTGATGGCGAGCGGTTTTCGTTGAGTACTGAACCGGTTGCACGATCGAGTGTGTCAGCAAGGATCTGTGCGGTTGCGTTGTTGGATACCTGCGAAAGGTGTTCGAGCGAAGCAGCTAATGCAAGGAACTCGCCAAGGGAATCCCAACGAAGGTGATTCTCCTTGAGGAACTGCTGCACGTGCTTGGGGGCCGACCCGCCGGCGCCAGTTTCGAACAGGCCGCCGCCGTTCATCAGCGGAACAATTGACAGCATCTTGGCGCTTGTGCCGAGTTCCATGATGGGGAACAGGTCGGTGAGGTAATCGCGCAGCACGTTGCCGGTAACGGAAATGGTGTCTTCACCGTTACGAGCACGCTTGAGCGACGCGGTGCACGCAGCCTCGGGTGCCATGATCTCGATGCTGAGGCCAGCGGTGTCGTGCTCGGGGAGGTAGGCGTTTATTTTGGCGATGATCTGAGCGTCATGGGCACGCTTTTCATCAAGCCAGAAGATCGCCGGCATACCGCTAAGACGTGAACGGGAAACAGCAAGTTTCACCCAATCACGAACCGGTTCGTCTTTCACCTGACACGCACGCCAGATGTCGCCGGCTTCAACGTTGTGTTCCATGACGACATTGCCGGCTTTGTCCAAGATACGAATGGTTCCATCGGTAGGAATTTCGAAGGTCTTGTCGTGCGAGCCGTATTCCTCCGCTTTTTGGGCCATGAGGCCAACGTTGGGAACAGTGCCCATGGTTGTGGGGTCGAATGCTCCGTTGGCTTTGCAGTCGGCAATGACTGCTGCATAAATGCCGGCGTAAGAAGAATCGGGGATAACGGCTTTGCAGTCCTGTCGTTCGCCTTCGGGATTCCACATCTTTCCGGAATCACGAATCATGGCGGGCATTGACGCATCGACAATGACATCGGAGGGAACGTGCAGGTTGGTGATGCCTTTATCGGAATCGACCATGGCAAGTTCAGGACCTTGGGCCATAGAAATGGCGATGTCCGCTTCGATAGCGGTTTGTTGTGTCTCGGCAAGTGTCTCGATGCGGGTCAGAACATCAGCCATGCCGTCGTTGACGTTGGCACCAAGACCATTGAATGCCGCGAGATGGTTTGCAAACACGAGACCGAAGTAAGCGTTTACTGCGTGGCCAAAGATGATCGGGTCGGAGACCTTCATCATCGTGGCTTTGAGATGAATGGAGAACAAAACGCCTCGCGCTTTGGCGTCGGCCATTTGTTCGACAAGGAACTTGTCGAGGGCCTTCGCGCTAAGAAATGTTGCATCAAGAATTTCGCCGGGTAGCACCTTGAGCGAGTCCTTCAACACGGTGACGGTGCCATCGGCTGCAACCAGTTCAATGCGAACTTCATCGGCGTTTGTAAACGTCACCGACTTTTCGTTTGCGAAGAAGTCGTTGGCCCCCATGGTGGAAACATGAGTCTTGGAATCTGGTGACCATGCGCCCATTGAATGTGGGTGTGACTTAGCGAAGTTCTTTACCGACAATGGTGCGCGTCGATCAGAGTTGCCTTCGCGTAGTACGGGGTTCACCGCTGAACCCTTGATCTTGTCGTACTTGGTTTTGTTCTCTTGTTCGGCGGCGTTCGCAGGTTCGTCGGGGTAGTTCGGAACGTTGAAGCCCTTGGCCTGTAACTCCTCGATTGTCGACTTGAGTTGTGGGAGCGAGGCGGAAATGTTTGGCAACTTGATGACGTTGGCCTCAGGGCGGTTCACCAATTCGCCGAGTTCGTCAAGGTCGTCACTGATTTGCTGATCAGGGGCAAGTGCCTCGGGGAATGTGGCAAGAATGCGCCCGGCCAGCGAGATGTCGCGCAACTCCACGGTGACGCCGGCCACGTTGGTGAATGCGTTGATCACGGGCAGAAGCGACTTGGTGGCCAGGGCCGGGGCTTCATCGGTGTGGGTGTAAATGATGGTGTGGCTGTCGGTGGCCATGGCCTTCTCGGGGTTGATGTACGAAGGGACGAACGGGTGAAGAGACTAGGTCCGATGGCCGATTGCCTCCCATTTTGGGCCTGTGGGGTGGGTTCAGGAACCAGTAATGGGCGATTGGCGTTCTTCCTCGCGTTTACACCACTATTACTATGTCTTTAGTAGACAAATCATCTCGATCACGAGACCCGCAAAGGAGTTCAATGTCCGCCCTCGTCCGTTCCCTCCACTGCAAAACAGTTCTTGCTGGGGCTCTCTTGGCCATTGTGGTCATTGTTTCCGCAGGTTGCGGATCGAGCGGGTTGGCTGATTCGACCTCGGCAAAGGATCTCACCCTTCAGGACCTTCCCGCCACTGACCGGGTATCTGTTCGTTTGGGCTATTTCCCCAACATCACCCATGCTCCCGCGCTGGTGGGTGTGGAACAGGGAATGTTCACCGATGAACTCACCAAGATTGGGGCAAGGCTCGATGCCAAGACGTTTAATGCCGGACCCGAAGCGGTAGAAGCTATTTTTAGCGGCGCTCTCGATGTCGCTTATATGGGTCCTAACCCGGCGGTGAATGCGTTTCAGAAGTCCAATGGTGAAGCGCTGCAAATCATCGCTGGCTCCACCTCGGGGGGCGCGTCGTTCGTGGTGCAGAACTCGATCAATTCTGCCGCGGATCTCAAGGGAAAAGTTGTCGCATCCCCGCAACTTGGTGGAACTCAGGACATAGCGCTTCGGAGTTGGCTTTCGGGCCAAGGAGTTACGACCGATACCTCGGGCGGCGGTGATGTTGCTATTAGGCCCCAGGCCAATGCCGACACGCTTACAACATTTAAATCGGGGGACATTGCTGGTGCTTGGGTGCCGGCGCCGTGGGACATCCGCTTACTCACCGAAGGCGGCGGCAAGTTACTTGTCGAGGAACCCTCGCTTTGGCCGGCTGGGAAGTTCGCTACCACTGTCGTAGTTGTGAGGACCGCATTTTTGAATGCTCACCCTGCTGCAGTTGCGGCAATCCTCCGAGGTCATCTCGCTTCGGTCACCTTTATCGCATTCAACACCGATGAAGCTCAGGCCTCGTCGAACAGGATGATTGAAACAGTCACAGGAAAGAAACTCCCTGAGAGTCTCATCGCTGCATCATGGAAGTCGCTCACGTTCACTCCTGATCCGCTTGCGTCAACGGTGAAAAAGTCTGCTGATCAAGCGGTTGCACTTGGCCTAAATAAGCGGGTCGATATAGCGCCTCTCTTTCGGCTGGGGTTAGTGAATGCATTGTTGTCGGCGAATGGCCAATCAGAAGTAAGCGGAGTTGGAAAGTGAAAGAAACTGACTATTTGAACGGTCCAGCGAGCAACAAAAATGCTGGCGGAGTTGTGCGCGTATCGGAATTATCGAAAGTGTTCGGTCACCGAGGTGACACGACCATTGCCCTGGATCGAATCAGCATTGAGGTTGAGTCGGGCGGGTTTGTTGCGCTTGTCGGTGCAAGCGGCTGCGGTAAGTCGACGCTGCTCAGCATTCTTGCTGGCCTTGATCTTCCAACACTTGGAACGATCGACATCGAGGGGCGTTGCGCGCTGATGTTCCAAGAAGCAGCCCTGTTCCAATGGCTCACAGTTGAACAAAATGTTTCATTAGCGCTGAAACTTCGCGGTGTACCGAGGCGTGAACGACGCGACATTGTTGATGATCTCCTCCGAACCGTGCATTTGCAGGACTTTTCGAAGCATCGACCGCATGAACTATCGGGCGGAATGCGTCAACGGGTGGCCATTGCGAGAGCATTCGCGCAAGATGCCGACATCCTGCTCATGGACGAACCGTTTGGCGCGCTCGATGCGATGACTCGCGATTTACTACATCATGAACTCGAACGATTATGGCTTGACCGAGGATTTACGTGTGTCTTTGTCACTCACAACGTTCGGGAAGCCGTGCGACTCGCAGATAGGGTTGTAGTTCTCACAAGTCGCCCTGGGCGAATCGCGGAATCATTCGAGGTTTCTTTTGATCGACCTCGCCGCATCGAAGACCCGTTGGTGTCACAACTTGCCGGTGTCATCACTGCGCGACTTCGAGAGGAGGTGCGCCGCCATGCCAACCATTGATCCAATTGGAGTTGATCCGACCGAACTCGATGAGGAACTGAGTGGACTCGACGCACTTGAAATTCATGTTGCCGCTGGACCGAGCAGACCGTTGCGACTATGGGCAGCTTCATGGCCGAAGTTGGCGGCAGTTGCTATTGGTCTATTCATTTGGCAGTGCGTGGTGTGGAGCGGGTGGAAGCCTGAGTATGCGCTACCCCCGCCCGGCCCCGTAGCCAAAGCCTTGTGGCAGGGGATTATCGACGGGACGATTCCGCGAGGCACATGGCTCACTTTGAAACGCGCGGTTTTGGGTTATTCCATGGCACTGGTGATTGGTGTGGTGATCGGTCTTGTTGTTGGTCGAGTGAAACTGCTTCGGTCTGCGGTTGGTTCACTGATCACCGGGATTCAGACGATGCCGTCGATCGCTTGGTTCCCGTTAGCCATTTTGCTCTTCCAACTTTCTGAATCAGCAATTTTGTTTGTTGTTGTTATTGGCGCAGCACCAGCAATTGCTAACGGCATGATCGCCGGGGCCGACAACGTGCCGCCACTCCTCCTTCGGGCTGGTCGTGTTCTAGGGGCAAAGGGCTTCACGCTTTGGCGTTATGTGATTTTTCCAGCATCGTTGCCCACGTTTGTAAGTGGCATGAAGCAGGGGTGGGCGTTCGCATGGCGTTCGTTGTTGGCGGGCGAATTGCTTGTCATCATCAGAGGAACTCCGTCGCTCGGTGTACAACTCCAGATCGCTCGTGATTTTGCTGATGCTGCAGGGCTTCTCGCCGTGATGATTGTTGTGCTCGTTGTCGGGATCCTTGCTGACGCTCTGATTTTCGGGGCGCTTGAGCGAGCAGTGCGTCGTCGCTTTGGCCTTACCGATGTCGCCGGTTAGTGCGCTTACTCGAACCACATTGTTAGAGAGCACAACGCAGGAAGGGCCCCGCAAAGCGAGGCCCTTCGGTAGAGCGGAGAGGGTGGGATTCGAACCCACGGACGGTATTACCCGTCACCTCCTTAGCAGGGAGGCCCGATCGGCCGGACTCTGGCACCTCTCCATGTGCAGGGGAAAACCCTACAGGTGAACTTCTTGAACTTCCTAAGAGCGGAAGGAGGGGGATTCGAACCCCCGGAGGGTTGCCCCTCAACGGTTTTCAAGACCGTCGCATTCGTCCGCTCTGCCACCCTTCCGCCTGAGACATTAGCGACAGAGGCCGCGCCCGGCCAAAGGTCAGAGGACTCGGCGGCGAAGGTCGTCTATCCAGTCCGATGCACGTCCTTGTGCTTCGGCAACATCACGTCGTACTGCATGTCCGTGTTCGCCCGCAGCAGGGTAGGAACCGAGGAATTTCACTTCGGCGTGTTTTGCCTTCAATGACCGAAGTGCATCGGCGACGAGCTCATCAGTGACATGCCCTTCGAGATCGATGAGGAAGCAGTAATCGCCAAGGCCGCGGCGAGTGGGTCGTGACTCCAGCTTTGTGAGGTTGATGCCACGGGCGGCGAATTCTTGAAGGATGGCAAGCAACGAGCCAGGTTCGTCGGCCTGCTGAAACACGACAATGGAAGTTTTGTCGTGGCCGGTTGGCGCCGGAATGTTGTCGGGGGCAATAAGGACAAAGCGAGTGGCGTTGTCATCGTGATCTTCGATGGCGTGGGCGAGTATCTCGAGGCCGTATACCTCTGCGGCGCGTGCCGGTGCGATTGCCGCACCATTGCGGGCAAAGTCGTCAGTTGCATTGGCAAGCATGCGCGCCGCGTCGGCGGTGGAGTTGGATGCTTCCGCAATAGCGTTCGGCAAATTGGTGGCTACAAATTTGCGACATTGCGCAAGTGCGTGGGGGTATGACCACACCTGCGTGATGTCTTCAAGCTTTACGCCGGGTCGAACCATCAACTCGAGATGGATAGGAAGGACGACTTCGCGCTGGATAAGAAGGTCCGAATCGAATGCGAGCGCATCTTGGGTGGCATTGACGGTTCCTTCGATTGCGTTCTCAATAGCCACGAAGCCGAAATCGACCTCGGCATCTTCGGTGGCGCGCAACACTTCGGCAAAGGTGGGCAGCGCCGAGAGTTGCGCCGAGGCGAGATCAGCCTGACTTAGTAGGGCCTGTTCAGAGAAGGTGCCAATGGGGCCAAGGAAGGCCACAGAACGCTTGGCCCAATCGGTGGGTGCTGCAGGTGTGGTCACAATCAGCGAGGATAGAGGCATGGACGCCATTGCCTTAAGCCATTTGTTGGAAGATGTGCGCAGCGGAGCTGTCGCCCCCGATGAGGCTGTCGCAATTCTGCGACGACTTCCCTATGCCGATCTGGGCTTTGCCCGGGTCGATCACCATCGAGCACTTCGCCAGGGTATGGCGGAAACAGTCTTTGCCCCCGGCAAAGACGCACTTCACTGTGCTGCCATCGTTACCGAGCTGCTTTCGCAGCCGGGGTCGTCTCCAGTGTTGCTCTCGAGGGCAAATGCGGAACAGGTCGCCGCTTCCATCGCCGAGAATCCCGGCGGGAATGTCATTGAGGCCGGCGGAGGACATCGTGGAGATATCCAACTTCATACCGTTGTGTGGAGGCCGACTGCTGCGCGTACCGAACGAGTCACCGTTATTACTGCGGGGACCGCCGACCTTCCGGTTGCCGATGAATGCGCGGCAACCCTTGAAGCGTATGGCTTTCGACCACTACGTATCACCGATGTTGGGGTGGCTGGCCTGCACAGAATTCTCGATGTCGCTGAAGAAATCGCATCATCTGACGTTGTCATTGTCGTCGCCGGCATGGAGGGCGCATTACCAAGCGTTGTGGGTGGGCTTACCCCTGCACCAGTCATCGCCGTTCCAACATCAGTTGGTTATGGTTCGTCACTTGAAGGCGTCACCGCTCTGCTGGGGATGCTTGCATCTTGCGCATCGGGAATGACGGTGGTGGGAATCGATAACGGGTTCGGTGCTGCGATTGCTGTGCTGCGCGTTCTTAATGTGAAGGCGGGAGAGCGCGCTGATGGCTAAGCATTCACCCGAAGATTCACCGGGAGATTCGTATGAGCATGAGCATGAGCATTCGCATGAGCATGAGGAGACCGCGCTGGGTGGGCCGGTTGCGTGGGAAGGCGTGACGGTTCCGTCAGCAGATTCACGCGCTGGTTCCACTGTTGCGTGGTTCCACTGTTTTTCTGGAATTGCCGGCGATATGGCAATGGGAGCGCTCATTGATGCCGGAGCGGATATCAACGAGATTCGTTCGATGTTGCAAAAACTCCCGGTGAGTGGCTGGTCTATCGAAACCGAAATGGTTCTGCGTTCAGGAATTGCGGGAACGAAAGTTCAGGTTCATACCGAAGCGACCCCTCCGGCGCGTTCAGCCGCAGTAGTTGCGCAAATCGTGGCTGATGCCGGGCTTCCCGATCGGGTCCATCGGCGTGCTCTCGCAACATTTCGTGCCCTTGCCCAAGCGGAAGGTCGGCTGCATCGACAAGTGCCTGAGTCAGTGCACTTTCATGAAGTGGGCGCGCTTGACGCAATCATTGATGTTGTCGGCACGTGCATAGCGCTTGAACTGCTTGGCGTTGACGAAGTTACATCCTCACCCGTTGCCGACGGCTTAGGCACTGTGCACGCCGCTCACGGCGTCTTACCTGTTCCCGTTCCTGCCGTGGTGTTGTTGTTGACCAACGCTCCCACCTATGGACTCGATATCGCTCGTGAACTCACCACGCCTACTGGCGCCGCACTCTTGGCTGCCAATGTGGTGCAGTGGGGACCCATGCCGGCCATGACTATTACTTCGGCCGGGTTTGGTGCGGGCACCGCCGATCTTGGCGATCGACCAAACCTCACCCGAGTCGTCATTGGAACCCGCTCCGATACGCCGGCTGTGCCTGGTCAAGCGGTGGTGTTGCTTGAAGCCAACCTCGACGATGTCACTGGCGAAACGTTGGCTTACGCGCTTCAGGTACTTCTCGACGCGGGTGCACATGATGCGTGGATAACTCCAATCATCATGAAGAAAGGACGGCCTGCCCACATGTTAAGCGTGCTTGCCGATCCTTCATTGGCTTCGGCGCTGCGTGAAGTACTCGTGCGCGAAACCGGTACTTTGGGCGTTCGCGGATCCACGATGGAACGTTGGCCGCAATCACGGCAGTTCGACACTGTTGAGGTCGATGGTCATTCCATTGGCGTGAAATTCACCGATGGTCGGGCGAAGGCCGAATATGAGGATGCTGCAGTTGCGGCCCGAGCGCTTGATCGGCCACTGCGAGATGTGGTTCGTGAGGCAGAACAAACGTTCCGCGATTGTTAACTAGTTGGTGTGCAACACCATTTCGGCATGGGTAGTGCCGGCAATGACATTGCTCGCCGACATACTGAGTGGACCGGCAAGTTCGAGGCGCGTAATACCGCGATCAAGTAATGATTCAAGAACGGCTTGCACCTCGAGGCGAGCAAGAGCTGCACCCAAACAGAAATGGGCACCGAAACCAAAGGCTATGTGGTGGTTTGGGGTGCGGCCAACGTCGAAGGAGTTGGCGGTGGGTCCGAACTCTGTATCGTCACGATTTGCTGATGCGTAGACAAGAACAACTGGGTCACCGGCTTGGATCTGTTGCCCCCCAAGAATCGTGTCGGCTGTTGCGGTTCGCATGAAATAGATCACCGCAGTTGTCCATCGAAGAATTTCTTCGACTGCGCTTGGGATGAGCGACCGATCGGCTACAAGTCGCGACCATTGATCAGGGTTTTGGGCCAATGCAATGAGGCCCCCGCTGATGGTATTTCGAGTGGTTTCATTGCCGGCTACCAGAATCTGGTTAAGGAACATGGCAAGTTCGTCGTCGGTGAGACGGTCGCCGTCTATCTCTGCACCTGATAACTGTGAGATGACATCGTCTTTGGGTTGTTCGCGTGAAAGGCGCACGAGATTCATTAGCTCGGCGATCATTTCGGCGCTCAGTCGATTTTTTCTTTCGGTGTCATTAAAGATCTCGGTTCCAGGGATCGAAGCTTCTGACCATTCCCACACTTTGTCCCACTCAGATTCAGGGAGACCGAGCAATTGCGCGATGACCTGCACGGGAAGGGGAACGGCGAGCGGCGCAATAATGTCGATGGGCTCATTCAGGGGGAGACGATCAACCAGAATCTTCGCCGCATCGCGTACCGAGTCATCAAGAGTGCGAACAACTTTGCGACCGAACGCCGGCTGAACCAGGTTGCGGTAGCGCGTGTGCTCGGGTGGATCGGTATGCATCATGGTTGGAGGCGTTGCGTAATCGGTTCCAATTTCAAAAGTGAGGATTCCTTTGCCCGAGCAGTAAAGGTCGGGGGCGGTGGAAACCTTCATGCAATCGGCATGGCGGGTTGCGACCCAAAACCCTTGGGTGGCATTCCACGCCACCGGGTTTGTCTCCCGCAATGTTGCAAAAATGGGAAATGGATCGTCAACGTCGAGTGTGAAGCCAACGAACAGATCGGTGAGCGGTTCGTGGGTCTTGGCGTGCTCGGTCATCGTTTCCCCTTGAAGTTTTGCGCCGATCATCTATCGGCGCGTTGGGTGGATTCTTCCAGAATTTCAGGGTGCCTGTGCCGGGCTTCACCCAAAAGGGCCCCTGACCGGCGAGACTGTTGACATGACTGACACAAGCACTCAGCCGCCCGCAGCGAGCCGCCTGTACTTCAAGCAGTTACTCGTCGGCCGGGACATAGCCCAGAACGATCCGTTGGCCCGTCAGATGGTCAATTTCGTCTATCTCATTGGCGACCGTGAATCTGGTGAGGCGGTTGCAATCGATCCCGCCTACGACATCGACGGAATCTTGAACGTTCTCGAAGCAGATGGAATGAAACTTACCGGAGCACTGGCAACCCATTATCACGCAGATCATGTCGGCGGAACCATGATGGGTCACTCAATTGAAGGAGTGCACGAACTTCTTGAGCGTGTGCATGTGCCGGTACACGTGCAAACAGAAGAGGCCGAACTCATTCGAAAAGTGACTCATCTCACTGACGCAGATCTGGTGTGTCACTCAAGTGGCGATCGGGTGATGGTGGGCGATATTCCAATTGAGTGCATTCACACGCCCGGTCACACGCCCGGGAGTCAGTGCTTCATGCTCGAGGGCCATTTGGTTTCCGGTGACACGTTGTTTCTTGAAGGCTGCGGCCGCACAGATCTTCCCGGCGGCGATCCCGTTGCGCTCTACGAGAGCCTCACGCAGAAACTGGCGAAAGTGCCCGATGACGCAATTCTCTTCCCGGGTCATTTGTATTCGCCGGCGTCGAGTGCCTCAATGGGCGAAACCCGTCAGACAAATTTTGTATTCCGTCCTCGGAATGTCCAAGAGTGGCTCTCGATGTTTGGTGGGTGAATATGACTGACCTGCTCGAACTCTCGGCGAAGTTTATTGACGGCGGGGAACTCGTTCCCGATCTTGGTCCCGTCAATCGCATCACCCTTGAACTTTCGGAAATTTCTGATGACATCGCAATGGTCGAGTCATTTTCCCACATCGTTGTGTTCCGAACCGATGCAGGTTTGGTGTTTTTCGATGCCACGCTTGAAGCAATGGCGCGCACGGCGCTTGAACAAATTCGAACATGGAGCGAGGAACCAGTTGATTCCATCGTCTATACCCACGGTCACATCGATCATGTGGGTGGCGGCCGTGTGATTGTTGCCGAGGCTGAGCGTCGCGGTGATCGGCGTCCTCACGTCATCGGTCACGAAGCGGTCCGAACTCGCTTTGAGCGTTACCGCCTCACGAGCGGATACAACAATCACATCAACAGGCGTCAGTTCGGGAGAACGCAACTTGAAATGGTGGGTGAGGAAAAACTCTTCGGTCCGTCACAGTTCATCGAACCATCTTTGACCTATCGAGATCATCTCGAGGTCGACATTGGTGGAACCTCATTCGTGATGCACCACTCTCGTGGCGAAACCGACGATCACACATGGACATGGGTGCCGAGCCACAGAGCGGTTTGTATGGGCGATCTACTTATCTGGTCGTTCCCCAACGCTGGAAATCCGCAGAAAGTGCAACGGTTTCCGCAGGATTGGGCTCGTGCCCTTCGTGAAATTGCCGCCCTGAACCCCGAGTTACTTCTGCCTGCACATGGACTTCCGATTGGCGGCAGCGAAAGAGTGCAACGGGTTTTAGGCGAAACAGCCGAAGCCCTTGAGCACTTGGTCGATTCAACTTTGGCGATGATGAATTCAGGAGCACCTCTTGATGAGATTCTCCACACAGTGCGCGTTCCTGCTCACCTCCTCGAGCGTCCTTGGTTACGTCCGGTGTATGACGAACCCGAATTTGTTGTGCGCAACATTTGGCGGTTCTACGGCGGTTGGTACGACGGGAATCCGGCTCGACTGAAGCCGCCCCGCGATATCGAACTGGCAACAGAAGTGGTGTCTCTGGCGGGAGGGGTGAATGTGCTTGTGGCGCGTGCGGTCGAGCTTGCCGACAGTGCTTCGCTAAATGATCTGCGTGTCGATCCAGACGCCCTGCGATCAGCCTGTCAACTTATTGAGTGGGCATTTCAGTTCGCGCCCGAGGATCTAAGTGTCGTTGAGGCTGCGCGCGAGATTTACGGGCTGCGTCGCGATAGTGAACGCTCGTTGATGGCCAAAGGAATCTTCGGCGGAGCAGCCGAGCGCTGAACTTGCCGGTTAGTTGTACGCCGCCGGTTGGCGGTGAGTGAGGCTTGGTAATCGCCGGCGGATATCGGCAATTGTTTCCTGGGGAATGGTGGCAATGATGACGTTGTCGCCATCGGCACCTGCATCGGCGAGAACGCGACCCCAAGCATCGATGATCAGTGCGTGTCCGTGACGCTCAATGCCGTCGGGACTTACACCACACTGCGCGGCGGCAACGATACCAATTTGGTTCTCAACGGCGCGTGCTCGAAGCAAGAGTTCCCAGTGATCTCGTCCTGTTGTCGCGGTGAACGCCGATGGAACAGCAATAAGTGTTGCGCCCTGCAATGTCTCGCTTCGAAAGAGTTCGGGGAAACGAAGGTCGTAACAAATGGTGAGGCCAATGGTTGCGTCGTCGATCTTGCCGACTGATGTTGATGAACCAGCAGTAAAAGTGTCGGATTCTCGAGAAGTTGCACCTTCAAGGTCGACGTCAAAGAGGTGAATTTTTCGGTACGTAGCAACAAGAGCACCTTTGTTACTGATCAAGCATGAGGTGTTGTAGAGATGATTGCCTTCCAGCTCGACGAATGAGCCGGGAATGAGATGCACTCCAGCAGTGCGGGCAAGGTCCAGCGCCCATTGCATTGTTGGACCAGCAATTGACTCGGCACGATCTTTCATGACTGACCTGCGATGCAGCGCAGCAAACAATTCGGGTAAGACAACAAACTCGGCGCCTTGTGATGCAGCATCAGCAACAAGGGCAGTGGCGCGGGCGATGTTGTCCTCGTATGTGTCTGAGCAGTGCATCTGAATGGCGGCGAGTTGCATAAAGCGACCGTACCGCCCCGCGGCCCTGAAGGCTCAGGTGTTGTCGGTTCGTAATGCTCGCCATTCGTGGCGACCATTACGAACCGCAGTGGCGGACACTGGGTGATGGGAAGGATCGGTGTTGAGAACGAAAAATTCGACACCCGCAGGTGGTTCAGCGGCGGCGTCTTCGCCAGGCATGGTCCACGGCGGGCGCGGGGCAAGAGCAACCAACGGAAGTCGGGTCATCGTGCGGTCGCGATCTTCGATGGTGCCGTACCAAACGGGATCAAGAATTTGATGCCATTTGTCGGCGCCAACAATGACTGCGTCATAGCCATAGGCGATAGTGGCCAGCAGACTGTCGGGGGAAATACGAACGCCGAGCGAGTTGTCCGTGCCGATGATGGCTTCAAGTTCCGAAACCCGATCGGCAATGGGGGTGAGGTTGGCGTCGTCCTTACCCAAGGTCACTGACGAAATAACGAAATCGACCCGGTCGAGACCCAATTGCTCGATTGCGCAGCGAGCAACATGAATGTGGGCGATGGTGGGCGGATCGAAAGAGCCGGGGTACACCGCAGTTCGTTTCCTCGTTTCATCGGTTGCCACAGGTTGAGGCTAGCGATCATGGGAGACTGAGAACCATCCCGCCGATCGACGAGGTAGCAATGTCGAGAAGTCCGTTTCTTCATCCCTTTGCCCGGCCTGGTGCTGCTGCCGAGGAATTCATCACCATTGCTCGCGGTGAAGGCGCGTTGGTGTGGGATGACAGCGAAAACGAATACATCGACGCGCTGGCCAGTCTTTGGTACTGCAATGTCGGCCATGGTCGGTGGGAAATTGTCGATCAGGTCGCATCGCAGATGGCGGTGCTCGAGAATTACAACACTTTCGACATTTTCACCAACGAAACTGCCGAGCGGTTTTGTGCGTTTACCGCGGCAGCCGCACCAATGGATGATTGTCGAATCTTCCTGACCTCTTCTGGATCAGAGGCAGTTGAAACCGCATTGAAGTTGGCTCGCCTCACCCACTCGCTCAAAGGTGAAACACAACGAATCGGAATCGTTGGCCGAATGAACTCGTACCACGGGGTTGCCTACGGCGGTTTATCGGCTCAAGGTCTTCCACTAAATCAAGAACATTTCGGACCGTTGCTTAGTGACGTGCATCGCGTTGATGCACATAATCTTGTCGAAATGGAAATGATATTTGAGCGGCATGGTTCGACGCTGGCTGCGGTTATTGCCGAACCGGTGCAAGGCGCGGGCGGGGTGTATCCACCGGTGCCGGGCTATCTGAAACGTGTGCGAGAACTTTGTGACGAACACGGCGTGCTGTTGATCTTCGATGAAGTGATTACCGGGTTTGGTCGCCTTGGTTCGTGGTTCGCCGCGTCGCACTTCGATGTGATTCCCGACATGATTACCTTCGCAAAGGCGTGCACTTCTGGATACTTGCCGCTCGGGGGAGTGGTTATCGGTGAAGCGGTTCTCGATGTCCTTGAGGCTGACCCCTCGTTTATTCTTCGCCATGGCTTCACCTATTCCGGACACCCCACCGCGTGCGCGGCAGCGTTAGCGAACTGCGCGTTAATGATCGAGGAAAACTTGTTTGACCGTGTTCCTGCCATTGCCGAACGTATTGGTGGCGGACTCATGCGTCTCGAGCAAAGTGGCCTCATTACGCAAGCCCGGGGAACTGGTGGAATTTGGGCGGCACAACTGCCTGAAGGAATGTCGGCAACCGCCGTTCGGGGGCAGATGCTTCAGAGCGGCGTAATTGCTCGACCTATCGGCACATCCGTCATTGCGTTCTGCCCACCGTTAGTGATTACGAACGAACAGCTTGACCGATGTGTGTCTGTCTTCGAAGAAGCAGTACATGCGGTTGGGTAACTTTCAGCGAGTTCCCCAACTGTAGGACTGCTTCGCTATGTGCATATAGGTGAACGTTTCTGCATGGGTTACGCCCTTGATAGCTCGAACCCGATCGTTTATCAGCGTGAGTAACTCCTCGGTGTCTTCACAGACCACTTCGCACATGAGGTCGTAACGGCCAGCGATGATGACCACGTAGGTGGCTTGAGGAATCGCTTCAAGTTCTTTGGCGATAACTCGAAGATCGCCTTGGGCGTTAATGGCGATCATGGCTTCAATGGTGAAACCGACGGCAATGGGGTCGGTGACGGCAACGACCTGCATAACACCGCTATCGAGAAGTCGTTGCACTCGTTGACGAACCGCAGCATCGGAAAGGCCAACTGCCGGGCCCAATTTTGCGTACGGCATGCGACCGTCAATTTGTAACTCGGTGATGATCGCCTTGTCGATGTCGTCAAGCGCCACCGTGGCGGTGGGACGAACTATCTGGGGAACATCAACAAGGTGAGGTCTACTTTGTGCCTTCATGAAGTTCCTGACTTTAGGCCGAGGCACCAAGGGCGCTAAGAGGATCGGTAGGAGATTTTCCAAGTGCTTCAGCAACTGCAGCATTTACGACATGTCCGCCTGCAGTATTGAGACCAAGCGCAAGCGCAGGGTCGCGGCGAACTGCGTCGGCAGCACCGAATCGGGCTAGTTCGGCAAGATAGGGAAGGGTCGCGTTGGTGAGCGCGTGAGTTGATGTGTGGGGAACGGCACCGGGCATATTTCCAACTGCGTAATGCACGACCCCGTGCTTTATGAACACCGGGTCGGAATGAGTGGTCTCGTGGGAAGTTTCTATACAGCCACCTTGATCGATCGCAATATCGATAATGACGGAACCAGGTTTCATGCTGCGGACCATGTCTTCGGACACAACGATAGGAGCGCGACCGCCAGGAACTAACACGGCGCCAATGACGAGATCGGCTTCGGCCACAACCCGCTCGACCATTCCGCGGTTGGATGTCAGCGTGGTGATGCGACCCATCTGGATCTGATCAACATGACGAAGCCGGTCGATACTTTTGTCGAGAAGGTCGACTTCAGCTTCGAGGCCGGCGGCCATCCATGCCGCGTTCCAACCGACGTTGCCGGCGCCCAGTACCGCAACTCGTGCTGGCCGTACCCCAGGTGCGCCACCAAGGAGAACCCCGCGGCCCCCGTTGTGGCGTTCGAGAAAATGTGCACCGATCTGAGCGCTCATGCGTCCGGCGACCTCGCTCATGGGGGCAAGCAACGGCAAAGAGCCATCAGCGAGTTGCACAGTTTCGTAGGCGATTGCAGTGACACCAGAAGCCAACAATGCATCGGCGACAGCCGGATAGGCGGCGAGATGCAAGTACGTGAACAACACAAGGCCAGAGCGGAAGAAGGCAAACTCCGATTCGAGTGGTTCTTTCACTTTGCAGATGAGTTGTGCTCGTTCCCAAACCTCTGTTGCAGTGTCAACAATGGTGGCACCGGCCCGGAGGTAGTCGTCATCGGGGATGGAGGAATCGACACCGGCGCCGCGTTCAATCAGAACTTCGGCGCCGAGATGAAGCAATTCGCGAACGCCATCGGGGGTGATAGCAACACGATGTTCTTCGTGTTTGATTTCGCGTGGAACGCCAACGATGAGGGCACTCATTGAACGCTGATTCGTTTGGTTGTCGTCATATTGAGTAATTCCATTGCTTCAGTGAGAGCGATACGAATGATTCGTTCGATTTCGTTGAATTCGGCAGGACCGGCGATGAGCGGCGGCGCGACCTGAATGACTGGGTCGCCACGATCGTCGGCCCGACATACCAAACCTAATTCCAGAAGTCGGTGCGAGAGATGGTGACGAAGCAGAAGTTCTGACTCTTCAGCAGTGAAAGTTTCTTTTGTAACTGAATCTTTCACAAGCTCAATGCCGTAGAAGTAACCCATGCCTCGGATATCGCCAACAATTGGAAGGTCGTACAACTTCTCAAGGGTGGATCGGAACGTGTCTTCATTGGCCCGCACATGTGCGATTAGTCCGTCGCGTTCGAAGATGTCGATATTGGCAAGAGCAACGGCGCAACTCACCGGATGGCCGCCAAAGGTAAAGCCGTGCAAAAACGATGTATTTGCAGTGGCGAACGGTTCGGCGATTCGGTCACTTACGATCATGGCGCCAGCAGGTGAATAACCCGAGGTCATCCCTTTGGCGGTGGTGATGATGTCGGGCTGATAGCCGAGACGTTCGCAAGCAAACATCGAACCGAGTCGACCCCATGCACAAATAGTTTCGTCGGAGACAAGAAGAACGCCGTACGTATCGCAAATCTCGCGGACACGATCGAAGTAGCCATCGCCGGGGGTAAAACATCCGCCGGCGTTCTGCACCGGTTCAAGGAAGACACACGCAACGGTTTCCGGACCTTCGCGAAGGATCATGGTTTCAATATCGTCTGCGCATGACAGATTGCACGCTACGTCGTTGGCACACATCTTGCAGCGATAACGGTTGGTATTTGCGGCGCGAGCCACTCCGGGCACCAGCGGTTCAAATTGCTGACGGAATGCGGGCACACCAGTAAGCGATAACGCTCCCATGGTGGTGCCGTGATAGGCGAGGTAACGAGAGACGGCTTTGGTGCGCAGCGGCTGACCAATCAACTTGAAGTACTGGCGGGCCAACTTCCATGCCGACTCCACCGCTTCGCCACCACCAGTGGTGAAGAAAACGCGGTTGAGATCTCCAGGAGCGAGAGCGGCGATTCGGGCCGCAAGTTCAATGGCATTTGGGTGGGCGTAGGTCCAGATAGGGAAGAAACCCAACTCGGCCCCTTGTTTGCCGGCGGCTTCAGCAAGTTCGGTGCGGCCATGACCAACCTGAACGGTGAATAATCCAGCGAGACCGTCGAGGTATCGCTTGCCATCGACATCGGTCACCCAACACCCATCGCCGCTGGCCATGATGGGAGCAGCAGACTCCTCAGGATTGAGGCGACTGAAATGTCCCCAGAGATGATCGGCGGCGAGGCGACGAAGTTCCTCGGGGGTCCTGCTCATGGGTGGCTCCGAAAGTTGGTCGGGCCAAGCCCGACAAGTCGATTTCAGAGATTCTGCTCGCGATATCGTGTTTTAGCAACGGATTTCGAGGTCCAATCACCAGATTCTTAAAAAATAGTCGCGAAATTGGCTCGGAGACAAGAAAATCCTTAGGACGAGAGGACCGAAATGCCGGCCAAACGCTTGGCCCGACGGTTGCCGTAAACCATGGCGCTCAAAGAAACTGCGATGCCGATCACCAGCAACGTGGTGGAGAAGACGTTGATCTGGGCAGGAACACGACTGCGTTTCATATTCCAAATTTGGATAGGGAACGTGTTCTCTAGGCCGGAGTTGAGATAGGTGATGATGAAGTCGTCGAGCGAAAGCGCAAACGTGAGGAGAGCGGCGGCAGCAACACCAGGAGCAATAAGCGGCAGAGTGACTTTCTGAAAAGTACGAATCGCTGACGCCCCGAGGTCGAGCGATGCTTCTTCAAGACGCCAATCGAATCCGCGAATTCGAGCGCGCACCGTGATGGCCACGTAACTCACTGAGAACATGACCTGAGCAATGATGATGGTGACAAATCCGCGTGACCAACTAAGGGCAACGAACAGGGTGAGAAGAGAAAAGCCCATGACGACTTCAGGCATGGTGAGCGGCAGAATTAGCAACGCCCCAAGAAAACCTTTAGCGCGGAACTTGTACTTCACCATGGCCATTCCCATGAGCGTGCCAAGAACAGTGGCGATGATGGTGACGGCGGTCGCAATTTTAAGACTGAAGACAAGCGCGTTGGTGAGTTCGGGGTACTTAAACGGATCGGTCCATGCGTTTAGAGAGAAGTGATCCCAGACGTAGTTGTACTTACCAGCAGGTTCGTTGAACGAGTACACGATGGTGACAAAAATTGGCGTGAACAAGAAAAGCAGACCGAGAACAGCCCACGACCACAACGAGACACGACCAACGCTACGAAGCCAGTTGGGCGGGTTCATGCGATTTCCTCAGTGCCAAGTACTCGGGCGTAAATGATGACGCCAACAAGAATGATTGCCATCAACATAAAGGAGAGCGCCGAAAGTTCGGGGCGGTAGAACTCTTTACCAAAGTTCTTCTCGATGATGTTGCCGATCATGACGGTGCGCTCTGAGCCAAGCAACTCGGAGTTCACGAAATCACCCGCCGCGGGAATGAATGTGAGAAGTGTGCCCGCGAATAATCCGGGTAACGAAAGGGGCAACGTGATCTTTCGAAACGCCCGCGCTGGCGTGGAATACAAATCAGCAGCAGCCTTAAGGAGTTGGCGATCCATTTTTTCGATGCTTATGTAAATGGGAAGCACCATGAACGGCAAAAAGTTATATGTAAGTGCGGCAACAACCGCGAATGGTGAACCTAATACGCTTTGGTTCTCGTTGAGGATGCCGATCTTGTGGAGAATGTTGACGACAGGGCCACCGTCGTACAACAAGATCTTCCACGACAGCGTGCGTACGAGATAGGTGACGAAAAACGGAAGCACGATAAGCGATAACAAAAAGTTTTTGTACTTTCCGCCTTTTGTAGCAATGACGTAGGCCAGCGGGTAGCCGATGATGATTGACGAAAGTGTTGCCAATGTCGCATAAAGGAACGTCCGCTGGATGACGATCCAGTTATCGGATAACACTTTTGAGTAGTTCGAGAGTCCGCCGTTTTCGAGCGAGAGCTGACCGAGCCGGAACAGCGGGATGACAAAAAAGATGACAAGAAACACTGTCCCCGGAACCAAAAGAATCCAAGGTGTGAACCATCGCCGCGCCGCAACGCCAGACTCATCGCGTGCGCGTTTTTCGCGTCGCTGACGATTCGGCGTTACGGCTGCGGTCATTGCTCGTTACTGCTCGTTATTGCTGGGTTGCTTCGGTGAATGCACGAGTAAGTTCTTCGGCGTCATCGGGGTTGAGCACGGCAAAATCGTAAAGTGGTGGTGACGCGGGTGGGTTGATGAACGGGCTCGTTTTGGCGGCGGCCGACATGTAGTTCTCGGCGCCTTGAACTGGTGACATGTAATTGATGGCTTCATACAGTGGGCCAGCAACGGCTGGGTCGTAGACGTAGTTAAGAAATTCGCTTGCGCCGGTGGGGTTTGATGCCCCAACGGGGATCATTGCGTTGTCGACCCAAAGCATGCCGCCTTGTTGTGGGATGACCCACTCGAGACCCGGGTGGTCGGCCTGCAGCGATGCGATATCGCCCGACCACGCAACTGCAATCCATGTGTCGCGGAGTCGGAGATCTTCGGTGTAACTGTTGCCAGCAACCTTTTTGAATTGTCCGGCGTCACGGGCCCTACCGATTTTTTCAACTGCAGCGAGCCTTTGAGGAACGGTGCCGGTTTCGGGGTTGGTGCCCATCCCGAGCATGGTGAGACCAACGGTGTCGCGCAGTTCATCAAGTACGGTGACTTTCCCTTTGAACTTTGGATCGAAAAGGGCATTGACATCGGTGATCTTGCCGCCCACTTTGTCGGGCCAGTAGGCCAGACCAGTTTGACCAGCGTCCCAAGGGATTGACATGGTGCGTCCTGGATCCCATGAGGGGTTAGCAAGACGGGAAACGACGTTCTTCTTGTTTGGGAACTTGGCGGTATCGAATGCCTGCACATAGTTGTCGCCGATATACGAAGCAGCGTTCCAACTGGTGAGAACGATGATGTCGGCGCCAATACCTTTGCCGGCCTTCAGGGTGTCGGCGTACTTGGTGTTGAACGATTCATTACCGTCGATATCGGCTTGATAGTTGATTTTGATGCCGGTGGAATCGGTGAAGCCCCTGAGGGTGGGTGAGGTCGAAGGGTCGTCATCTTCTATGTAGAGCGGCCAGTTGAGTATTGTGATGGAGCCGTTTCCCCTGTTTCCGCCGCCCCCACCACTTGAATTCGAACCGGAACTGCAAGCGGCGAGGAACGTGGGGCCGAGGGCGAGGCCGCCGAGGGCCAGGCCGCCCATTCCGAGGAACCGACGACGCGAGGTTTGGTTCGCCGCGAGTGCGGCGAGAATTTTAGGATCGGTCTGGTTGTTCATTATTTCCTCCGTTTTGGGGATAATCAGGCTTCGACAAGTTCGTCGTTGGTGAGAATGGGATTCATTGTTTCGGGAAGCACAATTGCTGCATCGGGAGTCCACGAGGTCCAGACAATGTCGCCGGGGCGGAGCATCGGGAGGCTGGCATCGGGGTTGATGGTGGCGATGATCGCACTTCCATCAGGTGCGCTCAACGCGAGACGAACGTTGGGACCTTGGAACGTGAGATCGGTGACGGTGGTTCGTACCCGCTGCACATCACTGGTTGGTTCATTGGTGCTGACATCGATGCGTTCGGGACGAACCATCAACACCGCGTCGGAACCAACAGCAAGTTGCTCGTCGTTGCAGCGACCACGCAGTGGTGCCTCGTTCAATGCAGAGACAGCGGCGAAGCCACCGATGCGCTCCGTGACTTTCGCGTTCCAGAGATTGGCCTGACCAATGAAGCCGGCAACAAACACCGATGCCGGATTGTCGTAAATCTCGATGGGCGAGCCGATTTGCTCAACACGGCCTTCAGACATCACGGCGATACGGTCGCTCATAGTGAGCGCTTCTTCTTGATCGTGAGTGACATACACAAACGTGATGCCTACCTCGCGTTGAATTCGCTTGAGTTCGAATTGCATTGAATGGCGGAGTTTGAGATCGAGCGCGCCGAGAGGTTCATCAAGCAAAAGCGCCTTGGGAAGATTGACCAGCGCGCGAGCCAACGCAACACGTTGCTGTTGACCACCGGAAAGTTGTGCAGGTCGACGGCCGGCAAAATCGCCGAGCCGGACAATCTGGAGCATTTCCGAAACTCGTTTGGAAATGGTGTCTTTGTTGGCACCCTTCGAGCGAGGTCCGTATGCCACATTATCGAAAACGTTCATGTGCGGGAACAACGCGTAGTGCTGGAACACGGTGTTCACATTGCGCTTGTTGGGCGGCACACGCGAAACATCCACACCATCAAGGCGGATAGCTCCAGTGGTGGGTTGTTCAAAACCAGCGATCATTCGAAGCGTGGTGGTCTTGCCACAGCCCGATGGGCCCAGCAGGGAAAAGAACTCACCCTGCGCAATAGAGAAGTGAGCGTTATCAACCGCGGTGAAGTCACCAAACGACTTGACGACGTGGTCGATCTCAATAACCGGAGCCCCTTCGGGGGTTGCTCCTATCGCATTGTTCCGGTTCCTGTTCAGCTCTCACCCCTCGTAACTACCGGTTAACCGGCCCTCGCTTTTCCGCGGACTTCTAAAGGATCACGCGAAAATGGCTTGGCCGCAAGAATAATTCACCGACGGGCGCCGGCATGAACGAAAGATGAGGAAAATGACAGGATCGCTTGCGGTCAGCGCCAGTTCGCCCCACGATGGGGCGTTAGCGGTTTCTCCAGAGGAGTGAACGTGGCACATCAGAATTACATCGGGGGAAAATGGGTTGCGGCCCGCAGTGGCGCAATGGACGATGTCATTTCCCCAGTCACTGGCGAGGTCATCGCCTCTGTTCCATCAAGCGATGCCGCCGATATTGCCGATGCGGTGGGGGCTGCCCGTGCCGCCTTTGTCGAGTGGGGAATTGCGACACCCCGGGCCCGATCGGAAGCGTTATTGGCTCTCGCTGATGCCATAGAGGCCAATGTCGAGGAATTGAAAGCTATTGAAGGCGCCAATGTGGGCAAGCCCGTTTCCATCATCGACTTTGAGTTCGACCTCACCATTGACAACCTTCGGTTTTTCGCGGGAGCGGCACGAACCATGGAAGCTCAAGCGGCCGGTGAGTACATGGAGGGACACACCTCGATGTTGCGCCGCGATCCGTTAGGGGTCGTTGCTGGTATCGCGCCCTGGAATTATCCGCTGAACATGGCGATCTGGAAATTGGGGCCAGCCCTTGCTGCGGGCAACACGTTCATTCTTAAGCCCTCCGAACTCACGCCGCTTACTGCGTTGCGTCTCGCCGAGTTGAGTGAGGGCATCTTGCCGGCCGGGGTTTTCAACGTGGTTACTGGCCAAGGCGAGACGGCAGGCGACGCCATTGTTCGTAACCCCGGTATCGCAATGCTTTCGCTTACTGGCGATGTGAACACCGGCAAACTCATCGCTCGCAATGCGGCCGACACGTTGAAGCGGGTGCATTTAGAACTTGGGGGTAAGGCCCCGGTTGTTGTTTTTGATGACGCCGATATTGCGGCACTTATCGCAACCCTCACCGAAACCGCCTATTACAACTCGGGACAAGATTGCACTGCGCCTTGTCGTGTCATCGCCGGGCCTGGCGTTTACCAAGATCTCATTGCTGGTCTTGAGGTATCTGTTGGTGGGCTTGTCACGGGTGATCCGACAGATGCAGCGACAAACGTCGGACCGGTCATTTCCGCTTCGCAACGCGATCGGATTGCAGGAATGGTGTCCCGGTCTGTAGCCGAGGGTGCGCGAGTCGTTGTTGGTGGTTCACAACTTGATCGTCCGGGTTTCTTTTATTCACCAACAGTTGTTGCCGGCCCCGCACAAGGTTCAGAATTGGTGCAACGTGAAGTGTTCGGTCCGGTCATTAGCGTGCAGCAATTCGCCAATGAGGCACAAGCGCTTGAATGGGCCAACGATGTTGACTACGGACTTGCTGCATCGGTATGGACAAGCGATGTAGGCCGGGCCATGCGTATGTCTCGTTCAATGATGTTCGGGACAGTGTGGGTCAACGACCACATTCCGATTGTTTCGGAAATGCCGCATGGTGGATTCAAGAACAGTGGCTACGGCAAAGACATGTCGCAGTACGCCGTTGAGCACTACACCGAACTTAAGCACGTCATGATCAAGCACTGAAACCGCTACAAACAATTGAGGATTGAACAATGAGTGAGACAGTGCGAACTGAGGTTCGTGGTCGAATTTTAGTAATCAGGCTTGATCGAGAGCACAAGCGCAATGCCATCGATCCCGAGATGGCGGAAGGTATTGATGATGCGCTCAATCGTCTCGAAGACGAGGACAACCTCTGGGCGGCAGTTATTACTGGCGGCCTCAGCGTTTTCTCGGCCGGCACCGATATGAAAACCCGAGTTCACTCCACCGAACGGGGCGGACCGTACGGAATTGTGCAGCGTCGAAGCATGAAACCGATCATTGCGGCGGTGGAGGGAATCGCGTTTGGTGGAGGTTTTGAAGTGGTGATGTCGTGTGATCTTGTCGTTGCGTCAAAATCAGCAAAATTTGGTCTCCCTGAAGTGAAGCGCAGCCTTGTTCCCATCTGTGGCGGTTTATTCCGTGCCCCCAAGGCATTACCTCGCAATGTTGCCCGGGAACTTTTGCTGACAGGCGATCCCATTACGGCCAAGCGGGCGGAGCGACTTGGATTGGTCAATGTGTTGGCAAAAGATGGCCAAGCCCTTGAAGAGGCGGTGCGTCTCGCCGAACGCATCTGCGTGAATGGGCCCGTGGCGGTTCGGGAGACCATGCGGTTCCTGGCAACCCTTGATTCGCCTGACGAAGCCCATGGCTGGCAGGAGACCGAGTATTCCGAAGAAGTCATTCGAAATTCAGCCGACACCGCCGAAGGAATCGCGGCCTTTTTTGAAAAGCGCGAGCCTCGGTGGACCGGTAACTGAGTTGGCTGCGCCGGCACTTTGACCGATACCGTCGATGACGGACAGGATGACCGAAGTCGCAATGTGTAGGGGGAACTGTGGATTTTGACGAAACAGAAGAAGAGGCTTCATTCCGCGCGGAATGTCGAACCTTTCTTTCAAAGCACGGTTCGGTTCGCGATTCAGGCGCCGGCCGTAACTCGATGAGCACCATGTCTGAGGATGAACTCGCCCATGTGCAGGAATGTCGCGACTGGCAACTCGCCAAATTTGAAAACGGCTGGGCGGGGCTCACCTGGCCAGTTGCCTATGGCGGCCGCGGGCTTTCCGGTTTGATGCAAGGCATTTTCTTAGAAGAAGAGCACAAGATCGATTTGCCGGTGGGAATGTTTGCGCAGGCCATCGGCATGATCGGTCCGACAATCATTGCGCACGGAACAGAACAACAGAAGTCGAGGTTCCTCAAGCCGATTTTGCGCGGTGAACAGGTGTGGTGTCAGCTCTTCAGTGAACCAAATGCTGGTTCCGATCTGGCGTCGCTTCGCACCAAAGCCGAACTCGACGGTGATGAGTGGGTTATTACTGGTCAAAAAGTGTGGACCTCCTCCGCGCATGTGGCGGACTGGGGCATGTTGTTGGCCCGCACCGATTGGGATGCGCCGAAGCATCGCGGTATTACCTATTTCCTGGTCGATATGCGCTCCCCTGGGATTGAAGTGCGTCCGCTTAAACAGGCAACTGGTGGGGCGGAGTTCAACGAGGTGTTCCTCGAAGAGGTGCGGATTCCGAAAGAGAATGTTCTCGGCGAAGTGAACGGTGGCTGGGGTGTTGCTATGACAACTCTCACCAGTGAACGAGCCGATATTGGTGCTGGTCATGGCGATGGCTTTAGTGGTGTGCTGGCGTTAGCCCGGAAATTTGGGCGCGACACCGACCCAACAATCCGTCAGAAGTTGATTCAGCTTTATTCCAGTTATCAAATTTCGAACTTCATGGGGTATCGGGCGCGAACCGCGGCGACAAAAGGTGTTGCACCTGGTCCCGAGGTGTCCACCATGAAGATCGCTATTTGCAATCGGCTTGCATTCCAAGGAGATCTCGTCGAAGAAATCATGGGCGCCGACGGAATGTTGTGGGGCGTCGATGCCATCGATAACGGCTATTGGCAGACCATGGTCTTCATGGGCCAATGGATGGCTCGCATCGGCGGCGGCACCGAAGAGGTGCAGCGCAACATCGTGGGGGAGCGAGTTCTTGGCTTGCCACGAGAACCCGGCAATGACCGCACCATCCCCTTTCGTGAATTGCCGTACTGACCTATGTCGAAAACAAGTGATCGGTTAGGTACACCACATGTTCAATCCATTTGAGCCTGGTTACGCATCGAATCCCTATCCGCACTTGCGCGAGCAGCGCGAATCCTTACCGATCCAGCAGTTGCCTTTTGGGCCGTGGATGTTACTGGAGTACGCCGATTCAGTGGCGCTCCTTCGCGACCAAACAACCAGTGTGGAAGTGCGTAATGCTCGCTCACTTGATCCAGACCGTGAACGCCTTCGCGACGAGATCATTTCGGAACTTGCTCCAGATTTTGCCGAGCGTGAGCGTTCGTCGATCTTGCATATAGATCCACCCGATCACACCCGGTTGCGAAAATTAGTAAGTTCAGTTTTTACGCCCAAGCGGATTGCTGAACTGCAACCGCTCATTGAGCGAGTGGTGAATGAACACCTTGATGCCGTTGCTCCTTCGGCGGAGATGGATCTCATTTCCGATCTGGCTTTCCCTCTACCATTTACTGTCATCTCCGAAATGCTGGGTATGCCCACCGAAAATCGGGAGCAGGTTCGCCAGTGGTCACATTGCATTGTTCGCCTGCTTGATTTCACTATTTCTGAAGACGAAATGCGCGAATCGCTGGCCGCAAGCGGGGCAATGCGGAAGTACCTGCGTGAGGTGATTGAGCAAAAACGCCTCAATCCTTCAAACGATCTGCTGTCGGCAATGATCCGGGCTGAAGAAGACGGCGAGATGCTCACCGACATTGAACTTATGGAGCAAACGCTTTTGTTGTACATCGCCGGTCACGAGACAACGGTGAACCTGATTGGAAATGGTACGTGGGCGTTATTGCAACACCGCGAACAACTTGAACGGTGGCGTTTGGGCGAGGTGGCCGATATCACTGCCATTGATGAGTTGCTTCGCTACGACTCTCCCGTTCAACTTTCTCGCCGCATCGCCCTCGATGAAATGACCATCCAGGATCAAAAGATTCCCGCTGGTTCGTTCATCTTCACCTCGCTGGGCTCGGCCAATCGCGATCCAAAGATGTTCGGCGACACCGCCGACGAACTGGATCTTGGACGTGCGGATGCCAGCAGGCACCTGTCGTTCGGTAGTGGCGCTCATCATTGTTTGGGTGCGTCGCTGGCACGATTGCAAGGGGCCGAAGCAATCAAGGGATTGATTCGTCGCTTCCCAAATGTCACTGCGAACACTGACCCCGAGTGGAATGGCCGTTTGGTCTTGCGCGGGATGGATTCGTTGCCGCTTTCTTTGGCCTAAGGACGAAATTCGGAGCGTTCGTCAAGCCGATCTTGGCCAGCGAACCATCGCCCAACTAGCGGAGTCCAAAGTGCTCTCCATCTGGAAAGCGGAATGCTTCGGTGTTTTAGTTCGGCAAACGAAGGGAGTGGGCCGTCACCGGCAATGTGTGCGCCCATTTGGCCACCGAGCCACGGCATGAGAGCGACCCCTGATCCGTTGCACCCGGTCGCGTACCAGGCGCCATTGATGGCACCAACATGGGGAAGGCGATCAAGAGTCATGGCCACGTCGCCGCCCCACGCGAAATCAATTTGAACGCTTTCAAGTTGTGGATGAATACGCATGAGTGAGTCATAAAGGTGATCGGTAGCTTGGGTCACAGTGGTGGTCCGCAAAGATTTGCGCCCGCCAAACGCGAGACGGCCATCGGGGGTGAGTCGCCAATAGTGGAGAAAATTTCTCGAGTCGATAAGCATTCGATCGTGCTTTGTGATGGAGCGACGCGTTGATTCATCGAGAGGTTCGGTTGCGATAATGAAAGAACCAAGCGGGAGAACTCGTCGTTGCAGTCCAGGCACTAGCGAGTCGGCTGTTGCATTTGTTGCGACAAAAACATGTTGAGCGCGAATGTTTCCGCGAGAAGTCGTGACCGAAGTGGTGATCTTGGTTGCGTCACGATCCAGTTTTAATGCGCGAGTCTCCGGGTGCAACTCGGCACCAGCATCAATTGCCAACCGAATAAGTCCGGCGTGGAATTTCGCGGGCTGAAGTCCTCCTGTGCGAGCGAATCTCAGAGCGGCAGGAAACTGATCAGAACCGATCTCGTCAGTTACTTTGCTGCCCTCAAGGAAGACGACGTCGTCACCAGTGCGCTGATGCTCCGCGGCAGTAGACCGCAACTTGTCGAGGATTTTCGAGTTGTGAGCGAGATAGAGCTGGCCGTCACAGTGATAGTCGCAGTCGATCTCCTCCTCGTGCACCAATTGCTCAACATGATCGAATGCTTGATTGACCTCGCTGTACATCCGGCGGCCAAGTTCGCCGTAGGTGGATTCCAGGGTTTCCGGTCCACTCTTCAATTCAGGGATCACCATGCCGCCGTTACGAGTGCTCGCCCCTGTTCCCAATTGGCCGGCCTCAAGAATCACGGTGTGGAGTCCTCTTCGGGCGGCCTCTCGGGCGGCGGCAAGGCCCGCATAACCGGCACCGATAATCACAAGATCCGCCTCATGGGGAAGATCACGCAATGGCGTTGGGGGGAGATGAGTATCGACATGCCACAGAACCGACTCAGCGAAGGTCGACGAGCGGACGGCGGTCACGACGCCGAGCCTATGGGGGCAGAGAACTCTGAAGGAAATGAGCGGGATGGGTGGCACAATCGGAGCAGGCCGCGAGCCACAACACATCGTCCCCGGTTCGCCGGGAGAGGGAATCGATACCCGTGTCCACTCACGAAGAACTGCTGGCCCGACACCGCCGGGCGTTGCCCGACTGGTTGGCGCTCTATTACCAAGAGCCACTATCGCTGGTCAGCGGCGAGGGACGTCATGTCACCGATGCCGAAGGAAATATCTATCTCGACTTCTTCGGTGGCATCCTCACCACGATGACGGCCTATGGGTTGCCGGAAGTTGTCGAAGCGATTCGAGAACAAGCGGGCAAGATGATTCACACCTCGACGCTGTATCTGGTTGAGCCCATGATTGAGCTCGCCGAACGCGTTGGTGCACTTTCTGGTATCCCCGACGCAAAAGTGTTCTTTGCAACATCGGGTTCGGAAGCAAATGAAACAGCGCTGTTACTCGCATCGACGGTACGGCGATCTAATCAGGTGCTCGCGCTTCGAAACAGTTATCACGGTCGCTCGTTTGCAACAATGGGCGTTACCGGCAACCGCGGTTGGTCCTCGTCGAGTCTTTCGCCCTTCGCTGTCTCGTATGTGCATAACGGTGACATGTTCCGCTCGCCGTTCCGCGATCGCGACGAAAAAGGTTTTATCGATGCGATTGTTGAAGATCTTCGTCACATCATCGCAACAACCACTGCGGGTGATGTTGCCTGCATGATTGCTGAACCAATTCAAGGTGTTGGTGGTTTCACGGTGCCGCCCGATGGGTTGTTGGGCGCGCTTCAAGAAGTGTGTAACGAGTTCGGAATTCTTTGGATAATCGACGAAGTGCAAACGGGTTGGGGACGCACCGGGGAAAACTTCTGGGGCTACCAAGCTCACGGCGTGCAGCCCGACATGCTTACTTTCGCAAAAGGATTAGGTAACGGTCTTGCTATGGCGGGCGTGGTGGCCAGCGCCGAGTTAATGGACAGTGTGAACGCCAACTCCATTTCCACCTTTGGCGGTAACCCTTTGGTATGCGCGGCAGCGCTTGCCAATCTTGACTACCTACTGTCACACGATCTTCAGTCCAACTCATTACGGCAGGGAACGAAAATGTTGGGGTCACTTCACCCGCTTGTGGAGGAACTTTCAATCGTTGGTGATGTTCGTGGCAAGGGACTCATGGTTGGTGTCGAACTTGTGGAAGCCGATGGGCGAACGCCCAATGTGGCCGCAGTAGGCGCAGTGCTGGAAACCTGCAAGCGTGAAGGGCTGCTGGTTGGCAAGGGCGGACTTTATGGAAACTGCTTGCGAATTGCGCCACCTCTCACGCTGACCGACGAGGAATGTGCACACGGCACTGCTGTGTTGGTTGACGCGTTACGAAGTGTGAATGCAGCGCGGTCCTGAAATGGCTCTTGATCAGCGTTCCCCCATGATCGACGGTGTAACCACCGGCACAATTAGCTAGTGGGTGGATGGCGCTACGTGGGCGGGCACATCGAAACAAACTGCCGATGTTTTCGATCCCGCGTATGGTTCGATTTCGGCGCAAGTGCGTTTGGCTTTTCCGCACGATCTTGATCTACTCAGAGGAGTTGTAATGACCGACATCACACCAATGCGAATCGGCACTGAATTGGTTGTCACGAGAGAGGTGGCCAGTGTTCGTTCGCCTTTCGACAATCACGAAGTGGGTCGGGTGCCGGTCGCCACTGAAGCCCATATCGATGCTGCTGTAGCGGCTGCAGTTTCCAGACGCGAGGAGGGCCCTCTTCCCGCATGGGAGCGTGCTGAGATTCTTGATCGAGCGGCAGTTCGCCTCGCTGAACGAGCCGAAGAGTTTGCGCAACGAATTTCTGGCGAGGCAGCAAAGCCTTTGAAGACCGCACGTGTCGAAGTGATGCGGGCGGTCGATACGTTCCGGTTCTCGGCTTCTGTTGCTCGCACACTTACCGGCGAAACGATTCCACTCGATGCATCAAGCGCCGGCGCAAACAAGATCGGTTTTGTTCTTCGAGTTCCGATCGGGGTTGTCGCGGCAATCTCTCCGTTCAACTTCCCTGTCAATTTAGTTGTACACAAACTTGGACCAGCAATTGCAGCAGGTTGTCCAGTTGTGTTGAAGCCGGCTTCAGCAACGCCACTTTCCGCGCTTGAACTGGTCAACATGTTGCTGGACGAATGTGGACTTCCCGCTGGTTGGCTAAATGTCGTGACATGTCCTGGTTCCACCGCAAATCATCTTGTTGAGCATCCCGATGTTTCGATGATCTCGTTCACAGGTTCACCGCCGGTTGGATGGGGGATCCGGTCTCGTGTTCCTCACAAACGAGTCGGGCTCGAATTGGGAAATAACGCACCGGTCATCATCGAACCTTCAGCTAATTGGGCGAACGCTGTCGACCGAATTGCTGTAGCTGCAACCTCGTTTGCCGGGCAGTCATGTATTTCTGTGCAACGAGTGTTTGTTCATCACTCAATTGCTGATCGCGTAATCGATCGCTTAGGGGTTTCCTTCGCTGCATTGAAGGTTGGCAATCCACTCGATGAGTCTGTTGATGTCAGCGCTCTCATTAACCCCGACGAAACAACGCGAGTTACATCGTGGATTAATGAAGCAGTTGCCGACGGTGCTCGACTCGTGGTGGGCGGAACAATCGACAACAACGGAGTACTTCTACCCACTGTTCTCGCTGACGTACGACCCGAAATGGAGATCTGCCGAACCGAGGTGTTCGGGCCGGTCATTGGAGTACAGGTCTATGACGATGTCCGCGGAGCGCTTCGACTGGCGAATGACAGCCGTTATGGATTGCAGGCAGGCATTTTCACTGCCGATTTGGATACAGCGATGCTGGCGGCTCATACCCTCGATTTCGGCGGAGTGATCATTAACGATGTCCCAACCTGGAGAGCTGATCAGATGCCCTACGGGGGTGTTCGGGATTCAGGCAATACCCGAGAAGGTCCGTCCTACGCCGCTCGGGAAATGACCGAAGAGCGATTGATCGTGATTCATTCCATTGTCAAGGCCTAATAAAAAGAGCCCCGATCCCATACTGGGAAGGGGAAAATGGGGTTCCAACGGGGGACTGGCGGTGGATCAGGGTCCGTCGGTAGGTTGCCAGCCCGGTCTGCGGGCGGAATCCGTGGGGCCGAGAAACATCGTTCAGAATTTTTCTGAACATGTGACATCGAAGGAATGAACCGGCCCGAGGGCCAGTTCATCCTCTTTATGAATACTTCCGTCTTGCTTTGGCCTTCCCTTGCAGTTTGCATCGTGATGGGACTCACCTAGTTGGTGCGCCTCCGGTTACGGAACGCCTCAATTGTCGATCCCGTCTGGTCGTTGGGGGTTGTGGCGCTACACGCGCCATCCCAACTATTTCGGCGACGCGTGCGTGTGGTGAGGGCTCTTCTTGGTGTCACGGGGAGCGGGGTTGGGCCTGGGCTGGTGTTGTCGGACCTTTACTGATGACCACACTTCTACGTCGAGTTTCCGGAGTGACGGTGCTCGAAAAGTCACTCGTAAAGCATCGTCCTGACTCTGTCGACTACGTCGCAACTACCGGTCCGTTCTTTTAAGGCCACTCAAAAGCTGACTGTTGCAAGAACTGATCGCTACTAGCCTCGGATGAGTTGAGTCGCTTCATTTGAGGGGAGAAAAGGTGAGCAAGGTCCGTCGATACGTTGTCACCGGTGCCGGTGATTTCCCGTCGGTGCTCTCGGTCCTCGTCGACCATGTCGGCCTGAAGGTCGCTTCAGATTCTTCCATCGAGCGGATTTGGCTCGATACCGATGACAATGTCTTGCAGAAATCCGGTATGGCACTGGAATTTCATCGGCCAATTGATCCCGATCTACTGGCTTCGCTCACGTGGTTTTCCGAAGGCCGAGTCCTTGCTCACGATTCGTGCGTAGCGGCCGAGCCACCGTCTCGAGCTTCGGAACTTCCCGATATTCCGGCCATGAAACGTTTGGCTGAAGAAATTGGGTCGGACCTGTTCGTGCAATGGCCGAGGACAACCTCTCGAATCGTGTCACTGGTTGCACTTGATGATGAAGAGAAGACCACGACTCGCGTGGTACTTGATGACAGCGCGCTGGTCGATGGAACTTCCCTTCCGCTCATGATCGAACTTCTGGCTCTTCGGGGCTACGAGGACGAAAGCGATGCGGTGGAGTCTGCGATAGCGAAAAAAATTAAACTGCAACAAAGCCCGCTCACGATGGCCGCGAGAGCTCGTACGGCTGGCGGGCGCGGGCGATCTGCAGGTCGAACCATCGTTGCCCCCGTGGATCCTTCCACTAGCGCCGTTGAAGCTTGGCGTGAAGTACTACGCGACCTCTCCGATGTCATGACGACCAAATTCGATGGCATGATTTCGGGTGAAGACCCTGAGGACCTTCACGCCTTCCGGGTGGCTGTTCGCAGAATTCGTACAGTTCTCCAAGACGGCGACAACATCCTCAATCCCATTGAGCGTGACCAATTCCGTAAGGACTTTCATTGGCTGGGCGATATCACCACGCCCACCCGTGACGCCGACGTGTACCTCGCAGAATTTCCCAATTACGTGGGCTATCTCGCCAAAAGTCGTCAGAACGATCTCGAGCCATTCCGCGGTGTGCTGGAAACTCACCGGAGCGCCGCGCATGCTCAGATGGTCACCGAGCTTCGGTCGATAACCCGTGCGGAGTTTGCCAAGGCGTGGGCTACGTATCTCGCTGACGATGCACGTTGGGTTGCGGGACGCGATACCCCCGATGCGGGGCGACGTGCGACCAAAGTTGCTGCAGAAAAAATCCAGCAGGCGCATCGTCATCTCTTGCGTGACGGCCGGGCAATCACCAAGAAATCTCCTCCAGTCGCATTGCACGATCTTCGTAAAGACGCCAAACGACTTCGCTATCTCATTGAGTGTTTCGGTTCTTTATTCGATGATGAGGTCATTGGAGAAGTCACAAAGCCATTGCGCCAACTTCAAGATGTTCTCGGTGAGTACCAAGATACCGAGGTGCAAGCTCGTGACTTGCTCGCACTTACCGAACGCATCCCCGAAACAAGCGCAGTCTCCTCGACATTTGTTGCCATCGGAAGCGTGGTCGATCAAATCAATCGTCGCGGAGGCAAAGCGCGGTCTCATTTTACCAAAGTGTTCCAAACATTTGACGCGAGATCAGTCAACAAGGCGTTTGGTCAAATTCGGGCGCGTGGAGGGAAAAATCGATGAAGGTCCTCGCCACTTACAACATCAAAGGTGGAGTCGGGAAAACCGCAACTGCGGTGAACCTCGCCTATGTGGCGGCAACTCAAGGTCACCGTGTGCTGGTGTGGGATCTTGATCCTCAAGGAGCGGCGACGTTCTACTTCCGCGTGAAACCAAAGGTGAAAGGCGGTGGTAAAGCGCTGGTGAAAGGTTCGCTCGAACTTAGCGATGTCATAAAGGCCACCGATTTCGACAACCTCGATTTAGTGCCAGCCGATTTCTCCTATCGCCATCTCGACCTTTGGCTTGATGATGCCAAGAAGCCACTTGTGCGCATTCGCCGTGCCCTCCGCGAAATCGAAGACGACTACGACTACGTGTTTCTCGATTGCGCGCCCAGCATTTCGCTCACATCAGAAAGTGTTTTTCGAGCTGCCGATGCATTGCTCGTTCCGTCGATACCAACCACACTGTCGATACGTACCTTTGACCAACTCGACCAGTTTGTCGATGACAATCCCGATATGGTCCGCGACCTGAAGGTTATTGGTTTCTTTTCCATGGTCGATCGCCATCGTCGATTGCATCGGCGCTTCATTTCGGAATTCCGAGCCTCACATCCCGAAATGCTCGAGGCGTCAATTCCTAATTCCAGTGATATCGAAAAGATGGGCCTGCATCGTCAGCCAATCGGCGCCTACGGCAAAGGCTCACGCCCGGCAAAAGCGTACGAAGCACTTTGGTCAGAGATACTCACCCGACTCTGAGGTTGCAACGTGCCTGACGGGCGTTTCGCACCCAGCCCAACTGCCACGTTGCATTTGGGGAATCTGCGTACGGCGTTAGTTGCCTGGCTTGAAGCGCGTTCAACCGGCGGAAGGTTTTTTCTCCGTATCGACGATCTGGACCAACAAGCATGTCGGTCCGAACACGAACAGAGTGCACTTAGAGACCTTGATGCGTTAGGGCTTGACCATGATGGGCTGGTAGTCCGTCAATCGGAACGCAGAGAACTCTATGACAGGGCGATCCTCCGTTTGATTTCCGAAGGTCGTACCTATTTTTGTTACTGCACTCGTCGCGAAGTGCTGGCTGAAGCCGAGGAATCAATCTCGGCACCTAATGGAATTCGCCCGGCGGGTGCGTACGCGGGAACGTGTCGCGATCTTGATTCAATCGGCCGCTCCGAACGGGAAGCGGAAGGACGTGTTGCATCGTTGCGTCTGCGGGCGGAAGGGGCGACGGTCACGTTTACTGATCGAGTGGCGGGGGAGTTCACTGGTGTTATCGATGACTTCGTAATTCGTCGAGCCGACGGAAACCCCGCCTACAACCTCGCGGTGGTGATTGATGACCACGATCAAGGAGTTGGCGAGGTCGTACGTGGCGAGGATCTTCTGGAAACAACACCTCGGCAGATATTCATGGCGCGTGCATTGGGAATCGAATCACCGCTTTACGCGCATGTTCCGTTGGTATTTGGGGCCGATGGAGAACGGCTCGCTAAACGACATGGAGCAGTCACTCTGGGCGAGCAACTCTCAATGGGTCGATCACCGGCTGAAGTTCTCGGATTCTTTGCCCAATCGCTGGGCCTGGCGCCCACGGCTGCTCCCCTAGATGTAGTGGAGCTTGTTGAGGATTTTGCTCTCTCAACAATTACTCGTGAGGTGTGGACCCTTCCCCCCGAACTGGAAGGCTATTGAATTCTTCTTCGACCGAAGATGGCGGGTTCTGGGGTGCCTAACATTGGCGTATGGCCAAGTTCACCCTGTTCCACAATCCGAAGTGCTCAACCTCTCGAAAGGTTGACGAAGCACTCACTGCTGCAGGAGTCGAGTACGAAACCGTTCTGTATTTGAAAGACGCTCCAACCAAAGCCGATCTTGAACGAATCATTGGTCACCTTGACGATGCGGTTACCGATCTTGTTCGCAAAGATAAGCGATTCAGTGAATTGGGTCTTATCGCCACCGACTACATCACCAAGGACTCGGTGATCTCGTTGTTGTTGGAGCATCCGGAACTTCTACAACGACCGATCATTGAGTCGTCCTCACGAGCCGCAATTGGCCGACCGCCTGAAGAAGTTGTCGAGACTTTTCTCTAAGCCTGGTCTTGCTCTTCGGCTGCGATTTGGTCGGCTGCGATTTGGTCGGCTGCGATTTGGTCGGCAATGGCCCTAGCCTCAACAATAGGCATTCCCGATTGACCAATAAGGAAACAGGTCAGGGGAGCAGCGAGGCGCTCTGAAGAGTGGGCGGCCACACTGGCAATATCGAGAAGGGCCTCAGTATCGGCTTCACTCAAGGGAGTGATCCCAAGGCGTTGGGCAAACTCATGTATCCATTGCTGTCCGTCCATGGTCGCAGCGTAGATCGTCATGACCCATAGGCTTTGGCGATGGAGCGCGATGGTGATCTTCGAGTGACATCATCAGTTCTCATTCCCGCCAACGAATTGTTGTGGACCTTCGGTCCAAGTGGGGGGCCTGGTGGCCAGCACGCGAACAGGGCCCATACTCGAGCAGACGTTCGATTTGATGTGTCAACCTCAGCGGCGCTGTCGTTGTACCAACGGCAAAAAATTATCGACAAACTGGGTTCCGTAGTAGCGGTGTCGGTAGATGATGAGCGTTCGCAGTTGCGGAATCGAAAAATCGCGCTCGATCGTCTTCGGCAAAAACTGGCCGGTGCGTTGCGGGTTGAAACTCCTCGGCGGCCCACCCGGCCCGGGCGTGGTGCTGTCGAACGACGCCTCGATGCCAAACGGCAGCAAGCAGCGAGAAAGAAAGATCGACGCCCCTCATTCGAGGATTAGCGGAAGCCGACCTGGCTGGCCCGAATTCGTTATCCTCAATCCATGCGTTTCGGATTTAAGACCTCGCCTCAGCACACAACTTGGCAAGCGATGCTCGATGTTTGGCGAGCAGCCGATGATATAGATGTCTATGACTCGGGATGGAATTTCGATCACTTCTATCCGATCTATTCCGATAACAGTCATGGCCCATGCCTTGATGGCTGGTCAACGCTCACCGCGTTAGCGCAGGCCACATCTCGAATTCGGGTTGGCGTACTCGTCACCGGAATGCCATATCGCCATCCGGCAGTGCTCGCTAATATGGCGGCAACAGTCGACATCATCTCCAACGGGCGTCTCGAACTTGGTTTGGGTGCGGGCTGGAACGATGAAGAAGCCGATGCGTATGGCATCAGCCTCGGTGCCACGTTGACCGAACGATTCGATCGGTTCGATGAAGGCGTGGAGTCCATCGTTTCGTTGCTCACCAACGAGGTCTCCAACTTCGATGGCAAGTACGTCACCCTCACCAATGCCTATTGCGAACCGAAGCCTGTGCAGCGTCCCCATCCACCAATCTGTATTGGCGGCTCCGGCCGTCGTCGAACAATCCCCGCGGCGGTGCGTTGGGCGCAGCATTGGAATCACCCTGGCGGCACGGTAGAGATGTGGAAGGCCGATCACGAGGTGCTGCTTGCCGAATGCGAACGCGTTGGCCGCAATCCTGCAGAGATCACAACGTCAATTCACCTTTTGGCCGATGCGGTGGATCCTTCTCGTACTGTTGCGCAAGCGGCAGCATTCGCTGAAGCAGGTCTCGACCTGGGCATCGTGTATTTTCCGCCACCCCATTCGCCCGCAGTTCTTGAAGCGCACGCTCACGCCCTGCGTGAGCTCGTTGACTGACTAAGGAGTCATCATGAAAATTGGATTGTTCTCTCAACCCGAAACCGTTGCTAAGGCTGTTGAACACGCTCATCTGTTCCACGATGCAGGGTTTCACTCGATGTGGGTGCCACAGATCATGGGTATCGATGCCATTACCGCGCTTACGGTCGTTGCTCACGAAGTTCCTCAGATCGAACTGGGCACCGCAGTTGTTCCTACATTCCTCCGTCACCCCGTGATGATGGCGGCCCAAGCTCGCACGCTGCAGCAAGCCGCGGGTGGCCGCTTCAGTCTTGGTATTGGTCTGTCGCATCAAATGATGATCGAAGGATTACTCGGTATCCCGTGGGAAAAACCCGTGCGACATTTACGTGAGTACCTCGACATCTTGTTGCCGCTTTTACACGGAGAACCAGCCGATGCAACTGGTGAAACGCTTAGTGCGCATTTGGCCCTGGATATTCCTGATTCGACACCAGTACCGGTTCTTGTCGCCGCACTCGGCACGCAGATGCTTACGCTTACTGGCCGTCGCGCCGAAGGAACCGTTACCTGGATGACCGGACCCACCACCATTGGTGAACACATCGTTCCCACCATTACTGCCGCTGCTGCTGATGCTGGTCGTCCCGCACCTCGTGTTGTGTGCGCCCTACCCGTGTGTGTCACTGACGATGAAGCAACGGCGCGGGCGAATGCTGCCGAACAATTTCAGATCTACGGCTACTTACCTTCGTATCGGGCCATGCTCGATCGCGAAGGCGTGGACGGTCCTGCCGATGTGGCATTGGTTGGTTCGGCCGCGGTGGTGCGCGCTGGTATCGAAAAAGTTCGCGAAGCGGGAGCTACCGATTTTGTGGGCGTTCCTTACGACAATCGTGAGGCCACCATGGAAGTCCTTGCGGAGTTCCTCTAAGGACTCAGACTGGCGCTTGGGCGTGTCGGTACTCGACAGGCTCAACAAAGTTGTTTGTGAGATCGATGAGTAGTTCGTCGCGTACTGCACGTCGGGTGGGGTCGTCCCACAAATTGACTTGTTGCAGAGGGTCAAGCTCAAGGTCGTAGAGCTCACCTTCGGTGCCGTCGTGGACGGAGCCAGGTTGGTATGTGGTGCACACCATTTGGTCGCGCATGATCGTGCGGAGATGGATTTCGGTGCCGTCGGGCTGACGGCTATCCCATTCGGTAGTGATCCGTTCGAACCCGCGAGCATCAGCATCGGCGTTGCCGATCGGAAGTGGCTTCCCTTCCATCCACGGGGGCGGCATAACGCCAGCGATTGCGCAGAAGGTGGGTGCGAGATCGAGGAGTCCTACGGGGTTTTTCACGCGCTCGGTGGCATCGGGGCCGCCACCCGCAGACGGTGCTGGTCGCCAAATGAGCGGTATGCGCATAAGCGAGTCGACGTGATACGGACCTTTGAAAAGGAAGCCAAAATCGCCTTGGAACTCGCCGTGATCGGTGGTGAACACGATGTCGACATCCTCGGTCCAACCACGGGCAGCAATTGCCGCCAGCACACGGCCGATTGCCTCATCGATAAGTTCATTTTCAATATGCGCCATTGCGTTGACTTCGCGAATCTGATCGGCAGTAAGTGTTGCCGGAACCCATTTCGCAGGAGCCTCGTAGTTGCTCACTAACTTTCCGTCGTACCAAAGGCGCCAATGTCGCGGTTTGCTATCGATGATTGCTTCGCGTTCGGTGGCGTTCTGCGGGTAACCAACGGGAAGATCAAGTTCACGCCAATCGACGCGATGAAGTTCTGATTCAGGTGGGTCCCAAGGATGGTGAGGATCGGGGAAACTCATCCAACAGAACCAGTCGTCGTTCGCAGCAAGCGAATCGAGCCATGAGATGGTTCGATCGGCAACCCAGTCGGTGTGGTACCAGTCGCGCGGAACGGTATTGTGCTTCACCTGCGGCGCACCCGTGTCACCGCCGGGTGTGTCGTTTACTTCAAGGTCACGATTGAGCACTTGAAAAAACATGCCGATTGCTTCGGGATGATTTTCGCGAATCCACGCTGCGTAGTGATTGAAGCCGGCGGCGCCATGAGTGGCGAGTTCCATGTGGTCGAATCCACGATTGCCTGCAGTGACACCGTTGAACCCAATTTGGTTTTCTTCGAAACGCAAGAATGGATCGAGAAGCGGTTCGAAATGAGCTTTACCGATGAGGGCCGTGCGGTAGCCGGCGGCTTGCAGGACCGCAGCAACGCTGGGGGATTCGACAGGAAGGGGCACGCCGTTCATCCACACGCCGTGAGTCCCGATATTTTGTCCGGTGACCATGGTGGAACGTGAAGGCATGCAGACAACATTTTGTGGTTGGGCGCGGTCGTAGGAGATGCCATCTCGCGCCAGTGCGTCAATGTTTGGAGTGCGAGCAACTGCTCCTCCGTTTGCACCGATAGCGTCGTAGCGCATTTGATCGGTGGTAATGAACAGGATTTTACGGCCCATCAGTGTTGCCCTTCGGCATGATTGTTGAGCATCGTTGCCAGATTGACAATGCCTTCGGAAATAGCGCCGTCGAGAACAAATGCCATTGGTTCGGGAATAATTTCGGTGGAGTAGAGAAGAAGACATCCCGGTTCGCCATCTTCAATGACATCCATGGTGCCGAGGTGGTAGTCGACCGGGAGCGGTCCGGTAATGCGGTACTGGAAGCGGCGCATTTCATTGTCGAGGGTGACGATCTCTTCATTTACCGGCAAGCCGGAGGCCAACTGCAAGGTGCGCTTGCCATCTTCGACCGTGACACCCACTACGCCGGGAAACCATTCGATGATCCGAGTGGGATCGCCGACGATCTTCCAGACCTCGTCGGCACTTCGGTGGACTCGGGCGTGGGATCGAATGGTGGCCATGGGGCTCCGAATTAGCAGTGAATAGTAGGCGGTGAGTATGACAATACCTGCTACTAAGGTTCTCGCCCGTGTCCCCGATTCACCGACTTCGTGCCCTTTGGCGAGATGCCACGTCAATCTTGGCGAACGCAGCGTGGGCGTGGGTGCGGCGACAAGGGGCAATCAATCCGACCCATCGACTTGCCAAGCGATACGGAGCAATGGGTGCGGGAAGTTATCTTGCCTTCCCGCAGGGCGATCTCATTAACGCTCACACCATCATGATCGGTAAGAACTGCTTCATTGGTGCCGGAACAACGCTTGCGGCAGGAATGCCTACCGAACACTTCGCGCCCGATCATCGGCCGGTCATTCAAATTGGTGATCGCACAACAATTGGAAAAGATTGTTGGATCGTTGCTCGAGAGTCAGTGGTGCTCGAAGAAGATGTCACGATCGCACCGAATGTCTATTTCACCGATCACAACCACACCTACGCCGATCCCTGGTTGCCGGTCGGCCAGCAGATTCTGCAATGCTTCCCGGTGCGGGTGGGAGCCGGAACGTGGATTGGTACCAATGCAGTGATTCTTCCCGGCGCAAACATCGGACGTAATTGCGCCATTGCGGCAGGGTCGATTGTGCGCGGTGATATTCCCGATCACAGTGTTGTTGCCGGTGTGCCAGGACGCGTGGTACGAAGCTGGACCAAAGAAGCTGGTTGGCAGCCACCAATCATCAATGAAGTAACGGTCATTGAAGGATGGCCAGTGGGTGTTCCACCTACTGATGAGTAAAGCCAGTTGAAATTAGCGACGTGATTTGCCAGTGGCGAACGCGTCTTCAAGTTCTTTCTGGCTGAATGTGGGCCCCGCCGGAAGGCCAACGGCGAATCGATACAGGGCGGTGCGATAAATCGCACTAAGCGCCGACATGATCGAAGCGATCGCGACAACCCAAATGAACACGAGTGGGATGCCGAGGAAGGGAAGAGCGAATGACAGGGCGCCAAAGAGGAGAATCCCGGGAAGCATGAGTAGGAGGCCAATGAGGCTGAGGCCGGCTTGTGCGATGAGGTTCTCTCCCCAGGTTTGTTTAAGAAGTGCGACCGAGCGTTTGATGGCGGCGATGGGGCCAATGCCTTCAATGATGATGATTGGGAGTACAAGCCAGGTGACGACGTTCCATGCGGCACCGCCGAGCCCGGCGAGAATGTCGCCAAAAATGCCAGCTTTGTCGCGCAGTGCCTGAAGCAAAACGCCAACTGTGGCGTTGATGGCAGAGAAACCAATAAGGGAACCGGCTCGACTGAATGCTTTGCCTGCTGCATCACCAAGCGTCCCATCGTTGCCTTCAAGCCGAGTGTTTGCAGCAGCAATAAGTGTTGCCGCGAAGAACTGCGCCACGATGGCGAGCACGAGTATGCCAACAATGCCCACCGCCCACGTGAACGGAGTGGCGCTGAGGTCGTCTTGACCGGGAGCGGGGTTGGCAACGTCTTTGAGCGTGAAAAATGCCCCGCCACAGAAAACGACCACGATGACAGTGTTAACGATTCCGGAAACTAACGGAATTGCGGCCAACTTCTTGTCTCGTTTCAGTACGCCAAGACTGGAAGAAGCGAGTGCTTTGCTATTCGCGAATTTGCCCATGGGGCCGCAGCATAGAGCCGGAGACTCACAAACTGGGGTTGCCTTCGCTATCGATGGGGTCGATGTCGACAACTTCGCCGTGAGCACCGTCGGGAAGAAGGAGAGCGGCCACTGACGCGCAAAGAGCGTCGAGTCGGTGGGCGGTGGCGGCGTAAACCATAAGTCCTTCACCAACGGGATCGGCTATTTCGTCGGCCGCGGTGCCTACTGGTCGGCCCTTTTGTCGAAGTGCAGCAACCTCGCCACACCACTCGCGAACGCTCTGATTTACCCGACGAGGCCCCGCTTTTGTGCCTAGGCGCACAATCTCTCCCATGACAAAGGCTCTCTCACGAGCGGTGGTGTCATGAATAATCACACCACTGACGTGATCACGGGTCATGCCGATGATGAGGTCGGCATCAGCCACATCGACACTCGAAACCCGTCGGCTTTCATGGGCGGAAAGGTCGAGACCGCGAGCGGCCAAAGTTTCAACGGCGTGATCGGTGGCCGGACCACCCCACCCCAACGTGCCCGCGCTGTGTACACGAGATTCCATTCCGCGCAGGGCGAGATGATGGGCGAGAAGACCCATCGCCATGGGTGATCGGCAGGTATTACCGGAACAGATGACAAGTATTTCGATGCAATGATTCTAGGAGGCGTTCGCTGGCGGCTGTGGCAGATCAGGTTGCTAATTCATCGAAAACGCAGCGCCAATGAGATCGGGTTGCTCCGGTGACGCGGGCAATGGTGTCAATGAATGATGACTGCGCTTCGTTGTGATCGAACAGAACAAACGAGTCGTCACTGCTGTTCGAGAGCACTCGGAGCACCATGTCTCGGGTGAGCCCGGCAACGCCGGTTGCCCCTTGTCGACGGAATTCGTCATCGAGCTCATCGTTGTTGAGGTAAAACTCGTCAAGAATCTCGGTGCGAAAGGGAGGCCACCACTCTGATGGAAGCGCCGCGTCGATAGTGCAGTCGCGCCGGGTTACGCGCAGTTTCCCAGCAAGAAACTGGGGGAGTTGTGAAGCAGCGGCGCGATGGTCGAGGTACGCAGGACTTTGAAAGAGGTTGAGCGATGTCACCTCGTACATGGTGAGAAATTGCGGAGGCTCGTCGAGAGTTCCGTCGACATACTCAAATCGACGAGCTCGCAGTATCCCGGGGATGGACAACTGATCGCGATGGTGGCCATCGCACCACGCAGAAAACTGAGAGTGCAACTCTGACGGCAGCCATGTTGCGAGGTAGAGAACGGCGGCGGGATCAGGGGTTGTGTGATCAGCGGAAGTCGAATGCGTCATTGTTAGCCTTCAAACGCGGGCAAGGCGGTGAGTCCAGCTTCGGTTTCCATATCGGCGAGGAGCTTTCGTTCTTGCTCTCGACGCTCCTCGGGTGTTCCGGAGAGACGGTTATGAGAAATCACGCGCGACATTGTTGCCGTAGCAAGAATGGCGAGGATAGCGGTCGTGATGTAGATCGCTGGGAAACCGCCAATCACCGATGCGGTGAGGGCGATGCTGATCCCCATCGTTGAACCAAGTAACGCAATCATCCGCAGTGTGGCCATGCCGACACCAAAATATTCGGGGCTGAGTGCTGCGCCGCCTGCCGATGCAACCGCCGGGCGAACAAATCCGTTGGCGATTCCTTGGACGATGAGCGCAAGGGTGACAACGTTCAAAGCTTCCGCGTTGTACCCCCAGAGGAAGAGCACCATTGAAAGCGCCATAGAGGTGGTGCCAATGAGTCCCCCCAGTCGTTCGCCAAATCTTGCGGCCACTCGTCCGCCGATGATGGCGCCGAAACACATGCCAAGAGGCAGAGGAAGCATGAGGAGCGCGGTCTGGGCGATTGATTTATCGAATCGTTGTTGCAGCAGAAGGGGCGCGCTGAAGAAAACAGCATTGCTGGATGCTTGCGAAAGGAATTCAGAGACCGCGGGCATGGAATAGGCAGGGTTGGCGAGCAAACCTGTGGGCAGAAGCGGAAACTTTGCCCGTTTTTCGATGCGAATGAAAAGCAGTGTGAGTAGGGGTGCGGCAACTAACAGAGACAATTCAACAGGTGAGGTCCAACCCCAGGAACCACCGCGATCGAGATACAGCAGGATGGATCCGGTTGCGAGCATGAGTGTGATTCCGCCGGGTACATCGAAACCGGTTGACGTTCGACGTTGAGTTTCATTGAGCCAGCGCAAACACAGGGGCAGGAAAAGAAGAGCGAGCACGCCCTGGGCGATGAAGACGCCGCGCCAACTCAGCGCTTCAACCATGGGTCCGCCAAAGGCCAAGCCAAGCGCGGGTGATGCCGCTGAAACAAAGGCCCACATGCCAAGAGCTCGTGGTCGAGCATCAAGCGGAAACGTTTCCATGATGAGAGCGACTGCGGTGGGGGCGGTAGCGAAGCCTGCGGTTTGGCTAATTGTGCGAAACAAAATCAGCGAGGGAGCATTCCATGACAGAGCGGTGAGAATTGCCGCGGCCCCACACACGCTGAGACCAATGAGGAAAACGCGCCGTTGGCCCTTTAGGTCGCCTAGGCGACCGAAGGTGGGGAGCATGACGGCGCCGATGAGCATCGGCAGCGAAAGCACCCACGACAACGTGGAACGAGACGCGTGCAGGTTGTCGCCGATTTCGGGAAGAGCGGTAACGAGGATGACCGCAGGCCAGCCGGACACGAAGACGCCAAGCATCGTTGCGGCAAGTACCCGTCGCTGTCTCCCCCTGTCCACCGGTCGAGACTACCGGTCAATCCTTGGGCGGCTGAGGGCGAAGGTGGGAACTAGCGTTTTGCTCTCAGGAGGAGAACCGTGGCGCCAACATCGACAACGCTTGTCATTGCATCAGGCCCCGGAATTGGAGTTTCGCTGGCAGAGCGTCTTCGAGATCGGGGGGATCATGTAATTCAAACTGAACCTGGCCTTGACCTCACTGATGCTGGTGAAGTTGGAGCATCGCTCAGTTCGCTCGCGGGTTCTTCGACGGTTGATTGCGTTGTACTTGCAGCGATTGAACCGGCAGCGTTTCGGGCGTCACCAATTACGGCGCTTTCTGAAAGTGAATGGGATGATGCAGCAGAACGCTCGATGCGGGCTGCGTTTGTTGCACTTCAACAAGTCCATGCAGTAATTGCCGATGGTGGTCGGGTCGTTTTGATCCTTCCCACGGTTGCTGCAACGGGTGTGGCTGATCTTGTTCCGTTGTGCACTGCTGTGGAAGCCATTCGCGTAATGGGTAAGGCAGTTGCGCGTCGGTGGGGGGCACGTTCTATCACGGTGAACACGATTGAAGTTGAGCTAGCGGCATTCATGCTCGGCGACAACGATGCAAGTGGAGCGGTGTTGCCCGTTGTCCCTGTTCTTGGTCAGCCGGCGCTGCCACCGGCGTCTGCTGTTGATGATGTGCTGGGTCTTCTCGATCTGTTGGCTTCGCCGGCAGCGGCTGCACTAACCGGCGCATTGTTGGTCGCCGATCGCGGAACAGTGATGCAGCCATGACCGATCTCATGAAAGACAAGGTTGTTTTAGTTACTGGTGCCGCTGCTGGAGTTGGGCGGGGCTTAGCGATTGCGTTCGGTACTGAAGGCGCAACTGTTGGTATTGGTGTGCGCCGTCCTGAAGCGGCGGTTGATGTTGCGGCTGAGGTGGAAGCGGCGGGCGGCAAAGCGGTCATTCTTCGATGTGATGTCACCGATGCTGAACAATCGGCGGCCTCTATCAAACAACTCGTCGATGACTTTGGACGGCTCGATGCGGTGGTGCACAACGCAGTGAGCAATCTCTCAAGCGAACCAACAGATTTTGAAACGACTGATCTCGATGAATGGGAAGCACATGCGTCGGTGACGGTTCGCGCTACGTGGCGCCTTGCCGTGCAGTCTTATGAACATCTGAAAGTGACCCAGGGCGCGTACTTACTCATGAGTTCGCCTGCGGGTATTGAAGGCTCGGAACGAGCGCCGTTTTACAGCGCCGTGAAAGCGGCCCAGCGCGGGTTCGTTCGTGCCCTCGCCCGCGAATGGGGACCCGATCACATTCGGGTGAATAGCGTGGCGCCATTGGCGATCTCTCCGGCACTCGAAAATCTGAAAGCCGCTGATCCCGAGCGCGTCAAGCGCATCGAGAGTCTTGTTCCACTTGGCCGACTGGGAGATCCAACCACTGACATTGGTCCGCCGTTGGTGTTCTTATGCAGTGATGGAGCTCGGTATGTCACTGGTCAAACGCTGGTTGTAAGCGGCGGTCGGTTCACCAGCCTGTAATTGCTGCAGCGATTACCAATTAGCAAGTCGGGCGCGAAGTTCTTCGTTGTGTACGAACACGGGCAACTCTTCGCGGTCGTTGTAGGTGGGACGAACCGATGTTCCGCCGTCGATGCACAACACCTGACCGGTGACGTAGGCCGACATTTCCGAGATCATAAACAGCACGCCTTGCGCGATGTCATCGCTGGTACCGCGTCGACGCATAGGAATGACATCCAAGTCGTTTCCGTCGGTATCGCCGGCCTTGCGAGTTGATGCGCTCTTCGGGGTGGCGATGGAGCCAGGCGCAACCGCGTTCACGCGAATATTGCGGCTTCCCCATTCGATAGCAAGCGATCGAGTGAGAGAAAGAACAGCAGCTTTAGCGGCGGCGTATGCAGATCCGTAGGGCATGCCATTGAGAGCAGATGTCGTAGCGATATTGACCAATGCACCACCGTTGCCTTGTTCAACGAGGCGACGACCAACGGCACGAACGGCATTGACGGTGGAACCAAAATTGAGAGCCATGACATCGTCGAAGGCGGGGTCATCGCTAGCGAACGGTGCCCACTGTGGTGGCCACATGCCGCCAGCAACTTGCACTGATCCACGAAGAGGAGCGAGATTGGAAGCTTGATTCACTACATCGGCGATCTGTTCGCGATCGCGACCATCGGCGATGATTCCTAGGTGTGAAATTCCGGCTGCTACAAGTTGATCGGTGCACACCGCCAACTTTTCAGCGTCAATGTCAACGGCAACAATGGTTGCACCAGCTTCGCCGAGGTGTCGGCTAATGGCGGTGCCAATACCGCCGCCGCCTGCGCCAACTACAACGATTGATTTTCCGCTCAATCCCCACATGTCATTTTGCGCGTTCGTCATTGGATCCCTCGTTTGTTGCTGGTATGTGATCGTGAAAATTAGGAGTGGGTTTGATCGGGCGTTGTTGGGCGGTGCCATCCACCGGCGGCCCATGTGCCGCCATCGACATGGATGGAGGTACCGGTGATGAACCGAGACAGATCAGAAGCAAGGAAAAGGGCGGTGGCGGCGCTGTCTTCGGGAGTGCCGAAATAACCGAGCGGCGGAAGGAACGCGGGAAGAAACTCGGGTTCGGTATCGAGCATGGCTTGTCGCGCTGCTCGTTCGCCGGCCGAAGGCTGGGCATCGGGGGCTATGGAGTTCACCCGAATACGGCGGGTTCCCAATTCAAGGGCAAGCGACTTCGAGAAACTTTCAAGGGCAGTCTTCATTGCCGCATAGAGCGCGAAGCCGGGGCCGGCTTGGTGTGCTTCGACGGAGGTGAGGTTGATGATTGATCCTCCATCGGCCATTACCGGTGCGACTCGCCGAATGAAATGAGTGGCCTGCGTGAAGTTCTCGGCGATGATTGATGCCTCGCCTTTGGCATTGGTGTCGAGAAACGAAGAAACAAAGGTTCCACCGGCGTTGTTCACCAGAATATCGACATGACCAAACTGCTCGACAACTGCGTCAACAAAGTGGTCAACAGCTTCGGTATTGCGCACATCGAGTTCAGCGGTAATGACGTGGCGACCAAGGGCCTGAATTTCGGCGGCGACCCCAGCCATTTCTTCAGCCTTCCGGTCGCAAAGGGCCAGGTTTGCACCGCAGCGGGCAAAGAGCAGGGCGATCTCACGGCCAATGCCTTCGGCGGCGCCAGTGACGATGGCGACTCGGTCGGTGAGGAGGATAGAACGTTCGTCAAACATGGGAGCCATGTGCTCACTCTCGCACATTGCTGTGGTGGGCGAGACTGATGGGGCAAAACTCACGCTTTGGCCCTCGGTAGCGGGTTGGCGATCGTTAGAAGTTTGATTGCGCGAGTGCGGGTTGGATCGGTTTGCGCCAGCGCCGCATTCCCGCCCACACCACCCAGGCAAGTGCGCCCACGGGGATTTCAAGGGCATACACAAATCCCCGGAAGAGAAAGACTGCGGCTGTGGAAGCACTTTGGTCGCCACCAAAACTAATGAGTGCAGATGCGGCGCCGACTTCAACAAAGCCGACACCGTTCGGCGTGATGGGAATGGTTTCGAGTAGACGAACGAACGCAAATGCAGCGAAAGTTTCGGCCCACGTAATTCCGTCAATGCCGATGGCACGGATACATGCAAAAAGCAGGATGTATTGCACCAAATTAAAAAGAAAGATCCAGAAGGTGATGGCCAGCCAGCGTTGGCGGACCAACCCAATGCTTTGATGACGGAAGTTGAGAACGCGGGTCACGACATCGGGTGTTTGATTGCGATGAGTGACTCGACAAGCCCAATCGGCAAGGCGCTGGCAGATATGTCCGATGCGTTCTGCCAGCGTTTCGCTTCGCAAAACAAGGAACAGAGCAACAGCGGCGATGGTGAGAGCTGTGAGCCCCAACAAGGCCGGCAGAATGAGTTTGCCAGTGGCATCGCCCGAAATGATTAGCAGCAACAACGCAATAATCGGCATTCCCAATTTGGCAAACACGTTCCAGATACCCGAAATTAAAATAGACAACGTGATGGAAGGGGCATTGAATCCCCAGGACATATCGATTGCGTAGGTGGCGCCAACACCCACTGCGCCACCGAACGGCATCACATTGGAGACTGCGCTCCCTGCGAAATTTACGGTGAGGGCCTGAGTGCGTTTAAGGCCAGGAAGGGTGTTGATGAGAACGCCGATGTAGGCCAGCATCCCGAGAAACCAGATAGCAATAAGAATCGCAAACTCACCTGTTGCGAGTTTCTTCATCTGGTCCCAAATCTGCGTGTAATCAGATCCAGTCAATTTGGGAATGACGAACGCGAAGATTAGGACCACGAAGACAAGTGAGATTGATCCTTCGATAAGACGTCGCGATGGAGTCTTCCGGTGGAGTTCGTGGCTCACCACCGCGAATGGATCAATGGCTTCCTCGTCAGTTAGCCCTTGCAACACTTCGGGCGTGACCTTTTCGGGGTTGTCATGACCTGCATTAGTCATGGAGCAACCGTGAAGATGTTGGAGAATAGGTCGGGGAGTAACTCGGGGTTGTTCTGCGTCGATGACATCACATACCACTCCGTACTAAACGCGATTGCGAAAATATCTTCGGGAAGTCCAAGAAATAATGCCAGGGTGCGAACCGAATCGGGAGCGCCGGTTGTTTGGGTGGTGTGCGCGGCCATTGAAGCACGGCGAACACCCAGTGCACTGCTGACGTCGACAACGTGGGTGATCTCATCGTGCGGTGAATACCAGGACGACAAATCTGGAGGCACGAATCCTTCGGGAACTTCGAGTCCCAAACTCTTGGCCAATTCGATTCCACCGGAAAGAAATTCACGATCGATCGTTGCTTGCAAAAATGGAATGCCTGTTGCGAGTGAGGCTTCGTAGGCAACTCGGTGAACCTGTTGATGGTCGGGATGTCCGTAGCCACCGTTGCGATCGTCGGCGATCAAGAGGTCTGCATCGAACTCGCGAAGTAGCGCGATCACGTGGGAAGCGATCTCGCCAACGGTCGCAGCACAGAATGAACCATCGGGCCATGATCCAGTTGCGTCAGGGGTGAGCCCAGAATCGGCGTAGTCGAGGAACCGCAATTCTTTAACACCAATGGCATTGGCAGAGGCCTGAGCCTCCTGTGAACGTCGGGCGGCGAGGTCTTCGTCCTGGCGGAGAACCTCGGCGCCGACATCTCCCGCATCGCCCCGGGTGGCCAGGACGAGAATGACTTGGTGTCCTTCAGAAACTGCTCGCGCCAAGGTTCCGGCGGTGAGAAGAGCCTCATCGTCGGGGTGGGCATGAAAGGCGAGGATCGTTCCCATTTCTCTATTCTGTCAGGGCGGCGGCGGGGACTACCGTGACGAGGTCGCAAACATGGCCGGGAGGAATGTGGTGACCCACAGTGAGGATGTCCCCAGTGCCTTTGTGCCCCTTCGTATTGCGCTGATCTCCGATTGTTATGTCCCCCGTTTGGGCGGCATTGAGATGCAGGTGCACGATCTCGCTCGAAACCTCGTTGCTGCAGGCCACGAGGTTGTAGTCATAACGACAACTGGCGGCCCCGATCTCGTTGATGACGTTCGGGTTCATCGCGTCGATGTGCCGCTGCTGCCATTCGATATTCCGTTTACGCGGAGCGCATTTCGAATGGTTGCGCGCTTGCTGGAACAAGAGCGAGTCGACGTTGCCCATTTCCACGGAGGTGTCGTTAGCCCTCTTGCCTATGTCTGTGCCCACGCCGCCCAGAAGGCGGGAGTGCCGGTCGTCATCACCCTGCACTGCATATGGAGTTACGCCACTCCAGTTTTTTCTGTGCTCAATCGCATGACTGGTTGGGGAAAGTGGCCGGTAGTGCTTTCTGCGGCAAGCGAAGTTGCGGTTGAACCGGTTCGTCGCATTGCGAAAGACGAAACACGAATTGTTGTCTTGCCAAATGGCATAGAAAACAGTTCATGGGAAATTACTCCCAGAGATCGTGACCCTTCGGAGGTCACTTTGGTGTCGGTAATGCGGCTCGCTCCCCGTAAACGCCCGATGCACCTACTCCGTATGATTCGCGATGTCGTGCAGTGTCTACCTGCAGATACACGTCTGCGCCTTGTGATTATTGGCGACGGTCCCGAACTTTCGCGGTTGGAAAAGTTTGTGCGGGAAAATGGTCTGACTGGTGTTGTGGAAATGGTTGGGCGTCGGTCCCGGGAAGAAATTCGTGAAGCGTTTGCGGGAGCAGATGCCTTTGTCGCTCCGGCAAATTTGGAATCGTTCGGAATCGCCGCGCTTGAAGCCAGATGTGCGGGTTTGCCTGTGGTTGCAAAATCACATACTGGAATCCGAGAGTTTGTGCACCATGAGCGCGAAGGACTGCTGGCTAAATCGGATAAGGATATGGTCGTCCAACTCACGAGAATTGTGACTGACCGTGCGCTGAGAGAACGCATCTCTGAACACAATCGCACCACTCCTTCACCCGTCGATTGGGTCGATGTTGTACAACGCAATGTTGAGGCGTACAGACTTGCTATTTCGTTACGCGAGTGATCGCTTAGAAGGAAGTCTCCGCTGAATCAAGATCATCAGTTGGGGGATGGTTTTCGCCGGCCGCAATGGGTGCCCGGCGACCGGACTTCGTGACGATGCGGGCAATGATGTAGCCGAGAGCGAAGACTACAAAACCGCCAACGGCGTCGAGTACGTAATGATTGGCAGTGATTACGACCACATAGATGGTTGCAATCGGGTAGAGCGCGGTGAGGGTCTTAGCCCACCACGAATGGACACGGGGCCAAAATACGGCAAATCCCCAAAACGCCCATCCGCAGTGAAGTGAAGGCATGGCTGCGAACTGGTTGGAGATTGTCTTCATCGCTTCGCTGTCAAACGACCAGAACGTGGGGTACTGCATCAAGGTGTCGATAAAGCCGAAGAAGTTTTGGCTATTCAGGCCGTGAAGCAGTGTTGTGTCATCAAGTAAGCGTGGCGGCATGAGCGGGAATGTTGCGAAACCAATGAGCCCAAGCATCGTGCCGATTAGCAATGTATTTCGAAATAATGGGTAGTCATCGGAGAATCGGCGGTAGAGGAAGAACAGCCCGAAGAGGGTTGCCGCCATATAGATCGATCCGTAGAAGTAATTGGCGAAGATAATCAGTGGGGTCCATCCCAGTGCCCATTGCTGCACACCGTATTCGTGCCAAATGCCGAGTGCTCGTTGCCAGTCGATGATGCGAAGCGCGTTTTCGTAGGCTTTTTCAGGTTTGGCGGACGCGATGTTTCTGACGGACTCGTACACAACGTCGACAACAATCACGATGATGATCTCGCGCCACCAAAAGAGAGTGGAACCATCGGAAAGTCGTCGGCCTCGGAACGAATTACGGATCTTTTGACGTCGGACATCTCCGGAAGTTTCGGTGCCAAGAGTGGGTGATGTGGACACGGCTTCGTTGCTCACGCGGCAACCAACTTCAGGATCGAGCCCGATGAAGCGACGGCATAGAGCTCGCCGCGGTCATCTTGGCCAAAAGCAACCAATTGGTTGGCCGGCAATTGGCCACCGATGGCTTTGTCGTCGAGTACTTTGCCTTTGCGTTGCAACAGGCCACGAATCAACCCATTGCAGTGGTCGCCGTAGATGTAGGTGCCTTGCAATTTGGGCATTGACGATCCCCGGTACACGTATCCACCCACAACGGAACAGGTGGCACCTCCGACCTTGTTGTAAACGAAGATCGGGTCGACAAGCTCGTTCGGAATATTTTTGTCGCTAACGGCAGTGGTGCCTTCCTTCCACGGCCAACCAAGATTGGCACCTCTGCCCCCACCGCTTGATGCGGGAAGCCAGTCAATCTCTTCAAATTTGTTTTCGCCAGGATCACCGATCCAAAGATCGCCGTTGGCGTCATCGAAACTAAATCGAAGCGGATTGCGAACTCCGAGTATCCAAACAGGTGGTGCGCCCCCAGCGGTTGCGAAGGGGTTGGTGGGCGGAATTCCGAACGACTGGCCAAACCCGGAAACTGTTGGGTCAATGCGAAGAATTTTCCCAAGGAGTGATTCAGGATTTTGGGTATTGGCTTTGGCATCAGAAGGTTTACCGGCATCACCAACGCCGATATAGAGATAGCCATCGCGACCAAGAGCGAGTTGTCCACCGTTAGCCGTGGTGCCTTCGCTGGGTTTGATGGTCATGAGATTGAATCGAGTCCGACCATCGATAACTGGCTCCGGCAATTTGGGGGGCACGGTAGTTGTGGGTGCTGGAGGTGTGGTGGTGGGGGGCACAAGTGTAGTGAGAGTGGTTTGGCCGGCAATTGTGGTGGTCGTTTCGGCAGGCGGCTCTGGTGGCGGAGGAATGGGATCGGTGACAGTCCAAGCGGCAATAACTATCTCGCCCTTGCGATTGACGTAATTGAGGTACAAGGTGCGGGCATCAGTGGAAAACGCAATACCGAGTAGCCCGCGTTCGCCTTCGGTGGAAACATCACTGGTGATATCGAGAACTGGATTGGGTTCGACGGTGTATTTGCCCGACTGCACACTTTGGCCGGTTTCAAGATCCCAATTGGTCTCGATGGTGACCACGCGTACTTTTCCCGCGCGTTCAGCTACCCACAGTTGATTACGCATGGGGCGGTTCACCATTGCTGTGGGCTCAGCAAAGCCACCGGCGACTTCGCGGGTGGTGATTGTTTGAGTAATTGAAGTGGGGCCGGTACCTGCATCGAGGATGGTCGTTGGGGGCGGGGCACTTTGGGTTGAGTCTGGCGAGTTCGATGGTGCCGCGCATGCAACTGTGACCATTCCGCCAATGACGACTGTCAGGCCGAATAACAGTCGGAGAGGGGTCGCCCCGCGGCGTGACGGTGCCATTCGCTCACTTTGGTTGAAAGGGGAGGTGGGCCGGACCATGGTGACCCGAGGCTACTTATTTGCTCAGGGGCCCGGAGCGCGGGCCGCCTTCGGCAGGACATCGGCCCGTCACCTTCCGGTCAACTTGGCGGTGAGAGGTTCACGAGGGGTTCGCCATCGCTCGATATTTTGGCCGTGATCGCTCGAGGAAGCGAACATCGGGTGGGCTGATGTTCCTGAAGTTCCCTACGTTCAAGAAGTCTCCGGTCTCCAAGGGGGTCTCCGCGACATGACCGATACACAGACCGAACTCAACGAGGACGGAATTGTTGACACTCCCGAACAGGAGGCTGAAGGCGACCGTGCACGCGGCGCTTCTGGCGTTTGTAGTGTTGGCCGCTGAAGCGATCAGTCTTCTGATGCTCGCCTGGGTCTAAGCAGCAAGCCTTCGATGTATTAGCGCGGCGGGCGGATAAGCCCTTCTTGCACAACGGTGACTGCCAGTTTCCCTTCGGCAGTGAAAACTGAACCGGTGGCAAAGCCGCGACCGCCAGAAGCCGACGGGGTTTCTTGGGAATACAGCAACCATTCGTCAGTCCGGAATGGTCGGTGAAACCACATGGCGTGATCGAGGCTGGCCATAAAGACATTGTCGATAGGACCAAGGCCATGCGGAAGAAGCGCAGTATCGAGCAATGTCATATCCGATGCGTAAGTAAGTGCACACGCGTGCAACACCGGATCATCAGGAAGTCGACCCGTTGCTTTTACCCACAGGCGTTGGTAGGGGGGCAGCTCGCGATCACGATCTTCAGGCGACCAGTCGCAATTGCGAAGGTCGAAAGGAAGATCAATCTCGAAACGGGCGTCACCGCGTTCTGCCGCAATTTCAGCCCAACGTTCCTGCACTGTGGGTAAGGATTCAGGAGCTGGCACTTCAGGCATGGTGGCAGAGTGATCGAATCCGTCTTCCGGGACTTGGAACGAGGCCGACAAACTGAAGATTGCTCGTCCATGTTGAATTGCAGTAACCCGACGCGTGACAAATGAAAGGCCGTCGCGAATGCGTTGTACTTCATAGAGGATCGGGACGCGAGTATCGCCTGGGCGTAAGAAGTAGGCGTGCAGTGAATGCACGCGATTTTCCGGTTCAACTGTGCGGGCCGCGGCAACGAGGGCCTGACCAGCAACCTGCCCACCAAAAACTCGCTGACGCTCAGCAGGTGGGCTTACGCCACGGAAAATATTGACCTCAATGGACTCGAGGTCGAGTAGGGCGACGAGGTCATCAACGGCGTCTTGGCTCACTCCTTCAATCTTTCACATCAGACACCTCGCCGAAGGCAAAAACGGTAAGGTCCGCAAATGTCTACAAACTTTCCGCCGCGATTCCGTTGGGGGACCGCTACGGCGGCACATCAAGTTGAGGGCGGTAACTGGAATAACGATTGGTGGGCGTGGGAACACGCTGAAAACACGCCGTGTGAAGAGCCCAGCGGTGATGCATGCGATCAACTCAATCGATACGACTCCGATGTAGCGCTGTGTGCAGCGCTTGGATTCGATAACTATCGCTTTTCTCTGGAGTGGTCGCGAATCGAACCCGAACCTGGTGAGTTTTCAATTGCCGCGCTCGATCACTATCGAAGAGTCATGGCCTCATGCCATGCCCATGGCATTGAACCAGTGGTCACGTTCCATCACTTCACCACTCCTCGCTGGGTGGTGGCTGAAGGTGGTTGGCACACCGTGTCAACGGTCGATCGTTTTCTGCGCTTCGCAGAAAAGTCGGTGAATCACCTTGGTGATCTCATTGGGACTGCATGCACGATTAATGAGCCAAACGTTGTTTCATTTATCGGCTATCAACTCGCCCTTTTCCCTCCCGGTGTTTCTGATGAGGCTCAGTTCGTAGCGGCAAACGAAAACTTCCTCAACGCTCATCGGCGTGTGGTCCCCATTCTGAAAGGTGGGCCCGGTGATTTTCCGGTGGGGCTTACGCTTTCTATGGCCGATTACCAAGCAGTCCCGGCCGATAATGTCGATGCGCTTTCGCAACTCAACAACGCTCGCTCGGTGATGGAAGATCAGTTTCTCGACATCGTTGGCGAGGACGACTTCCTCGGTGTGCAGGTCTACAGCCGCCAGCGCATTGGGCCGAAGGGTCCGATTGGTTCCGAAGAAGGTGTGCCAACGCTTCCAATGGGTTATGAATTCTGGCCACAATCGCTAGAAGCATGCTTGCGCCGGGCATGGGACTACACCGGCGGTTCGGTGCCACTTCTGGTTACGGAAAATGGCATTGGTACCAACGACGATGCCCAGCGGATCGAGTACGTGGGCGCGGCGTTAAGTGGTGTGTTGTCATGTATCGCCGATGGCATCGACGTACAGGGCTACACCTATTGGAGCCTTATGGATAATTTCGAATGGGTATTCGGCTATCGCCCTCGATTCGGAATTATTGAAGTTGATCGAGCGACCCAACGGCGCACAGTGAAGCCCAGTGGTGAGTGGCTGAGCCGAATCGTTCGAGCGAACGCGCTCTAGTTTTCGTTAGCGGCACGTATTCCCTGCTTCTTTTTGCAGCCGGAAACCGGCAACTAGAGTGGACCAGTTCGGCTCGAACGCGAGGAGCGCCCCCCGATGAGCCACAAATTCCAACACGAGTTCCCAGCATCGTCCCAAACCATCACCCCTTTGCCCGAAACGTTTGGGTTTTTCGGCAAGATCTTTTCCTCAATTCGTACTCGGGGACTGCGCTACGCGCTCGTCGCCGTTGTCAATGTGATCGTTGGACAAAGCCTCCTTTTGGGGTTGCAAGGAGTACTGCGCCCGAGCTGGGCCAATGTTGTCGCCGTCGGAATCTCTGCGGTTCCGGCGTACTACATGAATCGCGCATGGGTATGGGGTAGACGGGGCAAGAGCCACTGGAAGAAAGAAGTGCTTCCGTTCTGGCTCTTCACCGCAGCAGGGCTTTTACTTTCAACAGTCGCAATTTGGGTGGTGCATCGCTTCACCGATGCCAAGTTGGTCATCAACTTCGTTCAGCTTGTTTCGTTTGGCATCCTTTGGGTTATCCGTTTCTTCGTGCTCGACAAGTTGTTCCATGTTGAGGTCTTCGAGGACGACACCCCCGACGAGGACTGACGGTATGGATTCAACAATGCAAGCTGCAGCAGATGCCGCTCGCGGTTTCATGCCCACCGATGAAGGACTCGCGCTTTACGAAGCGGCACTCTTCGTTCCCGTTGAAGGTTCGCCGATGCTGGAGATCGGGAGTTATTGCGGGAAGTCGGGTGTTTATCTCGGTTCCGCTGCGAAAGAACGAAAGACGATTCTCTTCGCACTCGATCATCATCGTGGTTCGGAAGAAAACCAGCCCGGCTGGGAATGGCATGAACCCGATCTTGTTGATTCTGAAGTTGGCGTGATCGATACATTGCCGCGCTTTCGTCGCACCATCTACGACGCTGGTCTTGAAGGCACCGTTGTTGCATTAGTTGGTGATTCACCTACGGTTGGTTCGCGATGGCGAATTCCGCTTTCGTTTTTATTTATTGATGGCGGTCATGGCTCGGAACCGGCGCATCGGGACTTCGAACTTTGGACACCCTGGATTGAAGTCGGTGGCATCTTGGCCATCCACGATGTTTTCCCTAATCCTGCCGATGGCGGTCGCCCGCCGTTCGAGATTTATTGCCGAGCAATCGAGTCGGGAGTATTCACCGACGTTTCGGCAACAGGCTCGTTACGCGTGCTGCGACGCGTCAGTTAATCAAACACAATCGAATTTGATTGCCGTTGGTCTGAAGTGCAGTCTCAGTTGGTGCGGTCGTTGATGGGATCCTCATCGATCCGGACTAACGCAGGAAGCGCGTCGTGATCGATGAACAGACCCGATGCTGCGGAGGTTCTGCTCAGTGCATCGGCGGCGAGAATGATTGCTGCGTCGGTATAGGTAGTGCGCTCATCGGCGGGGAAGTGCACCTCATCGGGGAACACAATGCCGGTCCAGTAATGGCCATCGTCATGGCGAAGTTTCTGGGCCCAGGAGAACAATTTCAGGGCTTGTTGGCGATTTCCCACGGAAAGTTCTGCGATAAGACACTCGCAGGTTTCTGCTGCAGTGATCCAAGGGCGATCGCTCACGCAACGCACGCCACGACCTTCAACAACAAAAGTTTCACGGCGGGAATCGAGGCGAGCACGAGCTTCTTCTCGAGTAAGCACACCGCCAAGAACGGGGTAGTACCAGTCCATGGCCCAGCGGGCTTTTGGTGCGAATGCATCTGGTGCGTTGCCAAGACAGTGCTGACGAATGACATGGGCCAGGCGAGCAGCACTCAGTTCCCAATCCGGGCGCTCATGGCCAAGGAATTCGGCAATAGCAATGGCACAACGAAGGCTGTGACACATGCTGGAGGAACCGGTGAGCAACGCAAACGACCAGGGCGTGCCGTCGGCGTGACGAGCCCAAAGAATCTCTCCACGCGGAGTTTGTAGATCGAGAACAAAATCGATTGCCTTTTCGACAACCGGCCACATGGTTTCGATAAAACCCGGGTCGTGAGTGACGAGCCAGTGATGCCAAACACCCGCTGCGATATAAGCGATGGTGTTGGCGTCGAGTTTGTCTTGTTCAATTCCGTCGGCTACGTAGTACTGGTGCCACGAGCCGTCATGGCGCTGGACGTCGGCAAGCCACTGGTAGCCGCGTTCGGCTTCGGTGCGCATGCCGGCAAGATCAAGTGCCATTGCCGCTTCGATGTGATTCCAGGGATCGGCATGACCGCCGGGGAACCACAACACCATCCCGTTGGGCTGTTGCCATGCCGCTATTGCTTCGGCAGTTTCGCGAACCTGTTCGGCGGTAATGATGTCGTCAACGTAGGGAATCTCGGCCATTACGCGGTTGCTCCGCTGAGATTGGCGGCCATCGAGTTGCTACGGGTCCGGATGGGCTTTGTCGCGTACACCACAAGTGATTTACCGAGCACTGGATTCAGTACTTTCTCTGTCAGGCGCGTAATCGCAGGAGCCTTCATGATGTCCCATTCAAGGAACTTCTTGTAGGTATTCACCGCTCGACTGTTTTCATTACGGGGCCCAACTGAGCAACGCAACCACCAATAGGGGGTGTGCAGCGCATGGGCGCGATGTGAACCGCCAGGAATGAGACCAGCGTTTCGGATCTTGTCGCGAAGTTCAGGTTCGGAATAAATGCGAATGTGTCCGCCCTCAGACTTTGGGGCGTAGTACTCGTCGGAAAGTTTCCAGCAGATTTTTTCGGGGAATGGTGCGGGAACCGTGATGGCGATGGTGCCGCCAGGACGAAGTACTCGTTCGAATTCAGAAAGTGCGGCGAGATCGTCGGGAACGTGTTCCATAACTTCAGAAGCGATGATGCGATCGAATGAACCGTCGGCGAACGGCAACTTGGTGCCATCGCCATTTACCGCGGAGAACGAAAGGGTGGGTCCAATTTCACCGGCAGCTTGCATGGCATTCGCGGTTCCAAGTACATCGCGAAGTTCTGGAACAGCCATATCGCAGGCGACAATGCGAGCGCCTCGGCGCAATGCTTCGAACGCGTGACGACCGAAACCGCAGCCCAAATCGAGCAGTCGGTCTCCGGCCTGCAGGCCAAGGCGGTCGTAGTCGGCGGTGAGCACTAGTTACCTTGTCCGCTTACGCGCGGACGCTGGTAGCGAGGGGCCGAACCAGCGCCACCGGGACGGCGAGCCTGAATATGAGGTGTCTCGGCCAGAAGTGCTCGGTAATGCTCAACCGTGCCAACTGCAGTGTGTCGCCATGTCCAGCGATCGATCACTCGTTGGCGCCCCGCAGCACCAATGCGGTCACGGAGTTCCGGGTCGTCAAGAGCAATACGAAGCATGTCGGCGAGGGCATCGCTATCGCCGGGGGGAACACAAAGTGCGGTCTCGTTGTGCTTGCCCACAACCTCGGGAAGTGCCCCACCGGTGGTAGCTACCAATGGAACCCCGCAGCTCATAGCCTCGATGGCGGGAAGTGAGAAGCCCTCGTAGAGCGAAGGCACCACGGCAACCTGAGCTTCGGAGTACAACTCGATGATGCGCTCTTCAGGCACGTCGGTAACGAAGGTGACTGCATCACGAAGACCAAGTTCATCGATGATCCGTGCTGAAGGTCCGCCTTCTTTGAGGCGACCAATGACGACAAGCTCGATATGGCGCTCGGTGCGCAACTTAGCGATGGCTTCGAGGAGATACTTGAGCCCCTTCATGGTGACATCGGCACTGGCGGTGGTGATGAGCCGGCCCGGAATACGTTCGACATGATCGAGGGGGCGGAAAAGTTCTTGGTCCACGCCAACGGGAACCACATGAAGGCGGTCGAGGGGTACTTTTTGATCGGCATGGATGTCGGCCAACGAATTTTGGGACACCGTGATGACCCGGGGCATGCGCGAAGCAACCCGTGTTTGCATCTTGGTAAACGAATACCAACGGCCTTTTGAGAAACGCTTGAACGCGGTCTCCGCATGTTCCATCTCGAGGCGGCGGTCGACGGTGATGGGGTGATGAATAGTGGCGAGAACGGGAAGTCCTTCACGTTGCATTGCCAGCAACCCATAGCCAAGACATTGGTTGTCTTGTACAAGATCGAATTCGTTGACGCGGCGGCGAAGGTGCTGCCATGCCCGAATAGAAAATGCCAGTGGTTCGGGGAACGAGCCGCTCATGAAACTGACGATCTCAACGGCATCACCGATTGACTTGATCTCAAATGGCAACGGAAGACGCATGGGATAGGCGTCGTTATAAATATCGAGACTGGGAAGATCAATGAGCGGTACCCGAGGGTCCAGAATTGGGTACGGCTGACCGCTCAGGACCTCGACCTCATGGCCCAGATCGCAAATGGCCTTCGTGAGGTGACGGGTATAGACGCCTTGGCCGCCAACATGGGGCTTGCCCCGGTAGGTGAGGTAGGCGATGCGCAGCGGAACTTCGCCATCAGCGGCGAGTTCGGCGCGCCCGGAGGATTCGGGGCGGGGGGACATGGGGCGTCAATTCTTGCCGGGTGGCCCCGAATTGGTCAAGATTGGCATCAATCATGGCCTGTACCCGCCAGAACGGGGCGACCATGTGGGCGAATGCGGTTGTCCCGCGGGTTGGCCGAGCCTCGGCCACCTCTCAAGGGGCGGTCATTGAGGCGAGTTGAGAGGGCAAATGTGGCGTCTGGGGCCCGCCAGATTCGCTAGCGTCAAATCTGTTTACGCCTTAGGCCCGTCATGGTGATGGTCTCCGTTTGATCCGGTCTCGAGCGGTTCGGAAACGATTTGTAGCGAAGAACCACGACAGCAGAATGAGAAACGCTGAAAGGACCAGGATGGGAAGCGGACCAATGATCGTGGCAATGGTGTCGCCCGATCGTTGGTCAACTTGTTGCTGCAGCACCGCTTGTTTCAAAATTGATGTCCGTTGAAGAACATTGCCGCGGTCATCGACAATTGCGGAGAAACCGGTGGGAGCGGCTTGTAACACCCAACGCCCAGTTTCGATGGCGCGAAGTTGGCTTGACGCCACTTGCTGGGTTTGAACCTCAGTTAGCCAATACGAGGAACCGTTGGTGGGATTCAATAAAATGGATCCGCCGTGTAACACGCCATCACGAACGCGATTGGTGAAGAAGATTTCCCAGGAAATCGCAATGGCAAGATTCCCGGCTGGCGTATGTAAGACGGCGGGTGCGGCACCGGCGCGGGCATCGCGCGTGGGTAATCCGCTATTTGATCCGGCAATCGAGTCAATGAAGCCGCGTAGTGGTACATATTCGCCAAAGGGAACCCGACGAACTTTTTCGTAACTCTCGCCGGCGGTCCCGTCGGGATTGAACGCCACGGACTTATTGGTAAACGATGAGGAATCGATTCCCTCAGTAACGCCAACCACGAGGGTGGTATTCATTTCTTTCGCCAATGCCGAAAGTTTTGCGCCTTCAGGATTCGCCATAAGTGGACCTTCAACGGCGACAACGTTCTCGGGCCACACCACAAGATCGACCGGAGTCGTTACGAGTTTTGTTGCTTCAAGATGTCTGTCAAAGACAAGCCGCGAATCGGTATCGAAGGCTCGCGTGTTTTGCGGTCCACCGCCCTGGACAACAGCAGCGTTGATTGAGGCGAGCAGATAACCACTCGGTGCAACCATGGCGAAAGCCCATAGTGCGACAACGCCGGCGAGAATGGCTGCACCCATCACATGTCGTCGTTCCCATGCGGCGGAAATGGCAACGCCAATCACCCCAACCGCAAATGTCACGCCAACTGCGCACAACACGCGGGCGATTTGTCCCAGGGGTGCTCCTGCTTGCCCCATGGCGGTGGTGGCCAGAGGAACGCCGCCAAAAGGAAAGGTTGAACGAGCGGCTTCAGCAACGGTGAATGCGGCAGGTACTGCGATCCAGCGAATCCAGGAAGGTTTCGCTCGGCCAGGAACGGCCAGTCCAGCAAGACCGACGTAGGCAGCATAGAGAGCGACCGCAATGGGATAGCCGGCTGCGGTGAGATCAACCATCCACAACATGGCCGGGGCAAACCATGCCACTGCCATGATCCACGAACGGAAGAAACGTTGTCGAGGAGTGGCGTTGGCCAAAAGTCGATCCCATATGGCAATACCGATAAACGCGAGTGGCCACCAACCCCATGGAGGTAACGATGCGGCAATGAGAAGACCAGCAAGGGCAGCGCGAAGTGCAGCGCGGAATGCGCGTGGGTTGAACATTCGATTACGCGGTTATCGGCTTTGTTTTTCGTGGGAATCGGCTGATTAGCTCGCGGCCCGTCAATACAACGAAGAAGATCGCGACAGCAGTTCCCGCCATTGTTGCGCCAGCCGCGGTATCAAAGTGGTACGTGAAAATGAGGCCAAGGAAGATTGACGAAACGCCAATGAGACAGGCGGTGGCCATCATGGTGGGAACGCGACGCACAAGCAACGCGGCGGTAGCGGGCGGCGCAATGAGAAGTCCAAAGACTAAAAGAGTCCCGACGGTACGGAATGATGCAACGATCGCTAAAGCAATGAGTGCGAGCATTGCGATGTGAGCAAGGCGTGGGCGCATACCGAGGGTTGTTGCCTTCTCGGCATTGAATGACAGAGCAAGAAATAAGCGATGAAAGCCAATGACGCAGATGAGGGTGATCACGAGGGCGATTGATTGCAACCAGATGTCGGAGTCCTTCACGCCCAGCACTGAACCAAAAAGAAATGATGTGAGGTCGCCAGTGAACGATCGTGTTCGAGAAATGATCACCACACCAAGAGCGAGCATTCCGACAAATAGCAAGCCGATGCCAGTGTCTGTTGAAAGTTTCGAGGCTCGGTTTATGAGGTTGATACCGAGCACCATGACGATCGCGGAAACAAACGCACCAATTGCGATGTCGATACCCATAATGAACGCAACAGAAATGCCGGGAAGTACGCCGTGCGAAAGCGCGTCGCCCATAAATGACATCCCGCGGATCACAACCCACGTACCGATCAGTGCGCAGGCAATGGCCGCGAGTGATCCGGCGAGCAGTGCTCGCAGCATGAAGTCGTAGTGGAATGGTTCAGTCAGCCAATTCACAGTGGTTGGAGGTTAGAGGCTGCTGGGAAGTAGGGCGAGATCTCACCGGCCGGAGAGGCCGTTGGCGATGAGGCGTGCGGTTGTCACGATGAGCTCTGGATAGGTGGCGGTATCGCTTCCATGCGGGCCCAGCGTGTCGGTCGACAATTCGACGACGCTCACCTGCGACCCAACTTCCCGAGCCAATGACTCAATCATCTTTGACGAGGCTGTGCTCTCGGAAAAGATGGCCTTGACGTTGTTGGCTTTGATGACCTCTACAAGTCCGCTCAAGTCGGCAGCACTTGGCTCGGCCATCGTTGATATGCCCGGGATCACTGTCCCGATGACCTCAAGATCGAATCGATTTGCAAAGTACCTGAGTGCATCGTGGTTGGTAACGAGTTTTCGCTGGTCGGCCGGAAGAGTTGCCAGGAGCGAACGCGCCTCCGCTTCGGCTGCGCGAGCAGTACCGGCATAGGCGGAGGCTCGGGTCCTGAAACCGACCGGGTCTTGGCCGGTTGCCGTTGCTAACTGGGTAGCGATGAGCGACGCTGCGGTAGCCATTCGCTCCGGGTCGAGCCAGAAATGGGGATCTTCTGCCCCGTGTGCTTGGTCAGCCTCTTCGGGGCCGTTACTGATCGGTAAAGGATCGAGTTCCTCGCCGACCGCAAAGACCGTCACCCCATCGTTGCGGGCACTGTCAATGAAGCTCTCAAGTCGCTCTTCCAAACCAAGTCCATTGGCGACGATGAGCGATGCATCACGAAGACGAGCGGCTTGTGACGCGGAAGGTTCAAACTCATGAGGGTCAGCTCCGAGGGGTATGAGCACTTCGACATCAACTTGATCTCCGCCGACTTGCCGGACGAGGTCACCAAGGATCGGGGTGGTCACTACCACCGTTGGCTTGCCGTCCGAGGAAGAACTGGTTGATGAACATCCCGCGAGCGCTCCCAAGAGGAGCCCAACGAAAAGTGTGGTGCCGAGCAGTCCTTGCCGGCGGAGGTGGTGTGTCTTCATTGAGGCTCCTAGATGAGAATGAGAATCATTCTGGATCCAGTATGGCCCCCGATTGCCATGAATGCAACCCGCCTTCTGCGGCTACTGCCCATTGAGTTTGAGGCGTGGAGGCAAGAGCTGATCGGCGATATCGGAATAGTTGGCGACTATGGCTTGAATCACGATGGTGCCGGCCTTTTCAAACTGCAAGGTCAATTCCACGGTCTGTCCGTCGGCGAGGGCGGCGGTGAGACCAACGAGCAGAAATTGATTGCTGCCGGGCTGGAGGCGCAGATCATCGAATCCTGGAATATCGAGATATTCGACATCGAGAAGAACACCAGCAGGCGCAGGTTCGTTGGGATTGCTGGTTGGAACCGATGGCGTGCTCATCGACTGGAGCTTCACTGATTTGGCCGCAGGGGTGGATGCGCTTAGGAGTTTGTCGGCGCCGCCGCCATTGCGAATCACGGTGTACGCACCTGTTGGGTCGTAACCAGAGCCAACCAGGTTGTCGTGAAATGACAATTCCGGTTCAGGGGATCCGAACGGACTGATGAAGGCAACGGTCACTAAGAGAGAGATACAAAAACCAACAATGATCAGTGGGCCGAACCGCATAATACGCGACCACGCATTTGGCGAAACGGTTTGTGGGGTGTCGTTTGTGGCCATGGCGATCCAATCGGCTGAGGTACCGACATCCTTATCGGACCGAGCCGGCGTGGTCAGATCGGGGGAGCGTACGGGGTTTCGCCTGCGGCAATAGCGGATAACCAGTGGCGCAGGGGCGTAAGGAGTTCGCCGTCGAAATAGTGACCAGAATGGACTTCGCTCCACGACACGATTGCACCGGCGCGATGGACGGTCTTTGCTGCAGAGCGACCGCGAATGATTTCAACCATGTCGTCATCGGAACCATGAACAAACAACATCGGAAGGTTGTTTGCTAACTCAAGTGACATGCCATCTCGGTGCGGGAGATACCCGGCTAACACCGCAACCGCTGATGGAGATAGTGAGGAAGCAGGATCAAGTGCAGTGGCAAGTGCCAATGCGCCGCCTTGTGAAAAGCCGCACAGCACAAGCGAGGCCGGGTCAAGGTTGTTGGCGGCGAGCGATGCTTGGCAGGTTTCGCGAATCGCACCAATCGCAGTGGCCAATGCAACTGGATCGGGACCGTTTTCATCGACCTCGTACCAGATTGGTCCGAGTTCGGTGAGTTGATGTGGTTCAACAACGATGACAAGCCATTGCGCATCGGGGTCGAACTGCTTGATGCGCTCGATGAATTTTTCGGGGCGATCGCCATAGCCGGGCAGGATCACAAGGATGCGCTCTGGTTGAGCGGGGCCTTGTTGGATGCTGCGCAACGACTCGGTCATCGAACCCTTCCGGCGGTGGTGGTGGCACCAGTCCACCATGACAGTGGGTCGTACCGCACAACGTTGCCGCTACTTGGTGAGTGAATCATCATGCCGTCGCCGACATAGATCCCCACGTGACCAGGCGAACCGCCTCCTTCAGAGTTGAAGACAAGATCGCCGGGCTGAAGTTGGTCAATTCTGATTCGTTCAACAACGTTCCATTGGGCCACTGAATTGTGGGGGAGTTCCACTCCAAGTTGAAGCCACGCCCAACGGATGAATCCAGAACAGTCGAAGACATTGGGGCCACTGGCCCCATACACATACGGCGCACCGAGCCGGGTGGCGCCGGCATCGACAACGGCTTGACCAATAGCCATACGCCAGACCGCTTTGGTCAGTTGTGGGCCGCTTTCGGCTTCGGTGCGGGGAGGGTTCGAAGCGGTGGGAGTGATGGCGAGAGCAAACGAGAGTGGGCTGTTTGACTGGACCCCGTTTGTGAGTCCGTTTTCTTAGAGAGTCACTGTTTCCTTTTCTCTATTTTTGCATGTTTGTGCAAACCCTGCCGGCGTTAAGCCTCCGAGGCTGCCGTGTGGGCGTATCGTGTTG